>Ga0070694_100002671_pt1 | contig 10562 bp, 19 predicted proteins | sample KBSK1251metaG_FD_65470 | JGI IMG/M metagenome (GOLD analysis project Ga0070694, IMG submission 65470) | Corn, switchgrass and miscanthus rhizosphere microbial communities from Kellogg Biological Station, Michigan, USA - KBS K1-25-1 metaG | ecosystem: Host-associated > Plants > Roots >... | reverse complement strand
GTCAAGGTGCTCGACTTCGGCCTGGTCAAGCTCACCGAGCCGCGCTCCGGGCGAGCGATAGTGACAGACTCCAAAGATCCAGCCCGCACCAATCCTGGCGTCGTGCTCGGCACAGCCAGTTATATGTCGCCAGAGCAAGCGCTCGGACGCGAGGTGGATTCGCGGACGGACATCTTCAGTCTGGGTGTCGTGTTTTATGAGTTGGTCACTGGCGTGCAGCCATTCAAAGGCGATTCGACGGCCACGTTGCTCGACGCGATTGTGCATCACGAGCCGTTGCCTGCGACAAACGTCAATCCGCAATTGCCGCTTGAACTCGAGCGCATCATGAGCCGGGCTTTAGAGAAGGATCGCGAGTTGCGCTATCAGACAGCGAGCGATCTGGGCGCTGAATTGAAGCTCTTGCAGCGCGAGTTTGATTCCTCGCCATCACGCGGGGTGAGCGCCGCCTCGCAGCGAGCGATAGCTCGGCGCGTGCAAGACTGGAGGGTCAAGGCGATGTTGGCGCTCGCGATCATCGCGGTGGCGGTCGCAACCTGGACAGTGTTGAGCAAACGCGGTTCGGGCGTCAAAGTCGCGCCATCGCCGTGGAGCGATGCCCCCGCCAATCAGATCACGGATCATCCGGGCGAAGATCTCTTTCCCAGCCTCTCGCCCGATGGCAAGAGCATCGTTTACGCGCGCCGCGAAAAAAACCAGTTTGACATCTACTGGCAGCGTATTGGCGGAGGCAACCCACTGAACTTGACTGAAGGTCAACCTGGCAATGACACCCACCCGGCTTTTTCCCCTAATGGTGAACGCATCGCTTTTCGTTCTGACCGCGATGGCGGCGGCATTTATGTCATGGGCGCGACAGGTGAATCGGTCAGACGCGTATCAGAGGTTGGCCCCTACTATCATCCCGCCTGGTCGCCGGACGGCAAAGAGATCATCTACACGGAAGAGAGTATTAATAACCCGATTGACCGTGCCGTCAGGCCGCGCCGCCTCACGGCGGTCAACATCACGACGCTCGCCCGGCGCGTGATTTCAACTGACGACCTTGCGCAACCGCAATGGTCGCCCGGCGGCTCTCGCATCGCTTATTGGAGGACGACGAAAGGCGGACAGCGGGATATTTGGACCATGAATACGCGCGGCGGCGAAGCCGTGCGCGTGACGGACGACGAAGCCACCGACTGGAATCCGATCTGGTCGCCGGACGGCAAATATCTTTACTTCGCCAGTGACCGCAACGGCGGGATGCAGTTGTGGCGCGTGGCGATTGATGAGCCGTCAGGCAAAGTGCTGAGCGCGCCCGAACTGGTGCCGACGCCATCAGCCTACAGCCAGCACCTTAGTTTTTCGCGCGATGGCAAACGGCTCGCCTTCGTGCAGGTGACGGCCAGATACGGGATTGAGCGGTACGCCTTCGATCCAGTGCGGGGCATCATTACTGGACAAGCGGCGCCGATCGTGCAAAGCGCCAAGATGCTGGGCAATTTCCACATCTCACCGGATGACAGCTTGCTCGCCTACAGTTTAGTGGATGGCAGCCGCGAAGAGATCTATGTCACGAAGGCCGATGGCCAGGGACAACCGCGGCAACTCACCGACGAGCCATCGAAGAAACGCGGGGCACGCTGGTCGCCCGATGGCAAGCGGATCGCTTTCTACTGCGACCGCACCGGCGCCTGGGAAATCTGGACGATCAACCTCGATAGCGGTGAGTGGCGGCAACTCACTTTCATCGGCGCGGCGGGAGGCGCGGCTTTCTATCCCGTCTGGTCGCCGGACGGCGCGAGCCTGGTTTACACGGCGCGCACGGCCATGCCATTTATCATCGAAACCGCCAACCCCGGACCGCAGCAAACGCCGCAGCCAGTCCTGCCACCCGCTAATCCGCCGCCCGTGTTTTGGGTGCGCGGCTGGTCGCCCGATGGCCGGAAGCTCGCGGGCGGATGGCGAGACGCGGCTGGCAAACCGGTCCACGTCGCCACCTTCGATTTGGTGACTCGCCAGCTTGAGCGCTTGGTTAATTTCGGCTCTGATCCAGCCGTCTGGCTGAACGACAATCGCCGCCTGCTTTTTCTGGACGAAGGCCGCATCATGATGATTGATAGCCAGACGAAGAAATTTTACGAAGTCCTTCCCGATACACCGCGAAAAACCAGTAACTTCGACCTCTCGGGCAATAATCGCGCCCTCTACTCCAACATCCTCACCGCCGAAACAGACATCTGGGTGTTGAGCCAGAAATAAGCTATCAGCGATCAGACTTCAGACCTCAGACCTCAGACTTCAGACTCCCGACTCCCGACTTCAGACTCCCGACTTCAGGTACAAATCTTTTAGGTCTGAGGTCTGAGGTCTGAAGTCTGAGGTCTGAAGTCTGATTACTATCTCTGCGGCGCGTCCGCGAAATTCTCTTTGAGCTGACGAATCGGCTCGAAGGCAAAACTGATCAGCGAGCGTTTGCCGACGACGATCTCCGCCTGGCCGCTCATACCCGGCGCGAGCCGTTGAGGCTGCCCTTTGACGATCATTTCTTTATCGGCGATCTCGACGCGCGCTTTGAAGGTCGCGCCGTTCGGCCCTTCGATGCTCGACGGGCTGACCCAACTCAATTTGCCTCCTTTGACGCCGAAGCGTTGATAAGGGAAAGCGTCGTATTTGAGCTTGACGCCCTGATCCATCTTCAATCTGCCGATACCTGCTTCCGGCACCGTCAATTCGGCTTGCAGCGGTTCGCCGCCGCAGGCCATCTCCGCGATGGTCTCGCCTTCGCTCACCACCGCGCCGCGATCTTTGACGCGCAAGCGCAGAATCGAGCCGGCGCAAGGCGCAATGAGCGCCACGTCGCTGCCCGCGCTGCCAGCGAGACTGGTCTTCAACGCAGCGGCGCGAATTTCGCTGGTCGCGGTCGTCTCTTTCAATTTGCGCTCGAACTCGCGCTGCTCGGCTTGGCGGGTGTTGGCTTCGATGCGCAGCTTCTCGATCGCCGCCAGGGTTTCGCGCCGCTCCGATTCCAAGTCTTCCAGCTCGGCGGTCAGTGAGCTGACTTCAAGCTGGCGGCCCGTGTACTGCGCCTGACTCGCGATGCCTTCGCGATAGAGTTTTTCGTAACTGTCCGCCATCTGTTTGGTGAGCGTCAGTTGATGTTTCTTGTGTCCGATCAAACGCTCGAAATGCTCGGCGCGGCCCGTGAGCTTGCGCGCTTCTTGTTCCTCGGACAAACGCTGCGTGTCAAATTTGAGCCGCGTGTTAAGCAGGCTTTCGCCCGCGCCCGCCAGTTGCGTTTCAATCGTCTGCAAATCGGCGGCGCGATCACCCACAATTTCCGATTTGAGCACCGCGATGGTTTCGCCTTCTTTGACCATCTGGCCTTCGGTGACGAAGACCTGTGCGACGACGCCCGGCCTCACGGCCTTGATCGGATCGGTGCCGCGCACCGGCACGAGCACGAACTGCGCCGAAACCGTTTCCGGCATCTGGATCGCTACGGCCGCAATCCCGCCGATGATGAAGACCACAATGATCAGATAAGCCAAACTGCGAGCCGCGAAGTGCGGCGGCGCGAGTTCGAGAAACGCCGGATGAGCGTCGCGTTCATAAGTTTGGGCGGCAAGATTGGCAGCCATCGTCATCCCTCCGAAAAAACCTTACAGCAATGGTCGGGCGCCAGCATCGCGGTCTGATGCCGCGATGCTGGCACTACTTTTAACTGCTTGATCGCCCAGCGGCCTCTCTCACCTTCTGCACGGATGGCAGGAGCATCCCGCCTTTGGTCTGTTCGGACTGTGCATTGGTCGGCGGCAAATCCTTGATCTGAGTTGCCGGTTGAGGCTGTCGTTGGCCGCTCTCTTTGGTTTCAGGTTGGCGTTTCTTCTTCATTTTCGCTCTCCTTCAAGTTTGTCGTGATCTTCAGCGAAACGTCTTAATTGCTTGCTGCCTACTAAGGCGGAAAAACGCCGCGAAAACTATCAGGGAGATCCTGATTAATTATTTCGGCGTTTCCGCAGATCACTCCGGCTCTGCCTAACTACGGATTTCCGCGCCACTCTTACCGTCAAAGACTTTAATGTGACCGCCCCCCGCCACTTGCTCTGCCTGCTCCGTAGTGATTGGCAGGTCGGTCAAGTTGTCTGTCGAATGGTTGCCGGTCATTTCACTGGAGACCGCTGGCCTGGATTCCTGGCGGTCATCTGGCTGGTTGTTTTGTTCGTTCATGGTTCCCTCTCTGTTGGTTCGTTCATTGGCAATGGTCGTGTTACTCGTCTGCGCTGTCAGCGCTGAAGCTCGATTTGAGTACGACAGTTCGCTTGCTCTGCGACGTCGGCCCGCCTTTGACTTGATCGGCTTGCGCGTCATTCACCGGCAGATCGGTGAGCGGCGTTGCAGTGGCCGTTTGATCGTTAGTGTTGGTTTCTGGTTTCTCGTTCATTTCAATTTCTCCCTTTACTCGTCTGCGCTGTCAGCGCCAAAGCTCGATTGGAGCACGACCGTTCGCTTGCTCTGCGATGTCGGCCCGCCTTTGACCTGATCGGCTTGCTCGCCATTCAGCGGCAGATCGGCAATCTGTGCTTCAGCAGTCGGTTGATTCTCGGTCTTGGTTTCCTGTTGCTCGTTCATTTCGACTTTCCTCCTTGTTTGTATTTATGCTCTCGCGCTTCATGCGCGCTCACTTGTTAAGGCGGAAGGCGGCGGCGAAAACTATCATCGCCATAAAAATTATTTTGGCCTTGTCACTGGTGATCCCGCTTGGCTCAAGGTTGGGCGCACAAGCCGAGGCGGAGTTGAGGGCGAGCTTTTTCGACCATCAAGTCTGGCGTGGTAATAATGACAACGCGGCGGCAGCAACCTGGCGTCATGATTGTCGCCGCCAGGTTGCCGCCGCCATTTTTCCGAGACTATCGTTGACTACTCTTCTAGTGTTCCGGCAGATGCGCTGTTGCTCGACGAACAGATTATAACGTTCCAGTCAGCTCTTTCGTCAGATTATGGTTGCCCTGGTAAGTGTTACTCGACGAGAGGATTAAGGTTCCACCACCGTTTTTCGTTAGTCCGCCTTTGATCTCTTCGGCCTTCTTCGCTTCGAGGTCGGCCAGGGCCGTCGGTGCGGTTTCGTTAGTATCGTTTGGTTGATTCTCTTGCTCGTTCATAGTTCGTTCTCCTTCTGTTGGTTAATTCATGCGTTAACAATAGTTCGGCACGGCGGATCGGGCAGCAATATCGGGGGGCGGCCAGGGCGACGGAGTCGTTACGCCATCCCGCACCTCACCCACCGGGAAACTTAATTATGAACACCGATGCCTATTTGTTTCAGATTATTCTGACTCGTCGCTCGAGCAGCGGCACTTCTGACCTCCTCGCCGCCTCTGATCTCCTCAGTCTGCTCAGCGGCAACGGGCAGGTCGGTCAATTCTTCCGTCTGGTAGTTGTCAACCGCCTGGCTGGCGGCGTTCGTTTTGTCCTCGTTCTCTTCTTTATTCATTTCGCTCTCCTCTAGTGAAAGTTGATTTCGGTTTCCGGTCGAACGAGGCAGCTCACCTGTTTCATCGAGCCTCGTTCGCGCTCACCTACTAAGGCGGAAATCGCGCGCGAAAACTATCATCGCTGAGCAAATTTTCTCGGGGAAGTTTTGAGCAGTGGTAAGCAGACGGCGCTGGCCGCAGGCAAGGGTGCAATAAAGCGCGGCGACGGCTGCCCAGCGCGGGTTCTTCCCCGCCGGTTAGCCGCGCCGCCCCATTTCCCAATTTCACTTAATCTGGATAAATAGAAGCCACGTTATGTACACCTATGCCCATCTGTTTCAGATTATTCTGGCACTGCGCTCCGCCTTTGACCTCCTCGGTCTGCTCACCGGCGACAGGCAAGTCGGTCAATTCATCAGTCAGGTAGTGGTCAACCGTTTGGCTGCCGGCGTTCGTTTTGTCTTCTTTCTTTTCTGCGTTCATTTTGTGTCCCTCTAGTGAAAGTTGTTATTAGTATTCGGTCGAACGAGGCAGCTCGCCTATCTCATCAAGCCTCGTTCGCGCTCATCTACTAAAGCGGAAAGCGTGGGCGAAAACTATCATCGCCGCAAAATAATTTGCGCGGCTCATTCGATTCTCTTCTTCAACTTTGGCGGGCGTCAGAATCCTGAGACCCACCAGCCGCCGCAGCAATTCATCGGTGAAGCGCAGCCCTTCCTTACTCATCTTTTGAAGTAACAGCGTTGGCAGCCATCATGAAACTTCCCGAAATGATTGGTCTGGAATTGAGCGACGGGGCGATGATCAGACGACCATCTTCATTGCCCCGTCTCAATTGGGAAGAACCGGCGCGGGTGTCAGGCGATCAGCTTAAGGTGCCATCCGGCTTCTGTGGTTTGTATTCAACCTCGATCTTGGCGTAGTTGAGAGAAAATTGCATTATCGGCACAACATCTCCGCCGCCTTTAGCCTGTTCGGCCTGCTCGGCGGTGACGGGCAGGTCGGCAAGCTCTTCGGCCTGCGGGTTGATCTTTTCGTTCATGAGGTTCTCTTTCTGTTCTGCTTTCATCTTTAGCTCCTTTCAAAAAGTATGTTCTGGTTTTCGGTTCTCGAGCGCCCGGCTCATCTTGCTTGGGCCTTCTCTGCGCTCACTTATCAAAGCTGCTCCGACAGACGCGGCGGCCAGCATGAAACTTCCTGTGATGAAGAGTCTGGAACCGAGCGGCGAGGCGATGAAGTGAACTCCCCTCTTCATCGCCACCGCCGCCGACTCAGTCAGACCATGACGAGCGTCAATCGGTCCTCTGTTCATCGCATCCCGATCTGAGTGTTTGCCGCCTTTGGTCTCTTCCACCTCGTCTTCAAGAAGTTACTTAACGTGCCCCCCGACTCCGGCTCCCACAATGAGGTCAGCGAACCCGTCGCCGTTAACGTCGCCTGTAGCTCCGCTGGAGCCTATTCCGCTGAAGACTTTAACGTGCGGCAGCGCGCCGCCTTTGGTCTCATCCGCCTGTTCATTGGTGATCGGCAAATCGGTCAGGGCGTCCGCTTTAAGGCTGAGGTTATCGTTTGTTGTGTTTGCTTTCTTTCTATCTTCCATCGTGATCTCCTTTCAATGAGTCAATAATTAGTGGATCCATCGAGGACTTTAACGTGCCCCCCGACGGTCGTCCCGTTGTGGTTAATGATTGCGCGCCCAGTCATCGTATCGGTTACGGTTAGATCAACCCTTACATTAGTGAGACCTCCATAGCCTCCTCTGGTCTCATCAGCTCGCTCATCAGCGACCGGCAAATCGGTCAGGGCGTCTGGTTGAAGGTTGATGCCCTCGTTCGTTGCGTTTTCTTTCTCTGTTGTTTCCATCTTTAGCTCCTTTCATGGGACTCACGAAGAGTACGGGGCGTCGCTGGGGCAGATAAATGTTTTTATTCGTGTCATGCCGCCGCCTTTGGTCTCATCTGCCTGCTCATGAGCAACCGGCAAGTCAGCGAGTTGGACTGCGCCTTCATCTTCGTCGTCGCTCACGGTCGTCTTGTTGTGGTTAAGGTTGAGGTCATTCTTGACTTCCTCTTTTGCTTTCATCTTGGCTCCTTTCACTAAATCAATGATTGTTTCTAGTTCCCGCCTGGTCACCTCGCGCAGGTTATTGCCGGGCGGCGCAGCCCGCTCCACAGCGATCTGCCGCGCCATGCAAATGCTAAGGCAATAAGTGAAAGAACTGCGTCCCAACCTTGCCGACACCACTGCTGCCACCGACCCCTTGAGATTCGCCTCCGGCTTTGGCCTCCTCGGCCTGTTCGTTGGTCAGCGGCAAATCGGCCAGCGACTCGGTCTGACTGGATTGATTGTTCGTTTCACGGTTCTCTGTTGTGTTCATCATGTTTCCTTTGGTTGAAAGTTTGGTTAATCGTTTGAGCGCTTCACTCGCGCTCATTGCCTACGCATTCAGGCCGGAGGCGGCAATCGCTCCGGCCTCTTAACAGTCACCACTATCCTCCTGACTGATAGCTACTGACGATTGCATCTGGGAGCTTAATTTTCAGATACACCTCGCCGCCTTTTACCTCTTCTGCCTGGTCTTGATTGACGGTCAGGTCTTCTAGCTGCGTTTGCCCATTGCTTGGCGACTGGTCGTTTTGTTGCTCCATAAGATTTGTCTCCTTTTCGTCGAATGTCTGTTAATCGTTTGAGTGTTTCACTCACGCTCATTGCTTGCGCACTCAGGCCGGAGTGGTTGCCGCCTCCGGCCTCTTGTGCCTCTTACCTGTTCCCGCGCGGCGCGGGGCTTGCGACCCCAATGCTCCAACTGAGCAGTTCTATTTCCCCAGCATGACCGGGGCCGCCTTTGGTCTCGTCGGCCTGCGCTTCGCTGACGGGCAGGTCAATCAGAGTTTCCGCCTGGAGGTTGGTGTCGTCGTTCGTCTCGTTTCCTTTTGTTCTATCTGTCATCGTTAGCTCCTTTAATAAAACCGTTTGGTTTTCAGTTATTGGGCAATAGCCATCAATCAATGCTGTCCCTGGGCGCAGGCCAGGAACAACTTTGGTGTTGCTTTTGACATTCCGGCTCTGGTCTGATCAGCCTGCTCATCAGCGACCGGCAAGTCAGCGAGTTGGACTTTGCCTTCATTTTCGTCGTCGCTCACGGTCGCCTCGTTGTGGTTAAGGTTGAGGTCATTCTTTACCTCCTCTTTTGCTTTCATGTAGCTCCTTTCACTAAATCAATAATTGTTTCCGGTTGCTTCGCGTTGAGCGGCCTGGTTTGACAGAGCCTGAGCTGCGTTCAGCATTTTTTCTTGATGTCTCATTCATAGCCTCCGCCGGCCCAGGTCTCTATCAAACCTATCTGTCAATTTACATCGCCGCTGGCAACGTGCACTCCGCCGACGAAGCCGGGGAAGGCGAGGAATGAGGCGAGCTCGGCATTCTGTGCCCCGCCAGTGGAGCTGACGGAGGATCGGCTAGCGCCGGCCCTGGTCGCTTCGGCTTGCTCAGTGGTCAACGACAGATCGGCCAGTGACTCCGTCTGACTGGATTGATTATTCGTTTCATTGTTCTCTGTTGTGTTCATCATGTTTCCTTTGGTTGAAAGTTTAGTTAATCGTTTGAGCGCTTCACTCGCGCTCCCCTCCTAAGGCGTAAATCGGCGGCGAAAACTATCATCGCTGCTAAAAAATTCACGCCGCTCATCCTTCCACCGCCACAAGGATTCTGAAATCCACCAGCCGCCGGAGCAATTCATCGGTGAAGCGCAGGCGCTCTTTTTCGCTGATCTGCGCAACAACTTCAGCCGTCGGGCGTCCATCGAAAAAGGGCAGCAAGCGCATGATCTTTGCTGACAAAGTGAACGTGTCCAGGCCCATGTCCGGGCGATAGACGCGGAAAAAATCGGCGCCAGCTTCAATCACGGTGAACGCGCCGAGCTGGAGCCGCGCCGGTACATCCTGGGATGAGGCGGCCCGATAAGCTTTTTGCGTGAGCTGCGCCCGACCGCGCACCTCTGGGCCGCACAGTGTGAGCACTTCCTGCCAACTCAAAGGCGAGACCAACCGCGCGCACTCGCGATAAAACTCATCTTCACGACCGTACCAATGCCCCCACACGCGGCGCTGTTTGCCGGGCTCAACTTGATCATCGAGATCTTCCAGAGCAAGGCTTTGTTTATTACTCGGCGGCTCAAACAATATTTCCAATGCCTCCTCGCCAACTTCCAGTTCGATTACGCACCAGCGCGCCAGATCCTCTTCAATGGCCACGAGCAGATACTCCGCTGCTATCCAAAAATCGCGCCCCACCGCGCCTCGCTCGTATTTGCAGAACCACGTCGAGCAAATGCCGTTGCGATATTTCCAAACGCCGCATAAGCCGCCCTGTTCGTCGCGGTAATGCGAGCAGCGTAAAGATTGGGCGCGGCCAAAACCTCGCATCTCCATCTGATCGTAGAGCAACTTAAACTTCGGAGATTTGCCGAGTCCGAGCGGCGTCACGGCCACGCCAGCTTGCAAGCGAGCGATGACCGAAGCGCGCCCGGCCACCATCGCCGGATCATCGTCAGAGAGAATCAGGCCGGTGAGGAAGTTGTGAAGTTTTGGCTGATAGGTGCAGCACTTGCTTCGCGGATTGAAGAGTTTGCTGCCGGGCTTTTGATATTCGCCGCCGCTCTCGCACATTGCGCAATCGTGACAGGTCGCGCGAGTTTCCGGCGGAATCTCGCGGCCCAGCAGATCATCAAACCAGGCAGCGTAAAGCGGCGGGAGCGGGTTGGAATTCAGGCTGGTCATGAGTGCCTCGGCGCTCAGACTCCATAGCCTGAGCGCCGTTCAAAGTGCGGCTCTATAGCGAATTGGGGGTTACAATTTTTATTCGCTTACAGATCCCATCCTATCGAGGGGACGATCTGCTGATTCGCCCTTGATGCCATCAAGCATCATTTTCGATGATCTTTTGATTCGCCCTTAACATCAGTGATCTTTACAAACATATCGACCGCGCCTCCTTTAACGTTCTCTGATTCAGTCTCCTTGACGGTCAAATCCTCGATGGCCGCTGGTTGCTGTTTATTTTCTTTCTCGCTCATGATTATTCTCCTTTGTTTGAGTGCTTGGTTTA
>Ga0070694_100002667_pt1 | contig 10570 bp, 7 predicted proteins | sample KBSK1251metaG_FD_65470 | JGI IMG/M metagenome (GOLD analysis project Ga0070694, IMG submission 65470) | Corn, switchgrass and miscanthus rhizosphere microbial communities from Kellogg Biological Station, Michigan, USA - KBS K1-25-1 metaG | ecosystem: Host-associated > Plants > Roots >... | reverse complement strand
ATGGCGGCGATTTGAGTCTTGTCGCCCAGCTCAGCCAGAAAAATAATTCCAAAAGTCGTCAACGTTACGCGCCAGTCCATTCGCACTCCCTTCTCCGGACAGCCCATTCGAAGTTCGAACTAAAAGTAGAACACGTCGTGTTCGGAACTCCGCGTGAACGCGAAACTCCAAACATTTGATTGCGCAAATCATGTAAGGCACAATTGCTCATCTGTCAACAGAGGTAACTCAAACTGTTAGTTCGAGCTTTAGCTAACGGCTTGATCAGCCGAGGAATTTCCTCGTGGTAAAACCCGCCAAAGAGTTTATCGGGACCGAGCGTTTCACGCTGCACCGCTGTCTGGGTTCGGGCGGCATGGGCGTCGTCTATGAAGCCCATGACCGCCAGATGGACAAGGTCGTCGCCCTTAAAACGTTGACCCGCGCTGAAGCCTCGCACATCTACCGTTTCAAGCGCGAGTTTCGCACTCTCTCTGATGTCTCTCATCCCAATTTAGTGACGCTGTATGAACTCACTTCGAATGGGCAGGACTGGTTTTTCACGATGGAGCTGGTTCAGGGAGTGACCTTCATTGAGTATGTGCGCCCGGAAAGTGCCAGGGTGCCAAAAACTTCCGCTGATACCACTCTGCCCGCGCCGCAAACTGCGGCGCCGCCGTCGCACGACTCGGCCGCGGACACAGAGATTTTTGATCCCCTGGCCGTGCGTGATAGCGCGATGATGGCCATGGACGATCAAGCGCCCTTCATCGATACGAACTATCAATTGGATGAAGCTCGCCTGCGCGCGGCTTTGCGCCAACTCGCTGAAGGCGTCCACGCCCTTCACGAAATGGGCAAGCTGCATCGCGACATAAAACCGTCGAATGTGCTGGTGACTGATGAGGGTCGCGTGGTCCTGCTGGACTTTGGCCTGGTTGAAGACATCAATCCCGACATGCACGAAACGCTTCTGGCCGGCACGCCGGATTACATGTCTCCCGAGCAGGGCGCCCAAACCAGGATTTCGAAAGCCAGCGATTGGTACAGTGTGGGCGTGATGCTCTACCAGGCCCTGACGGGCCGGCTGCCTTTCCGCGGCAGGTTCTTTGAGATCATGACACGCAAACAGACTCAGGAGCCAATTCAAGCCAGAGAAATCAATCCCGACATCCCGCGCGATCTGAACGATCTCTGCACCAAGCTGCTGCGTCGCCGGCCGGAGACCAGGCCCGGAGGCCATGAAATACTGCGCGCGCTCGGCGTGCGAACTTCGTCCAGACTTCTTCCCCGGACCTTGTCCGGGACCGTCGAAGATTCATTCGTCGGACGTGAGCGGCAGCTGGCCGAACTGGAACGTGCCTTTCGCGCGACCCGCAATGGTCAAACGGTGACCGTTTACCTCCACGGAAATTCGGGCATGGGAAAGTCGACGCTGGTCCGAACGTTTCTCGATCAGGTGAAGGCGAAAACCCGCAATGCAGTCGTCCTTCAGGGGCGTTGCTACGAACGGGAATCGGTTCCCTACAAGGGTCTGGACGGTGTCGTTGATAGTCTGAGCAAGCACCTCGCCTCCATGCGGCGAGCCAAAGCTGAAGGCCTCATGCCCCGCAATCGGTCGGCGCTGGCGCGAGTGTTCCCGGTCATGCTCCAGGTCGATGCGATCTTTGATGCCCGCCCAAACCAACCTGAGACGATCGATCTCTTCACGATGCGCCGCCAGGCCTTTGGCGCTTTGCGCGAGATACTCACCCGCCTCGCCGGGCAGAAGCCGCTGGTTATTTATATCGACGATTTGCAGTGGGCCGATGCCGACAGCATTTTTCTGCTGGAAGAGCTTTTGCAGCCTCCGGATGCGCCGCCGCTGCTGCTGATTGCCAGCTTCCGCAGTGAAGACATCGAGGAGCAACCCTTCCTCAAACAAATGTTGTTGCAGTCGGGCACGGACCAATGTCGTGAAATTCAGTTGGGACCATTGGCTGCCGGCGAAGCACGCGACCTCACTCATTCGCTCTTCAGGCTCGCTGGTTTTTCGAGCGTGCCCTTCATTGATTCAATCGTCACCGAAGCCGGCGGCAGTCCCTTCCTGCTCGAGCAGCTGACTCATTACGGAATGATGAACGAGCGCGCCGCCACCGCCGGCATTTCGCTAACGACGATGCTCGAAGAGCGTATCAGGCAATTGCCGCAAGGCTCGCGAGCGCTGCTGAATGTGCTGGCGGTCGCGCGCCGCCCGGTGAACGAGGAAGTCGCGCTCAGCGCTGCCGGCCTGCGTGGCGATCCGCTTCAGTTATTGACGACACTGCGCGTCAATCAATTCGTACGCAGCGGCGGCACCGGCTATGGCGTCGAGCTGTATCACGATCGCATCGGCGAAACACTGGCTGCGCTACTCGATGATCACGAACGCCGGCAAATTCATCGGCGCCTGGCCCAGGCCATCGAAGCGCGCGGACTCGACGACCCTGAAAGTTTGTATGAAGACTATTTGGGAGCCGGCGAAAGAGATCGCGCAGTGTTGCACGCTCAGACCGCCGCCCAAAAGGCGGCCGGCACGCTCGCTTTCGATCGGGCCGCGCTTTACTTCCGCCGCGCCATCGATCTGAAGCCCGACGCACCGAATGTCGTCGAATTGAAAATCGGATTGGGTGATGCGCTGGCCAATGCCGGCCGGCCGGCCGAAGCGGCGACGGAATTTCTCGAGGCAGCCAAAGCAACTTCAGCGCGACGCGCGCTCGAACTGCGGCAGCGCGCGGGCGCCCAATTGCTGATGGGTGGACACATCGAGGAAGGGCTCGCAGTCTATCGAGTCGTGCTCGAAGCGGTTGGATTGAAATTGGCGAAAGGACCAAAGAGCGCGCTGGTTTCACTGGCCAGGCGGCGCTTGTGGATTCGTCTGCGCGGTCGGAATTTCGCAGAGCGCGACGCGGCTGATGTTCCGGAAACCGACTTGCTGCGTATCGATATTTGCTGGGCGGTGGCAGCCGGCCTGGGCGTCGTCGATCTGATTCGCGGTGCTGACTTTCAAAGTCTGCACCTGCTGCTCGCCCTGCGCGCGGGCGAAACTTCGCGCCTGGCGCGCGCGATGGCTTTTGAAGTGAGCCAAACCGCGGCCCGCGGCGGTTCGGCCAGCGAACGCGTGGCTGAGCTTTTGGAACAGACTGAGGAGCTGGCGAAGCGCGCCGGCAATCCGCATTCGATCGGCATGGCCCTCTGGGCGCGCGGGTTGAGCTCGTATCTTTTGGGTCATTGGAAAGATGCCGCCGAATACTGCGAGCGCAGCACGGAAATCCTGCGCGATCAATGCACGGGCGTGACCTGGGAAATTACGATCGCCAACCGCTTCATGCTGACTGCGCTGCTCTACCTGGGCGACGTCGTGGAAGTTTCGCGGCGGGTGCCGCAACTTCTCTCGGCGGCTTTGGAGCAAGGCAATTTGTTCGCGGCCACGGACTTGCGGACGCGCCTCAACGCGATCTGGTTGGCGGCTGATGATCCTGACCGCGCGCGCGACGAAGTTATTGCGGCGATGACCAGTTGGCCGCGTAAGGGTTTTCATTTGCAGCATTACACTTCGCTGGTCGCCCTCGCCCAGATCGAGGTGTACACGGGTGATTATGAAGTTGCCTGGAAACACATCGAAGGTCAGCTGAAGCCTTTGGAAAAATCGATGTTGCTGCGCATTCAGGGATTACGTATCGACGCGATGCAACTGCGTGGGCGCCTGGCGCTGGCCAGTGCCGTCGGAGAGAACCGCGTAGCACGGCTAAAAATCGCCGCGGCTGTAGCCGGCCAAATCGCACGCGAGAACATGATCTACGCCGATCCCTACGCGGCGCTGATTCGCGCGGGTGTTGCCCACCGGCGTGGCGACCTTGACTCAGCGATAACACTGCTCGAAAAAGCCTTAAAGGAATTCGAGGCGGCGGACATGACGCTTTATGCTGTCGTCACGCGTCATCGTTTGGGTGAAATGATTGGCGGTGATCGGGGACGTGAACTGCGAGCAGCAGCGAACGAATGGATGAGCGGCCAGCTGATTAAGAATCCGGCGAGGATAATGAATCTGATGGCCCCCGGATTTTCGTGATGAAAAGTGTTGCTCGGCGCCCTTGTAATTCACCACGGCTCGGTGGGGAATATTGCCTGTCTTAGGTCTCAAAAGGACCACGCGCCGTAGAACTGACTGCCAAAACACGCTTAAGCTCCGTAGGAGCAGAATGTTTATAGATACATGATTACCACGATGCCAAGCTCCGTGGGAGCGAAACAAAGGCCCTTCAAACATTGCGCCCCTACAGAGCTGGAAAGCCTCGGCGGCTACGTTTCTATAAACATTTCATCCCTACGGGGTTTACGTCGACGCGTAACAACTTCAAAGGGTCAGGGTTGCGCGCTCAATCGAAGACCAGGAACAAACCTCGGTACTAATGATCGAACGTACATTTTATCAACAGGTATCGCTATGGCTTTGACCCGAATCCGGTGTTAGCATTCCCTGCATTTAAATTGGCTTAATGTCGCAACCTTTACTCGCATCTCTGTTCGACGAAACGGAACGCCGCCCGGTCAGCGTCTCAGAATTAACATCGCAAATTCGCGGCACTCTGGAAAAGCGATTTGCGAGTATCTGGGTTGAAGGCGAGATTTCGAATTTTCGCCCTCACAATTCCGGACACTGGTACTTCACGCTCAAAGATGAATTCGCCCAACTGCGATCCGTTTGCTATCGCAGCAGCAATCAGCGAATACGCTTTCGCCTCGAGGATGGAATGCAGGTGCGCGCGCGCGGCCGCCTGAGCGTCTACGAGCCGAAAGGCGAATACCAACTGATTGCTGACTCGCTCGAGCCGGTTGGCGCGGGCGCTTTGCAACTCGCCTTTGAGCAAACCAAGGCCCGACTTCAGGCTGAGGGCCTATTCGCGCCGGAGTTGAAGCGCGCGATACCGGTGTTTCCGCGCCGGGTCGGGGTGGTGACTTCAGCCAACGGCGCGGCGCTGCGCGACATTCTGAATGTCCTTTCCAGACGCACACGCACGGTCCACGTCTTGTTGGCCTTCGCGCGGGTGCAGGGGGACATTGCGCCGCACGAGATCGTCAGGGCCATAAAGTCTCTCAACGAACATCATCAGCGAGCTTTGCGCGCAGGCAGTTCCGAGGCCGGCATCGACGTGATAATTGTCGGGCGCGGTGGCGGATCGATCGAAGATCTTTGGGCCTTTAACGAAGAGGTGGTCGCGCGCGCAATTCGCAACTCGGCGATTCCGGTCATCTCGGCCGTCGGTCATGAAACAGATTTCACGATCGCCGATTTTGCGGCGGACCTGCGGGCGCCGACGCCTTCGGCCGCCGCCGAAATCGTGGCCGCGCACGAAGCGGAGTTATGCTCACGACTGGCAGCTTTAACCGGAACCCTGGCGCGCTCAATGCGCTATCGAATTGCCGGCGCGCGCAACGAAGTGCACGAGCTGGCACTTTCACCGGCGTTCGACGCAGTCACTGCGCGAGTCCGGAGTGCTGCTAATGCGATCGATACTGCTGACTATCGAATGCAAACCGCGATGACCAGTGGACTGCAAACTTATCATCGCCAGTTAACGGCGGCGGCACATAGTTTAGCGCCGGCACGTCTGCGCTCGGCGGCGGCGGCGGCACGCGCCCGTTTCGAATCACTTAACAAAGCGCGGGATGCCGGGATCGACAAACGGCTGAAAACCGCCCGCCAACAATTAGGGGTGGCAGCTGCCGCCCTGGACGCAATGTCACCCTTGAAAGTTTTGGAGCGCGGATATGCGATCGCGCACGATAGGCAGGGTCAGGTAGTTCGCGAAGCGAGCACAATGAACGCCGGCGATGAAGTGCGGCTACGTCTTTGGAAAGGCAGTCTGGATTGTCGCGTCGAAGGGACAAACGTCGAATGAAACGCAATCGCATCGTTATCAACATGGATTCGCCCCGGCCCAGAAAGCGAGGCAGATTAGGCAGGGTGCTGCTGATTCTCGCCGTAGTCCTGTTGCTGATCGTCGGGGGCCTTGGCACTGGAGGATATTTTTGGTGGCGAAACTTCCAAAATGGCCCGGCCTATGCGCTCGCAGTGATGGTTGACGCGGTGCAACGCAACGACACTGCGACTTTCGACAAGATGACCGATACCGACAAAATCAGTGCTGATTTTGTCTCACAGGTTCGCGATAAAATGTCCGGCTCGCTGGCGGCCTCGGTTTCCTCTGCTCAAACCGACGCCGCCACTGCAGCGGTTTCAGCCAAACTCAAACAGACTATTCACGAACAATTGATTAATGAACTTCGCGGCTTGACTGAGGTGGCCAAAGGAAAACCGCTCTTCTTAGTGGCCCTGGGCGTTCCCTACTTTGCCGACATCAAGCAGGAAAACAGCACAGCTTCGGCGACCGTGAATATCAAGAACGAAGTAATTAAACTCACCATGCAGACCGAGGACAATCGCTGGCGAATCGTCGCCGTCCAGGACGAGAAGTTGGCCAAGATGGTCGCCGACGCCGTGGTCAAGAGCCTGCCGGCGAATGGCTCGCAAGTGCAGGACGAAATTCGTAAGCAATTGGATAAGTGGGGAAAGTAGCATTCGACAGCCGCGGAGCGGCGACAGATCTGTAGCCCATGGCGTAAGCCGTGGGTAGAGGTCGCAATTTCACGGATCAGCCGCGGAGCGGCGACACATTTGAGACGGACGATTTGTTTCGCCCTCCGGGGTCTGTCGGGAAATCCCGTAGGGATGCAATGTTTATAGAAAGCTCAATCCCAATTGATCTCGGGAGCCCATTTATGGGCGAAAGACGATTAGTTGCGCTCCTAAAGGAGCTACTAAGTCTCATTGGGGTTTTGCGTTTCTATGAATATTGCACCGCTACGCGGTTTTTCCCGACAGACTCTCCGGGGCTTGTTGTTCGCGTTGCTAATCCCATGGCTCACGCCATGGGCTGCAGATCTTTCGCCGCTCCGCGGCTGAGCCCGCGAGAACTTATCTCGAGTTGTAAGAAGGGCTCTTGCGCTAGCCCTTTCCACAGACTAAAGTCTGTGCCACTGGATGCCGAACGACAAACCAAAAACTTTTGAATCGTCCCTCGAAGAGCTCGAGCGCATCGTCCGTGAACTCGAACAGGGTGAGCTGCCTTTGGAAAAGAGCCTCGAGCTGTTTGAACAGGGCGTAAAGCTCTCGCGCGACTGTCAGGAACGTCTGAGCCAGGCTGAGCGTCGCATCGAGATTCTCATGCGCGACAATCAGGGCCGGCCCGCCGTGAGACCGTTTGAACCGGAAAGCGACGCGTCGGACGAAGCTGCTTCTTAATTCTTCTTTGTGTCCTCTGTGGTTAATACTCCGATTGCATCCGACGCGCGCGAATTCCTGGCTTCCTGTCGCGCCCCTGTCGACACCGAACTCGATCGATTAATTCCCAAAGAGACTGCTGAACCAACGCGCGTGCACGCGGCGATTCGCTGGAGCGTCTTTGCCGGTGGCAAGCGCTTCCGGCCGGCGTTGTTGCTCGCTGTCGGCCAGACCTTCGGTGCGAGCAACGAGCAACTAATTCGCACCGCCTGCGCGCTCGAGATGATTCACACCTATTCGCTGATTCACGATGACCTGCCGTCGATGGATGATGATGAATTGCGTCGTGGCCGCGCCACCTGTCACGTGAAGTTCGACGAAGCCACGGCGATTCTCGCCGGCGACGCCTTGCAGGCTTTGGCATTTCAAACCATCGCGGATGATGAAAAACTCTTGCCCGCGCTGCGCGTTCGTTTGATTTCTGAAATTGCCCGCGCCGCTGGAACGCCGCAAGGAATGGTCGCTGGCCAAGCGCTCGATCTCCACGCCGAATCACGTGAGGTCTCGGGCGAAGAGCTGGAACGCATCCATCATCACAAGACCGGTGCGCTCATTCGCGTAGCCGCGCGCTGTGGTGCCATGATCGCCGGCGCGAATGAGGTTGACCTCGCGGCAATTACCGATTACGCGACGACTCTGGGCTTGCTCTTTCAGATTACTGACGATCTTTTGGACGTGACCGCGACGGCGGAAGATCTAGGGAAAACGCCGGGCAAAGATGCTCGATCAAGCAAAGCCACGTTTCCCGCCCTTTACGGAATTGACGCCACCCGCGAAAGAGTTCGAGTCGTTCATCGCGACGCCTCTGTTGCTTTGGAGCGAATCGGGCGACCAACAGATCTTTTGTTTTCAATTGCTACGTTTATTCTGGAGCGCCGAGCCTAACTTTCAGGTTTAGAAATCTGTGTCCTATCGATTCTTCAAGAGGGTCATCGCGATATTCGCGGCTTGCTTTTCCTTAACAGTTTCAGGCGACGTCAAGGCGCGGTGGTAGCGTAACCAATCACACGCTTCCCATAGAAACATATCGATGCTGAATTGACGCACCTTGACGTTCCCCGCGCTGTCGCCAACGACCAGAGTGGTTCCATCGGGGCTGATGGCGACGGATGTGATCGGATCAGGACCTTCGGAGGGTCTCCCGATGGGTCTGCCGTGCCCGTCCCAAAGGCGCACCGTGCCATCTTTGGCGCCGCTGACGATCATCTCACCATCAAAACTAAAAGCCAGACAGCTTATGTTTGTCTCATGCGCCTTAAATACGCGAATGGGATTGCCCTGCCCATCCCATAACCGCATCATCCCGCGCTCGCTGCCACTGATAATGATCTGTCCGTCCGGGCTCACGGCCACCGTCTCGCCGGTTCCGGTCGAGTACGAGGTGCTGAGCTGCGTCGAAGCCACCTGCCGACTCCACCGCAGAACCTTTCCATCAGCGCCGCCGCTGACGATCGTCTCCCCAGTGGAACTTATCGCGACGGATGCGACATGGCCATCGTGACCTTTGGAGGGTTGTCCTATAGGCCTGCCTTCCCGATTCCACAGCCGCACAGTCCCGTTTCCGTCACCGCTTACGATCGTTTTTCCGTCGCGGCTGACGGCGATTGAAGTGACTGGAGCGGCATGACCTTCACCGAAAGGCTTGTCGCTGGTCGGATCCTGCTGATTTCGCCGGAGCAGCTTCCCATCAGAGCGGCCAATTATCAGGAGTTCGCCATCCGGACTCCAGGCGGTCGCGGTGACGGTCGCAGAGGTTGCAGCCTGGCTGTCAGTTGGGCCGTTTGCTGTGTCCTTGTCCGGATCTCGATTCCGATCCCACCGCAATATTCGCGCGTCCGGGCCGGCAGTCCGAATCGTCTGGCCATCGCTGCTAAACGCGATGGAATCGACCTTCCCGTCATAAGCTTTGACTGGCGCCTTCGGCGTGCGCCGCTCCCAGAGCCGCACCATCCCGTCGTTACCGGCGCTTACAATTAAATTTCCATCGGCGCTCACCGCGACAGCGTTGATGCTCCCATCATGCCCGGTCAAGGCGGGCCCGATGGGTTTCGCTTCCCGATCCCAAACACGCACTGTCCCCTCCTCGCCGCCACTGACAATTGTTTGCCCATCCGCACTCACGGCTAGGCAGGTAACTCTTCGCTCGTGCGTATCTCCTTCCTCCGGGGCTTGCGGCAGAGCTTTGCCCTGCCTGTTCCAAAGTCGGATATATCCGTTCTGATACCCAATGACAATCAGCTGGCCGTCGCGGCTCACGGCCGCCGCGGTGGCTCCCCTGCTCCGGTCCTTATCCTCGTTCTTCTCACTCCCAGTCTCACTTTTCCAGATGTCTTCGCCCTTGCCACCACCTAGCCGTACCATGCCGAGTTCAAAGCGGAGAACGGTCTGACCATCGCCGCTAATAGAGACCGTGGGCTTATTGCCAGAGACTGCGCCAAACGTTTTGTGGTTAAGCGGCGTCCCGTCCCGGTTCATTAGAAATCCATCGACTCCTCCGGCAACCGCAAAGGTCTGGCCGTCGGAAGTCATGTCTACGGACGAGAACATGCCTTGCGCAGGCAACCGCTTCGGTTCGCCGCCCTGCCGGTTCCATACCAGGATCCCGTCCGAGCCCGCGCTGACAATAGTGTGTCCATCGGAGCTAATCGCGAGGGATTTGACGTCCTGCGTCTGACCCGAGAAAGGCTCCCCTATTGGCTTACCTTCCTTGTCCCAAAGGCGGATCTTCTTGTCCCAGCCGCCGGTGACAATCGTCTGCCCATCACTGCTCATCGCGACGGACGTGACAATTTCTCCGTTATGCGCAACCCAGGTGTTGCGTGGTACGCCGCCCGCCCGCAAGAGCTGAAGTGCTTCAATGAGGCTGGATCGGATCTCCAAAGGAACCTCGCCTGACGAGAATGTCTCCCGGGCATCAGCGGCGCTTACAATGGCCGCAATCAGCCCGTCCGTTGGCTTCGTATCGAGCAAGTCCTTCGCTCCCACGGCCTCCGCGATTGTCGTTTTTTTCTTGGCGTCGTTCCTCGCCAGCAATGCCCACACGAGAAGTGCTGCCAAAGCCGCAAAGACGAAGAGCGTAGTGCCGGCCAGCACCCAGCGCCGGCGCCCGCGCGCGGCTTTGCTCGTTTTCAAGAAACGCATGGCGTTCGTGAACTCAGGGTGATAGCGACGAGCCCAAACCTCGTTCGGCCGATTCTGTTCGTGCCACTTCAACGCCACTTGCAAGTC
>Ga0070694_100002665_pt1 | contig 10571 bp, 11 predicted proteins | sample KBSK1251metaG_FD_65470 | JGI IMG/M metagenome (GOLD analysis project Ga0070694, IMG submission 65470) | Corn, switchgrass and miscanthus rhizosphere microbial communities from Kellogg Biological Station, Michigan, USA - KBS K1-25-1 metaG | ecosystem: Host-associated > Plants > Roots >... | reverse complement strand
CGGTTCACCCTGCGCCCGAGCGCCGACATGCCGCCCTTCTACCCGTGGTGGCCCGAGCGCCCCTTCGAGCCCTGAGCCGCCCCGGGCGGTGAGCGACGATCGGTTCGCGGGCACGGCCCTGCTGTGCCTCGTCGTCTTCTCGAGCACCATCTGCATCGGCGCCTTCGGCCCGCTCCTGCCCGAGATCGCCCGCGCGCAGGGTCTGCCCGACTGGGAGCTGGGCGTGCTCGCCGGCGCGTTCGGCTTCGCGCGCATGGCCGCCGACCTGCCCGCGGGCGTGCTCGCGACGCGCCGCCTCGGTACCGCGCTGACCCTGGCCCCGATCACCCTGCTGGCCGGGATGCTGCTACTGGCCACTGCGGGGCCGCTCCCGGTGCTGGTGCTGGGCCGGCTCCTCACCGGGCTCGCGCACACCCTCATCATGGTCGGCAGCCTCACCGCGGTGCTGCAGGATCAGCCCGGCCCGCGGGCCTCGATCCGCCTCAACACGCTGGAGTTCTCCGGGATGCTGGGCGTGCTCGGCGGGCTGGTCCTGGTGGGCCTGCTGCCGGAGCGCTGGCGCTGGAACGTCACGCTGCTCGCGGCCACCGCGCCGGCGCTGGTGGCGCTCCCCGCGGCCCTGGTGCTGGCCCGCTACTTCCCGGCGCGGCTCGGCTCGACGCCCCGCGCGGCCGCGGCCGCGGGCCCCGTCGCCGTGGCGCCGGCCCGGCGCCGGGCGCCGCCGCCGATCGTGCGCCTGATGTTCGCGCTCGGCGTGATCATGGCGCTCGCCTGGTCGGCAGTGAGCCAGTTCGTGATCCCGCTGCGGGGCACGCGGGAGTTCGGGCTCGATCGCGCCGGCGTCTCCGCCCTGCTGTCGCTGGCCCAGGTCGTGGACCTGGCGGTGCTGCTCCCGGTGGGCTGGCTCGCCGACCGGGTGGGGCGGCCACCGGTGCTGGTGGGGGTGGCCGCCGTCCTGGGCGTCGGGCTCTTCGCGGTGGGCCTGGGCTCGCTGCCCCTGATGGGGATCGGCTGCGCGCTCTTCGGCCTCGGGATGGCGGGCTGGATGCTGCCGCTCGGCGTGATCCGGGAGCACACCGATCTCGCGCGACTCGGCTGGCGAACCGGCGTCTACCGGGTGGGCGTCGACGGCGCGATCTTCCTCGGCCCGCTGATCTGCGGAGCGCTGGGCGAGGCGCGCACGCCGATCTTCATCGCCCTGGTGGGGGTGGCGGCGTTCGGGATCGCGGGGCGGCTGCTGCGGCGGTAGGACGTGCCGCTGAAAGACCACCCCTCACCCTGCCCTCTCCCCTCAGGGGAGAGGGGGGACGCGGGCCTAGCCCTTGAAGCTGATCTTCTTGTGCGCGCCGTCGCAGTAGGGCTTGTTGGCCGAGCTGCCGCAGCGGCAGAGGAAGATGGTGTCGCCGCCCTTGGGCGGCATCGCCGCGCCCTGGCCGTCCTGCACCTCGCACTCGCCCTTCACCATCAGGGGCCCATCCGTGATCACCTTGACCGTCACCGCCATCGCCGCTCTCCTTTTCGCGTCCGCCGGAGTGGTCGTCGCTACCGCGCGCCGAGTATACTCCAGATCGACATGCGCCCGAGCGTCCCCATGACCGGCCGACTCCTGGAGGCCATGGCCCACGCGGGCGCCCGGCTTTACGGCGGCGAGCGCGTGTCGGAGCTGGCCCACGCGCTCCAGTGCGCCGAGCTCGCCGCCGCGGCCGGCGCGGACGAGCACCTCACGCTCGCCTGCCTGCTCCACGACGTGGGCCGGTTCGTGGTGGAGCAGTCCCTGGTCTTCGACCGCGTCGGTGGGGCCCGGCCGGGCGCGCGCGGCCACCACGAGGTCGGGGCGGAGGTGATCGCGCCCTACGTCCCGGAGCGGGTGGCGTGGCTCGTGCGCATGCACGCGGACGCCAAGCGGTACCTCTGCTCCACCGAGCCGGGTTACCACGCCACGCTCTCGCCGGCCTCGCAGCACACGCTCACGCTCCAGGGCGGGCTCATGAGTACAGAGGAGATTGCCCGCCTCAGCGGGCACGGTTGGCTCGCCGACGCGCTGCGGCTGCGCCGATGGGACGACGGGGCCAAGGTCGCGGGGCAGGTGACGCGCCCGCTCGAGTCCTGGGCCCCCCTCGTCCAGCGCTACTTCGGATGAGCCACGACCCGCCGCTGCCGGCCCCGTTCGTCGAGCGGTTCGCGCCGCTGTCCGAGGTCAAGTTCAGCGGCCCCCGCTCGAGCTTCCACGGCTGCTTCGGGTGCGGGCCGGAGCACGACATCGGCCTCCGGGTCCGGACCTTCAAGGCGGACGGCGAGGTGCTCGCCCCAATCGTGATCCCGCGCCGCTTCGAGGGCCCGCCCGGCGCGGCCCACGGCGGCATCGTGGCCGCGTATCTCGACGAGATCCTGGCCGGCGCCGCGGTGAGCGAGACCGGCCGGCTCTACCTGACCGGCGAGCTCACCGTCCGGTACGTCCGCGGCACCCCGATCGAGCGGCCGCTCCTCGGGCGTGGGCGCGCGGTCCGCGACTGGGGCAAGTACATCGATCTCGAGGCCACGATCGAGGACTGGGAGACGCGCGAGGTGGTCGCGAAGGCGACCGCCCGCTTCCTGCCGATGCGCGGCGCGAGCTAGTCCGCGCGCCGGAACTTCTGGAAGGAGCGCATCACCCGCGGCGGGTCGAGGAACTGCCCGTAGCCGGTCCAGGAGACTTCCCCAACGTACACGTCACCGCGCGAGTCGACGACGAGACCGTGCGGGGCGATGAACTCCCCCGGCTTCTCGCTCGCGAACTGCCCCCCGAATCGCGCGACCCGCTGGCCCTTGGCGTCGAGCACGCTCACCCGCGGGCCCAGGTTCGGCGTCTTCTCGGTCACCGGCATCCCCGAGCCGAGCTCGCCCACGAAGAAGAGGCCGTGGCCGCGGTCCGCGAAGAGCCCGCACGGGCGGTGGAGGTTGTTCCACTGGCCCTGGTAGCCGCCCTTGCCGTCGAAGACCTGCACCCGGTGGTTCTCGCGGTCGGCCACGTAGACGAGCCCGTCGCGGTCGGTCACCAGGTTGTGGGGCAGGTTGAACTGGCCCGGGTCGGTGCCGGGCTCGCCCCAGGACATCACGTGCTTGCCGTCGGGTGAGTACTTGTGCACGCGCGAGTTGCCGTAGCCGTCGGAGACGAACAGAAAGCCGCTCTTGGGACAGATCGCCACGTGGGTCGGGCGGTTGAAGGGCTTGCCGCCCTGCAGCTCGGCCGGCTTGTCGGGGTCGCCGATGGTCAGCAGGTGCTTGCCCTCCGGCGTGAACTTGCGCACGGTGTGGTGGAGATCGTCGGTGAGCCACACCATGTCGTCGGCGTCGATCGTGATGCCGTGGGCGCGGCGGATCACCCCCTCGCCCCACGAGCGCAGGAAGTTGCCGTCGCGGTCGAAGACGATGACCGGGTGCTCGCCCCGCGTGAAGACGAAGGCGCGGTCCTGCTTGTCCACCGCCACCCCCGCGACCTCGTGGTACGCCCACCCGTCCGGCAGCTTCCCCCAGCCCTCGATCACCGAGAATTTCATCTGGATTCCTCGATCGCCTGGGCCATGCGCTCGAAGCGGCGCTTGAGCGGAGTCAGGCCTTCCTCGTGGGTGATGACGTAGAGGCGGTTGGCGTAGATGGCCCGCAGCACGCGCTCCGCGACGTGCTCGGGCGGCAGGTAGCGCCCGATCAGCTCCACCGCGCGGCCGTCGCGCTCGGTCGTCGCGTTCCGCAGCGCGGTGGGGCGGTTCCGCTCGCTCTGCCGGATCCGGGTGTGCACGCCCATCGGACAGAGCACCGAGACCCCGATGTCGTAGCCCCGGAGATCCTTCTGCAGGGTCTCGGAGAGCCCGACCACCGCGTACTTGGTGGTGTTGTAGATCCCGAGGCCCTGCGAGGCGATGAGGCCGGCCATCGAGGCGGTGTTCACGACGTGCCCGGGCTGCTTGCCCGCGACCATGCGCGGCACGAAGGCCTCCACCCCGTGGATGACGCCCCAGAGGTTGACGCCCATCGCCCACTCCCAGTCCTTGTGGGTGACCGACTCGAGCCCGCCCCACAGCGCGACGCCCGCGTTGTTGCACACCACGTGGACCGCCCCGAAGTCGCCGAACGCGCGGTCGGCGAGGGCCTGCACGTCGGCGAGGCGGCTCACGTCGGTCTTCACCGCGAGCCCGCGCCGGCCCGCCCGGGTCACCCCGGCCACCGTCTCGGCCATCCCGCCCTCGTCGAGGTCGGCCACCACCACGTTCGCGCCCTCGCGCGCGAAGAGCAGGGCGAGCGCCCGTCCGATGCCGCTGGCTGCGCCGGTGACCACCGCGGTCCGATCCGTGAGGCTGGTGAGAGGCACGGCGCCGAGTGTCGCGCCGGGCATCGAGGGCTGTCAAGGCCCCGGCGCGCGCCTGTTCCGTGAGAGGATGGCCGTCATGCCCGACCGCACGATCGTCGTCGCGCGCCGCTTCCGCGGCCCCGACGCGGGCTCGGCGACCGCCAACGGCGGGTACTTCTGCGGGCTCGTCGCGGGCGCCGCCCCGCAGGCCACGACCATCGAGATCCGGGCGCGCGCCGGCGTCCCGCTCGATCGGCCGCTCGCGGTGCGGGTCGACGCGGGCGCGGTGGAGGTCCTCGACGACGGCGCGCTGGTGGCGCGCTCGTCGCCTGCCCGGCTCGCGGTCCACCCGCCGGTGCCGCCGCCGCTCCACGTCGCGCTCGAGGCGTCGCGCCGGTTCGAGGCCCATCTCGACGGCGGCTGGGTCCCGCACCCCTTCCCGGAGTGCTTCGTGTGCGGCCATCGTCGCGCGTCCGGCGACGGGATGCGCCTCTTCGCGGGGCCGCTTCCCGGCGACGGCCCCGAGCGCGGGCAGCTCCGGGCGGCCGGCTGGCGGCCGGAGCCCGCGTTCCTCGACGCGGTCGGTCGCCTCCGTCCCGAGTTCGTCTGGGCCGCGCTCGACTGCCCGGGAGGCTGGGCGCTGCCCGGCCCCGGCAACACCGGCACCCTGCAGGTGGAGATCCGCGAGCCGGTGGACGGGCGGCGACCCCTGATCGTGATGGGCTGGCGCGCGCCCGCGCCGAGCCCGCGCGCGGGCAGCCGGCGGCGCTACGCGGGGACCGCGATGTTCGACGCGGGCGGACGGCTCCTCGCCCTGGGCGCGGCGATCTGGGTGGCGCCGGACCCCCTCGCGGCGGCGCGCTGACCACGGATTCGCCGCGTCCGGCGGCACAAGTCGGGGGGTCCGGGTGAGGGCCTGGTGGTATCCTTTCCCCCGGCATGGACTACCGACTGCCGACGACGGTGGTGCCCGCGCGCTACGACATCCGACTCGAGCCCGATCTCGAGGCGGCCACGTTCGCGGGCCACGAGACGATCGCGATCACGGTGTCCGAGCCGGTGAGCGAGATCCTGCTCAACGCGGCGGAGCTGGTGATCCGGTCGGTCAGCGTGCAAACCGCGGATGGCCAGACGGTCGAGGGGAGCGCCAGCCTCGACGAGGCCGCCGAGCGGGCCCGGCTCGCGTTCCCGACTCCGATCCCGGCCGGCGAGCACCGGCTCACCCTGGCCTTCACCGGCGTCCTCAACGACCGCCTTCACGGCTTCTACCGCAGCACGTACAAGGACGCGGCGGGGGCGTCGCACACCATCGCGGCCACCCAGTTCGAGGCCACCGACGCGCGGCGCGGCTTCCCCTGCTGGGACGAGCCGGCGTGCAAGGCGGTCTTCGGCGTGACCCTGGTGATCCCCGAGGCGCTGGTGGCGGTGTCCAACACCCGGGTGGTCAACGAGTCCCCCGCCGGCCCCGGCAGGAAGGCGGTCGCCTTCGCGGACACCATCCGGATGTCGACCTACCTCGTGGCCTTCGTGGTGGGCGAGCTCGAGGCCACGGAGCCGGTGATGGTGGGCCCCACGCCGCTGCGGGTGTGGTGCGTGCCGGGCAAGCTCCACCTCGCGCGCTTCGCGCTCGACATCGGCGCCTTCGCGCTCGACTTCTTCGAGCGGTACTACGGCCTGCCGTACCCGGGCGACAAGCTCGACATGCTCGCGATCCCGGACTTCGCGGCGGGGGCGATGGAGAATCTGGGCGCCATCACCTACCGCGAGACCGCGCTCCTGGTGGACGAGGCGGCCGCCTCCCACACCGAGCGCGAGCGGGTCGCCGACGTGGTGGCGCACGAGATCGCCCACATGTGGTTCGGCGACCTGGTGACCATGCTGTGGTGGAACGGCATCTGGCTCAACGAGGCCTTCGCCACGTTCATGGAGCTGCTGGCGGTCGACGCCTGGAAGCCGGAGTGGAAGCGGTGGACCACCTTCGGGGTGTCGCGCGCCGCCGCGATGGCGGTGGACGGGCTGCACCACACGCGGCCGATCGAGTTCGAGGTGCGGGCTCCGCGCGACTGCGAGGCGATGTTCGACCTGCTCACCTACGAGAAGGGCGCCTCGGTCCTGCGCATGCTCGAGCAGCACCTGAGCGGAGACGTCTTCCGGGACGGGGTGCGCCTGTACCTCGAGCGCCACCGCTTCGGCAACGCGGAGACCACCGATCTCTGGAAGGCTCTGGGCGACGCGTCACGGCTGCCGATCCCGGAGGTGATGGACGGCTGGATCTTCCGGCCCGGCTACCCGCTCGTGATCGTCGAGCCGGACGGCACCGGCATCAAGCTGACCCAGCGTCGCTTCACGTACCTCCCGGCCGAGAGCACGGCCCCCGAACGCTGGAAGATCCCGGTGCGGGTGCGGGCCTCGGTCAAGCGCGGCTTCGTGGACAAGCCGGTGCTGCTGGGCGACGAGGACCTCACGGTCGCGCTCCCCGCCGCGCCGGAGTGGGTGGTCGTGAACGCGGGCGGGCACGGCTTCTACCGGGTGCAGTACGCGGCGCCGCTCCTGCGGAAGATGACGAGCGCGCTCAAGAAGCTCGCGCCCATCGAGCGCTTCAACCTGGTGAGCGACGCGTTTGCCCTGGCCCAGGCCGGCCTGATGCCGTCGCCCGATTACCTCGATCTCACCGCGCGCTTCGCGGAGGAGACCGACCGCAACGTGTGGGCGGCGCTCATCGGCTCGTGGGGCTACATCAACCGGGTCATCCCCGACGCGCCGCGGCCCGACCTCGAGGCGCTGGTGCGCCAGCGGGTGGAAGGGCCGGTGGAGCGGCTCGGCTGGGAGGCCCAGCCGGGCGAGGACGAGCTCGAGCGGCAGCTGCGCGGCGATCTCCTGCGCACCCTCGGCACCCTGGGCAACGACCCGGCGGCCCAGGAGCGCGCCCGCGCGCTCTACGCGCGCTACCGGGAGGACGAGTCGGCGGTCGACCCCGACGTGCTGCCCGCGCTCATCGCCATCGTGGCCGCGGCGGGCGGAGAGAGCGAGTACGACGAGTTCCTCCAGCGCTTCAAGGCCGCGCGCAGCCCGCAGGAGGAGCAGCGCTACCTCTACGCGCTCGCTGCGTTCCGCCCGCCCGACCTGATCCGGCGCACGCTCGAGAAGACCACCAACGGGGAGGTGCGCAGCCAGGACGCCCCCTTCCTGATGCGGGCGCTGCTGTCCTCCGTCTACAGCCGGAGCCTCGCCTGGGAATACCTCGAGGCGAGCTGGGAGACGATGGCGCGGCAGTACCCCGGGAGCGCCTACCGTCGGATGTACGAGGGCGTGACCGCGCTGGTGAGCCCCGAGTGGGAGCGGGAGGTGGGGGAGTTCTTCGCCGGCCGCAAGATCGTGCTCGGAGGCAAGACGCTCGAGCAGTACCTGGAGCAGCTGCGGATCGCGGTGCGCTTCCAGGAGCGCGAGGGAACGGCGCTCGCCGCCTACCTCGCCAAGCCGCCCCGGCCGCCGCGGGCCCGCTAGGGCCGCTCCCTACCGGAACAGGGACCCGAAGAACTCGCGGACGCTCGAGCCGAAGGCGACCGCACCCTCCTTGGTCCGATCCCACGCGGTCTTGGCCTCGGGCGCCGCCGCTTTCCCGGCCTCCTCGAGCTTCTGGCCGGTGTACTTCGCGCCCTCGACCACCGTGTTGCCGATGCCCTTGGCGGTCTTGCCCGCGCCCTCGAGGACCTTGCCCTGGCCGATCTGGCCCGCGCCGCGCTCCACCTGCTGGGTCGCGGTGTCCACCGCGGAGCGGTCGGCCGCCGGCGCGGCGACCTGACCGGCCCCGACCAGCGCCGCGATCGCCAGCGTGACCAGCATCGAGCGAGCTCTCCCCGTCATGCACCCCTCCCTCGGTTGGCTTGATCGCGGATTCATGGTAACACCGTGCTCGGGGCGGACCGACTTTCGCGAGGAGGCGGCAGAGCCATGAAATACGGGGTGTTCCAGTTCTCGACCGACTACGCCATCCGCATCGACGACCTGGCGCGCGAGACCGAAGCCCGCGGCTTCGAGTCGCTGTTCGTCCCGGAGCACACCCACATCCCGGCCAGCCGCAAGAGCCCCTGGCCGGGCGGCGCGGCTCTGCCGCGCGAGTACTGGCACACGGTGGACCCGTTCGTCGGCCTGGCCGCCGCGGCGGCGGTGACCACCCGGCTCAAGCTCGGCACCGGCATCTGTCTCGTGATCGAGCGCGACCCGATCACGCTCGCCAAGGAGGTCGCGAGCCTCGACTATCTCTCGCGCGGCCGCGTGCTCTTCGGCATCGGAGGCGGCTGGAACGCGGAGGAGATGGCCCATCACGGGACCGACTTCGACGCGCGGTGGAAGGTCCTGCGCGAGCGGGTCGCCGCCATGCAGGAGATCTGGACCAAGGACGAGGCCGAGTACCACGGCAAGTTCGTGAATTTCGACAAGCTGTGGTCGTACCCGAAGCCGGTGCAGAAGCCGCACCCGCCCATCCTGATGGGCGGCGCCGGGCCGCACGCGCGCCAGCGCGCGGCCGAGTTCGGTGGCCACTGGCTGCCGATCGGCGGGCGCTCCTACAGCGAGCCGGTGGGCGAGACGATCGCCGATCTCCGCGCGCGGGCCGAGAAGGCGGGCCAGGACCCCGGCGCGGTCACGGTCTCGATCTTCGGCGCGCCCACCGACGAGGCGCGCCTGGCCGCCCTGCGGGACGCGGGCGTCACCCGCGCGATCTTCGGGTTGCCGCCCGCCGGTCGAGACCAGGTGCTGCCGCTGCTGGACAAGTACGCGGCGCTGTCCGGCCGGGTCGGCTAGCGCCCGGCGCGCGGACGCGGGCTACGCGCGTGGGGACGGCCGCGTGACGAGGCAGAACACGGTGAGCGCGGTGAGCCCGGTGAGGGCGATGGCGGAGGCCCAGAGGTAGATGACCAGGTAGGAGCCGGTGCGGTCGAAGAACAGGCCGGAGAGCCAGGGGCCGAGGGCCGCCCCCAGGTTGTTGCCGATGCCGAGCAGGCCGAAGATGACCCCGTATTGCGCCGGCGGGGCGATGCGCCCGAGCAGCACGGTGACGATGCTGGCGCGCGAGCCGAGCGGCAGGAACAGGAAGAACACGTAGCCCCCCGCCAGCACCCACGTGGGGCGGAACTCCATCCCGATCAGGCACACCATCCCCAGCAGCGAGCAGGAGAACGACAGGAAGCCCGCGGCGGGGCCGCCGAAGCGGTCGGCGGTCAGGCCGGCGAGCGCCCGACCGGCGCCGGCCAGGACGCCGCCGATCGCCAGGAGCATCGAGGCCTGGCCCGCGGTGAAGCCGCGCTCGGTGAAGTAGAGCGCGTGCTGGGTGGTGGCCAGGTAGCCGAAGAGCGGCGGGGTGGTGAACATCACGAGCAGGCTCCAGAAGCCCGCCGATCGGACGATGCTCGTGATCGTGACCGCTCCGCTCCCGGCCGGCCCGCCGCTCCGGACCGACGCGAGCTGCGCCGGGTGCGCGCGCCACGCCCAGGGGATCAGGGCGAGGATCGCCCCCGCGTAGCACCAGAAGGCGGGGCGCCAGCCCCAGTGGGTGATGACCCACTGGGCCGGAGCCGCCAGGGCGTAGGCCGCCATGGACCCGCCGAAGGCGATGCCGGTGGCCAGGCCCCGGCGGCGCACGTAGGCGTCCGCGATCAGGGCGGCGTGGGTCGTCATCCCGGTGAGGCCGAGGCCGATGCCGCCGCCCACACCCATCGCGAGGAGGAACAGCGGCAGGGTCGGGGCCAGGCTGCCGAGGATCATCCCTCCGGCCACGACGGCCAGCCCGAGGCAGACCAGGCGGCGCGGGTTCCAGCGGGCGACCAGGTAGCCGGCCACCGGGCTCAGCAGGGCGCCGCCCACCCAGAGCAGGGAGGCGGTGGAGGCGGTGGCGGCCCGGGAGCCGCCGAACTCGGCCAGCAAGGCGGGCAGGAACACCGGGAAGGTATTGGTGATTCCGGCCACCAGCAGCATGGTCGCGAAGGCGAGCCAGAGCCGCTGGCTGGCGAGGGACTCCCGCGCTGGAGTCACCCGAGGTTGGCGGCCGGAGAAACCGGAGGGGAGGGGGCCGGGCCCGATGGCCCGGAAGGGCTAGTCGTCCTGCTCGGCCCGCTTCATGGCCTTGCGCCGCTTCTTCCGCGCCTCGGCCTGCTTCCGCTTGCGCTTGACCGACGGCTTCTCGTAGTACGCGCGCTTCTTCATCTCCTTGAAGAGCCCATCCTTGAGCATGAGCTTCTTCATGGTCTTG
>Ga0070694_100002664_pt1 | contig 10571 bp, 4 predicted proteins | sample KBSK1251metaG_FD_65470 | JGI IMG/M metagenome (GOLD analysis project Ga0070694, IMG submission 65470) | Corn, switchgrass and miscanthus rhizosphere microbial communities from Kellogg Biological Station, Michigan, USA - KBS K1-25-1 metaG | ecosystem: Host-associated > Plants > Roots >... | reverse complement strand
CTGTTCGACAAGGACTCTTCGGTAAGCCAAATCTTCGCTGTTCTTCGCCGTGCGATAAATATACACTTCGGCAGCCGAACCATCAGTTGCCTCGACCGAAACGGGGCCACTGATATTAGACACATCGACCTCTGCGCCGGCCGCGAGTTGATAAGTTTTATATTCCTGCTGACCGGTCAAGGCTTTGGTCGCTTCATTCCCCGCCGACCCGGCATATACATTGACGGCTTCTGCCCTTTGCTGTTTTGCATAGCCACCGAGGATTAACAGAGCGACGGCGCCGCTCACCAACGATGAAATAACTGAGCGATCCTTCATATTTCACACTCCTTGCGTGATTTAACGTTCGTTAATAAAAGGCACAACCAGGAAGGTCAATCTACTTCGAACCGATTGAGCAGTGCGGTCCTGTAACGACGCCCTTCAACTGGCTTGGATTGACTCGAGTACGACTCGAACTTCAACCCGCATTATCTCCCAGTTTAAGAACACCGCCAAAATCACGTTTGTGGCAGATGCCTTTGGCCACAACTCTTTTCAGCGATGCCTCAGAATCCGGACAACCTCCGACCGACACTAACTTCCCTCCCTGCGTGGGCGATCGTAGGCTTCGCCCATCGCCGCCAGAATCTTCCGCTCTCCGCTATACGACTCTCTTCCATGAGCCACCAGCATGTTGTCCAGCATTAAAACGTCGCCGGTCTGCCAGGGGAACGAGACGGTTTCCTGCCGGTATGCCTGCCGCAGTTCATCGACCACCGTGTCTTCAATCGGCGACCCATCACCGTAGAAGGTGTTATAGGGGAGTTCACGCTCGTCAAACTCTTTTAAGAACAGTTCACGCAGCTCTGGTTCGACGCTGGAGATATGCCAGAAAGCGACGTGATTGAACCAGACTTGAATCCCGAGTTGTGGATGTTTTTCGACGGCCGAGCGTACCTGAATTGTTCGGAGCTGTTCGCCGCCCAACCACTCATATTCGATTCCAGCGCGACGAAAATAATCCTCCGCCTCTTCACGTTCGGAGAGATGAAAGGAGTTTTGCCAGGTGGGGCCGAACCCGCTGCCAAAATTGCGTATGAGCATCCAACCTTTCTCCGTAAACTTCTCCCTGATTTCAGGCCGGATGCGTTGAAAGACCTTGCGCACGTTGGCGATGGGAGTCGCGCCTCCACGTTCGGCAGGTTGCACGCAGAAGAACCAAACCTTCAGCGGAAAGGTGTTCAAAGTTGACAACTCATTGTGCAAGGCGATGGTCTGATCGGCGGGAAACTCGGTGGAGGTGTAAATTTTGTCCTTCAACTCCGTGCGGGGCGTAGCGCTTTCCATGTATTGCATCAGTTCGACACCGGTAGCGGCGATGAACTCCTGAAAATCATCCAGCCCTCTTAAATCAAAGCCTCTGAAAAGCAGAGCTCCATCCCGGTGCAACGTTTCCTCAATCAGTCCACGATGGCTCTTAACCCAGGTCGACAATTCGACACCGTCGAGCGCAGGCAGCACGAGACGTGGAAGCGTCCCATCCGGTCGCAAATAACTCAGCTTGACCAACTCTCCCTGAGACAGATTGATTCCCTTCGGTTCCACAGTCTTCCGTCTCACGCTCCAGTTCTTCTTAACTTCCGCGGTATCAAAGTTCTTCATAGGTCCTTCCTCCTTTCAAGGTACGCCAGGCTTTCAGCTTCGCCGCACGACAACGTTGCCGGATACGCCACTCACGGAAATGCGCGGGCCACCCCGTCCGAGACGATAGTGATGGCCGATTGGTCGCGGCTCCTGTTGCGGGATGTCGACGAACACCCGGCCGCTGAAGTCTGTGATGGAGAGATCTGCGTCGAGTGCGTCTGACACACGGAGTTCAATCGGGCCGCTGATGCCGCTGACGCGCAGACCGTGATCGCTGAGACGCGTGACATTAAGAATGACGGAACCGCTGACGCCAGAAATCTCGATGGGGCCATTCGTCTCCTTCATGATCACCGAACCGCTACACCCGGAGATTTGCACTGTGCCGTCGATGGCGGCCATGTTGATCGAACCGCTCACGCCAACCGAAGTAAAACTGATCTGGCGCGGCAGTTTGAGCATTACGTAATGATTAACCCTGACAGTACGTGGACGGAGAGGTTCGTCCTCAGGCTCAACGACGAGACCGGTGGGTGTCTGCTCAATTCTAAGTTCGCGCCAGGCAAGATCGGTTTTGATTTTGGCCGAGCGGATGATATGCACCTCCGCCACGTCGCCATCGGTGCTTTCGACCTCTACCGGACCGCTGATCCTTGAAACTTCGATGCGGTCCCCGTGCTTGAGATTGAAACTCTGATGAGTCTCATCGTGCTCGTAGTGGTCGGACGAATGGGGTTTATCGTGCTGCGGGCCGGCATTCAAGAAATGCAGAGCGCGCGTAATTATCGAAACACTATTTGAGATCGAAAATACTCTGTTGACACTCATACTCTGAAACCTCCTCAGGGTTTTCCCTGCATGGGCTTTGCCTAAAAGTGGGCAGACACGCGCTTCTCTGTGCAACCTCGGCGTTTCTCTGTACCTTTGTGGTTGTTTTTCTAGGAATAGGGAACCACATCGACACAGAGAGGAAGCGTAATAAGAGACTCTCAAGGCAGAGCGGGTTTAGGCCACCTCTTCCATCTTCTTTCTGAGGCTGAGAGGCCGCATGTCAGTCCACACTTCCTTGATATAGGCCAGGCATTCTTCCTTAGTCCCGCTTTTACCGGCATCGTTCCAACCTAGCGCGTTCTCGCGGTCGGCGGGCCAGATGGAATACTGTTCCTCATGATTTACCACCACTTTGTAGATGGTATTATCTTCTCTCTCGTCGTTGCTCATAGGTTCTCCTTTATCGACTGTGTCTTGTTGTGTGTAGAGACGGCTCCAGCGTCGAAGTCTCTCAATCGAACGACTGTGGGACTTAAACGAGAGCGCGTTTGGCAGAGGCGGCAATTATCTCGCCCTGTTGAAGTTTGCCGGAATCCAACTTGATGACCTGGTCGGCCACATGATAGTAACGGTCGTCATGGCTGATCACGATCAGCGCCTTCCCTTTAGCTTTCAGTTCAGGCAACAATTGGTGATAGAAAATTTCCTTAAAGAGTGGGTCCTGGTCGGCTGCCCACTCGTCGAAGAGGTAGATCGGACGGTCTTCGAGATAAGCGGTCAGCAGGGCGAGCCGTTTGCGCTGCCCCTGTGAGAGATCGATGGTGGAGAGCGCGCCCTCTTCCACTTTCACCTTATGATCCAGTTGCAGTTGCGCCAGATACTTTCGTGCGTTCGCATCGAGATGTACCGAGTCGAGGCCGAATAAACTTTCAAACAGGTAGAAGTCAGAGAAGACGACCGAGAATAACTGCCGGTATTGTTCGCGCGTTTCGTCGGTGACGACTTTCCCGTCCAGATAAATCTCCCCGTCTTCGGGAATGTAGAGGCTGAGCAGGAGCTTAGCCAGCGTGGTTTTGCCGCTGCCATTTCCGCCGGTGATGAACAACAGTTCGCCGGGCTCAAGCGTGAGATCGATCGGGCCAAGGAGAAAGCCATTGGGTTCGCCCTCGCGATGATAAGTGTGCGTGACGCCCACCAGTTCCACACTCTTCCAGGAAGCACCGGCCTTCAACTGCCTGGGGATCTCCTTGCTCGCGTCGCTTTCATGCAGCGTCAATCCTAACTTCTCTACCTTCCGCATCGACACAGACGCGTTAGCAAGATTCGGGATTAATGTCAGGATCATCTGCATTGGCGTCATCATGTATAGAATGACCAGGGTGAATCCGATCAATGTTTGAGCATTGATCGCGGACATGCTGCGTGTGATGAAGAGAATCAGGCCGATCAGAATGAAGAACAGAGATTGCCCATAGCTGTTAGCCCCGACAAACATCAGATGGCCGATCATTGCATGCTTGCGCAGTGAAGCCGCAGTCGGATAGAGGGCCTTCGTAAGAAACGCCTCGCGGCGGTCATGGTGTAGTTTCATTTCCTTAACGCCGGACGTTACAGCCTGAAAGTGTTTGAACAGTTTGTCCCACTCCTCACGAACGATTACATATCTTTGCGTGCCTTTCCTCAAAGGTATCTGATAGCTCAACACGCCGACGATAATGAAGCCGATCACTCCTAGAAGAATCGGCCACGACAGCCACCCCAGATAAATCAAACACCCGAGCACAATCGAGACGTGCATAGTGAGAATGGGAATGTTCACTAAGGAGTTACCGATGGTCGGGACATCTTCGGTGAGCGTCGCGAACAGGCGATGAGGACCCAACTCTTCCAGACGGCGCAAAGGAGCGGAGAGAATTTGCCGGCTCAACCGCATGCGCAACGCCAACATGGCTTTTGAAGACAGGTTGATCAGCATCGCCTCCGAACCGAACCGCGCGATGGGCAACGTGATGCACAGCGCGAAGAAGATGATGATAAACAGACTCGACGTGTGCGCAGTGCTGCCCAACAAATGACTGATCATTGCGAGCAGCGCGGCATTAGTAGTGCCGCTAATAATACCCGCGAGGATAATCAGTCCCATCATGACAGGGGCACGCTTGACGGCACGTGCATTTTGCAAAAGAAAGCGGATCAGGTCCATTGAGTTACTCTTCATAACGTCACTCTTTCTTTCCTCTTTTGATACAGGGTGTGAGTTGTCAGGCGAAGCTTCTCACGGAAGGCTCGCGAAAGATTCTAAGGTGGCTCTGTTGATACAATCTGCTAATCGTTCGGCGAGGCTTCTTACGTAAGGTTCGCGAACGATTGTAAAGTGGCTGCCGGGAACCGTATGAATCTCGACTTGGCCGGAGGTTAACGCACCCCAGCCCATCGTCTCATCCGGTGCTTCCACGCCCTCCTCAGCTTTTAGAAGGGTCACGCGCATCGACGACGCTTGGGGTCGGTAACTCTGCATTGCCTGCAGGTTGATCTTGAATACTTCAAATAGCCTTCGTGCGTGTGCGAGTTGAATGTCCTGGGGAACTATCCCCGCCTCAATCGCCCGTCGCAGCACGTAGCTCAACAACTCTTCCGAATCGAGTTTTGCAAGTTCATCCGTCGAAAGATTCAAACTATCCACCGACAAACCGAGGTCGCGCGCAAAGGTAGTAAGCAACGTTATCTCGTCCAATGGCGTTATGGCCTTTACAGGTTTCATCGGTTTCGCATCCATCAACGCCAATAACGATACCCGCTGCCCTTGCGCTTCCAGTTGTTGGGCCATCTCAAATGCGACGAGACCTCCCATGGACCAACCGCCCAACAGATATGGGCCATCAGGTTGGACGCTGCGGATAGACTCGATGTAATAGGTAGCCATCTCTTCAATCCGCGTGTGCGGAACTTGATTCTCAGCCAGGCCGCGCGCCTGTAGCCCATAGAATGGCCGATCAAGCCCCAAATGATTTGACAACGCCTGATAACAAAGTACGTTGCCCCCTACTGGGTGAACGCAAAAGAAAGGCAAGCCGTCGCCCGTCGGTTGAATGTTCACGAGTGCCGGCGCCTCCTGCTCATGCGCCGGCTCGCGCAACAGAGTAGCCAGTTTCTCGATGGTCGCTCCCTGAAACAACGCCGCGAGCGGCAAACGTTGACCAAAGTTCGCCTGGATTCGAGCTATCAACCGCACACCCAAAAGCGAGTGCCCCCCCAGCCTAAAGAAGTCATCACGCACGCCGACCTGACTCCGATTTAGCACCTCGGCCCAGATGGCCGCGAGTATGGATTCAGTCTGAGTGCGAGGCGCGACGAAAGCTTCTTCTGCTAAAGCACTGCTCACTTCGAGCCTGGCCAGTTTCAGACGATCGATCTTGCCGTTAGGCGTGAGGGGCATCTCCGAGAGTGAGATGAAAGCGGCAGGAATCATGTACGAGGGAAGCCTTTCTTCCAGGAATTTGCGCAGTTGCGGCTCGATGTTGCCCGTCAACATGGCACGCAACGGATTGTTGGCGAAGCGGCGCCAATCGCTACTTGCAGGCGAGGTTGGACCAGCGGTGAGCACACATCGTGGCGCGCCGTCACGCGTAAAGAAAAGATCGAAACAGTCGTGTGACGGCGACTCAGACCAGCGAATTTCCAACGAATAAGGAGAGCCTTCAACCAAACACCAAATATTTTCAGCGGTGGTGCCATCTTCGATTGTCGCTATTTGATTTCGGAGATCGGCAACGGTCGCATCCGATTGTGCCTGATTCAGAACCGCCACGGATTTGACGGATGAGAGAACACGCGCATTGGGCATACGTGTAATCGAGAAGGCGTCGTGGTGTTGCTGCCGGAGCAATTGCCCCAAATCTGAAAATGTCAGGCGCTGCGTCTGCCAGTCGATGTTGTTGACGCGTCGGCTCGTGGTTTGTGACCCACCAACGTGCATTGTCACGTCGTAACGGAAACGCGACAACTCATTGTCGAAGTTCCCACGCTTGAGTTGAATCTCAACGCGATTGATGTTTGGCAAATGATTGGCAACCGCTTCAAAGAACGTTGGATCGAGCGAGAGTTCTTTCTCCTGGCGCACTTGCTGCCGCACTCGTTGACGCAGTTCGCTCGCCGATTGTTCGGCAGGTGCGCGTGAAAGCTCGACGGATGTGTGAAACGCTTCGAGGAGTCGCAGGTTGCGCACGTCGCCGATGAAGATCGCTCCGCCTTCACAGACCTTAGTCGTGGCCTGTTCGAGCACGCGCACTAGATAATAGACGTCGGGGAAGTATTGAACGACTGAGTTGAGAACCACGACGTCGAATGGGCCACCTTCGGGATCGTCGAGCGCATCCGCGGCGCGCTGGCTCAGCGTGACTTCGGAAAGATCGCGATTCTTGAGCTGACCGCGAACGTAATCAAGCGCCTGAGCCGAGAGATCCGTGCCGCAGTAGTGTTCGGTGTGCGGCGCGATGCGAAACAGCAGCATTCCTGTGCCGCAACCGATTTCAAGCACACGCTTCGGTTTGAGACTGAGAATGCGCGCCACCGTCTGGTCTACCCACTGGCGCATCTCCTCCGCGGGAATCGGCGCGCCCGTGTAGCTGCTGTTCCAACCAGCGAGATTGAGCGTGGGATCTGTTTGCGCTGAACTGCCGGCGTAGGTCTCGTCCCAGGTCATCTGCCATTGGGAAGTCAGTTCCGCGTGCTGTTCTGAGGTCTGCTCCGGCTGCGCTTCGGCATCTGTGGGTGTGACGACGTAAGCCACGAGCCGTTTCTCGCCCTGTTTATCCTGTTGGACCAGAACGACACTCTCGGTAATCTCCGGATGGCTGCTAAGCACAGACTCGATCTCTCCCAGTTCAATGCGAAAGCCTCGCACCTTGACCTGCTGGTCCAACCGCCCCAGATACTCCAGCTCGCCTTCGCGCCGGTACCGCACCAGATCTCCGGTCCGATACATGCGCGCTCCGGGGGTCCTGCTAAACGGGTTGGCCACAAACTTCTCCGCGGTCAGCTCCGGCCGCTTCAGATACCCGCGCGCCAGTCCCTCGCCCGCAATGTAGAGCTCACCCACCACTCCGATGGGCACCACCTGCGCCTGCCCATCGAGCACGTAGAGTTGCGTGTTCGCTACCGGCACACCAAGCCTCACCGGCGTGCCATTAACCTTGCTCAGCGACGACCAGATGGTGGTCTCCGTTGGTCCATACAGATTCCATAGCTCCCTGCTTCGCGCCGCCAGCTCCTGAGCCAACTTCGCTCCCAGCGCCTCTCCACCGCAGAGTACTTGCAAACCCTTGTCTCCCTGCCAGCCCGCCTCGAGCAAAAGACTCCAGGTCGCCGGGGTAGCCTGCATCACCGTTGCCCCTGAAGCTGCCAACCGCGCCATCAGCAACGTGGCATCCGTGACTTCTTCCCGGCTCGCCACTACTACACGGGCCCCGTTGAGCAGCGGTAGGAATAGCTCCAAGCCGGCAATATCAAAGGAAAGACTGGTAACCGAGAGCAGCACGTCACTGGCAGTGAGCCCCGGTCGCTGGCCCATCGCAGTCAAAAAGTTAATCAAACCGCGCTGTGGAATTTGCACGCCTTTAGGCTTGCCCGTTGAACCGGACGTGTAGATCACGTAAGCCAGGTTGTCCGCCGTTGTCAGCACAGGCGGGTTCACTACACTCTGTGCTGCGATTTGCTCCCACTCCTCATCCAAAGCAATCATTCCTGCTGCCAGCTCCGGCGCCTGCGCCAGCAGCTCTCGCTGCGTCAGCAGGTCTCGCTGCGTCAGCAAGAGCCGCATCCCGGAGTCCTGGACCATAAACGCCACTCGCTCGTCAGGATAGGTCGGGTCCAGCGGCACGTAAGCGCCGCCCGCTTTAAGGATGCCCAGCACGCCGACGATCATCTCCACCGACCGAGGCATGAGAATGCCGACCAGCACCTCAGGCCCGACGCCTTTCTGCTGCAAGTAGCGGGCAAGCTGATTGGCGCGCTCATTCAACTGAACATAGCTGAGCGCGGTATCTTCAAAGACGAGGGCGATGGCCTCTGGGTTGCGCGCGGCCTGTGTTTCGAACGACTCGCTCAAAGTCAACTCGCGTGGATATGCCGCTGCCGTCTCGTTCCATCCTTCTATGATCTGCCGCCGCTCTGCCTCGCTCAGCAACTCGATCTCCAACACGCCCCGCTCCGTGTCTTCCACCACCGCCTGCAACACCCGCTCGTAGGTCGCCATCAGCCGCCCGATGGTCTCCGCTTCATACAAATCGCGGTTGTACTCGACTCCCCCCAGGATCGTTTCGCCGCGTTCTTGCAATGCGATCGTCAACTCGAACTTCGCCGTCTCGCCCACACTCTCCACTCCGCTCAGGCTCAATCCCTCCAACTCCAACGCTTCGCGCGGCGCGTTCTGTAATATGAACATCACCTGGAACAGCGGCGACCGGCTCATGTCTCTCTCTGGCTGTAACTCTTCCACCAGCTTCTCGAACGGCAAGTCCTGATGCGCATACGCCCCCAGCGCCGCTTCCCTCACGCGCCGCAGCAACTCGCTAAAACTCGGATTACCGCGCACGTCGCCGCGCAGCACCAGCGTGTTGACGAAGAAGCCGATCAAACCTTCCGTCTCCGAGCGATTGCGATTGGCGATCGGCGAGCCGACTAACACCTGTTCCTGTCCCGCATAGCGACACAGCAGCAGATCGAAGGCCGATAGCATCGTCATAAAGAGAGTAGAACCATGACGACGGCTGAGGTCTCGCAGTTGCCCCGACAGTTCAGCTGAGAGTTGGAGCGGATGATGAGCCCCACGGTAGGTTTGGACCGGCGGGCGAGGTTTATCGATGGGCAGGTCGATCACCGTCGGAGCAGCGGCCAACTCCGCGCGCCAGTAATCAAGCTGCGCGGCCAGCACTTCGCCTTGCAGCCAACCGCGCTGCCAGTGCGCGAAGTCCGCGTACTGAATCGGCAGTTCCTCCAGCGGCGACTCTTCGCCACGTACATAAGCGCCGTAGAGCGCGGCCACTTCGCGGATGAAGATGCCCGTCGACCAGCCATCGCTGATGATGTGATGCATCGTCACCAGCGCCACATGCTCATCCGCTGCGGCACGCACCAGGCACGCTCGTAACAGCGGCCCACGCGTCAGGTCGAAGGGGCGCGTGGCTTCCTCGCTGAGCAAGCGACGTGTCTCTGCTTCTCGCTCCGCCGGATTCAGTTCGCTGACATCAAAGACAGGCAGGACGACTGGCGTAAAAGGCTTGATGACCTGTTTGGGTTCGCCATCCACCGCCACGAATGTTGTCCGCAACGCTTCATGCCGTCTAATGATTTCTGACAGCGTCCGCTCCAGCGCGGCCACGTTCAACTCTCCCGTCAACCGCACCGCTGCCGGAATGTGGTAGAACGAACTGCCAGGCTCCAGCTGATCCAGGAACCACAATCGCTGCTGCGCAAACGACAACGGCAACTCCGCCGCGCGCGAGATTGGAACTAGCGGCGGAGCACTCAATCCGACTCCTGCTCGTTGCGCTATCTCAATGGTCTGGGCCAGTCCGGCCACCGTCGGCTGTTCGAACAAGCTGCGCAATGCCACTTCCTGCTCGAACGCATCTCGAACTCTTGAAATCACCTGCGTCGCCAGCAACGAATGTCCACCCAACTCGAAGAAGTTGTCGGCTACCCCGATCCTCTCCACATCCAGCAACTGGCTCCAGATACCTGCCACTATCTCTTCTACAACAGTGCGCGGCGCCACAAAGCCTGCGCCCAGCACTAGACTCATGGCATCAGGAGCCGGCAGCGCGCGCCGATCAACTTTCCCATGCGGCGTTAACGGCAACCTGTCAAGCAGCACAAACGCAAACGGCACCATGTACTCCGGCACTCGCTCCCTGAGATAGTCCCGCAACTCCGTACCAGTAGCTGCCTCGCCATCAGCTGCCACATACGCTACCAATCGCTTATTTCCGCTCTTGTCCTCCTGCATCACGACTGCGGCTTCACCTACCGCCGGGTGACTTGCCAACACCGCTTCAATCTCACCCAACTCGATGCGGAAGCCACGCAGCTTGACCTGATCGTCGAGCCGCCCCAGGTGCTTGATGTTCCCATCTTTCAGATACCGGCCTACATCGCCTGTCCGATATAGTCGCGCT
>Ga0070694_100002662_pt1 | contig 10572 bp, 11 predicted proteins | sample KBSK1251metaG_FD_65470 | JGI IMG/M metagenome (GOLD analysis project Ga0070694, IMG submission 65470) | Corn, switchgrass and miscanthus rhizosphere microbial communities from Kellogg Biological Station, Michigan, USA - KBS K1-25-1 metaG | ecosystem: Host-associated > Plants > Roots >... | reverse complement strand
ATCACGTAGATGTACGCGTCAGAGTCGGTCTGCCATCCCTTGCACTTGACGATCCAGCCCGGATGCCCGCCGCCGGAAGCGTTGCCGGCGCGAGGGACCGCGTCGCCGAACTCCCGGTTCGGATACTGCGGATATTCCCTGAGCGGACCGTGTGCGAGCCGCTGCTGATCGCGCAGCTTCACGCGGCACAGGTTCAACACGGCGTCCTGCATCGCGCACGTGACGCGCTGTCCGCGTCCCGTCTTTTCGCGCTGGAAGAGCGCCGCGAGGATCCCCGCAACGAGGTGGATGCCGGTCCCCGAGTCGCCGATCTGCGCGCCGGTGACGAGCGGCACGTGATCGATCTCGCCGGTCGTGGACGCGGCGCCGCCGGTGCACTGCGCGACGTTCTCGTAGACCTTGCAGTCCTCGAACGGCCCGGGACCGAACCCCTTGATCGACGCGTAGATCATCCGCGGGTTGATCTGCTGGATCTTCGCCCACGGAAATCCCATCCGGTCGATCGCGCCAGGCGCGAAGTTCTCGACCATGACGTCGCACTGCTCGATGAGCTTCGCGAAGATCTTCTTGCCGGCCTCCGTCTTCGGATTGAGCGTGATGCCGCGCTTGTTGCTGTTCAGCATCGTGAAATACAGGCTGTCGACGCCGGGCTTGTCGCGCAGCTGCATGCGGGTCGGGTCGCCTTCACCCGGCCGCTCGACCTTGATGACGTCGGCGCCGAACCACGCGAGAATCTGAGTGCACGTCGGTCCCGACTGGACGTGCGTCATGTCCAGGACACGGACCCCCTCCAGGGCTCTCCCCATGTTGTCGTTTCCCCTCTAGGCGTTGGATGTTGGAACGAACCAGAATCCTTAATTTTATCGGGACCAGGCAGTTATGGAAATACAGTCGGGCCTGTATGGCCCGAGGTGGGACAGAATCGGGCGCTCATGCCGCAATTGCGTGCGTTCTTGCCCAATTTGGATTCGGAAGCGAGCCAGCCGGACCCCGTTGACGGCAAAAGTCTCGGTACATCGGTTGCACCCGCGACCGCGTGCCTCGTCCGTTCCGGCTGGTTCCACTCGTCGCGGGCGTATTTGCGGTTCTCATAGCTGTCTCCCATGCACAACAGCCACCCGGCGGGACTGCCGACGCGCTGCGCGCGCAGATCGAGCGCGCCCTTGCGGCGGCGCCACGCAATTTCGAGCGGCTGCTCGCGCCGCAACAGGCGGGCGTTCGCGTTCTGGGCGTGGACGTTCGCGCGACGTCCCCGGGATCCCAGACGATCACCATCGACCTCAGCCAGCGCGCGCTGACCTACGAGCCGTCCGGCAACCTCGAGCCGCTGCTCGACCAGATCATCCAGGCCACGGCACCGGCCGTCGGTCCCATGCCGCTGGTCGACTACAGGTTCAAGATCGACGGCCTGCCGCTCGAGCAGTTCGTGCCGCAACCCGCGGCGCGTTCACGGCCGGCACGGACGCTCGCCGATGGCGGGCCCATTCTGGTCAGCCCGGGCCACGGCTGGTACTGGGATGAATCCGTTTCCTACTGGCACCTCCAGCGGCCGCGCGTCCGTGGCATCGTCGAGGATCTCGTCAACTGGGATATCGCGAGGTACGTCCTCGACGAGCTCCTGGCGGCGAACATCAACGCGCAGCTGGCGCGCTACCCGCAGCGAGACGAGGTGGCTGGTTCGTCAGGGAATCCGCGATGGCAGGACGCGGCCAAATATTTCATTCAGACGCTGGGTGCGCCCGCCGAGATCTGGAATTTCGGGGTCGACGACTACGCGCGCGACATCAACTCGAGGCCGTTCTACGCCAACTGGATCGACGCCTCCGCCGTGCTCGCCATTCACAACAACGGCGGCGGGGAGACCGGGACGGAGACGTGGTACGACGCGACGAACGGACAGCAGGACGAGAGCCGGCATCTCGCCGAGATCGTCAACCGCCACGTCGTCTCGGCGATCCGCACCCGCTACAACGCGAACTGGGTCGATCGCGGGCTGCGGGCGTGCGATGGCTGCAAGGGAGAGAACCGGCTCGCGTCGCGCCCGGCGGTCATCGTCGAGATCGCCTACATGGACAGGCCGGCGCCGGACAACGATGCGCTGCACGACGACGCGTTCAAGCGCATCGTCGCGCAGGCCATCCGGGAAGCGGTGCAGGAGTGGGCCTACCGCTGAAGGTGGTGGTCGTCGTTCAGCAGCCGCGGCGCGTCACTCTCCACGCATCTCGGTGATTCTTCCAGCGAGTCGGTCGACGGCTTGAGCAGCCGCGCCGGCATCACCCACGGCTTCGCGAGGACTTTCGGCTCCTCGACCGTCGCCTGCCACACGAGGTTGTCGCCGTCCCTCCAGATGCGCTCGACGACGTGCATGGCGTCGGTGTGGAAATAGCCGTCTTCGCCGAACCACGTGTCGTCGCCGAAGCCGGTGACGTCCACCACGAACACGTCGCCTTCCCACTTGCCGATCGAGTCGCCGTAGGCCGACGGGTTGGGATACTGGCGATGCGGCCGGCCGTCGGTGGCGATGACGCGATACGGATCGCCGGAGATGTCCTCGTAGAGGAAGACCGTCTCTTTCTGCAGCTGCACGATCTTCCGCGGCGGGCCGATGCGCGGCACGCCCGGCTTGCCACAGTAGAAGACCGGATCGGTGCGGCTCTCGTGATCCGCGAGGTCCTTCACCCTGGCGAGGAACTCCGGCTTGTAGGTGGGCCGCGGCGCCGACGGCTGCACGCCCTTGATGGCGCTCGCGTCGCCATGACGCGCGCTCTGATCGATCTTCTGAATGATGACCTGCCCGTTGACTTCCTTCTTGAGCGCCGCGGGCGCGCGATCGATCGCGTAGCTCCACACGCCGCTCAGGTCGGGATGGCGTGCCTGCTGCGCGGTGACCACCCCCTGGATGAGGAACGCGCACGCGACGACGGCAATGACTCTCGACATGTTGCTCACTCCTGCTGGGCCGACCTGAAGGTCGGCCCCTACGATTTGGGCCGCCTGAAGGCGGCCCCTACGATCATCATTTCTACGTCGGTTCCTACTTCGGCTCGGCGCTGTTGATCAATTCGTACGACGTGCCGTCGGGCAGCTTGATCTTCTGCATATAGCCGTAGAGGGAGCCGTCCCTCGCCTTCACGGCTTCGACCGTGATCTCGTGGCCGATGGCCTTCGCGAAGTCCGCGCGCGCGAGGCCGACGCTCTTGTACCAGGACGGCGGATTGCTCTGGAACGTCCACTGGTCGACCTTGCCGCCGTTGCCCTTCGCCTCGATGGCGAGCATGATGTGCGGGTTGATCCAGTCCACCCGCATGAGCGTGCCGGTGATGGCGACGCGCTTCGACATGTCGAAGATGGCGGACGGAGAATGGTGGGCCTGGAGCGGCGCGGCGGCGAGCCCCGCGAAGACGATGAAGCCAACCGCGAGAACCCTGTCTTTCACGGTGGTCCTCCTTGGTGCGATTGGCGGAATATAGCACGGGATGTGGATCGTGATCGTCATCGGCGTGGGCATCATGGCGTTGACGCACACGGCACCTGCGCCATTCGTTCTCGACGCCATGTCAGGCGATCGCGCGGTATGGCACATGCCGCCAGCTGACGTGCCGACCGTCTACCTCACGTTCGACGATGGGCCGAATCCCGCGACGACGCCGGACCTGCTGGACGTGCTCGGGCGCGAGGGGGTCCCCGCGACGTTCTTCCTGATCGATCGCCATATCACCGAAGAGACGGCGCCGATCGTCGGTCGCATGTTCGCCGAGGGCCATTCGGTCGCGCTGCATTCGGCCAGCAGAACGCTCCTGCTGGCGTCTCCCGATGACTTCGCGCGCACGCTGACGGGCTGGGCCGATCGGATTTGGTCGTTGACCGGTTCGCGGCCGTGCCGCGCGTTCCGGCCGCACGCGGGGTGGCGCGGCGGCCAGATGTACAGCGCGTTGCGTCAGCTCGACTACACGCTGGTCGGCTGGAGCTGGATGCTCTGGGACTTCGACTGGGGCCGCCCGCGGGTGGCCGATCGCATCGTTGCACGCGTGCTGCCGCGCGTGCGCCCCGGAGACATCGTCGTCCTGCATGACGGGGACGAGTCCGCCCCGCGCAAGGACCAGCGTCAGACCGTGGACGCGACAACCAGATTGATACCGGCACTGCGTGCCCGCGGATTCGACTTCGGCACGGTGTGCTGATCGAACACGTCGCACCGCGATTCGGCGCGGATATGCATGGAGTGGTCCTCTTGGCCGAACTGTCTTTCCGCTTCTACGGGCAGCTCAACGACTTTCTGCCGCCGCACCAGCGCGGCCGGCGCTTCACGTATGCCCTGCGTGCGCCCTCGTCCGTGAAGGACGTCATCGAGGCGCTCGGCGTCCCGCATCCGGAAGTCGACGTGATCCTCGTCAACGGTGACAGCGTGGATTTCACGCATCGCCTGCACGGAGGCGAGGAGGTCGCTGTCTATCCGGCGTTTCGATCGATGGACGTCGCCGGGGTCCGGCGGACGGGGAGCGATCCACCATCGCCCGTCCTGTTCGTCCTCGATATCCACCTGCGCAAGCTCGCCGCGTTACTGCGGCTCGCCGGCTTCGACGCCGTGCTGCTCGCCGACGATGCGGAGGTGGCCACTGCGTCGGCAGAGCAGGGGCGCGTGGCGTTGACGCGCGACGTCGGCCTGTTGAAGCGAAGCGTGGTGCGGCACGGCTACTGGGTCCGCCACACCGACCCCGAACTGCAGCTGGCGGAAATCCTCGCGCAGTTCAACCTCGTGGATCAGATCGTGCCGTTCGTCCGCTGCACGCGCTGCAACACGCCGCTCGTGGCCGCGGACGCCGAAACGGTCGCCGATCGACTCCCGCCAGGCGTGCGCGCCACCTTCCACGAGTTTCACCGCTGCCCCGAGTGCGACCGCGTCTACTGGCAGGGCACGCATTACATCCGCCTGGTCCGGCTGCTCGAACGCACGCGCGAGCGCGCCCGGCGGCGAGCCTCTGTTACGATGGCGCGCGTGCCGACGCGTCTGATGGGCGCCGTGCTGGCGTTCGGGCTGATTGGTCGGCCCTGGTGATATGCCTGCACCGTCGCCATCAAGGTGCTCAGCGGCGCGCCAGCCTGCCGATCGTCGTGGCCGTGAACTGGATGAAGAAGATCGCGAAATAGGCCCCGGCGGGTCCGCCTTCGCGTGGCACCGGCGCTTGGCGGCACCCGCCCTACGTATCCCCTTCGCGTTGCATCGGCGCTCGGCGGTACCCGCCCTACGTACCCCTTCGCGTTGCACCGGCGCTCGGCGGCACCCGCCCTACGTACGCAGGCCGGGTGCCGCGGCACCACACAATCCACGGAGCCGCGGACCCGGCTCCGTTAGCGCTGCGGCATCGGGATTCGGTCCCAGACGTTATGACCGCTGTTGCCGGGTCCGCCGTTGAAGTTGGTCCAGGTCAGCGTGTTGCCGTCGGGTGAGACGCGATACAGCACCCATTCGTCGACCTGGCCCTTCGTGGCGCGCTCGCGGAACATCGTGTTGCGATCGACCAGCCACATCGCCACCGTCTGGCCGAGGCCGTTCGGGCCCTGCGGGTTCGGGTAGATGTTCTTGCCATCGAGCTTGAAAAAGAACTCGCGCGCATCGTCCGTGAAGACGTTCTTGTAGTCGGCCTTCGTCGGCGGCCAGTACAGGAACACCTCCTGCTTGATGCCGCCGTTCTCCGCCGTATAGATCGTCGTGCCGGTGTCCTTGAAGCGGTTCTGGAGCTTCAGCGCCGGATCTGACCGGTTGAAGTTGATGCGCCACGCGCCGATGATCGGCAGCTTCGACGGATCCGCCTTCTCGGCGGCGACACGGTAGCTGCCGAAGAACCCGATCGCCGGCGCTTCCGGGAGGTTCTGCGCCTGGCCGCGTCCCTCGCCGCCGCGTCCGCGCCCGCGGCCTTCCTGGCCGAGCACCGGCAGCTGCTGAACGAACAACGACAGGACGAGCGTCGCGATGAAGAGCGCGAGATAACGGCTTGCTCTGCTCATGATCATCTCCTGATGGAGTAATCGGTGCCGTACTTCGGCTTGGCATCCTTCCCGTGAGCCTGGTAGTACGTGTTCTTCAGGTGCACGAGATCGACGTTCCCTTCGTGGCACGTGTCCTCGATGTCGAAGTCGGGCACCGGCTTGATGCGCTTCATCGGCGCCGGCGACGTCAGCGTCCACGGCTTGGTGAACACCTTCGGGTTGTCGATCGTCATCGTCCACTTGATCGTGTTCGCGTCGAGCATCTGGAAGCGTTCGACGATGTGGGCGTCGGCGCCGTGGAAGTCACCGCCGAGCGACATGCGGGTCCGGTCGTTGAAGTTCGTGCTGTCGACGACCAGCGTGTCGCCCTCCCAGTGGCCGACCGGGTCGCCGAGCCAGAGACGGATGCCTGACGGCAGGTGCGGACGCCCGTCCATCGGCACGATGCGCGTGATGTGCTGCGTCCCGTTGATGATGAACGTGTTGCCCGAGAACATGTATTCCTGCGTGAAGCTGTGGATGCGGCCGATGTCGTAGAACTCGCAGTGGCCGACCTGATCCTCATAGCCGTTGGCGTCGTCACGGCGGCGATCCCGCTCCTCCAGCGCCCACGGTTGATACGGGATGATGCCGTCCTTCGGATCGAGGATGAGGCTCTTTCCGCCGAGCACGCCGAAACCAGGGGGATGGTCCTCGAGGATCACGGTGTGCGTGACACCACCCGGCGATCCGTTCCAGGTGCCGGTCAGGTCGGGGTGACCATCGGAACGCCGCGGGATTGGCCCCGCTGGTCCCGCCGATTTCACCTGGCCGTCGACGTTCGCCAGGCCGCCAGGACGTCCGATCTCGCCGCCACCCTGGCCGGCGATCGGCAGGGACGCGGCGGCGAACATCAGCAGGGAGGCCGCCATCGACAACAGGACACGTGTTCGCGTGCTCATAAATGTCACCTAACGGTCCGGCTAAAGCCGGACCCTACTCTCTTCGTCGCCCTGACGGTCCGGCTGAAGCCGGACCCTACTTCCCCTCGTCGAAGTCTCTCGGCCACGTGTGGTCGATGCCCAGCTCGTCGAGCATCGCCGTGCACTCGTAGTCGAGCAAGCCGACGTCTTTCTGCCGCTGAATCGTCATCCGAATGGTCCACGGACGCGTGAAGACCTTCGGATCGGTCATGGTGGCCTCGTACTGCAGCGTGTCGGCATTGATCGGCGTGTAGCGCTCGACCACCTGCAGCCCGTCGCTGTGGTAGTTGCCGGCCATGTCGAACCAGGTGTACGGGTTGAAGTTCGTCACGTTGACGACGAGCGAGTTGCCGTCGTAGCGCCCGCGCGCGTTCCCCATCCAGGCGCCGCCGTCGTCGGCCGGCACCGGGGCCTTGCTGTCGATGGGCACGACGCGCTTCTTGTGCGCCCACTCGTACACGAAGGTGACCTCCTCGGGCGTCTGGATGATCTGGAACGGCCAGCCGAGATACGTCATCCGCGGAATGCCGGGCAGGTAACACTTCACGAACGGATCGGTGTTCTTGTAGGGATCCGAATTCTTCGTTCCCTCGTAGTTGCTCGCGCGTTTCGCCAGCGCCTCGGGCTTGTACGGAATCCTGCCGTCGGCCGGATCGACGACGAAGCCCCTGCCGGCGGGGACGCCCGGCTTCGCGCCGTGATCCTCGAGGTCGTATTTCGCGAGATTCCACGCGCGCCAGACGCCCTGCAGATCGGGCGCGCGCCTGGCGGGCGTCTGGGCCTTGACGGTCGGCGAAACGGAATGTGCGCTGGCCGCGACGGCAGCCGCAGCGATCAACCACGTCAGGACGCGATGACGCATGCCACCCCCCGAGAACGTAGGGGCCGGCTTTAGCCGGCCCGCTGGATCACATCTTGTCGTAGACGGCTTTCTGGGTGCTTGGTGTATCTCCGACCTGCGTGCGGGTCTTCTCGACGGTCAGCTCGGTGCCGTTCGCGGTCCACACTTCCTTGAAGTCGACGACCACGTCGCCAGCCGGCGACGAGAAGGAACGCCGCGATGTGATCACGAGATTCGAGCCGTTCACCACCGCCTGGCCGGTCTCGGTAATCCCTTCGGGCGCCTGCACGCTCACCTTGCTGCCATCGAGCTTGTAGGTGGCCGACACCGGCCGCTGCCGCACGCTCGTCGCGACCACCGAGATGTCGGTCGCTGTCTGCTTGACCTCGAGCTGACTCGGGAACTGGATGTCGGGCGTGTTGCCAACGACGCTCCGGCTGCTCTTGGACTGACTGATGCGCCACGTACCCGAAAAGTCGGGGCGTCCCTGCGCGAACGCTCCCGTCTGCGCGCCCAGTGTCAGGGCGACGCCCAGAGCGACGATCACTCGCTTCATCGTTGGAGCTCCCTGACCTTACGGGGTCTTTTCGTCGCTGATGAACTCTTTCTTCGCTTCCACGAGCGTGAAGCTGCTGGCGTTGACCGTCGGCGTGCCGTCCTTGGCGAGGAAGCCCTTGATGATGACTTCCGCTCCGACGAAGTCCTCTTTGCGCAGGCCCTGTTTCATCAGCGTGGTCGGCCCCGCGCTTTCGACTTCCCACGTCACCACTTTGCCGTCGGCGTTCTTGACGTCGACATACAGATGCGCGTGGGGGTTCTGCCATCCCATCTTGACGATGGTGCCACGCAGGGTGATGGGCTTGTTTCCGTCGTAGGTGGCGGAGAACGAGTGGTGGGCCTGCAGCGACGCGGTGGCGAGCAGTACTCCCAGACAGGCCGTGACGAGCGCCAGGGTGACGCGCATTTCGCCTCCTATATCTCAGTCCTAGTGCGGCCGCTCAGAATGATTCGGATGCTACCAGATGTCGCTTGAGGAACGCCATCGCCCTCGGCCACGCGTCTTCCGTCGCCGTCATGTTTTTGCCCAGATCCTGGCGGTACAGGAACACGTGGGTGGCCTCGGGATAGACCTGGACCGTGAAATCCTTTCCGAGCCGCTTCATGTCGGCCGTCGCCGGCGCCACCCTCGGCGCGAGGCCGAGGTCGTTGGCGCCGAAGAACGCGGCGACCGGCGCCTTGATTCTCGCCATGATCGCCTCCGCCGGCGGGTTCCCATAGAACACCGCCGACGCGTTGACGCCTTCGATCTCGGCGGCCGCCTCCCACGCCAGGCCGCCGCCCATGCAGAAGCCGGTCGCACCGAGCTTGCCGTTGGCCATCGGCAGCTTCATCGCGTAGTCGCGCGCCACGCGAATCCGGTCGAGGACCTCCGCGTGGCTGATGCGGTTGATCGCGCGCGCGGAGTCGTCCGGGAACTGGAACGAGTCGTAGTTGCCGCCGTTGGGACCGAGGCCCGAGGTCAGGTCGGGAAGGACGCCGATGAACCCTTCGGACGCCAGTTGATCCGCGATCGCGCGCAGCCAGTTCGCGCCGCCACCCTTGACCGGCGGTTCGCCCATGTCCATGCCGGGACCCGGCTGAAAGATCAGTACGACGGGCGCGCGGGCGACGTTCTGCGGATACGAGATCCATGTGTGGAGCCTGGTGCCGCTCTTCATCGGGATATCCACCCACTCGCCCTTGCGCGGCGACTGGGCGACCGTCTTTGCGGCCATCAGAAAGTTCGCGGGGAGATCCGCGCGCTTGCTCGTCATGCCGCCCGGCGCCGCGGGTGCCGGCGCCGCGGCCCCCTGGCCGGGACTATCGAGCGCCGCGGAGAGCGACGCGATCGCCCTGTGCCATGCATGGTCGGTCAGGTCGTACGCGACGGTGCGGCCGCGTGACGATGCGATTGTCGTTTCGATTCGGCCGGCGCGTCCGCTGAAGCTGAATTGCACCGCCGCGGCCTTGCCGTTCGATCCTGGTATCTCGAGCGCGTACTGGTCGACGGCCGCGGTGCGCCGCTCCGGCACGATCGCGATGAACCCGTTCGCCGCGGCTTCGTCTCCGACGGCGCGCAGCCAGTCGCTCAGCCCCTCGTTGTTCGCCGTGATCACGACGACCGGCGCGCTGCTGTCGCGGCGCTCGGGAAAGACGACGAACGATCGCACCGGTGCGGAGCCCGACGGGATATCAACCCATTGAGGATGCCGCGTGGTCGCGAGGGCGGCGCTCAGCGCGCGCTTCACGGTTGCGCGAGAAGGCAGGCCTGCTTTCGTAAGCACGGTGTCGGCGACCTCGCCCCCGGCATCGTGCTGCCCGAGGATGAGCTGATCGCCGGCAGCGATAGCCACGATGAGACTGGCCAGCAGGACTCGTCCGCGCATCGTTCACCTCCGGCGCCCGAAATGTAGCACCGACGGTTGTCCTTTCCACTTACTTTTCCACTTTTTCACCTTTCCACTTTTCCACGTAGACCTGGATGCGGTATATACGCCGCCATGAAAGCCGGACGCCGTCCTCTTGTCCTGTGGGCGATCACGACGGCGATGCTGAGCCTCATCGTCGTGTCGGCCCGTGTGTCCGCGGGCCAGACGGCGCCGCCGCCGACGCCGCTCGTCACCGAGAACGTGTTCAGGAACATCCAGGTGCTCAAAGGCCTTCCGGTCGACACGTTCTTCGACGTGATGGGGATGTTCGCCTCGTCGATGGGCGAGGACTGCACGTTCTGCCACTCGAAGG
>Ga0070694_100002661_pt1 | contig 10572 bp, 12 predicted proteins | sample KBSK1251metaG_FD_65470 | JGI IMG/M metagenome (GOLD analysis project Ga0070694, IMG submission 65470) | Corn, switchgrass and miscanthus rhizosphere microbial communities from Kellogg Biological Station, Michigan, USA - KBS K1-25-1 metaG | ecosystem: Host-associated > Plants > Roots >... | reverse complement strand
GCGGCCTTTTCGTCATGGACGGCTCCAAGCGCTCGGCGCACGGCAACGCGTTTTTCTCCGGCTTTGGCGCGACCAAGCGGATCGTGCTTTTCGACACGCTCATCGACAGGCTGCAACCCGCCGAAGTCGAGGCCGTGCTCGCGCATGAACTCGGCCATTTCAAGCTGCGGCACATCATCAAGGGAATGCTGTTGGGATGGGCAACCACCCTCGCGCTCCTTTTCGCCCTCGGCTTGCTGGTGGACAAGCCGTGGTTCTACGCCGGACTGGGCGTCGAGACCCCGTCGCTCTCGATCGCTCTCCTCCTTTTCATGCTCGTGACTCCCGTATTCCTGTACTTCGTGCAGCCGGTCGCGAAGATTTTTTCGCGCCGCAACGAATTCGAAGCCGATGCGTTCGCCACCAAACACGCGAATGCGCAGGACCTTATCGAGGCGCTCGTGAAACTGTACCGGGACAACGCCTCGACGCTGACGCCCGATCCGATCCATTCCGCTTTCTACGATTCGCACCCGCCGGCCGCGACGCGGATCGCGCGGCTGCGCGGCGCCCTGGAGGCGACATGACGGACCTCAAGACGAAGCACTGCAAGCCCTGCGAAGGCGGCACCGCGCCCTACAACGCGATGCAGACGAAGGAAATGCTCGCGCAGCTGAAAGGCTGGATCGCCGAGGAGGGCAAGCTCGTCAAGCTCTACCCGTTCAAGAACTATTACGAGACCATGGCATTCGTGAACGCACTCGCCTGGATCTCGCACCGCGAGGACCATCACCCGGACCTGCAGGTCGGCTACAACAAGTGCCGCGTCGAGTACTCGACGCACGCCATCGGCGGCCTGTCGGAAAACGACTTCATCTGTGCCGCCAAGGCCGACGCGCTGTTGAAAATGTGATGAAGCGGGTTTTTTCCTCTCACAACCTCGTCCTCGCCCACCACAGCCGCAACCTCCTCGAGGCCGAAGGCATCGCCACGGAGGTGCGGAACCAGATGCTTTCCTCGGCGATGGGAGAGTTGCCGCCCGCGGAGTGCCAGGCCGAGGTCTGGGTGTTGCGCACCGAGGACGCGGCGCGTGCGGAGGAAATCCTGCGCCGGCCTCCCGCGGCGGGGCCCGACTGGGTCTGCGAGCGGTGCGGCGAGCGCTCCGGGCCCCAGTTCACGCAGTGCTGGAACTGCACCGCGGTCAGAATATCCGCGCCACGCTGAGCAGGATGATGATGAAGACCCACAACACCAGCGCGCGCCAGAGCAGGCCCACGGTGCTGTCGAGGAACGGCGCGTCGGCCGTTTCTCCCAGGCCGAGGTCGCTGCGCGGGAAGAGCCCCTCGACCTCGCTGAGCGGCATGCCGAGCTTCACGCCTAGCGCGCCCGCGCCCGCGGCGAGCACGATGCCCAGTTGCGGATCAGGCCAGGCCGCGGCCTGCGTGCGCCAGCAGTAAATCGCGTCCTCGAAGTCGCCCACCACTGCGAACGCGGACGCGGTGAGGCGCACCGCGGGCCATTCCAGCACGCGCAGCGCGTTCCCCGCGAAGCGGCCGAACTCCCCCTTGCGGCCCCAGCGCCGCTGCAGGTACACCGCCATGCGGTAGAGGATCGCGCCGCTGGGCCCCGGCAGCAGCACGAACCAGAACAGCACCGCGAACACGTTGCGGTGCGAGGCTGCGATCGCTTCTTCCATCGCGAGGCGAATGACCTCCTCGCGGCTGCGGTGCGTGGCGGATTCGCCGCGCCAGGCGCCGATCAGCTCGCGTGCGCGGTCGACATCGCCGTCGCGCAGCGCGGTCTGGATGCCGGTGAAGTAATGGCTGAACTGGCGGAAGCCGAGCGTGAGGTAAAGCGCGCCGACATTGACGAGCAGTGCGGCGAACGGCGACACCCAGGCGAGCAGCGCGTAGAGCGCGAACGCCGCAAGCGCGGGCAGCAGGGCCGCGATGATCCAGGCGATTGCGCCGTGGCGCGCTTCGCCGGCGTTGAAGTTGCCCTCGAGCCAGTCGGTCCAGCCCGCCAGCGCGCCGGCCACCGCCTTGCGCTCGCCAAGCGGGCGCCACTGCTCGAGCAGCAGCGCTGCGATGATCGCCAGGATTCCCATGAGCGCTAGAGTCTACCGTGCAGGCTGTGAACCTTGCGCGAGAAAGCGGTATAGGTTTACGACCATCCCCGCGGTCGCGCCCCAGATGTAGTGCTCGCCGTAGGGCATGGCGTAGAACCAGCGCAGCTTGCCCTGCCATTCGCGCGACTGGCGCTGGTGGTTGGCCGGATCCATGAGGAAGGCGAGCGGTACCTCGAAGATTTCCTCCACCTCGTTCGCGTCGCGGCGCAGCTCGAGCGGCGGCGCGATGACGCCGATCACCGGCGTGATGATGAAGCCGGTGCGCGTGTGATAGGCGGGCATGCGGCCAAGCAGCTCGACGCGCTGCGGCTCGAGGCCGATTTCCTCGCGCGCCTCGCGCAGCGCGGTCGCCTCGGGCGAGGGATCGCCCGGCGCGACGCGGCCGCCCGGAAAGCTCACCTGCCCGGAATGGTCCTTCAGGTGCGCCGCGCGGCGCGTGAGCAGCATCGTCAATCCGTCGGCGCGGTCCACGATCGGCACCAGCACCGAAGCCGGCTTCAGGTCCTGCGCCTCGGGCCGCACGCCCTCGTCGCCGTAGACGCTCGCCGCCGGCGCCTGCGCCGTTGCGAAATGGCGCCGCAGCCAGTCGACGCTGAGCGGCTCTGTCAGGGAACGAGGACGACGGATCCCGTCGTCTTTCTCCCTTCAAGGTCGCGGTGCGCCTGCGCCGCGTCGGCGAGCTTGTACTTCGCCGTGGTCTCGATTTTCACCTTGCCCGACTTCACCACCTCGAAGAGCGCGTTGGAGCGCTCGACGAGGTCGGCGCGGCTCGCGATGTGGGTCGCCAGCGTCGGACGCGTGACGAAGAGCGAGCCCTTGGCCGAGAGGATGCCCAGGTTCACCGGCGGCACCGCACCCGAAGCATTGCCGAAGGTCACCATCAGCCCGCGCGGGCGCAGGCAATCGAGCGAGCCTTCCCAGGTCGTCTTGCCGACGCCGTCGTAGACCACCGGCACGCCTTTGCCGCCGGTGATGGCCTTCACTTTCTCGACGAAATTTTCCGTGCTGTAGTTGATCAGGTGGTCGGCGCCGTGCGCCCTGGCGAGCGCGAGCTTGTCCGCCGAGCCGGCGGTCGCGATGGTGGTGACGCCGAGGTGTTTCAGCCACTGGCAGGCAATCAGCCCGACGCCGCCGGCGGCCGCGTGCCACAGCACCGTGTCGCCCTTCTTCACCGCGTAGGTCGAAAAGATGAGGTAGTGGACCGTGAGGCCCTTCAGCAGCATCGAGGCCGCCTGCTCCTCGGTGATGCCCTGCGGCAGCTTCACCATGCGATCGGCCGGCACCAGGCGCTTCTCGCAGTAGGACCCGGGCAGGCCCGTATAGGTGACGCGGTCGCCGGATTTCAGGTCCGTCACGCCCGCGCCGACCGCCTCGACCACGCCGGCGGCCTCGTTGCCGCCCACCTGCGGCAGCTGCATCGGATACAGGCCCGAGCGCTGGTAGGTGTCGACGAAATTGACGCCGATCGCCGTGTGCCGGATGCGTACCTGTCCCTGCCCCGGTTCGCCGACCTCGACCTCATCGAGCTGCAATACTTCGGGACCGCCCTGCTTGTGATACCGGACTGCCTTTGCCATCGCACTGTCTCCTGGTTAGGGTTTCTTGTCCTTGCCGTCCTGGGGCATCGCCATGTGCATCGCCTGCTGCATGGCGGCGAGGCCCGCCTTCTGCATCTCGAGTCCCTGGATCGCCGTGCGCAGCACGTTGAGATTCATCGACAGCCACATCTCCACCGATTTGAGCTCCTGCACGCGCTTGTCGATCTCCTGCGGGTCGAGGGTCGGCATCGCCATGCCGGGCACGGGGACGCCGAGCGGGCCCCACAGCCGGCGGAACATCTCGAACGGGTCCTGCGGCTGGTTCGCATCGGCCATGGCTAGCCTTCCTTGTCCACGAAAAACTCCCGCACTTCCTTCTCCCGGCTGACGGTGTCCTGGTAGCCGAGGTCGATCAGCGTACGGCAAAACGACTCTTCGAACAGCAGGTAACTCACCAGGTTCGAGCCCGAGCGGTTGAGCGCCCCGGTGGGCCGCAGGATGAAGCGCACCGTTGCCGGCAGCTCGTGCACGAAGCGCGCCGCGATGCGCTCGATCGGCTGCGAGGGCGAAATGAACAGCACCTGCACCGGCCGCAGCGGCAGGTTGGCCTCCGCCAGCTTGTCCGCCGGGATCAGCTTGAGCGTGCGGTTGATGCGCTCCAGGCGCTCCAGGTCCACCGACAATCCATCGAGGAAGATCGAGTTGAGCGCGTGGCCGGCGATCTGCGCCACCGAGGGGTAGACGTTGGAGCGCGCGCGCGCCGTGTCGACGCCGGTCTGGCGCCCGGTGCCGACCACCAGCACCCGGTCGGCGCCCAGGTGCAGCGCCGGGCTCACCGGCGCGATCTGGCGCACCGAGCCGTCGCCGAAATATTCGCGGTGCACCTTGACAGCCGGGAAGATGAACGGCAGCGCGCTCGAGGCAAGCAGGTAATCGAGCTTGAGCGACACCGCGGCGCCGATGCGCTGGTTGCGTTCCCAGCCCTCCAGCCCCGAGCCGCCCTGGAAGAACGACACGCTCTGGCCGGTGGTGTAACCGGAGGCGGTGACGCTCACCGCGTACAGCGCGCCCGAATCGATGTGGTCCTGGATGCGCTCGAAGGCGAGCGTGCGCTCGAGCATCTCGCGCAGCGGCGCGCTGTCGAGCAGCGACACCGGGTTGTGGCGCGACAGCAGCATCATCGCGGAGAGCCAGCGCGCGCCGCTGCGCAGGATGTGGCGCAGGTCGGTGCGGTAGATGTGGTGGCAGTGCATGTTCTCCCAGACTTCGAGGAGATTGCCCACGCCGCGGCTGAAATCGTCGGCGTACACCGCGAGCGTGGTGGCGTTGATGGCCCCCGCCGAGGTGCCGCAGAGAATCGGGAACGGGTTCTTCACCGGGTTGCCGAGGATGTCGCGCACCGCCTTGACGACGCCGACCTGGTAGGCGGCGCGGGCGCCGCCTCCGGTAAGGACCAACCCTGCCCGCGCTTTCATGAGAAAGGGTTCACTGGACGGGTTCTACTAAAACAGTGTTTGCTCTTGCCCGCGCGGCGCGTTCGCATCCGCCACCGCGAGCGCGGTCATGTTGACGATGCGGCGTACCGTCGCCGAGGGCGTGAGGATGTGCACCGGGCGCGCGGCGCCGAGCAGGATCGGGCCGATGGTGACGTTCTCGGAAGAGGCGACCTTGAGCAGGTTGAAGGAGATGTTCGCCGCATCGAGGTTCGGCATCACCAGCAGGTTGGCCTCGCCCTGCAGCCTGGAATTCGGAAACACCTTGTGGCGGATCTCGTCCGACAGGGCTGCATCGCCGTGCATCTCGCCCTCAACTTCGAGCTCGGGGGCGCGCTCGGCGATCAGCTTGAGCGCGCGCTGCATCTTGCGCGCCGAAGGCAGTTCGTCGATCGAGCCGAAGTTCGACCCCGAGAGCAGCGCCACCTTCGGCGCGATGCCGAAGCGGCGGATCTCCTCCACGGCGAGCACCGTCATCTCGGCGATGTGCTCGGCATCCGGATCCGGCGTGACGTAGGTATCGCAGATGAACACCGTGCGGCCATCCAGGATGAGTGCGTTCATGGCCGAATAATGCCGCACGCCGGGGCGCAGCCCGATCACCTGGTCGATGTAGAACAGGTGCAGCGCATGCGTGCCGAAGGTGCCGCAGAGCATGGCGTCGGCCTCGCCCTTGATCATCATCATCGAGCCGATCAGGGTGTTGCGCCGGCGCATTTCCACCCGCGCGTACTCCTGCGATACGCCCTTTCGCTCGGTCAGGCGGTGGTAGGCGGTCCAGTAGTCCTTGAAGCGCGGGTCGCTCTCGGGGTTGACGAGCGTGAACTCGCGGCCCGCGCGCAGCCGCAGGCCGAGGCGCTCGATGCGCTGTTCGATCACCTGCGGGCGGCCGATCAGCGTCGGCCTGGCCAGCACCTCGTCGACGACGATCTGTACCGCGCGCAGCACGCGCTCGTCCTCGCCCTCGGCGTAGACCACTCGCCGCGGCGCAGCGGTGGCCGCCGAGAACAGCGGCTTCATGATCAGGCCCGAGTGGTAGACGAACTGCGTGAGCGAGGAGCGATAGTGCTCCAGGTCCGCAAGCGGGCGCGTCGCCACGCCCGAATCCATCGCCGCCTTGGCCACCGCGGGCGCGATCTTGGCGATGAGGCGGGGATCGAAGGGGCGCGGGATCAGGTACTCGGGCCCGAACTTGAGGTCCTGGCCGCCGTAGGCGAGCGCCACGATGTCGGAAGCTTCGGCCTGCGCGAGCTCGGCGATGGCGTGTACCGCGGCGAGCTCCATCTCGGTGGTGATGGCGGTGGCGCCGACATCCAGCGCGCCGCGGAAGATGAACGGGAAGCACAGCACGTTGTTCACCTGGTTCGGATAGTCGCCGCGCCCGGTGGCGATGATGCAATCCGGGCGCGCCTCCCTGGCAAGTTCGGGGCGGATTTCCGGCTCCGGGTTGGCGAGCGCGAGGATCAGCGGGCGCCCGGCCATCTTCTTCACCATCGCCGGCTTCAAGACGCCGCCCGCCGAGAGGCCGAGGAACACGTCGGCGCCGGCGATGACTTCGTCCAGGGTGCGCGCCCTGGTCTCGACCGCAAAGCGCTCCTTGTCCGGGTCCATCTCCTCCTTGCGGCCCTTCCACACCACGCCCTGGATGTCGGTGACGACGATGTTGGCGCGCGGCAGTCCCATTTTCACCAGCAGTTCCAGGCAGGCGAGCGCCGCGGCGCCGGCGCCGGAGACGACCAGCCTTATCTTTTCTATTTTTTTCTCAACGACTTTCAGGCCATTCAGAAACGCGGCGCCGACGATGATCGCAGTGCCGTGCTGGTCGTCGTGGAACACCGGAATTTTCATGCGCGCGCGAAGCTTGCGCTCGACGATGAAGCACTCGGGCGCCTTGATGTCCTCGAGGTTGATGCCGCCGAAGGTGGGCTCGAGGCTGGCGATGATCTCGACCAGCTTGTCCGGGTCGCGCTCGTCGATCTCGAGGTCGAAGCAGTCGATGCCGGCGAACTTCTTGAACAGCACCGCCTTGCCTTCCATCACCGGCTTGCCGGCGAGCGGACCGATCGCGCCCAGGCCCAGCACCGCGGTGCCGTTGGTGATCACCGCGATCAGGTTGGCGCGCGAAGTGAGGTGCACCGCCTGCGCCGGATCGCGCTGGATCTCTTCGCAGGCGTAGGCCACGCCGGGGGAATAGGCGAGCGCGAGGTCGCGCTGGTTGGTGAGCTGCTTGGTGGCAAGGATCGCGATCTTGCCGGGACGCGGCAAGCGGTGGTACTCGAGGGCGCTCTGCTTCAGTTCCTCGTCCAAAAGACCCTCCTGGAATCGGGTAAAAATTATATCCGTATAATTCGCTCTCCCCCTTGAAGACCGTGGCACGCCTGCAAGCGGCCAGTCGCGCCGCTGAAATCCAGCCGTTCGTGGTGATGGACGTGCTCGCACGCGCCCACCGGCTCGAAGCCGCGGGCCGGCGCGTGATCCACATGGAAATCGGCGAGCCCGACTTCAGCGCGCCGCCGCAGGTCGTGGCAAGCGCAGTGCGCGCGCTGCGCGATGGCCGCAGCGCATACACCGCGACGCTCGGACTGCCCGCGCTGCGCGAGGCGATTGCGCGTCACTATGGATCTCGTTTTTCGAAAAAACTGGATCCCGGCAGAATCGCCGTCACCGCCGGTGCATCCGGCGGGCTGTTGTTGACGCTGGCGCTGTATGTCAACCCGGGCGACGAGATCCTCGTCACCGATCCGGGCTATCCGGGGTACCGCCACATGGTGCGCGCCTTCGAAGGCGTGGCGCGCGCGCTCAAGGTCGCGCCGGCGTCGAATTTCCAGCCCACGCTGGAGATGGTGCGCGCATCCTGGGGACGCCGCACGCGCGGCCTGCTGCTCGGTTCGCCGTCAAATCCAACCGGAACGCTGATCGGGAAAACGGAACTGGAGAACATCGCGCGCTTCGTCGCCGCGCGCGGCGGCGTGCTGATCGTGGACGAAATCTACCAGGGCCTGGTGTACGACCTTGCGCCCTCTACGGCGCTCGGCCTGCCCGGGGATGTCGTGATCGTGAACAGTTTTTCCAAGTACTTCTGCATGACCGGCTGGCGGCTGGGCTGGGTGGTGCTGCCCAGGGCGCGCCTGCGCGAATTCGAAAAACTCGCGCAACATCTTTTCATCTGCGCGCCCTCCATCGCCCAGCACGCGGCGCTGGCCTGCTTCGAATCCGAATGCCTGAAGGTATTGGAAGCGCGGCGGCTCGAATTCAAGCGCCGGCGCGATTTCCTCGTGCCGGCGCTCGAGCGCGCCGGACTCAAGGTGCCGGCCCACCCCTCGGGTGCGTTCTACGTCTACGCCGCCTGCCCCGGCGACGCGAAGCGCTTCGCGCTCGATCTGCTGGAAAGCGAGGGCGTCGCGGCGACGCCCGGGATCGATTTCGGCTCGAACCAGACGCAGCGCTTCGTGCGCTTCGCCTACACGCGCTCGATGGCCGACCTCGAGGAGGCCGCCAGGCGCGTCAGAAATTTCTGCGGGAAAAAATCAGGTCGACGCCGCGCGCCGTAGGTGGCGCAGCATCTGCTCGAGGCGCGAGCGCTCGGCAAGGACCTTGAAGGCGTAGGAGGAGCTCGGCTCGTCGAAGGCGCCGGCATACATCTGCAGCGCGGTTTCGGTCTCGCCGAAGCGGCGCAGGTATTCGCGCAGGATCTGCGCGCCGACCTGGATGTTGATGTGCGGATCGAGCAGCGCGCCCTCGCCGCCATGCTCGGTGAGCTTCTCGGCATGGAACTTCGGGATCACCTGCATGAGGCCCCGCGCGCCCATGTTGCTTTCGGCCACCGGGTTGTAGCGCGATTCGACCGCCATCACCGCGAGGATCAGCAGCGGATCGACCTTCCAGACGGTGCCCGCCTGGTAGGCGGTGGCGACGAAGCCGGCGGTGGCGTCGGTCGCGACGCGGTAGCGCTTGGAGATGAACTCGGTCACCGCGCGCTGCTCGCGCGACGATTCGCTGCCGCTGCCGGGCTGGATCGTGCCGGCGGTGGTGTTCTCCGCCTTCGCGTCCCAGGACTCGGTCCAGAGGCCGAGCTGCTGCAGCAGGAAATCGCGCGGCGCGGGCAGACCCACCGCGAGCACGGCGGCGAGTCCCACCAGGGCGAGCAGGGTGCGCGCCGCCGAGAAAAGGCGCCAGGCACCGGCCAGCGCCGGCAGCTTTGCAGCTAGGTTCGTCGTTTCCATCCTCAACCTCCATACCTTCTGCGCCGGCTGGCTGCCTTCTCCGACCAGCCGCAAGCGCCTCATTGAGGCTTTAGACGGGCTGGCAGGGGGGTTAATTCCCGGTCGTCCATGGGCTATCTGGACGGTGCCGGTGCGCAGGCTCTGGACATGTTCGGTGGTCCAGGGCCGGCGCGGCCGAGAACGGGGTCTCGACGGCAGTTTGTGCGGCGCAACAGATTGAATCATATCGGAAAACTCTCTTTTATGTCAATAACTTCGGCCTTTCTTGGATGCAAAAGTTTGTGCTCTGCGAAACCCTTGTTTCGACAGGGAAAGGACACAGGACGGGTTCTCAAAGTCATCAAAGTCTCTCGGACCAGCCCGGGCCGGCCATGGAACTGGCAGGCCAGGACGGTCCGGAGATCTTCAAAGCCCGGCGGAGGGCTTGCGCCCCCCGCCGCATTCCCGATCGGTTCCCGGTTACGGCCGGGATCCGGTCGGAAACGGCCACGCGGCCGCTGGATTCAGCGCGGTTCTCGCGCCGGTGCTCGCAGCGGCGGACGGCAGTCTTACCGACGCCGTCATCGCAGGGCTCGCCTTGGGTCTTGCGGGTTTGCTTGCCGCCTTGTTTCTCTTCTTCGGCTTTTTCTTCTTTTTCGCGGCCTTCTTTTTCTTGCCCGCTACCCTTCTTGATGCCTTCTTCTTGGACGATTTCTTCTTACCTGATGCTTTCTTCTTCTTCTTTTTCTTGCCGCCCTTTTTCGCTTTTTTCTTCGCCATAACAATCTCCTTAGAGGTAGTTGCGAAAGAAAGCCCGGCTGCACGAGCCCGGACTATTCAAACGCCGGACGAATGTCCGGCGCCTTGAATGCTTGCCCACCTTCACCGCCCACCCCGCGCGGCCAGGTCCTGATACAGAATCTCGGGGTCGAGGCGGATGCCGCCTTCCCAGGTCACGGTGGCGGACTCCGGGTCGACGCTCACCTTCTCGAATTCGCGCACGTCGCGCCAGAGCTTGAAGGCGCCGATCTCGAGCAGGTTGCCGAGGAACACGCTGCCCTCGAGCCCGTCGTCGAAGCGGATCCAGAGCTTGTAGTCGTCCTCGGCCTTGCAGGCGGTCACCCGGTGCATATCGTCCTTGTGGTTATTCCCAGTTCAGGGCGCCGCCGGTCTGGTACTCGATGACGCGCGTCTCGAAGAAGTTGCGCTCCTTCTTCAGGTCGATCATCTCG
>Ga0070694_100002660_pt1 | contig 10573 bp, 6 predicted proteins | sample KBSK1251metaG_FD_65470 | JGI IMG/M metagenome (GOLD analysis project Ga0070694, IMG submission 65470) | Corn, switchgrass and miscanthus rhizosphere microbial communities from Kellogg Biological Station, Michigan, USA - KBS K1-25-1 metaG | ecosystem: Host-associated > Plants > Roots >... | reverse complement strand
GCCGTGAAGCATCGCCGTCACCTGACGCGCCAATTCCTTCTGCGCTTTTCGTTGTTCAGGCTCCGTGCGCAGGCTCTCTTCCAAATCGCTTATTTCCGCCTGCGACAACCAGGTGAAGTATTTCAGATAGGCAATCACTTCACGGTCGTCTGTATTCAGCCAGAATTGATAGAAGCGATACGGCGAAGTCAGGCTCGCATCCAGCCAGACGGCTCCGGCTTCAGTCTTCCCAAACTTGACTCCCGCCGCGGTCGTCACCAGGGGAAAGACCAGGGCATGGGCCTTCGCGCCGCGCACCCGGCGAATCAAATCAACGCCGGCCAGAATATTCCCCCATTGATCGCTGCCGCCCATTTGCAAAGTGCATTTGTAGCGATCGTGAAGCATCAGGTAGTCGTAGGCCTGCAACAGCGGATAACTGAATTCGGTGAACGAAATTCCTTCTTCAGACTCAAGCCGGCGGCTGATGGCTTCTTTGCCAATCAGGCTATTGACGGTGAAATGTTTGCCGACGTCGCGGAGGAACTCCATCATCGTGATCGGCGCCAGCCAATCCGCATTGTTGACGATGCTGGCTGGATTTTCAGTCGCTCCAAAATCGAGAAAGTGGGCTAGCTGCTCCTTAATACCAGACACGTTGGCTTCAATTTGCTTGCTCGAAAGCAGTTGCCGCTCTTTGGTTTTGCCGGAGGGATCGCCAATCATGCCTGTGCCTCCACCGGCGATCGCAATCGGCGTATGGCCAAAGCGTTGCGCCCGAGCGAGTCCCATGATCGGCAAAAGCGATCCGATGTGCAGGCTCGGCGCCGATGGATCGAAACCGATGTAGGCCGTTAGTTTTTCCTTCGCGAGTACTTCGCGCAGTTCGGGCGTCGCTTCGTACAGCATTCCCCGCCATTCAAGTTCTTCGAAGAGATTCATCGTCTTAACCCAATTAGGTGTGGATGATAACACGGCGAGGTGGACGCGATTCACTCAGCGCAGTCTCAGAAGCCCGACCGTTAGGGAGGGCATGCGTGGAAAACAATTAGACAGGATTGACAGGATTAACAAGATATCGGAACGAGTGAACCGGGCCGATTTGCCAATCATGTAAATCATGTCAATCCTGTCTAAGTCTTCCGCGTAGATTCTTTTCCGCCAAGCCCAACCAAAGTTGGTACTCTAACTCCTCGAAACTAGAGTATAGTTTCGCCGATACCGGCCAGGTTGCGCGCCTGACTTTCATGGAAGATCTCATCCCAATTCTGATCGTCCTCGGGATCCTCTTCGTACTCATCACCCTTATCGGTCATGGAATCTGGTTGACGCTCGCCTGGATCTTTGGCGCGCTGAGCGGAAGCAAACGAAGCGAAGAAAGCCCGCTCTCAAGTAACCGGATGTTTGTCGCTCCCGGCGAAACGGAGCACTCGGGCGGTCCTCCGCCCCGGTCAAACGAACCGTCCGCACACCCGTGTTCGAACTGCGGCCATGCCCTCACTGTTCAGTTGAAGTACTGCGGAGTTTGCGGCGCGCGACGGCCGACTCTGGCGCAGGAAGAACAGCTTCACGAATTGGAAATCACGCTTCGTCAATTGGAGCGTCTGCACAAGTCCGGCGCGATGTCCGAAACGGATTTTCGCGCGCTCCAAACCAGGATTGTCGGCGAGCGCGAACGGATGCTGTTTCCCGGCGGCCGGCCGGGAGCCGCGAGACAGCCTTCGCTGCGCACTCCTGAGCCGGTTGCTCAAAAGCAGCCGGCACCGCCGCCCGCCGTCGAAGCAACGCCGCCCCGATCCGTCACCGAGCCCGCTGTTAAATCACCACCGCCTGAAGACGAGCCGCGACCCGCCGGCGAATGGACGAAAGATTCCGACGAAGTACCGCCAACTGCGCACATCCATCCACCGGCCCCGCGTAAACCTTTCGCTGAAGTCCTGGCTTCTTTCATGGAGCAGAGCAACATTCGCTGGGGCGAGATCATCGGCGGGCTTCTGATCATCGGTTGCTCCACGGCCTTAGTCGTCAGTCTTTGGGCACAGATCTCTCGCGTGCCGACCGTGAAGTTCTTGATCTTCACCACGGTCACGGCCGCTCTGTTTGGGATCGGCTTCTACACTGAGCATCATTGGAAACTGCCTACTACCAGCCGCGGTATTCTGACGATCGCCACGCTCCTCGTGCCGCTGAATTTCCTGGCGATTGCCGCGGTGTCGTCGAATGCGGCGCCGCTGGGAGCGACCGTCATTGTCGGCGAGATCATCGCCCCGGCAATCTTTCTCTGCCTGATTTATTTTGCCGGCCGGGTCATCACGCCCGCGTGGCCACACCTGCTCGCCGCGGGAGCGCTGGGTTCGTCAGTGGGTCAACTGCTAATCCGCCATTTAGCTGCTCCTGAAAATCCGGGGATCCTGTTAATTCTGCTGGCTGCCTTCCCAATCGTCTGTTACGTCGTTGCCACCGGTTGGATGTTGAAGATTGCTCTGGCCGACGGCGAAATCGACGAGGACGAAGCGTCAGCCATCTTTATTACGCTCGGCACGCTGACATTTGCTGCCGTGCTGCCAATCGCACTCCTGCTTTACAAAGTTGAATCGATGGCCCACGCGATGATGCACATCTCGCCGCTCGTCACGCTGGGCGGCGCGCCCCTGCTGGCAACCGGAATGTTGCTTTGGCAGCGAGCCCGAAGGTCGTTGGTTGCTACGCGAACCGCGGGCGCCGCCATCGCGATACTGGGAGCGGGAATAACTGTCGCCGGGATGTTTCTGGCGTGGCCAAATCCCGCGAGCATTGTGCCTGCGGCTTTGTTCAATTTCGCGCTGTTCACCGCCGTCGCCATCTTTCTTGATGAGCCGCGGGCCCACGTCATCGCGGCGGGCTGCCTCGCGTTCGCTTACCTCGTGGCCCTTCATGTCGCATTGGGCCAGGTTCCCTGGCAAAACCTGCGGGTGACCTCGCTGCTCAATGTCGTACTGAGCGCGCGTTCAGGCCAGGCACTCGCGGTTCCCTTTGTTTCATGCGCGCTGGTGAATGAATGGTTGAGAAGGAAACCCACGCCGCGGGCAGCGTTTTCATATCTGCTCGTCGCCTGTGGAGTAGCAGTCGTCAGCCTGCTACTGCTGGCGGCGTACGGACTCGGCTGGCCCACTGATCCATTTCATATCTCAGCGATCGTCGCGCTTTACGCTGCCGGCGCTTTCTGGTTCGCGTGGCGGGAAAAGTTCGCCGCCTTCGCCTGGGCGGGTTCGGTGCTTTTGTTTCTCGCCTCGGCTCAGATCTGTCATTCGCTGCTTTTATCACGCTTTCCCTGGGAATCTTCATTCCTTTTGTTTGCAGTGGTCACGACCACCGGCGCCCTGGCTTTCCGTCGCTTCGCTCACCCGGACGTTGAGCGTTTCCTGGTTCGACCGCTGCGAAGGTCCGCGATGTCCGGCTCAGTCGCGGCGGCGCTGTTTTTGTTGGGAGCGATAATCTGGAATGGCTTTGAGCCCGCCGCGTTGTTCGCGACGCATACGATCGTTCTGGCAGGCGTGCTGCTCGGCCTTCTGATTCTGACCCATGCCTCATCCTTCTTTATCGGGTTTCAAGTAACGCTCGCGCTCGGCGCGATTCTTTTCACGAAGTCTTTTTTACAAAGATTCGACTGGTATGCATTGCGGCCTGATGCCTGGCTTCATCCCTGGTCGTTGGAGTTCCAGGGGATTGTTCTTGCTCTGTTCTGTCTGATCTGGATGGCCATCCGCCTGATTGCGCGTAAGCGTTACGGTCCAACGGATGAGAAAGAACGCAGTTGGATGGCGCGAATCATCCTCGACTTGCCCATTGCTTTTGATCATTTGCTTGCGGGCCTGCTGGTCCTGGGATTCTCCGCGCTAATTGTTTTCGGAGTCTCCAGCGGAATCGGCAAAGAACTAACCAGCCTGCCGCGGACGCCTCCGGTCTTTGAGCTGGCAGGTTTCCCTCATCAGTTGATTTTTGGGATTGGCGCCCTGGTGCTGCTCGGAATCCTTCTGGCCGTGATGCTGGGTAACCTGCGAGAACGGCGGGCAACGATTTTTGGACTCGGCGCGCTCCTCGTTTTATGGACGGCCTGTCCCCTGGTCGCCGGTAGATTTGAAGGTCAGTTTGCCACCGCCTCAGCAGCGCGTTGGAGCGTGGCGATCTTTCTGCTGGCCGCGGCCATCGCGTTTTCGTTTAGCGAGAGGCTGGCCGCCGCAAAGAAGGCCGATGACGGTTTCATGATGCGGGCCCTGGTCTTTTTGATCACGCTCGGTCCGTTGATTCTGCTGACTCTTTCTCCGGTTATCGATGACATCAATTACGTTCCGGCGCGTGGTCCTCAATCCGGGATGTTCCACGCGATGGGCGGCGTGGCTCTCTATGGCATCCCGCTCGTCCTCGCCGTGGTGGCCCTGGGATTAAATGGCTGGCGGGAACGCTCGGCGCCATACATCTTTGCGGCCGGCTTGCTTGTGAATTTCACCGTGACGTCAGTGCTGATTGTTTCAGTCGCGGCGATTGGCGGACCGATGAATCGAGTCCTGGTCGTAAACGCGCTGCAACTCAATGCAATTGCCGCGGCTGGGGTGGCGCTCGTGTGGATGGCGACCCGCGTCTGGTGGACGCAGACCGATCCACCGCTGCGGTCCGAATACGTTTTGCTGACCTGCCAGAAGTTCATCGGGATCTCTTTTGTCGCCTTTTTCATTGTGCCGGTGGCGTTGCGTCTGATCGCACTTCCGGACCGCGCCGGCATCGCCACATTCGCGGCGGGTAGATTTGAAGCGTGGCTCGCGCTGTTGCTCGTCGTCGCTGTCGCGATTGCCTTTGACAAGCTGTGCTCGCGAACGCTGAGCGTGGCGCTCTTAGCATTCTCTCTACTTGCTGCCGGTTCGCTGATGGCCTTTGGGGTGGCGCAGTTCGGAGTGGCCGGTTGGGCCGGTCTGCACGTGCTGCTGGCGGCGCTCATTTTCATCCCCTGGCTCCTGATTTTTACCAGAGACCTGCCGAGAGTTTTCCGAGCTGATGACCAGAAACCACGCGTCAGGTTTTGGCAACGTTTAGGTTTGAGCCTGTCCGCCGATTGGGAGCAGGACACGGTTCTGTTTGCTTCAATCATCGGTGGCGTCGCGGTGCTGGTTGGACTTCGTGGGCCATTGAGCGATCCGCAGGGCGCCTGGTGGTCAATCGCCACCGTGTTAACGATGTGCGGACTCGCCGCAGCGCTTCATTGGATGACTCTCTGGCGCGCTTATCTCTATGCGGCCGGAATCCTACTCAATCTGTCGCTGTCGATCTGGCTGATTAAGTATCGCGGACACCAGGTAGCTGACCTTACCGCTTTCGTCAAAGCAAATATCATCGCGTTGAGCCTGGCAGGCGTGGTCTGGATGATGCTCGAGCTGCGGGCCCGACGTCTCAAACCAGGCTCAGATACCACCGGATCGTTTCATAACGTCGCGGCGCTGTTCTCACTGTTGGCGATGGGCGCCGTGGTCGCGTTCGCCCTGCTAACAGATCTCTTAGGCTTTCATGAAGCACAAACAGCCCTGCTTGATTGGGTAGCCGTCTTCTCCCTCGCCCTCTTGATGTTTGCCTGCTTGTGGGATCGCGATGCGGCATACGCCGTGGCCGGCCTCTACCTGGTAGGCCTGCTGATGATCGGAACTTTTCTCGATCACCTTAGGCTCAGTCCGGAACGTTTGACCTGGTCGCTCATGATTGCCGGCGCCGTCTATCTGCTGATGGCTGCGGCGATGTGGCGCGCTCGGGCGCCCCTCTTGAGTTGGGCGGGTCGTTTGAAAATCCCACTGCGCATCGAGGCGACGGTTGCCGAGCTGAAGTGGTTGAACATTTTCACGAGCGTGGTCGCGGCCGGGATCATCAGCATTTCCTTCTGGAGCGATTTGACGTTTGCCGAATGGTGGTTACGCGCGACGGCGGCGGTGGCGGTTGGAGTGACGGGTTTCACCTTCGCTTTGCTGGCTGAAGGCAAACTGCGTCGAACCTGGCAGCGCGCGGCGGTGACCATGTTGCTCCTGGGGGCGGTGCTTTTTGGCTGGTCGCTCCTGACGCCCGGGACGAGCGCAACCTGGTTGAATCGCACGGTGATTTTGATGAGTTTGATGTTTGCGGCGGTCGCGCTTTTCGGCGCCGGCTTGAATCGATTTGTCGCGCGCACGCCGGATTGGTCACAGGCGTTTCGCGACTGCGTGCCCGCCATCACTGTGGCCGCGATCCTCTCACTGGCCTTCGTGCTGGTCACCGAAGTTTATTACCAGGTTGAGTTTGGCTTCGTTCACGTGAGCTTTCCGGCTTTGGCTGCGGTCGCGCTGACCCTGGCAGCCGCGGTAGTTATTTGTATCTTCTTTGCAGTTTCGCCGCGTCACGATCCACTAAGTCTGTCTGAAGATTGGCGAGGCAGCTATGTGTACGTTGCCGAAATTACGCTGGTGCTGCTGTTCATGCACATCCGGCTGACGATGCCCTGGCTGTTCAGCGGGTTCTTCCAGCGCTACTGGCCTTTGGCAGTTTTGGCGATCGCCTATGCCGGCGTGGCGGTCAGCGAGTTTCTGAAGCGACGCAAGGTTCACGTGCTGGCTCAACCCATTGAACGGACCGGCATATTCCTGCCGCTCCTGCCGGTAATTGGTTTTTGGATCGCCCAATCGCAGGTTGAATACTCGACGCTGCTGTTTGTGGTCGGCGGGCTTTACGGATTGCTTTCGATCCTGCGTCGATCGTTTTGGTTTGGACTGGCGGCAGCGCTGGCCGGAAATGGCGGCCTCTGGTATCTGCTGCACGAAACTTCTGATTATCACTTCTTCCAGCATCCGCAGGCATGGTTGATTCCGGTGGCGGTCTCAGTGCTGGTCGCCGCCCACCTGAATCGCAAAGACTTCTCGCCGGCGCAAATGACCACCATTCGTTATCTGTGTTTGCTTACGATTTACGTTTCATCGACCGCAGATATTTTTATCAATGGCGTGGCGCGATCGCCGTGGTTGCCGCTGGTGCTCGCCGCTCTGTCCATTGCCGGTGTTTTTGCCGGGATTATCTTTCGTGTCCAGGCGTTTCTGTTGCTAGGCTCGACGTTTCTGTTGCTGGCGATTGTCACAATGATCAATTACGCGTCGGTCAATTTGGGTTGGACCTGGCTGTGGTATGTGGCCGGAATCGTCACCGGCGCGATGATCATTGCGACCTTTGCCGTCTTTGAAAAGAAGCGCGCCGAGGTGTTGCGGGTGGTGGACGAGTTGAAAGATTGGAAAGGGTGAAGTCGCGACTGACTCTCGCCAACCCCGATGCGACCGTTGCAATGGCTCAGCCACTCTGATGCGCGGCAAGTCTGCGACTTGCCGGATGCGAATCCTTCTTCTTTTATCGGGTCTTTGACCCGACACGGTCAGAGACCGGTTAGACTAATGGGCCACGTATCGGCAAGTCCGAGACTTGCCGCCCATCAGAGTGGCTGAGCCATTGCTGATGAGTTGGGTCTTAATGCAACCTTGAAGGACCGCGCTAAAATCAACCGCCGGTATGGACCGGATAGATCTTGACATGTGTTCACGATGTCTCCGAACAGCTGTTCACGATTTGCCCGTTCTAGACACCGCCAGGTCAGCCGGCTTTGTCGACTGGTCTTCATTCAGAAAGAGAAACGAAATGAATCGTCGCGAATTTAATTACGCACTGCTCGGCACTGCGGCCCTCGCCCTGTATCGGTCCGGGCTGGCGTCTCAACCAAAACTGCGCGTTAACGGCGCTCGCTTAAACGAACATCTCAAAGCCTTGTCTGAATTTGGCAAGAACCCGCAGGGCGGAGTCAGTCGCGTCGCTTACAGCGAAGCCGACCGGCAGGGCCGCGAATATGTTATGGGTTTGATGCGCGCGGCGAAGTTGGACGTTTCGGTTGACGCGGCCGGCAACATCATTGGCCGCCGCCTGGCCGCCAACAACAACGACAGCCTCAGGCCGATTCTATTTGGCTCGCACATCGACAGCGTCCCCGAGGGTGGAAATTACGATGGTGACGTCGGCTCACTGGCGGCGATTGAAGTGGCGCAGACGCTCTTCGAAAATAATGTGATGACGCGGCACCCGCTCGAAGTTGTGATCTTTCAAAACGAAGAAGGCGGATTGATTGGCAGTCGCGCAATGGATGGGGAGCTCGGAGAGAAAGAGCTCGATCTCGTCAGCCGCAGCGGCAAGACAATTCGCGACGGCATCAAGTTTATCGGCGGTGATCCAACGAAGCTTTCGACGGTCAAGCGCTCGAAGGGAAGTATCGCCGCTTATCTCGAGCTGCACATTGAGCAGGGCGGCACGCTGGAAGCCGAAAAGATCGACATCGGAATCGTCGAAGGTATCGTCGGTATCAATTGGTGGGACGTCACTATCGAAGGCTTTGCCAATCATGCAGGCACGACGGCAATGAACAATCGCCAGGACGCTTTGCTGGCCGGCGCAAAATTCATCGAAGCGGTAAACGATGTGGTCACCAGTGTCCCTGGTCGCCAGGTTGGCACCGTCGGCCGGATCCAGGCCTTGCCCGGGGCGCCGAATGTGATTCCCGGGAAAGTTGTTCTGAGTTTAGAGCTGCGCGATCTCGACGCCCGCAAGATCGACATGCTCTATCAAAAGATTCGCGCCGAAGCCGATCAGATTGCGCAATCAAGCAGAGTCACGTTCGACTTCAAACAAATCAACGTCAACATCCCCGCGCCCACCGACACGCGCATCCGCGCGATCATCGACCAATCTGCCAAAGAACTTTCTCTGTCCACCAAAGTTATGCCGAGTGGCGCCGGTCACGATGCCCAGGACATGGCCCGGCTCGCTCCCGTCGGCATGATCTTCATTCCCAGCATCGGCGGCATCAGTCATTCACCAAAGGAGTTTTCGACGCCAAAGGATATTGAGAATGGGGCGAATGTTTTGCTGGGGGCGGTGTTGAAGGTGGATGGGGCGAGTCTCTAAGCTTAGGGAAGGCCTTTGGCCCGCGTGGTTTTATTGCTGTTAAGTTATCCCATGCCGTTCGAACAGTCGTCGAAAGAAATCGGCTATCATTGTCTCCGCGCCGCTGTTGGCAAAATCATTTCCACCAAAGCGATATATTTCATACCCAGCTAGTCTTAGTATACGGTCAGCTCGAACCATTTCGGCGTACTTCTGAGGGTGACGCGTTTCGTCGGTCGTCAGCGTAATGTTGGGAACCGTCAATTTCTACAAATTCCAAAAAACACGGTCGGGCTACTGGCAGCGCGACGAGACTCGATATGCTATCCTGAGCGCATGACCACCGCGATTCAAGCTGAGTTGCCGCCGGAACTACTGGCGCAAGCGCGGGCCTTTGTGGAAGAAGGCTGGGCCAAAGATGTAAATCAGCTGCTGGCTGAAGCGCTGCGGCGATATCTCGAATCTCATTCGTCGCAACTATCGGAAACCTTCATTCGCGAAGACGTGGAGTGGGGATTGAACGGCGATGAATGAGGCACCGGCTTTGTTGGTCGTATGCGATGCCGGTCCGCTTATTCATCTCGACGAGTTAAACTGCCTCGATCTCCTTGCTGACTTTTCCCGGGTAGTCGTTCCGGATGTGGTGTGGCGCGAAGTAGAACTTCATCGACCAACGGCACTCGACCAGAAAACGATCCGCCTCGCGAGATTTAAGCCCCGCGAAGAACCCTCCGCAGAATTGACATCGTTACATCGCTTGCTGGCTTTGCATTCAGGTGAGCTTCAAGCGCTGCAATTAGCGCAGGAGTTAGCCGCCGATTTCCTGTTGACTGATGATAGTGCTGCCAAACTCGCTGCGAAGACGATCCACGTGTCTGCGCACGGCACACTCGGAATCTTGCTGCGCGCTATACGTCGACGACAACGAACCCCAGGAGAGATTCTCAATGTGTTGAATGCGCTGCCTGTGCGTTCGACGCTGCATGTCAAACGTGAGTTGTTGGATGAGATTATTCGGCAAGTTGAGGCGCTAGCCTGAGCCTGGGCGGAATTATTTCTGCCAAGTCCGTATCCTGCGATGCATTTCTTCGTTCGAAATCGTGCACCCTTCATCCGAATCCTTTAACCCACGTTTCACCATTAGATCAAACGCGAGCACCCGAATAATCTGGTCATATGAGCTATCGTCGGGCTGTTTTTTCACAAGCTCAGTGATTTGCTCTTTCGCGGTAGACATGGTGTGAGCCTCCTGCGAGATTTTATGGCATCCCGCTCGGCAATTGAATACTGGGTAGCATTTCATTTAGCATTCCGTCGCTACCCCTCCGGGTTCTGTAAAGCGCCCTCCCTCACAATCGGGCTACTGCTCCAATAGCTATCAGATTCCTTACTTCGCCGGAGCTTTAACCAGCACCGTCTTGCCGTCAATCAACAGCAGCATCTCGCCCGACAACGCGAGGATGCCCTGGCGTCCTTCGGCAACCAGCCGATCCACCAGTTGATAGAATTCGTCGGTGCCGAATTCGATAGTGCGATCCGGCTTAACTTCCTTTTCGCGGGGCAGCGCGCTGGCATCAACCCAACGGTTGTTGCGCCGGAAGAAGGTGCGATCGGTGATCTGCTGCACATTGGT
>Ga0070694_100002656_pt1 | contig 10578 bp, 8 predicted proteins | sample KBSK1251metaG_FD_65470 | JGI IMG/M metagenome (GOLD analysis project Ga0070694, IMG submission 65470) | Corn, switchgrass and miscanthus rhizosphere microbial communities from Kellogg Biological Station, Michigan, USA - KBS K1-25-1 metaG | ecosystem: Host-associated > Plants > Roots >... | reverse complement strand
GCATCTTCGTCTGCGAGCCACCGCGGTCCAGCCACGCACGACGGTCACGACGATCGTCGACGGGTTGATCGTCTGCACGCTCATCGCGATCGCCGTCATCGTCTCCACGGGCGGCACGGAGCTGCGGGTTCTGAATCAGATCGTCAAGCTCCGGTCGTTGTACAACCCGGTGTTCGCGCTCACGTGTCTCGTGCTGCTCCGCGCGTACGTCACCTGGCGGCCGCGCGTCACCGTCATCCCGGTGCCGCCGCGCGCGGCGGCTCGGTTCCTCGCCGCCGCTGCCGCGGCCTGTGTGCTCGTGCTGGCGCCGGTGCTCTTCGCGTTGCGCCACAGCCTGGCCGATGGCGCCGCGCTGCACGGTCCGACTTACTGGCGCAGCACGCCGGCCGGCGTGGACCTGCTCGCGCTGTTCACGCCGAATCCGAATCACGCGCTCTTCGGTGCGCCGTGGCGGCACTGGCTGGCGAGCCGGCCGAACCGGTTCGAAGAGAACGTCGCGGCGCTGACCTTCGTCGCCATCGGCGTGCTGGCGGTCGCGGTGTGGCGGTATCGGTTCCGGCCGCCGCGCGTCTGGGTCGCGCTGACGGTGTGTCTCGGCGCGCTCGCGATGGGACCGTTCGTGCACGTGGCCGGCGTCAACACGTTCGTGCCGGGACCCTGGGCGCTGCTGCGGTACGCGCCGGTTCTCACGGCGACGCGCATGCCGGCGCGCTACGCGATTCCGATGATGATGATCTTCTCGCTGCTCTTCGCGCTGGCGCTGCGGCGCATCACGTCGGAGCATCGCGACCGGCGCCGCGTCGTCATCGCGCTGGTGGCGGCGCTGCTCGTGTTCGAGTTGAGTCCGTATCCGCGGACGCTGCACTCGGCGCGCATTCCCGACGTGTTCCGCATCGTCGCCGACGATCCGCGCGACGTGCGCATCCTCGGACTGCCGTTCGGCTTCCGCGACGGCGAGTCGTCGCAGGGCAACTTCAACACGGCCTGGCAGTTCTATCAGACGTTCCATCAGAAGCGGCTCATCGGCGGGTACCTGTCGCGCATCAGCGAGCGGGAAAAGGGCCGGCAGCGCCAGTCGGTGACCGTGCGCCATCTGCTGCACCTCAGCGAAGGCGGGCACCTCTCCGAGGCCGAGCTCGAGGATCTGAAGCTCCGCGCGCCGGGCTTCGTCGATCGCGCGCGGCTCGGGTACGTGTTCGTCGATGTCGCTCGAACGTCGCCTGCGCTGCGCCAGATTGCGATCGACACGTACAAGCTGGTGAAGCTTGGCGAGAGCGACGGCTTCGAGCTGTTCGCGCCGACCGTCAGCGCGAGAGCGAGTCGCGAGTAGATTGTCTCCAAAATGTCGCAAGACGCCGTGAAAGAGCGGTCTCCGCGCGACCGTATAATTTCCGGGCGTTATGCGATCCGCGCGCCGAGCTGCACTGCTGTTCCTGCTTTCATCCCTGCGCCTCTCCGCCGAGCCGGTCGTCGTCGCACAAACTGGTGACGCGTCCGTGTCGCGCGACGAGGCGGCCAACACCTGGACGTTGAGCAGTTCGATGATGGCGTTCACCGTCGGCTTCGAGCAGGGCACGCTTCGCGCGATCGAGCGGCGATCGTCGCGGCTGACGGCGCCGTTCACGATCGCCGCCGCGCCCGCAACCGTCATCAGCATCAACGGCCGCGAGGTCACGCTCGGCGCGAACGAGCTCGAGACGTTCCGCGCGGTTGCGCTGGCCGACGGCGTTCGCCTCGATCTGGTGTTTACGCTGCGATCGCAGCCGGTCCGCGTCACGCGTTCGTACGCGGTCTACGTCCGCACGCCCATCGTCGAAGCGTGGACGAAGTTCGAGGCGCTCTCCGGCACGTCCACGCTGCAGGGCCTGAACGCGTGGCAACTGACCGTGCCCGCCGGCATCGTCCGCACCATCACGGGACTGATGGCCGACGATGCCGACAACCCGAATCCGAATGTGGCGAAGCAGTTCACGATTCAGCGGGAGGACGTGGCCGCGGGCCGGCGTCTCGACTTCGGCGCCGAAGGACGGTCATCCGAGACAACGGTGCCGTGGTTCGCGATCGAGCGGAGCGACGCGCTGTTCTTCGGCGGCTTGATGTGGTCCGGGAGCTGGACGCTGTCGATCGAGCGCACGGGATCGTCGCTGCGCACGACGCTCGGCCTCGGCAGCACGATCACGACCGTCGCGCCCGATCGATCGGTCGAGACGCCGCACGGATTTTTCGGCGTGACGCGGCGGGGCGGCGTCGATCTCTCGCGCGCGATGACGGACTTCGCCGCGCACGGCGGCGTGCGCGCAGGCCGCCCGCTCCGCCCGCTCGTCACGTACAACACGTGGTTCGCGTACGGCGCGCACATCGACGAGGAGCAGATGATCGAGGCGATCGATGCCGCGTCGCGTGTCGGCGCCGAACTGTTCGTCCTCGACGCCGGGTGGTACGCCGGCGGCGGCCGCGGCGGCGCGGGCGATTTCACGTCGGGCCTCGGCGCCTACGCGGCGGATCCGGGCCGGTTTCCGTCGGGCCTCCGCGCCCTCGCCGAGCATGCCGAGCAGCGGTCGATGGCGTTCGGTCTCTGGGTGGAACCGGAGCGGGCCGCGATCGAGAACGTCGGACGGGGCGGGCCCGACGAGCGCTGGCTCGCCACGCGCGACGGCCGCTACATCCCCGGCGTCGCGCAGAACCGCGCGGCGGCGGCGCAGATTTGCCTCGCCGACCCGCGCGCGCGCCAATGGCTGTTCGAGCAGCTGGCGCGCTTGATCGACGACGTGAAGCCGGCCTATCTGAAGTGGGACAACAACTTCTGGATCAACTGCAATCGATCGGGCCACGGCCACGGCAGCAATGACGGCAACTTCGCGCACGTGACCGGCCTGTATCACCTGCTCGGCGAATTGCGCGTGCGCTTCCCCGACCTGCTGATCGAGAACGTGTCGGGCGGCGGCAACCGCCTCGATTTCGGGATGCTGCGCTACAGCGACACCGGGTGGATGGACGATCGATCGGCGCCGGCGGCGATCGTGCGCCACAATTTTCAGGGACTGTACGAAGTCTTTCCGCCGGCGTACCTTCTGTCGTTCGCGCTCGACGGCCCCGGCGAGCCGATGCACGACGCGCCCGATCTCGCGCTGTATCTCCGGAGCCGGATGCCGGGCGTGCTCGGATTGACGATCCGGCCGGGGCAGCTCGACGAGAACGACGAAACGGCGTTTGCAATCGAAGTCGATCTGTACAAGGAGATTGCCGATCTGCTGCGCCGGTCCGCCGGTGTCTTGTTGACGGCGCAGACGACGGCTGGCGAGCCCGACTGGGACGCGGTCCAATCGGTCACCGCCTCGGGCGTCGCGGTCGTGTTCGCCTATCAGCACGATGCCGCCGTCAATCGTGTCACGGTGAAGCCGCAGGGTCTCAGACCCGGCTGGATCTACGACGTCGTCTCGGCGGATGTGGGCCTGATCGGATCGAGCACGGGCGCGGCGCTGATGCGCGACGGCATCGAGATCATGGCGTCGCCCGTGTCGGCCGGCCACATTCTGTTCCTCCAGCCGAAAACCCGGTCCACACCGTCGCCGTAACGGCGCTCGCCCTCGCCCTCGATCGAAACGCAGAGACGGATCTTCATTCGCGCGGCGCGCGGGTATACTGCTGCGCCTTTCCGCGCGGCGCTCGTGTGTGGATCTGGCCGGACAACGGCCACGGCCATCTGATTGCGACGGACCGGAGACTCGTGTGATCACAGATCGCGGCCGTCAGGTCGAGGAGATTCTTTCGAGTGCGCTGATGCGCCAGGGATCGGAGTGGAGCGACGTCATCTGCGAGATGTGCGCCGGCAATCTGGATCTCCGCCGTGACGTCGAAGCCATCTTCCGGTCGGTCGCGCTGTTGGCCGAGCTGGCCGACTCGCGCCACACGCGCGCGACAGGAAACCTGCTGGCGATCGGATCGTCGGTGGGCCCGTACCGAATCCTCGCAAAACACGGAGCCGGAGGAATGGGCGAGGTGTATCTCGCCGAGGATACGAGGCTGCGACGGAAAGTCGCGATCAAAGTGCTCTTCGGCCATGGAAACCCGGTACAGGACAACGAGGCCCTGCTCCGCGAGGCGCGCGTGGCTTCCGCGCTGAACCACCCGAACATCTGCACCGTGTACGAAATTGCCGACCAGGCAGGGCGCGCGTTGCTGGTGATGGAATGGCTGGAGGGACGGCCGCTCGACGCGCAGATCGGTCAGCATCCAGTGCCGATTCACGAGTGCCTGACGCTGGCCGCGGAAATCCTCGAGGCGCTCGAGGCCGCCCACGCCGCCGGCGTGATTCACAGCGATCTGAAGCCGTCCAACGTATTCATTACGTCGCACGGACACGCGAAATTACTCGACTTCGGCGTCGCGAAGCATGTGCGGGCGCTCGTGGATCCGTCGGAGCCGGCGGTCGCGACCGATCGCACCGATTGGAGCGCCGAGCCTTCGGTGCGAGGCGGCACGCTCGCGTACATGTCACCCGAACATATCCGCCGGGAGGCGATCGATGCGCGATCGGATGTGTTCTCCGCCGGCCTCGTGCTCTACGAAATGGCGACGGGGCGCCCCGCCTTCCGCGGACCGAATCCCTGGAACGTCGCGCATCTGATTCTTTTCGAACGGCCACTCGCGCCGTTCGAGCACAACCCCCGGCTTCCGCCGGAGCTCGTCGCGATCATCGACCGTGCGATCGAAAAGAACCGCGACCTCAGGTACCAGAGCGCCGCTGACATGCGGGCCGATCGGGCACGCGTGCGGCTCGGCCTTCCGCCGGGCGCGGCGCCGTCGAGCGGCTCGTCGTCGCGCACGAGCCGGACGGCAAACCTCCAGGCGGAGGGCGAGTCGTTTCGAATGCAGCGGCTGACGTTCGGTCGAGGAACTGTGTATTCGGCGCGCTTTGCGCTGGACGGCCAGACGATTGTCTACAGCGCGGCGTGGAGCGGCGGGCCCATGCGTCTGTACCTGACTCGCCCGGAGCATCCCGAATCACGGCCGTTCGGTCCCACCGAGCCGCACAACGTCGATGTCCTCTCCATCTCGCCGGCCGGCGAGCTGGCTATTTCACTCGACCGGCGTCTGCTCGGGTTGGTCAAAACCGGCATGCTGGCGCAGGTGCCGTTCGCCGGCGGTGCACCGCGACCCATCCAGCCGGACATCCAGGAGGCGGATTGGATCGCGAACGAGCGGACGCTCGCGGTCGTCCGCCGCACCGCCAACACGAGCCGGATCGAGTTCCCGATGGGCCACGTCGTTCACGAAGCCGCGTGCATCAACGGCATGCGGGTGTCGCGAGACGGGCGTCGCGTCGCATTCGTTCAACACCGCACGCGGGTCGAGGACGACGGCGACGTCGGAGTGATCGAGGCCGGAAAGGCGAGCGTGCTGTCGAAAGGATGGAGCAGCGTGGAAGGGACCGCGTGGTCGCCGGACGGCAACGAGATCTGGTTCACCGCCGCGGAGCCGGGAGCCGAGCGCGCGCTGCGCGCGGTCGACCTCGAGGGACGCACCCGGACCCTCGCGCGATTTCCGCATCGGATGACGCTGTTGGATGCGTGGCGCGACAGCCGCATCCTGGTGAGCGACGCGCGCGCGTCGGTGATCATGGAAGCTCAAACGGCAACGGACCGCCGTCCGATCGATCTCACCTTGTTCGACCGGTCGTCGGTGCGCGATCTGTCCGCAGACGGGCGAACGGTGCTGTTCGACGAAAGCGGCGAAGCGGGCGGAGAACGATGGGGCGTCTACGTACGAACCGTGACGGGCGATCCGCCGGTGCGGATTGCGGATGGACTCGGAATCGCGTTGTCGCCCGATGGGGAATCGGCGATCACCGCGTCGCGCACACGCACGGCGCTCTTCGTGGTTGCCGTGCGTCCGGGCGCGCCGCACGCGCTGGACGCGGGCGACATCACACAGTTTCTCACGGCGGCGTGGCTGCCTGGACAGAACCGCGTCGTCGTCTGCGGCGCCGAAGGCGAGCGTCCCTTCCGCCTCTACGTGCAAAGCGTCGACGGGAAGCCGAAACCGATATCTCCGGCGGGCGTCATCGGCCCGGCTGCTGTCTCACCGGACGGGCGCCTCGCCGTGGGGATCGACGATGCGCGGAGGATCTGGCTGTATCCCGTCGACGGCGGGGACGCGATGCCGGTGCCAGGGATCGAAACGTCGGAACTGCCGGTGCAGTGGAGCGCCGATGGACGCGCCCTGTTCCTGAGGCCGCGCGGCGGAGCGCTGCCACTGCCGATCACGCGATACGATCTGCGCAGCGGCAAACGCCGGCTGATGCGTACGCTGACAATCGCCGAGCCCACCGGCGTGCTGAAGATCGCACACGCCGTGCTGACACGTGACGCTCGGACGTTCGTCTACGGCTACATGCGCACGCTCAGCGACCTGTACCTCGTCAGCGGTCTCGGGTAGCGCGACTCTGGCCATCATTTGCGAGTGCCGGTGTTACCCAACGCGCCCTCCAGGTTCATTACTCATGTGGATCTCGACGACGTCGTCAGGGCGCTTGCGCCGCGGCTGATTGCATACGCGCTCGCCCGGACCGGTCGTCTGGAAACCGCCGAAGACGTCGCGCAGGATGCGCTCGCGGCGCTCGTACGCCGATGGCGTCAGGCGCAGCCGCCGGAGTCCCCGGCGGCCTTCGTCTTTGCCATCGCCAAGCGCCGCGCCTGGCGCATCGTCTCGCGGCGAGCGTTGTTCGCGCCGCTCGACGCGCTCCGCAACCTCGCTCGCGACGAGCCGACCGTGGAGCAGGCGTACGAACATCGCGCGGAGCTGGCGATCGTCCGGTCGGCGCTGGGTGCGCTCTCGCGCGCCGATCGCGAGGCGCTGCTGCTGCGGTCGGCCGGCGAGTTGTCGTTCGAGGAAATCGCGGCGGTCATGGGCGCGTCGCCGGCGGCGGTGAAGATGCGGATCTCACGCGCGCGGCAGCGGCTCGCCGCATTGGTTCGGGAGCGTTCGGATGGACGACGAAAGCAGACAGCCTGAGATCGAGGCGCTCGTGCGCGACGCGGTGACCGCTCCAGCCGAAGTGGTCGAGCGTGTTGTGCTGAGAGCGCTCAGCGACAGCCGCGAGCCGGCGCGACGGCGGCGTGTATGGGTTGTCATTGCGACCGCGGGCGCGTTCGTCCTCGTGCTCGGCATCTCTGCGTGGCAGTGGACCCGGGTCGCTGGCCGGCGCGCGCAGCCGTCCTCGCTCGCAATCAGCGGAGAGGGGTCGATGCTCGTCGTCGAAAGTCAGGACGGCCGCCGGTGGGTCGTCGGCCCGCCGCCCAAACGTCGCGTCGGAAGCAACTTCGTTCTCGTCGTCCCGGAATGAAAGGACAGGTCCATGAATCCGCTCGTGCTCATCGTCATTTCAACGCTCGGCGCGGCAGCCATGGCCGGACAACCTGCCGCGGCTGGCGATCCGCTGCAGGCGCGCGTGACCATCGACTACCGTGAGGCTCCGGCCGCTGATGTGATTCGGGCGCTTGCGGGGGCGGTGGGCCTGACCGTCGAGATCGGCGCCGGGAAGCTGCGTCCGGTGACGATCACGCTGACCAACGTGAGACTCGGCACCGCGCTCAGCGCCCTGTGTGACAACGCCCTGTGCTCGTGGCGCCTGGACGGCTCCCTCAAGATCACGCCGATCGAGATCGGACAACGCGCGTCACTTCCGCCGCGCGTCTCGTTCTCGTTCGACGGCACACCGGCGAGCGATGTCTTCCGCGCGCTGGCGGCGGCCATCGATGTACCTGTCACGGTCGACTCGACGCTGCCGGCAAACGAGGTTTCGCTGAAATTCAACAACGCGGCGACCTCCGATGTCCTGAACATGTTGTGCAACATTGTCCAATGCGAGTGGGATTTCGATCCGGTCGCTGGACTGCGCGTCACGCGGAAGCGGTGAGATCCTGCCCCGCGTCCGCGACGAGATGGAAGACGCCTTCGCGGCCGCGGATCAGATCGTGCCTCGACGGATGCCGCCTCAGCTCGAGGATGAGATCCGCGAGCGTCGCCGCGGTCTCGGCGCTCATCGTGCCGCCCGCCGCCGAGAGCGCATAGTGATCGACGCCGCCGAGCCGGCCTCCCGAGATCTGAATACCGAGCGACGTCCGGCTCACGTGAATCTGCCCGGCCGGGGAGGCCGAGGCGAATGCGCGGTCGATCGCTTCGGCGACTTCCTTGAGATGATCCGCGCGCCGCAGACGATGCGCCGGCGATCGCGTCAATCCCCGCCGCGCCGCGACGACCGCCATCGCCGCCGCCACGCCGGCAGCCGCGACGACGTCCCTGACGTGGAACGGCAGGACACCCATCCGCTCCGCGATCGCGGCGGCGGCCATCAGGATCGCTGACGTCCACTGCGCTTCGGAAAACCCGGCGAAGTAGCGGCGGCCCGCGTCGCCGCGCGCGAACTCGAGAACGAAGCGCCCTGCGCCGTAGACGGCGACGTACCACGTCAGCGCGTCGCCGGGACTATCGCCGCGGAGCACATACGCCGTGCCGACAACCAACACGACGATGACCAGCAGCAGCTCGATCGCCTGAATCGGAAACAGCCGCACGCCGGTCAGATACACCGGAAATCCGGCGGCGGCGTGTTTCGCCCGGTAGCAGACGCCCCAGCGATGAGGCCGCCCGTGGCAGCATCCCACGAGCAGACATCCGGCGCGCCCGAACGCGAGCACGCTCCCGACACCGAGCACCGTGATGTCGAGATAGCCGAGCAACGGTTGTCGCAACGCCCGGAGCAGCAGCGCGGTCGACGCGACGATCGCGATTTCGTGATGGTAGTAGGTCAATTGCGGGGCGCCGGTCACCATCCTCGTCACGGCGACGACCGCGATGTAGGTCAACGCGCCGACCGCCGTCATGAGGAAGAGCACGCCGAGCGAGAGGCCCGCATGCAGCGTGAGGGCGATGGCGAGCACGACGGCTGCGGTGAAGCCGGCGTACCCGCACGCGGCAAACGCCGGAACCGCGCGGCGCCCCAACGCGATCTCGACGCGCACGAGTCGATCGAGGGCCCGGTTGATCCGCTCGCGCATATCGTGTCCCACTAAAGCGTCCTGTCCAGCTCCTCCCAGAACCGGCGTTCCCGATCGTTGAGGAAGTGGTCGGTTGCATCGTCGAGGAGGAGGAACTCGACCTCCTGCCTCATGCGCGCTCTGACGATCGTCGGCACGGCTCTCAGCGCTTCGGCCGCTTCTGCGGAGTGGAGCGCCGACATGGGATCGTCGAACGCCACGATCACCGAGCCGAACGCGATCCAGTTGGACAACGACGCGCCGTTTTCGGCGATCTCGTTCAGGCGGTCCATCGTGGCTCTGGATCGCGGACCGAAGTACGAGGGCGCCGACCTCTTCTGCGCCGACACCGGACATCGCTGCGGACGAAGGCTCGCTTTGAGTGCTGTCTTCGCGCCGCCTTTCATCGACGTTGCCGCGCGAACGGCCGCGACGTTCGCCTGCAGTTCGAGGCGATGATCGTCGGCGGCCGATTCGGCGCCGGCATGGCCCGACGCCTGTTGCTGCACGTGCGCGAGCTCGTGGGCGATGAGGATGTCGCCCAGGAGCGATCCGGGCATGTACTCGCCCGAATCGAAGACGATGTGATTACCCACGGCGAACGCGCGGGCGTTCAGCGCGCGCGCCGCGGCTGCCGCTTCGGTGTCGGAGTGGATCACCACCCCGCTGAAGTCCTGTCCGAAGGCGCTCTCCATCCTGGCTTTCGTCGCGGCATCGAGCGCATGCCCATCGGAAAGATCTTTGGGGCCGAGCAGGTTCGTTTGAACGAACCGGCTGAACGCCTGATTCCCGACAGTCTTCCCGAGCTCCGAAAGGCGGAGGAGAGCCTCGGGCGGCGCCGCCGGGTCCGGAACCCGCCGCGACGGCTTTCGCGGCGCGCCGCGCCGCTTCTCGGCATGTCGATGATGTTTCATGGCCGTCGCTCAGCGGCCGCGGAACAGGCGCGCCACTCCCGTCTGCTTGTTGACCCAGACGGAGAAGTGATCGCCTCGCGCCGTGGCCTTGGGATTGACGAAGTCGATCTTCCACTGCTCGTCGTCGCTGTCCACGCGAACGTCGTAGGTGTCGACCGTGTCGCCGTACGTTTGGCGGGCGAGCTCCTTGGCGATCGAGATCGCCCGCTCCTGGCTGATCGCTTGTTCAGTCACGGCTCACCTTTCACGTAGGTCAGGTGGGTCACGTCGGTCTGGTAAGTCAGGTACGGCCGACCCACCAGACCTACCTGACCCACCAGACCTACCTGACCCACCAGACCTACCTGACCCACCAGCCCTCACACCGGACATGGATGATTGACCGCCGCCGCGCAATGCGTCGCTTTCTGACTGCGCGCGAACGTCAGCTCGGTCTTGAGCGTCGTGCAGCACGCCGGCGACACGAGTCCCGCGGCGTAGCCGGCGGCCGCGCCCGCGGCGCCGCCGGCGACGGCGCCTCCGATTCCGCCGGCGAGGAACCCGCCGATTCCCCCGACGACGCCACCGATCAACGCTCCGCCCTCCGCCTGTTCATGATGACCGTCGCAATTGCCGGCGATGAATCG
>Ga0070694_100002654_pt1 | contig 10584 bp, 7 predicted proteins | sample KBSK1251metaG_FD_65470 | JGI IMG/M metagenome (GOLD analysis project Ga0070694, IMG submission 65470) | Corn, switchgrass and miscanthus rhizosphere microbial communities from Kellogg Biological Station, Michigan, USA - KBS K1-25-1 metaG | ecosystem: Host-associated > Plants > Roots >... | reverse complement strand
ACCTGGGTCTGGCCGGGGGCCGCGCGCGCGTCTCGCTCGAGCGGACGGCGGTGAACGTCATGGACTACTCGCGGCCGGACGCGCACGGGCAGGTGCTGCGCGACGTGGCGTGCGTGGAGGACGGGCCGGCCGCCTACTTCAGCACGCTGCCGCTCCGCGAGATGCTCGCCGCGGTGACCGCCGAGGGCATCCCCGCCGCGATCTCGAACACCGCAGGCACCTATCTGTGCAACGACATCTCCTATGTGACGCTACACACGCTCGGGCAGCGGGGCGTGACGATCCCGGCCGGCTTCGTCCACCTGCCCTTCCTGCCGTCGATGGTGGCCGCGCACGGTCTCGAGGAGCCGAGCATGGATCTGCCGGTGATGGTGCGCGCGATCGAGATCGCGCTGCCTCCCGCGGTGGCGGGACGAGCCCGGCCTCACTGAGCCCGGGCTGGACACGCTCATCGACACCCCGATGTATCCCGAGTATCCGCGCCCACTGCATCGTGTCGGGTGCCCTGGGCGCGGTCCTCGAGGCCGAGATCGGCTCCGGGCCTGCTCCGCTCCGCCGGCCCCACCACCGGGGGCGCGGTCCACGGAGGTGGGCTCCGCGATGGGGAGGAAGATCGGCGAGCTTGCGGCGAAGAGCGTGCCGAAAGCCACCCGCTGACGATCGCCGCGGCCCGCCGGCGGGCCGGTTGACACGGGAGATCCGGCCCGAGTACGCTCGCGACGGATCGGCATGGGGCGTCCGCTTCGGATCTGGACGTAGCGGTGGCGAGCGCTGCGGTCGAGCTGCGCGATGTGGGCAAGCGCTTCGGCTCCGTGGTGGCGCTGGACCGCGTCGATCTCGTGATCCGCAAGGGTGAGTTCTTCTCGCTGCTGGGACCGAGCGGCTGCGGCAAGACCACCACGCTCAACCTGATCGGCGGCTTCGAGACCGCCTCTCGCGGCATCCTCCTGATCGACGGACGACCGATGGGCGACATCCCGTCGCACGCGCGGCCCGTGAATACCGTATTCCAGAACTACGCGCTCTTCCCGCACATGAGCGTGGCCGACAACGTGGGGTTCGGTCTGCGCATGAAGAAGGTGCCGCGGCCCGAGCGGTGCCGCGCGGTGGAGGAGATGCTGCGCCTGGTCTCGCTCGAAGGGTTCGAGGAGCGGCGGCCGGGCCAGCTCAGCGGCGGGCAGCGCCAGCGGGTGGCGCTGGCGCGCGCCCTGATCAACCACCCGTCGGTGCTCCTGCTCGACGAGCCGCTCGGCGCCCTCGACCTCAAGCTGCGCAAGCAGATGCAGGCCGAGCTCACGCGGCTGCAGCGCCGGGTCGGGATCACCTTCGTGTACGTGACCCACGACCAGGACGAGGCGATGTCCATGTCCGACCGCATCGCGGTGATGGATCGGGGCCGGATCTTGCAAATCGGCACGCCGGCGGAGATCTACCGCGACCCCGCCGACCGCTTCGTGATGGAGTTCATCGGCTCACCCAATGTCTTCGCGGGCCGGGTGGAGCGCTCGGGCGATCACGACGCAGAGGTGGCGATCCCCGGTGTCGGCGCGGTGCGCGCCCGCAACGGCGGGAGCGGGCTCGGAATGGGCGCCGCCGCCGCGGTGCTCGTCCGCCCGGAGCGGGTCCGCCTCTCGCCGGCGCGGCCCGCCGCCCCGGCCGCCCCACTCCCGGGACGGATCGCGAAGATCGCCGATCTCGGCTTCATCTCGCACTACTTCGTCCGCTTGGCCGACGGGCAGGAAGTGCTCGCATACCGGCTCAACGGCGAGGAGCGGGAAACGATGGAGGAAGGGCAAACGGTCTACCTCTGGTGGGACGAACGGGACGCGCGGGTGTTTGCCGCGCGCACGGAAACCCAGGCCGCCGGGACGCCTTCGAATGGCTCCGGCGTGACGAGGAGAGAGAGCGCATGAGCACCCCGATGAACCGGCGGGAATTCCTCAGGACCGCGGCGATGACCGGGAGCGCGCTGGCCGCCGCGGCGGTGGCTGGATCGCCCCGGCCGGCCGCGGCGGCGGGCACGGTGAACTGGCTGGCCTGGGGCGGGCACGTCGAGCCCCAGGGGATCAAGTCGTTCTTCGACGCCTCCGGCATCCGCATCAATCACGTCGGGATGAGCGGCAACGCCGAGACCTTCGCCAAGCTCAAGCTGTCGGGGGCGAGCCAGTACGACCTCTTCGAGGCGGACGGGCTCTGGCCGGTGCGCTACCACCAGGAGGGCCTCATCGAGCCCATCCAGCTCGACAGCATCCCCAACGTCGCGAAGAACATGTATCACGAGTTCAAGAAGATCCCCGCGCTGCAGGTGCCGGGTGGAGCAATGTTGATGGTCCCGTGGGGCTGGAACCCGACGGTGCTGGTCTACAACAAGAGCAAGATCAAGACGCCGCCGACCTCGTACGAGGTGCTCCTGGACAAGAAGTACAAGGGCCACGTCGGCTTCAGCGACCAGCACGAGTTCCTGTGGCCGGTGGCCGCCTACCTGCTGGGCTACGACCCGTTCAAGATGAACAAGGAGCAGCTCAACCGGGCGAAGGACGTCCTCATCCAGATCAAGCGCAACGCCCCGACCATCTCCAAGGGCTGGAACGAGCAGCTCCGGCTCTATGTCGAGGAGACGGTGTGGATCGGCCTGTCGAGCCCCGGCCGGGCGCTGACCATCCAGTCCTCGGGCGGACCCGCGATGGGCTGGGAGCGGCCGAAGGAAGGCTACGTCGGCTGGATCGACGGCGACATGCTGGTCAAGGGCTCGCGGAACCGCGACGCGGCGCTCGCATGGCTCAACCACATCCACAGCCCGGAGTACGTGGCCACCAACTTCCAGCGCCTGCAGCGCGGCTCGGTCAACCGGGCCGGGGTCGAGCTCCTAAAGGCGCAGGGGATGGGCGAGATGGTGCGGGCGAACCTGATGGACCAGCCCGAGATGGCGCTCAAGATGCGGCTCATCGAGGCGCCCGCCAACCAGGACGAGTACGCCGCCGCCTGGAACGAGGTCCTGGCGGCTTCATGAGTCGGCTGGTGAAGCCGACAAGAAGCGAACGAGTCTTGCTTTGGGGCCTGCTGCCGGTGGCGGTGGTGCAGGTGGGGCTCTTCGTGGTGCCGATGGCGATCATGCTCCTCTACAGCTTCTGGTCGACGCGGAACTTCCAGATCGTGACCACGTTCACCCTCGACAACTACCGCGCGTTCTTCGAGAGCTGGACGTACCCGCGCGTGCTCCTGCGCACGCTCGGCACCGCGCTCGTCATCACCGCGGCGACCCTCGTGCTGGCCTACCCGCTCGCCTACTTCATCGTGCGCTACACGCGGCGGTGGCAGAAGGTGCTGCTCGCCGCGGTGATCCTGTCCTTCTGGACGAGCGGGCTGCTGCGGGCCTACGCCTGGATGGCGGTGCTGGGCCACGGCGGCATCATCAACAAGGGGCTGCGGGCCCTCGGGCTCATCGACGCGCCGCTGCCGTTCCTCCTCTACAGCCCGTTCTCGGTCGTGCTCGTCATGACGTACTTCTCCCTGCCGTTCGCGGTGGTCGCCATCTACTCGTCGCTCGAGAAGATGGACTGGGCGCTGCTCGACGCGGCGGGCGATCTCGGCGCGCGACCGCTCCGCGCCTTCTGGCACGTGACCCTGCCCCAGACCCTGCCCGGCGTGGTCTCGGCGGCCGCGCTCACCTTCGTGCCACTGGTGGGGATGTTCTTCGTGCCGCTCCTCGTCGGCGGGTCCACGTCGGTCATGATCGCCCCCCTCATCGCCAACCAGATGCAGGCCTTCCAGCTCGGCCTGGGCGCCGCCATGTCGTTCATCGTCGCCCTCATCGTCCTGGCCGCGCTGGCTCTGCCCTGGCGCTACCTCGATCTCGACCGCCTGGAGCGATAGCGGACGGCCATGGCGCGGCGGCTTCTCATCGTCTACGGCGTGCTGGGCTTCGCCTTCCTCTACCTGCCCATCGCCTTCCTCGTCCTGTTCTCGTTCAACGACAACATCATCCCGTCGCTGCCGTTCCGGGGGTTCACCCTGCGGTGGTACCGGGAGCTGGGCTTCGACTTCGTGCTGCACGACGCGCTCTACAACAGCCTCGTCATCGCCTCCATCACCACCGCGACGTCCACCGTGATCGGCACGCTCGCCGCCTTCCCCCTGGTGCGCTGCACGTTCGCGTTCAAGCGATCGGCCCAGGCCCTCATGATCCTGCCCATGGTGATCCCGCATTTCCTGATGGGGGTGGCCCTGCTCCTCTTCTTCGCGTTCCTGCACCTGCCGCTGTCCCGGCTGACCATCGTGCTGGGCCATATCGTGTTCACGGTCCCGTTCGCGATCCTCATCGTGTCGGCGCGCCTGTACGGCTTCGACCGCGCTCTCGAGCGCGCCGCGGGCGACCTCGGAGCCACGCCCGCCCGGGTGTTCTGGCACGTGACCTTGCCGCTGATCCTGCCCGGAGTGGTGGGCGCGGCGCTCTTCGTGTTCACCTTGTCGATGGACGAGTTCCTCATCACCTTCTTCGTCTCCGGCCAGAAGGGGACGCTCACCATGTACATCTGGAGCCTGCTGAAGGACGGCATCGCCCCCCGGGTGAATGCCCTCGCCAGCGTGCTCCTGGCCGCCTCCTTCGTCCTCCTCCTGGTGGGCGGGTGGCTGCTCGACCGCGGGGCCGCGTGGCGCTCCGCCCAGGGGAGAACACCGTGAAGCTGCCGACCGAAGGAAAGACGCGCGCGGATGTGATGGCATTGCTCGAGCGGTCCATGGCCGGCGATCTTGCCTGGCACGAGGGGCGGACGTTCAGCCTGGTCTACGGGGCGGGCGAGGAGCACCTGCGGCTCCTGCGCGAGGCGTACGCGCTCTTCATGGCCACCAACGGGCTCGGGGCGGGGCGCATGTTCAAGAGCCTCGCCACCCTGGAAGGCGAGCTGGTCTCCATGAGCGCCGAGCTGCTCGGCGGCGCAGGCTGCCCCGGCAACGTCACCTCGGGCGGGTCGGAGAGCATCATCCTGGGCATCCGCGCCGCCCGCGAGCGCGCGCGGGCCGAGCGGCCGCGGGTCACGCGGCCCGAGCTGGTGCTGCCGGCGAGCGCGCATCCCGCCTTCGACAAGGCGGCCCTGATCTTCGGCATCCGGAACGTCCGGACCCCGCTCACCAAGGACTACGTCGCCGACGTGCCGGCCATGGCCGACGCGGTGACCGACGACACCATCGGGCTCGTGGCCTCGGCGCCCAACTATCCCTTCGGCACCATGGACCCGGTGCCCGCCATCGCCGAGATCGCCCGCCGGCACGCGCTGCATCTCCACGTCGACGCGTGCGTGGGCGGCTTCGCCCTGCCGTTTCTCCAAAAGCTGGGCCAGCCCATCCCGCCGTTCGACTTCGCGGTGCCCGAGGTGTCGACGATGTCGGCGGACCTGCACAAGTACGGCTTCGCCGCCCGCGGCACCTCGCTGATCCTGTACCGGGACCAGGCGCTCCAGCGCCGGGTGGCGTTCCAGCTCGACGACTGGGCGGGCGGGCCCTATCGCACGCCCACCATGGCCGGCTCGCGGCCCGGCGGGATGATCGCGGCGGCGTGGGCCGTGTTCCAGCACTACGGCCTAGCGGGCTTCCTCGACCTGAACCGCACGATGCTCGACACCTCGCTGCGCCTGCGCCGCGGGATCGAGGCCATTCCGGGCTTTCACGTCCTCGGCGACCCCGCCATGTACGTGTGGGGCTTCGCGTCGGACGCGCTCGACGTGATGGCGGTGGCCGACGCCATGGCGGAGCGCCGCTGGTACCTGGGCCGGCAGCTCACGACCCCGCCGAGCCTGCACGTGGTGCTCACCCCGATCCACGCGCCGGTGGTCGACGACTTCCTCCGCGATCTCCGCGAGGTGGCCGACGCCATCGGGCGAAGCGGCCGGACCGGAGAGAAGCGGTCGAACTACGCGACGTGAGGCCTACCGGAAGGCGAAGCCCACGTAGCCGCCGGCGGCGACCTCGTCGCACTTCTCGCGATACCGCGGGGCGCCGCCCGCGTAGACGATGAATGTGCGCTTCTGCTTGCCCGCCACGTTGGAGTTGATGCCCATCATCCAGGAGTCGACCTGGGTGAACAGCATGCGCCGCCCGGTGTCGAGCACGTGCTGGGTCCACTCCTCCTCCGCCGCGAGGGTGGCCTCGACCCGAGTGTGGCCCTTCTCGCGCATGTGCGCGATGAGGGCGGTCACCCAATCCACGTTCTGCTCGATGCAGCGCGGGATGTTGCAGAAGCTCGCCGCGTTGTGCGGCCCGACCAGCGTGAACAGGTTGGGGAAGCCCACGATCTGCAGGCCCAGATAGGTGCGCGGCCCCTCGGCCCACTTCTCCCGCAGCCGCCGGCCGCCCACCCCGCGGATGTCGATGCGGTCGAACGCCCCGGTGACGGCGTCGAAGCCGGTGGCGTAGATGATCATGTCGACCTCGTACTCGGCGTCGCTGGTCTGCACCCCGGCGGACGTGATCCGCTCGATCGGCGTCTCGCGGATGTCGACGAGGCGCACGTTCGGCTGGTTGTAGACCTCGTAGTAGCCGCTCTCCAGCGGCACCCGGCGGGTGCCGAAGCCGTGGTTCGTTGGGATCAATTTCTCCGCCACCTTCGGGTCTCGCACCCGCGCGCGGATCTTCCGGCGCATGAACTCGGTGATGGTGGCGTTGGCCTCCGGGTCGACCAGCACGTCCCGGAAGTTGCCCATCCAGATCCCGAACCCGGGCTCGCGGTAGAGCTTCTCGTAGAAAGCCTCGCGCTCCTCCGCGCTCACCTCCATCGCCTTGCGGGGGTCGGCGTCGTGGATGAAGCAGCCGAAGGACTCGCGGCAGCGCGCGAAGATCTCCGGATAGGTCGCCTTGATGCGGGCCTGGGTGGCCGCGTCGATCGGGCTGTTGTGCAGCGGCGCGCACCAGTTCGGGGTGCGCTGGAACACCGTCAGGTGCCCGACGGTCTTGGCGATCTCGGTGATGGCCTGGACCGCGGTCGCGCCGGTGCCGATCACCGCGACCCGCTTGCCCGCGACGCTCACCGGCTCGTGCGGCCACCGGCCGGTATGGTAGGCCTCACCCCGGAAGCTCTCCACCCCCGGGATGGTCGGCATGGTCGGCGCCGACAGGGGCCCGATCGCAGTGATCAGGAACCGCGCGCGCGCCCGCCGGCCGTCCTCGGCCTCGATCTCCCACTGGCCGGCGGCCTCGTCGTAGACCGCGGCCCTGATCCGGCAGTTGAACTCGATGTCACGGCGGAGGTCGAGCTTGTCGGCGACGAAGTTGCAGTAGCGGAGCGTCTCCGGCTGCGCCGCGAAGTGCTCGCTCCACTCCCACTCGCGCAGGATCTCCTCCGAGAAGGAGTAGCCGTAGGTCCAGCTCTCGGAATCGAAGCGCGCCCCGGGGTAGCGGTTCCAGTACCAGGTGCCCCCGACGCCGTCGCCGGCCTCGAACACCCGCACCCGCAGGCCCAGGCCGCGCAGCCGGTGGAGCTGGTACATGCCGGAGATCCCGGCGCCGATGACGATGGCGTCGTAGGCCCCGCTCGACTCGGCGGACGTCGCGGACATGGCTCGCCTCCCGTCCGGGAGCATAGCAGAGCGGAGCGACGGCCACGAGACGACGGCTTGCCGAAGTGGCCCGCCTTCTCTATCCTCGGCGGCAACCATGAAGCTCCGGACGTTTCTGCTCGCGGTGGTCGGCCTGACCCTGGTCCCGATGCTGGGGGTCGCCGGCGTCGCGATCTGGTGGGCCCACCAGGACGAGCGCCGCGCCATGGAGCAGGCGCTGCTGTACCACGCGCGCTCCCTGACGCTGGCGGTCGATCGAGAGGTCGACAACTCCGTGGCGGGGCTCCGGGGGCTCGCGACCTCGAGCGATCTCGACTCGGCCGACCTCCGGAAGTTCTTCGAGCAGGCCCGGCTCGCGCGAGACGCCTATCGGCGATGGCTCACCGTGGCCCTCGTGGACGACTCGGGTCGACAGCGGCTGAACCTCCTGCATCCCCTCGGGAGCCCACTGCCGAGCGTGGCCGGCCTCGAGGCCTTCCGGCGGACGCTCCAGACGGGCGAGCCGCAGGTCTCGGATCTCGTCGTGGGGCCGACCTCCGGGCGCCGGGTGGTCGCGGTCACGCTGCCCCTGCTCCGTGAGGGCAAGATCCGCCACGTCCTGGTCGCGGTCCTGACGCCGGAGAGCTTCGCGTCGGTGCTGGCCGCGGCCCACATGGCGCACGGGACCGTCGGGACCATCCTCGATCGCAACGGCATCGTGGTGGCCACGACCGAGGGGCAGGAGCGGCTGGTGGGCCGGCCCGCGACCGGGGGCTTCGTCGCGAGCGCCCGCGAGCACGAGGAGATGGTGTTCGCAGGTCCCACCCGCGAGGGCTCGACCGCCTACACCGCGTTCAGCCGGGCCCCGCGGTCGCAGTTCACGGTGGGGATCGCGGTCCCGAGCGACCAGCTCGATGGCCCGCTCGGCCGGTCCCTCTGGCTCCTGCTGGGCGGCACCGCCGGCGCCCTCGTGCTGTCGCTCGGCCTCGCCCACCTGGCCGGGCGGCAGTTCACCGGCCGCCTGCGCCGCCTGATGCTCGCGTTCAATGCCTTCGGTCGCGGCGAGACGGTGCCGGAGCTCCCGGAATTCCGGCTCGTCGAGCTCAAGGGGGTGAGCGGAGCCCTCGGCGAGGCCATGGAGATCCTCCAGGCCCGCTCGGCCGCGCTGCTGGAATCGGAGCAGCGCTACCGCACCATGTTCGCGCGCAACCCGGCCGGGATGTGCCTGACGCTCGCGGACGGCCGGATCGTGGACTGCAACGACGCCTTCGCCCGCATCCTCGGCTTCGAGCGCCCGGCCGAGGTGCTGGAGGCGAACATCGGCGAGTTCCACGTCGACCCGAAGGAGCGTGAGCAGCTCCTCGAGCGGGTCCGCGCGGAGGGCACCGCGGTCAACGTCGAGCTCCAGTTCCGCCGGCGCGACGGGCGGCTGATCTGGGTCCTCGCGAACGTGATCCGCAGCTCGGGCTCGCCCCGCGCCGACTTCGAGGCGACCCTCATCGACATCACCGAGCAGAAGGCCGCCGACGAGCTGCGCAGCATCGCCCGGCTCGCCAACGCCGCCGCCCACGAGATCAACAACCCGCTCACGCTGGTCCTGGGACGCCTGGCCATGCTCCGCGACGACCCGGGGCTTCGGCCGGAGACCCGGGAGCGGGTCGTGCAGATGCTCGGCGCCGCCGAGCGCATCCGGGAGATCGTCGTCGACATGAACCGCCTGACGCGCGTGCAGCTCTTCGAGCACACCGGCCGCGGCCTGCCCGAGATGATCGACATCCGCAAGTCGGCGAAAGGTCCAGGCGGCGGCGAGCCGGGAGCCTAGCGCTCCCGTCCTCCCGGCCACGCCCGTGGACATCGCGATCGTCGGCGGGGGCATCGGCGGGCTCACCCTGGCGCTCGCCCTGCACCAGCGCTCCATTCCCTGCCGCGTGTACGAGGGCGCCCCCGAGGTGAAGGAGCTGGGCGTCGGCATCACCCTGCTGCCGCACGCCATGCGCGAGCTGACCGCGCTCGGCGTCGGCGCCGCGCTGGCCGGCGAGGGCATCGAGAACCGCGAGAGCTGCTTCTTCAACCGCTTCGGCCAGCTCATCTACTCCGAGCCGCGCGGCCGGGTCGCCGGCTACCCGGTTCCCGAGGTGGGCATCCATCGCGGCCGCGTGCACCTCCGGCTCTGGCACACCGCGCGGGAGCGGCTCGGGGCCGCGCGCGTCCTGCCGGACCACCAGTGCGTCGGGCTCGAGCAGAGCGACCGGCACGCGACGCTCCACTTCCGCTCCGCCGCGACCGGCGCGCCGCGCGCGCCCGTCACCGCCGACCTCGTCATCGCCTGCGACGGCGTGAACTCGACGGTGCGCCGGCACTTCTATCCCGGCGACGCCCTCTGCTTCGGCGGCATCAACAGCTGGCGCGGGGTCACGCGCTCGAAGCCGTTCCTCACCGGCCGCAGCTACGTGCGGGTGGGATCGGTCCAGCGCGGCAACCTCGTGATCTACCCGATCGCCGACGACGTCGACGGCGACGGCCGCCAGCTCATCAACTGGACCGCCCAGGTCGCGCAGCCGGGCTACGAGCGCAACGACTGGAACAAGCCGGGCGCGCTGGATGACATCCTGCCCATCTTCGCGGGCTGGACCTTCGACTGGCTGAACGTCCCCGACCTGCTCCGCCGCTCCGACGTGATCTTCGAGTACCCGATGGTGGACAAGGACCCCATCGACCGCTGGACCTTCGGCCGCGTCACCCTGCTCGGCGACGCCGCGCACCCGATGTACCCGCGCGGCTCCAACGGCGCGGCGCAGAGCATCCTCGACGCGCGAGCGCTCGCGGACTGCCTCGCCGCGGGCGGCGACCCGGTAGCCGCGCTCTCCGCCTACGAGGCCGCCCGCTCGGGGCCGACCGCGCGCGTCGTGCGCACGAACCGCGAGCGACCCCCGGACTACCTCATTCGTCGCGTGGAAGAGCTGGTGGGGGACGTGCCGTTCGACGACCTCGAGCGCCACATCACCCGCGCGGAGCTCGCGCGGCTGTCCGAGGAGTACAAGCGCGTCACCGGCTTCGC
>Ga0070694_100002653_pt1 | contig 10584 bp, 10 predicted proteins | sample KBSK1251metaG_FD_65470 | JGI IMG/M metagenome (GOLD analysis project Ga0070694, IMG submission 65470) | Corn, switchgrass and miscanthus rhizosphere microbial communities from Kellogg Biological Station, Michigan, USA - KBS K1-25-1 metaG | ecosystem: Host-associated > Plants > Roots >... | reverse complement strand
CCAAAGCAGGTCGTGTTCCGCTCCGCCGACGGGCTGACGATTCATGGGCAGCTGTTCGAGACGGCGTCTTCCAGCACCACGCGCAAGCCCGCGATTATCTACGTGCACGGCGGGCCGCCGCGGCAAATGCTGCTCGGCTGGCACTACTCCGACTACTACTCGAACGCGTACGCGATGAACCAGTATCTGGCGAGCCGCGGGTTCATCGTGCTCTCAGTGAACTACCGCCTGGGCATCGGATACGGATACGATTTCCATCAGCCGCCCAATTCCGGCGCGCGCGGCGCGGCGGAGTATCGTGACGTGCAGGGCGGCGCCGCGTATTTGCGGTCGCTGCCCCGAGTGGACGCGAGCCGCATCGGGATTTATGGCGGCTCCTACGGGGGCTACCTCACCGCCCTGGCACTGGCCCGGAATTCCGATGTGTTCGCGGCGGGCGTGGACATTCACGGCGTGCACGACTGGTCCGCGTATTTCCGGGCCTTCGACCGGCAGCGCTACGAGCAGGCACCCGACGTCGATTCCGCGTTCGCCACCGCCTGGCACTCGTCGCCCGTCTCGTCCGTCGCCACGTGGCGCTCGCCCGCGCTCCTGATTCACGGCGACGACGATCGCAACGTCCGGTTCTCGCAGAGTACCGATCTCGTACGTCGCCTCACCGCCGCCGGCGTCCCCTTCGAAACGCTGGTGATTCCGGATGATACGCACCATTTCCTGCGCTACGCCAACATCGTAACGGTAGACAAAGCCACGGCGGAGTTCCTGGAGCGTAGGCTGCTACAGGCAAACGCCCCTTCAACAAAGGCAACAGGCCGTTGAATAAATCACCGCTTCTTCTCCTGCTCGTGCTGACCGCGAGCTGCCGCCAAGCGCTCAACTATCCGAGCGCGATGGGTCCGCGCTACGCCGGGGTGTCGACCGCACGACGCGACGCCGCGACGGGCGACCGCCGGCTGCGCGTGGTGACCTACAATGTGAGATTCGGCCAGCACGTCGAGCGGGCGATCAATGTGCTCGCGACGCGCGAGCCGCTGTCCGGTGCCGACATCATCTTCCTGCAGGAGATGGATGCCGAGGGCACGCGCCGTATCGCTGAGGCGCTGGGGATGTCCTGGGTCTACTATCCCGCGGCTGTACATCCCAAGGCTGCGCGACAGGACTTCGGGAACGCGGTGTTGTCGCGCTGGCCGATCATCGCGGATGAAAAAGTGATGCTGCCGCATATCGCGGGAATGCGCCATTCCCAGCGGATCGCGACCGCCGCGACCATCCTGGTGGATACAATCAAAGTTCGCGTGTACAGCGCGCACCTCGGTACGCCCACCGAGATCCGCCCTTCGAAGCGACGGGACCAGGCACACACGATTCTTGCCGACGCCGATTCATTCGCGGTCGTCATCGTCGCGGGCGACATGAATAGTCACGGCATCGGGAAAGAATTCGTGGCGGGCGGCTATCAATGGCCGACCGAGCACAACGGCTTTACCAGCATGTTCTTCAACTGGGATCACGTTTTTCTCAAGGGCTTCACCACGCCGGCGCTCGGCAGCGCCAAGGTGACGGGGATCGTGCGCGACACGCTCGGCACGAGCGATCACGACCCGGTCTGGGCCGTTGCTCAGCTCCCGTGAGGTCGCCCTCAAGGGAGTCGCGTTTTCTGTAAGATTCCCCGTACGCCATGCCGACCCTCGTCATTCAAACGGCTTTTCTTGGTGACGTCGTACTGACGACGGCACTCCTCTCCGCACTCGCGGATCAGCATGGTCCCCTCGATGTCGTCACCACACCCATCGCTGCGCCGTTGCTCGAGACGCATCCGGCCGTCAGGCAGGTGATCCCCTACGACAAACGGCGGGCTCAGCGTGGTTGGGCAGGCCTTCAGACGATGGTTCGGCGACTCAAGAGCGAGCGGTACGAGCGCGTCTATCTCCCGCACCGCTCGCTCCGCTCGGCCACTCTGGCGCTGCTCGCCCGCATCCCGGCGCGCATTGGCTTCAAGGGGAGCTGGTCCTTCCTCTATACGGAGGCCAGGCCGAAGCCCCGAACAGGACACGAAGCCGACCGGCTCTTGGCCCTCGCGGACGAGGCGTCGGGGGTCTATCGTCCCCAACTGCGACCGACGCCGGAGGATGAGCAGAGGATAACCCAGATGCTGGCGGATTTTGACCTCGACTCGAGTCTCGCTTTCGTGGCATTGGCACCCGGCTCCATTTGGGGCAGTAAGCGCTGGCCGTACTTCGTTGAGTTGGCGGCGAGCCTGACGAGACGCATCGCGGTCATCGCCGTCGGAAGCAGCGACGACGTGGAGTTGGGGGACGCGATCGTTCGGTCCGTCAGGCCCCTTCGCTCCGCCGAGGGCAGGCTGCTGCCCGGCCATCCGGCGATCAATGTCTGCGGGGCATTGACGTTGAGGCAATCCGCGGCATTGATCGGCAAAGCAGTGTTACTGGTGACGAACGACAGCGCGCCGCTACATCTGGCGACGGCGATGGGAACGCCTGTCGTGGCGCTGTTCGGGCCCACGGTCACCGAGTTCGGGTTCGGCCCGCTGCGCGCGGGCGACATGGCACTGGGAGTCAACGGACTGTTGTGCCGGCCCTGCTCTTCACACGGGCCGCCGCAATGTCCGCTGGGGCATCATCGCTGCATGCGTGATCTCACTGTTGAGGCTGTGCTCACGGCCATCGAGGAGTTGGGTGCGTTACGTCCTAGGCGTTGACGTTGGGGGAACGAATCTCGTCGCGGGCGTCCTGGCAGAGGACGGCTCGGAGATTCTTGCCGTCGTGTCCGAACCGACGATGGCCGCGCAAGGCGCCGACCCGGTCATCGGGCGGATCATTAAGCTCGCCAAGGCGTCGATCAAGGAATCGGGAAAGAAGGTGGAGGGCGTCGGCATCGGCTCGCCCGGCCCACTCGACACCAAGAAGGGCATCGTGCTGCTGACGCCGAACCTCGGCTGGACGAACATGCCGCTGCGCGATCGCGTCAGCGAGGGACTGGGCCTCCCCGCGACGCTCGACAATGACGCCAACTGCGCCATCTACGGTGAATGGTGGCGGGGCGCCGCGCAAGGCGCGAAGTACGTTATCGGGCTCACGCTCGGCACGGGAATCGGCGGCGGCATCGTCATCGACGGCGAGATCTATCATGGCGTGACCGACGTCGCCGGCGAATTCGGGCACGTCACCATCGATGCCAACGGCCGCCGCTGCAAATGCGGCAACTACGGCTGCATCGAGGCGTACGCGGCCGGCCCGGCGATCGCCGAACGGGCGGTCGAAGGGATCCAATCAGGCGTCGAGACGTCATTGTCGCAGTATGTCAAAGGCGATCTCACCAAGATCACCGCGCAGATCGTATACGAGGCCGCCAACGACGGCGACGAATGGGCGCTCGAGGTCGTGCACGAGACGGCCTCGCTGCTCGGTGCCGCGGTGGCGAGCTTCCTGAACATCTTCAACCCCGAGGTTGTCGTGATCTGCGGCGGGGTCACGCAGGCCGGCGACAAGCTGTTCCACCCGCTGCGCAGCGAGGTCAAGCGCCGCGCGTTCAAACCCGCGTGGGAGGCGTGCAAGATCGTCCCCGGGACGCTGCCGGGGACGGCTGGTGTCTACGGCGCCGCGGCCGTGTTTATCCAGAAGCACTGGGGGCTCCGCTGAGAAAAGTCGGCGTGATCGGATCGATGGTCTGGGATACGATTTACGGCCGGGATCCCGCGCAGCCGGCGGTGCAGGAATGGGGCGGCATTTCCTACGCGCTCTCCGCGATCGATGCAACGTTGCCCGACGACTGGGAGATCGTCCCCCTCATCAAGGTGGGCCGCGATCTCGCCCCGAAGGCAAACGAATTTCTGCGGACGCTGCACCACGTACCGCGCGACGCACGCTTCGTGGAAGTATCAGAGCCCAACAATCGCGTGACGCTGCGCTATGAGTCGGCGGAGCGGCGATGCGAACAGATGAGCGGCGGTGTGCCACCCTGGACGTGGCCCGAGCTCGGCCCCCTGGCCCGCGACCTCGATGCGCTCTATGTCAACTTCATTTCCGGTTTCGAGATGACGCTCGAGACGGCACAGCTGCTGCGGCGCGGCTTTTCACGCTTCCTCTACGCTGACCTCCACAGCCTGTTCCTCGGTCGTCAACCGGACGGTCTGCGGGTGCACCGGCCGCTGCCCCAGGCGTCGGAGTGGTTCGGCTGCTTCGACCTGATCCAGTTGAATGAGGACGAAATGGCGCAGCTGGGGAGCGATCCCTTGGCCATCGCGGCCGACGCGCTGCGCCAGGGATGTACGACGCTGTGCGTGACGCTGGGTTCCCGCGGCGCCGCCTACTTCACGGGCAATCCCATCCGGACGGAGCGCATCCCCGTTCCCACGATGCATCCACCCGCGTTTACCCAGGTGAGTGATCCCACCGGCTGCGGCGACGTCTTCGGGGGCGCAGTCGCGGCGGCGTTACTCGGCGGCGCCCCACTCGTGGACGCGTTGCGCACGGGCACGCAGCTCGGCACAAGAAATCTGACGCATCGCGGGGCCACCGGATTGCGCGATCACCTAGTGGGAAAGCTCTCCGTGGCATGACGCGGCTCGTCGAAGTCCCGACACAATTTGACGACCGCTCCTTTGACCAATTCGCCGCCGCGTATGCGCAGGCAACGGACGGCGAGCGACTGCTGTTCGACGCGCATGCCGCCGAGTGGGCCTCGCCGTACGGCCTGGTGGGACTGCTGGCGGCAGGTGAAGCGGCGGCGCGCCGCGGCGAGCGTCCCTTGCTCACCGCGCCCGCCAATCCCGATGTGGTGAGCTACTGGGCCCGCGCCGGTTTCTTCCGCGAGGCCGGCGATCTGTTCGAGGTGCACGGCAAAGTACCCCGGACCAAGCCGGCGGTCGAAAGCGAGGTGTTGCTACCCGTGACGCCCGTGCGCGCGGCGGAGGACGTGCATGCCGTGGTCAGCACGATTCAACAGCGCGCGTCCGCAATCCTGAGCTCGGAATTGGGCCTCGATCCGAAGGCGACGATGGGTTTCGCTATGGCGCTTTCGGAGTCATGTCAGAATATTGTGGAGCACGCCGGCACCGGCGGGTGGGTTGCGGTGCAGGCGTACAACTGGCGGCGCAAGTTGGCGCGGCGCGTGGTCGTGATTGCCGTCGCTGACGCCGGGGTGGGATTCCGGCATTCTTTGGAGCCCACACAGGCCAAGCGATTTGGAGACCGGTGGGGCGACGCCGCGGCCTTGGAAGCGGCGCTGATTCAAGGCGTGAGCCGTTTTAGGGACCCGGGGCGGGGACAAGGGCTTGCTGGAATCCGCCGCTACCTGGCCCGTTGGGAAGGCAAGGTCGCGATCCGGAGCGGAACCGCCCGCATCGCGATCGTCCCACGCTGGGACGACGACGTCCCGCTGAAAGATGGGTTGCCGCCGTTTCCGGGTTCGCAGGTTCTGTTGATCATTCCGGAGCAACAGTCGGGGGGAGGTCCGTCGAAGCAGTGATTCCTCATATCATGGTGCAGACCGTGCTCCAGCAAGCGGTCTCCGGCTTCTACACCGATCTCGTCACGCGACCCACCGGACGCGCTGTGCGCGAAAACATCGAGCGAGAACTTCCCGCGGGCACGATCGCCGTCATGGACTTCACCGGCGTCGGATGTCTCGATTACTCATGTGCGGATGAAATCGTGGCCAAGCTGGTGCGGGACAAGGTGAGGGTCCTGCTCCTGCGCGGCCTGACCGACGCGCACCGCGAGGCCATCGAGCCGGTCCTTGCCGGCGCCGGCCTGGCCGTATTGTGCGAGCGGCCCGACGGCGTACTCGAAGGCCTGGGCGCCACCGGACCGGCGCCGGCCCTCTTGGACGAGCTGGTGCAGCGGCGTTTGGCGGCACGGTATCCTGGAGGCTCCATCCGCTTTACCGCGGCGTGAAACGCCGTCGCCTGGGGCTCTCCACCCGCGCCATCCACGGCGACCCGAAAGCCCGCGCCGACTGGACTGCCATCGCTCCCCCGCTCTACCAAAGCTCCACGTTCACGAATCCGGTCGGCTCGACGGCGGAAGTTCTCTACAGTCGCTACGGCAACAATCCCAACCAGGTCGATATCGGCAAGAAACTGGCGCTGCTCGAGGGGGCGGACGCCGCGCTGTTCGTCGCGAGCGGCATGGGCGCCGTGGCCCTCGCGCACCTCGCGGTGCTGCGTCCCGGCGATCATCTGCTCGCCAGTGAATGGATCTACGGCGGTGTGTACCGCCTCTTCCGCGAAGAGTTCGGCAAGCTGGGCATCGACGTCTCGTTCGTGAATCCCACACAGCAGCGCACGTGGAAGCGGGCCATGCGGAAGACGACGCGGGCCGTTTTCCTCGAGACGCCGACCAACCCGCTGATGCGCGTGATCGATCTCGAGCCGATCGCGGCACTTTGTAAGGATGAAGGATTGGCGCTCATCGTCGATTCGACGTTCGCCTCGCCCGTCAATCTCCGGCCGCTCGAGCATGGCGCGGACATCGTCATCCACTCCGCGACGAAATACCTGAATGGACACACCGACGTGATTGCCGGCGCCGTCGCGGGCACGGATCAGGTGGTGGAAGAAGTGCGGCGACTGATGCAGGTGTGGGGACAGGCGCTCGATCCGTTCGCCGCCTGGCTCATCGACCGCGGCCTGCGAACCCTGACCGTACGGGTGCGGCGGCACAACGAAGTCGGTGTGGCGGTGGCCGAGTGGTGCGCCAAGCAGGAATCGATCGCCAAGGTGCATTATCCCGGATTGCCGTCCCATCCTGATCACGAGCTGTCGAAACGCATTCTGGGTGGATTCGGCGGCATGCTCGGCATCGAGCTGAAGGGCGGCGTGCGCGCCGCCGAGCGCTTCCTCAAAACACTGACGATCGCGGCGCACGCGCCCAGCCTCGGCGGCGTGGAGACGCTGGTGTCGGAGCCGCGGCTCACCTCCCACGCGAGTTTGACCGCGGAGCAGCGCGCGCAGGCTGGCATTCCCGACGGATTCCTGAGATTTTCACTGGGACTGGAGGACCCCGATGATCTCATCGCGGACTTCGCCCAGGCCCTGGCGCGGCACTAAGTGATCAAGTTCACGAATGTCTTCAAGGCCTTCCCGAAGGGAGGCCTTGCCCTCAAGGACGTCTCGTTTCACGTGGGCAAGGGCGAATTCGCCTTTCTCACGGGCCATTCGGGCGCCGGCAAGTCAACGGTGATGAAGCTGATTTACGCCGATGAGCGCCCGACGTCCGGTGACGTGCGCGTGTCGGGCTACGACGTGAACGAGATGCGCCCCCGCGACGTCCCCCTGCTCCGCCGCAAGCTGGGCATCGTGTTTCAGGATTTCCGGCTGCTCGAGGATCGCACCGCGGAAGAAAACGTCGCGTTTGCGCTCGAAGTGACCGGGGCGCGCAGCTCGACCATCGCGGCGCGCGTGATGCGTGTGCTCACGCAGGTCGGCCTCGCCGCCAAGGCGCAGGCCTACCCGCGCGAGCTGTCGGGCGGTGAGCAGCAGCGAGTCGCGATCGCACGCGCGCTGGTAAATGAACCCACCGTGCTGCTCGCTGACGAGCCGACCGGCAACCTCGACGAGCGCGCGACCCGTGGCGTCTTCCAGCTGCTCCGCGACATCAATGCCAGCGGCACGGCCGTCGTGATGGCCACGCACGATCTCGATCTCGTGCGGCAGGCGCCGTACCGCGTCATCGAGCTGCAGGAAGGGGCGCTGGTCTACGATTCGTCGGTCGATGAGCAGCGCGACCAGGCGGCTGCTCCATGAATCTCACGCTGCGCGAATCGATGCTCACGTTCAAGCGCGCGCCGCTGCTCTCCGTGCTCTCCGTCACGACGATCGCGTTCTCGCTGTTCGTCCTTGGCTTGTTCGGACTGGTGGTCGTCAACCTGCAGGCCGCGTTGCGCGGCGTCGAAGAGCGTGTCGAGATCGTGGCGTATATCCTGCCCGGGACCCCCGCGGAAGCCACGGCCCAGGCACTCCAGGACATCCAGGCCTTTCCCGAAGTCCAGGCCGCGAACTACGTCTCCGAGGATGAAGCGCTCGCGCGGGCGCGCTCGGAGCTCGTGGAGCTGCGGGACATCATGGAGGAGCTCGAGCGCAATCCGCTGCCGGCCTCCATCGAACTGAAGCTGAAGCCGGGCTTTCGCGACGCCGACCATGTGAGTCTCGTCGCGGAGCGGATTCAGGGCTTTGGGTTTGTCGACGACGTCCGCTTCGGCCGCGACTGGGTGGAGAACGTCGATCGCCTGCGCGGGCTGGCGGCGGCGGTGGGCATCGTGGTCGGCGCCGCGTTCGCGGTGGTCGCGATCATCATCATCGGCACGACGATTCGGATGGCGGTGCTGCAGCGCAGTCGCGAAATCGCGATCATGCGGCTCGTGGGAGCGACGGATGGCTTCATTCGCCGGCCGTTCCTGCTCCAGGGCGCCATCAAGGGACTGCTCGGCGGCGTGGTGGCGATCGGTTTGTCGTTCGTCGCTTACCTCCTGATCAATCGGTATCTGCTGAAGTCCGCGTTCTTCACCAACGAGCAGGCGCTGGCGATCGTCGCCTTCGGGGCGCTGATCGGCTTGCTGGGGAGCGCGACCAGTGTCGGCCGGCATCTGAAGCGCGTATGACGGAGCACCGCGCTTTATGGCGCGTCGCGCTCCGTGCTCTGTGCTCCGTGCCGTTACTCGGATTCTTACTCTCAGGGCCGGCTCTCGCCCAGCGCCCCCCGACCTACCAGCAACAGATGCAGGAAAACCAGCGCCGCCTGGAAGACATCAAACGTGAGCGATCGGAAGTCGAGCAGGAGCTCTCCCGGCTCCGCACCCAGGCACACTCGCTGACCGACGAGATCTCGAACATCGAGCAGCAGAAGCAAAGCACCAATCGCATCGTCAACGAGCTCGATCGCCAGATCACCGGGCTCGGCGGGCAGATCGATCAGATCACCGTCGATCTCTTGATCGCGCAGGATGCGTTGCTGGAAAAACACGCGGTGCTCGAGCGACGGTTCGTCGACATCTACAAGCGCGGCCCGCTGTACAGCTGGCAGGTGCTGTTCGCCGCCGAGAGCTTCGGGGATCTGTTGTCGCGCTACAAGTATTTCCACCTCGTCACGCAGCAGGATCGCATTCTCACCAACGACATGCACAAGCTGCGCGACCGCGTCGCGCGACAGCGCCAGCTGCTCGTCGACGCGCGCGAGGCGCTGGCACACCGCCGCCTCGAGCGCACCAATGAGCTCGGCCGGTATGTCACCCTCGAGCAGGAGCGCGAGACCAACCTCCGCGAGACCCGCCGCAGCGCCCGCCAGGCCGAGCAGCGGCTGTCGCGACTGGACCGCGACGAGCGGACCCTGAACGACCGGATCGAGGCCCTGGAGCGGGCTCGGCGCGAAGCCGAATCGCGCGGTACCGCATCGACTTCCGGGGCCATTACGACCGCCGATCTCGGCGCACTCGATTGGCCCGTCGAGGGCTCGATCATCTATCCGTTCGGCACGACAACCGGCCCAAACAACACCCGCATCCCGAGGCATGGCATCGGCATCAAGGCTCCGGTGGGCACGGCCGTCCACGCGGTCGCGCCAGGGACGGTGAGTCTCGCGGGGAATCTGGGCCTGTATCTCACGTCCGTCCTGATCGATCATGGCGGCGGCTACTACACCGTCTATGCCTATCTCAACGACGCAACGGTCAAGCAAGGTGATCGCGTGTTCCGTGGCCAGGTGATCGGCCATGTGGGTGGTGAATCGAGCGACGAGGGTCCACACCTGCATTTCGAGATCCGAGGCCAGGGCGGGATCGCGCTGGATCCGGGCAATTGGCTACGCCCCCCACGGCCCCGCGGCGCTCGGCCCTCGACTCCGCGCTAGCGCTCGCGGCGGCCGCCCTGCTGGCCGCGTGCGGTCGCACGAGCAACACCGTCACCGTCGCCGGAACGGTGGAGATCCGCGAAGTCCGGCTCAGCCCCCTCGCGTCCGGCCGCCTCGAGCGGCTGCTCAAGGATGAAGGCGATTCGGTCCGCGCCGGCGATACGGTCGCCGTCCTGCACCAGCCCGGGCTCGAAGCGATGATCGAACAGCGCCGCGCCCTCGCCGACGCAGCCGCGCAGCGCAACGCCGAGATTCGGGCTGCCGTCGCGGACAGTGCGCGCGCCGCGAACGATCTGGCCCGGGCACGTGTGCTGCGAACGCAGGGCATCGCCTCCCCCCAGGAGCTTGACCGAGCACAGACGAGCGCCGCGGCCGCGGCCGCGCGGCTGCAGTCCGTCAGAGCCGGCGTGCGCGAGTCAGACGCCGCGCGAGCCGCCGTGCAGGTCACCGAATCGATCCGTGACCAGCTCGTCCTGATTGCTCCCTCGGATGGAATCGTGCTCACGCGCTTTGCCGAGCGCGGCGAAATGATCGCCGCGGGTGTGCCGGTCGTTTCGATCGGGATCGTCAACGCACCGTGGGTGCGCGCATACGTCGGTGAGCGGTTCGTCGCGCGACTCAAAACGGGCCTGGCGGTGAAGATCCACGTCGACGGGTACGACACGCCGTTCACCGGGCACGTCACCGAAATCTCTCCTCGCGCGGAGTTCACGCCTCGTGC
>Ga0070694_100002652_pt1 | contig 10585 bp, 9 predicted proteins | sample KBSK1251metaG_FD_65470 | JGI IMG/M metagenome (GOLD analysis project Ga0070694, IMG submission 65470) | Corn, switchgrass and miscanthus rhizosphere microbial communities from Kellogg Biological Station, Michigan, USA - KBS K1-25-1 metaG | ecosystem: Host-associated > Plants > Roots >... | reverse complement strand
ACCACCGATCACATCTCGCCCGCGGGCTCGATCCGCAAGACGAGCCCGGCGGGCCAGTACCTCATTGGTCACGGCGTGCAGCCGCTCGATTTCAACTCGTACGGCTCGCGCCGCGGCAACCATGAGGTGATGGTCCGCGGTACGTTCGCGAACGTGCGCCTCAAGAACCTGCTCGCGCCGGGCACCGAGGGACCGTTCACCGCCCATCTCCCGGACGGTGAAGTGATGACCATTTACGACGCGTCGCTCAAGTACGCCGCCGAGAAAACACCTTTGATCGTGTTGGCAGGCAAGGAGTATGGCTCAGGCTCGTCGCGCGACTGGGCCGCCAAGGGACCGCGGCTGCTGGGTGTTCGCGCGGTGATCGCGGAGAGCTTCGAGCGAATTCACCGCTCGAACCTGGTGGGGATGGGAATTCTGCCGCTGCAGTTTGCGCCGGGACAGAATCCGGTGTCACTCGGTCTTACCGGCAAGGAACGCTACGACATCTCCGGGTTGAGCGACATGCCGAAGGAGCTGACGGTCACGGCGACCGCCGACGACGGCAAGGTGACGGGATTCAAGGCGCTAGTGCGGATCGATACACCGCAGGAGCTGCAGTACTACAAGCACGGCGGGATTCTGGAGTACGTGCTGCGGCAGCTGGCGCGGAGCTAGATCGACTGTAGAAAACCCTCGAGCTCGGCCGGGGGCACGGCGCCCACGCGGCGCCCCACCTCTTTCCCCTGACGGAACGCGATAAGGGTCGGGATGCCCCGAATCCCGAAGCGCTGTCCCGTGGCCGGATTCCGGTCCGTGTCGAGCTTCACCACCAGCAGCTCTCCCTTCCGCCGGTTCGCAACATCGTCGAGGAGCGGCGCCATGATCTTGCACGGACCGCACCAGTCCGCGTAGAAGTCCACGACGACCGGGACGGTCGTATCGGTCGTCACCTGATCGAACGTGGCATCTGAGACAGCGATGGGGCGATCGAGCAGGATGGGCTTGCTACAGTTGCCGCACTTGGGGCCCTGATTGACTCTCGCGAGGTCCACCCGATTGAGCGTGCTACAGAATGGGCAGGGGACTGTGGCTGTGCGTGTGTCGTTCATGGTTCCTGATACCATAAACGTACACTCTGCCCGCGCCCCCGATCCGATGCGGACCGGGGGCGCCCCTCGCGAGTTACATCGTGTGCTCTTGCTGCATCCGCTGCTGCATCATCGTCACCCAGGCATCGACCTTCTGACGCTGCGCATCCGTGAGCACGGCCCGAGACTGTGCCGCAGCGGCCACCATGGCCCAATGCGCCTTCCCCATCGCAGCGTGTGCGGCTTCGAAGTGAGGCCGGATCGCCGACGTATCGGGTGCGGCTGTCTGGAAAGCCTGCGAGACAACACCCATATGCGTTTTGAAACCCGCCGCACCCGCCTCGTGCGCAGGTTGTGCCGAGTTTTGAATGTTGGTGAGTTTCGTGACCTGGTCGGCGGTGAGTTTGAGGGAGTCCTTCCGTGCCAGCAGATGGCCCGGCGTGTATGCGATGACACCCATCATTGGAGCCATCATCTCACGCATCATCCCCATCATCTCGTCCGTGCCGCCGCGTCCCATGCCGGTGCCCATCCCCGGATGTCGTGCGTGCGTCGTGTCTTGCGCCGCAAGCGGCGCGGCGATGCAACACAAGCTGATCGTGATGAGTCCCAGCGCTTTCATAGCAGTCTCCCTGTTAGACGGCGTTCACGGTCACGGCACCGCGGCGCCATGGCACACGGTGCACATCTCGAAGTTCTTCCGGCGCATGCGCTCGGCGTCGAAGCCGGGCCCATGCGGATTGAAGCGGCGGCCACCCTGCGCCGAGTGGCACGGCAGGCAGTCGCTCTCGGTGTGGCAACTCACACACGATTCCAGACTCTGCCGCGCCGCCCCACCATGCCCCGCACTGAAAGACTGTCGCGCGTCGTGATACGACGTGCGGAGGTTCCGCGTGGCGACGAGCCCGGACTGCTCATGGCACGCCGCGCAGAAACTGCGCTCACTGTGGCAATCGCTGCACGACGTCTCGCGCGCGTAAGCCGCCGCCGGGTGGCGAGCCAGGAAGCCGGTTGGGTGATAGCCCGGCGCATTCGCCGCGGTCATGCGGTGGCACTCGAGGCAGTCATTGCGCACGTGGCAGCTGGCGCAGCGCATGGTACTCGCCGCCGCGACGGCGCCGTGGCGGTCGGCGAAATTCGCACCGTGAGATGTCGGCACCCGATGCGCCACAAGCGCCGTAGACCGCGGATCGGACGCCAGCACTGTAATGGCGCCCGGCGGCGAGCCGCCGGCGTGACATTGATAGCAAAACTCCCGTGCGTGACAGGTGGCGCAATTCGTTCCCAGCGTGCTGCGCGCGACGGCGCCATGTCCCTCCCGCGTCGGCCAGCGCGGATCGTCATGCGACGCCGGCGCAGGGAATCCGGCGACATCGCTACGTGTTAACGTGACCGCGCGAGCGAGCGAAAGGTGACAGGTCACACAGGCGGAATCGGGCGCAGCCAGGTGCACGGTGCGGATACCGTGACAGTCGAGGCACCTCCCGGCAACCGGCGGGTGCACGGCCATGCGTGGCGCGCCGGCTTCCGTATGGCATGAAGCGCAGCTCACCGGCTTTGTTGTCGTGGCCCCCCCCTTTCCCCTCGCGTGTGCCTGGTGATCAAATCGCAGGTTGGATCGGCGCGGAGCGGCCGGCGGTGTCCAGCTGACCTGCTTCTGAATGGTCCCGTCGTGGCAGCTCGCGCAGCTCGAGGGATCGGGCCACAGCGAAATCGTCGCCGCCCCGGGCTCCGCGCCGGCATGACACGACGTGCAGCTTGGAAAGAGCTTCGCGTGCTTGGGATGGTCGAACCCCGCAGGCGTTTGCACGAGGCTGAGAACCATGAGCGCGACGATCATCGTGCGTTCCTGCCGCCGGGCATACGGCGGATCGCCGGGGGCAGATTCTCGAGCTCACCCCCGCGCGCGAACAGCACTACGAAGCCGGCGATGATGCGCCACTGGTCCCAATCGAATGCAGCGGCATCCGGTCGCTGCCGGTCTTCGGAGTAGTGGATCGCTCCGAGCGAAAGCTTCAGGCGATCGTTGATCTCCGCCATGCCGTCCAGCCCGAACGTCTTCAGCACGGATTCGCTGAACCGGAACTCGAGCGGTCGGTCGAGCGACGAGCCATACAACGTGAGATGCGCCTTAGGAGTAGGCGCGTACGTGACGCTGGCTCCCGTTCCCACCGAGGCGGATCCAGGACCGAATTCCCGATGATAGCCGGCATCGATGGTCCAACCATGCGCCGGCTCAACCGTGGCTCCCAGCTCGGCCCGCCACCCGTCCGTTTCATAGCTGACCAGCGGCGTCGATGCCTCCGCCGGATCGAAGCGATACACCTCACCGCGCGCGTGCAGTGCGACGCGGCGCCAGGGCCTGGCGCTCACATTTCCGCGGAGCGAACGGTAGGGCACCGGACTGAACGCACCCCAGATCGTCCACAGATCAAAATGCGGCCGGTAGCGCCGCGCTTCGACGGTCGCCGCGACTACTCGCGTCGCGTAGGCCACGGATAGATCGGCACTGCCCCACCAACCCGCCGCCATGTCGTATTCGGCACCGCCCGCGACCGACCATCCGACGCGGGGGCGCACTGCGCCTGAGAAGGCGATCCGTTCCGACACGAAGTAATCGGAGCGTGGGTCCACTTCCCGCTGATAGAACACGCGCACGTCGCCAAGCGTGGGCGACCAGCCGCCCTCGAGCCCGGCGACGATCTGGCGTTTGACGGGTTGGAAGTCATCCAGCGGATTGAGCGCGGGGCTGGTGACCGGCAGGGCGACGCCACGCGCCAGCCCCCACCCGGCATAGCCGGACAGGTCGACCTTCTGGCGCGGCAGCCGCCACGTCACCGCTCCACCATCGAAACCGGTGGTGCCGAGCCGCGAAGCAAGGATCTGACGGCCGGCGCGGGCGGTCACGCGCTCGGCCGCGAACTCGAGATAGCCGGCGACCAGCTGCGCGGCCGGCTCGACCCCCGGCCACACCTTGTCGCTGCTCAAGTCGACGCCAAGTCGCGCCGTGGCGTGAGCGCTCAGGCCACGCAGCCCAAATCCCCACGCCGTAGCATCGGCCGTCGTGACGAGCGGAGCGCCGACGCGGCGCCGACCCGCGCGGAAGTATGTGCAGTACGCGTCGCCGGCCTCACAATTCACCGCGTAGCCGTCTGGAGTTTCGGGGCCGCCGTTGGGACCGGGCACGGTCGCGCTGGCCAGGATGCTGTCGAGCTGCAGTCCCCGGAATGCGACGCTCTGGAATCGCGAGTCGAGGCGCAGGCGATAGCCCTGGGCGGCGATCGTCCCAGGGGCGGCGAGCAGCACGCAGGCACAGAGCCAGCGCATCGACGTCACGCGCCTCCTCCGCGTCCCGCCCCCACCGCGCGCAGGTGTTGCCGGTATTGGGTCGGCGTGGATTGGAAGTGGCACACCGTGCATTCACGCGTGGGATAATGGTCCTGCTGCTTCACATGACAGGTGACGCAGAGCTCCCGATCCGGCACGAGTCGCGCCACTGTCTCGACCTCATGGCAGGCGTCGCACCCTGCATGTGCTTCGACCGGCTGCGCGTGGGCGCCCGCGGGATCGAAGCTGTTGTGGCAGCTCGCGCAATTCCTCGCGGCTGTGTGATGCGGCTCGTGGCAGGCCGTGCACGTGATGACGCCGGAATCAGGATCCAGCGTAACGGCTGCCGTGTGGCATTTCACGCACGCCACGCCGGCGTGGGCCTGGTGCTGGAAGACGGCGGGTCGTTGCCGGGCCGGATGATTCTTCACCCCAACAGCAACGAACAGCTGCCGCGCCGCAGCGATCTCGTCGGCGCTGTGGCAGTTGGCGCAATTGCTCGTGGCCGCATTCTGGTGATGACAACCGAGGCAACCGCGTGGCGGTGTGAACGTGAGCTTGTTGTTCGGATTCGTTGTCGTGTGGCAAGTAATGCAGGCGAGTTTCTTGTGACGGTCGTGGGGGAACGAATCGGACGGAGCACGGAGCGCGGGGCGCGGAGCAGGAGCTGCACGCGGCGGGTGTGCGTCTCCCTTCCCGCGTAAGGCGGGCTCGTCGTGATCCACCGACGACGTTCGCTGCACCTTCGTCGTATCAAACGCCTGCGGTGGGTGGGTGCGTCCCCCGCTGCGTTGCTTCACCGCCGCATGGCACCCCGTGCAATCGCTCGCATCGACCTTCGCGCCGTGGGGGTTGTGGCACAGCGTGCATTGTTGCGCGACGCGCTTATGCGTCGCACCGACATGGAATGGCTCGTCGCGCCAGTCGGCGTGACAACCGGCGGATGCGCAGGTCTTCAAGGCATCGGCGGGTCGCGTCTGCTCGTGCGGGTTGTGGCACATGCCGCATTTCTGGCTATGCGGATCACGCGCTGGATCGAACGTTGCGACGATGGCCCGCATTTGATGACAGCTGAGACACTCGTGCGCGCCCGGACGCAGCGTGCCTGCTGCCGAGTCGCGCGTGGCAAGCAGAGGGACGTCGGCGGTGAACTGATGGCAGGCGATGCAGTGAAAGTCCGTCTGCTGCGCCATCTTGCCGAGCCGGATCTGCACGTTCGAATGACAGCCCGACTGGGCGCACGTCGAGTCCACAGGCACGAACCGATGGACCTCGAGCCCGTGGCAGGTGGTGCATTGCACGTCGCGCAGCGCGCTCGAGTCCGACTCGAGGTGGACGCGATGCCCCGCGGTCGTGGCGATGCGCTTCCATTTCTCCTTTTCCCGGTCACCCTTGATGTGGCAGGCGGCGCAGACACGCGTCGGCACCTTGGAATGCATCGAGATTTTCTCCGGGCGGTCCGCCACCCAGAGGTAGAGCTGGCGCGTGCTCGCGAAGATCGACTGTTGATGGCAGCTGTGGCAGCTGAGGGAATCGTGCTTGGAGCCGCTAAAGCGCTGGAACGGCCCTTTCATGATGTGGCAGCCGGTGCAGAACGCATTGTCATGCTGCATGTAGTTCCAGCTGACAGCGCCAAACCCCGCTCCCACCAGCACCACCACGGCGGCGGCCGCGACGAGGCCAATCTTCACACCGCGCTGGCGCGTCTTCAGCCATGTCATGATCGCGACACGGCGTCGCCACACGAACACGACCAGCCATGCGGCGACCGCGAGGCCGACGAAAAAGCCCCCGATCTGGAACCACTGGGGCAGGTTGAAGAAGAAGCGAAGCACCGCGGCCACGCCGCCGGGAAGGGGCGGCGGCCCGACCGCGGTCTCTTGAAGAAGCAGCAGCGCCCCCGCTATTGCGCTCCCCGTAGATGTACCCCGGGCGGAAGCGTCAGCGGGCGATCGACGACCGGCGGACTGGGGAGACCGTATGCCGCTCTGGTCGCTGCAATCGATGACGTCAACAGCGCCTTCAACATGAACGGATTATGCACGCCATTCCCCGCGGCCGCATGACTCGAGAACGTGTTACCCAGCGACTTGCCGCTCAAGAAGATGGGGCGATCTTCCGTCGCTGCTAACGCGGCGTTCCATAACGTGCCCTTCGCCACCGTCGTCTCATTGGTGCGGAAATTGAGCGGCGCCGAGTCGGCCGCGGTGGCGCCGGGACGAAGCGCCGGCCTTATGATCTGCGGCATCAACCCGCCGTCGACGGGAAAGGAATCGATGACGCCGTTGTGGTTCGCGTCCGTCCAGATCTGATCGAGGTAATTGTTCAGCTCCCCCTTGAGCGTCTGGTACGCGAGCCGCGCGACCTGCGGCCCACCGATGTGGCAGTTGCTGGTCGAGCAGGCCGTGAAATCGTGAACCGTATCCGGCGCCACCGCGTCCGCGCACGGCATCGGGATTCCGCTCGCGTCCGGACACGGAATCGCTTCGAAGGTGTGGCCCACGCTCTGGAATGAGAACGCCCCGGTCAGGTTATCGGTGATCGTCTGGCGCACGACGTGACATGTCGCGCACAGCCGCGGGTTCGCTTCGGTGCCGTGGCTGCTGGCCATCTGACTCGTGTCGTACACGAATCCGGGCGGAATCCAGCCCACGTTCTCGCCGAGCACGAGCAGCCCTTGGGCGCCGTGCGGCCCGCGCGAGGAGCCGGTCCCCGACGCGACCGACCACGGCGGCGTGCCGCTCCGGGAGTGACATGTGACGCACAACTGGTCACGCGTGGGTGTGCCCAGCGGCGCACGCAGCTGCGACTCGTAGGGTGACCCGTGTGGGGCGTGGCATGTCACGCAACCGATGCGCTCAGGCGTCGCGCTGCCTTGCTCGACGTAGCGGGTCTGTACCCCAAACTTGATGGTCATTGCCGTGCGCCCTTCGTGACACGGCATGCAGCTCGGATTGGTTCCCGCATTCGCAAATCCGGGGCCTGATCCGTGTGCCGATTCCTTCCACTGCTCCACATACGGCGTATGTACGCCGGTATGGCATCCACTGCATGAGGTGGTCACGCCGGTATCCACATGAATCCGCGCGAGCGGATGATTCGCTTCGATGTCGGGATTCTCGACGTGCGTGAGCCCCGGACCGTGGCAGCTCTCGCATTGCACATCGTGATACGCTGAATCCGCAACGAGCGAGTATCCCGCCGGGTGGCCGACGGCGTTGCCGAGCTCGGAAACGGTGTGGCACTTGTTGCACGAAGCCGAAGCATGCCCGGATGCCTGCAAATGGGACCACGCTTGAGCGTGCTTGGTGGTCTGCCAATCGGCCTGGACGCCCACGTGACAGTTGCCGCATGTGGTCTGCTTGTCCGAAACGGTGAAGTAGCCGAGGAACCCGTTAGCGCTATCCGGCGGCGGATTGAAGGTCGGGGCGTCGCGGTACACGATCTTTTCATTCGTACACGCGCCGAGTGCGACCACCGTCAGCACGCCGATGAGTAGGCGACCTCTCGTCATGGATTCCTCCCGAGCGCGATGCTAGGGGTCCAACGGTCCTTCAGCAACCTCGTCGTCTTCACGATTTCTTCACTATTCGTTCGCCCAGTGGCGGACGGTGACCGTCTACGATCCGTTTGCGCGTGCCCCGTCTTAGGGGGACGAGACGGCCCACGATGAGGAATACCACGTCCAGCATAAAGCCGACGTGAAGGATCGGTGAGGTTCCCTAAAGTCCAACCCTACGACCCCTCCCCGCGGCCCACGCCCAGCGCATCCGCGACCCGGTTGATGTAGTTGAACCAGGCCGTGATGAGCGTGATCTGCAGGATGCCGCGATCATCGAACCCGACTCTGCGCAAGGCGGCGTGGTGAGCGGGAGTGATGCGGGTAGCGTCGCGCGTCACCTGCACCACGTAGTCCAGCATGACGCGGTCCTGCGGCGAGATCGGCGCCTTCGTGTAGTCGTCCTCGAGCGCCGCGATCAGCACCTCATCAAGCGTGATCCGACGCAGAAACTCTGCGTGGGACTCGATTCAGTATCGACACCGGTTCGTTACGGAGACGAGCGTCGTGATCATCTCGTGCTGCCGCCGCGTAAGCGGCAGATCGGGCGACATCAACGTGCCGAATGTCGCGAATGCGTGATGCAGTGCGTCGGGAATGAGGCTGTGCGACGCGACGATGCCGGAGGTGCCGTCCGGCGTCGGGTGGACCGGCGTCGCGTACTCTTTGGGATAGAGCGCTTGTTGGGCTGCGACAGCGCGGCGCAGCGTTTCGTCCGCCTCAGTCAGCGGAACGGTTTTTATCCACGTCATAGGATCCTGCAGGTTCGAGGGTGATCGAGCGACGAAACAGGAGCAGATAGACGGGCACGCCGAGGGCGACGATCCCGACGCCGAGGGCCGCCCGCAACGGACTGTGGCCGGCGAGCAAGAAGAGGAGCACGGCGACCAGGGCGAGAAATAGCGCCGGCGTGAATGGATACCCCCACGTGCGATACGCGGCGGCAGGCGCGCGGCGCCGGATGCGGAACAGTCCGGCCGCGGTCAAGCCGACAAATAGCACCGTAACGAAGACGAAGTAGCCGATAATCTCATTGAAGGTGCCCAATGCCACGTAGAGCGACGCGATCACTGCCTGGATGGCGATGGCGCGAGCTGGCGTGCCGAAGCGCGGATGGACCGCGGCAACCGTCTTGAAAAACACGCCGTCCCGGGCCATCGCGTAATAGACCCGCGGCAGCGCCATGAGCAGCCCGAGCAGGCTGCCGAGCACCGCGACAATAACGATGCCAGCAAACACGCGACCTCCGGCCGGGCCAAACAGCGCTTCACCGACCTGCGCGGCGAAGGTTTCGCCGGAGGTTACACGCTCCAGCGGCACAAGATAAAGGAAGACGGCGCTCGTGAGGATGTAGATCGCTGTGACAATCGTGACACCCAGGGCGAGGGCGCGCGGCAGCGTTCGGGCCGGGTCCCGGGCCTCGCCGGCGAGCTTCGGGATCTCCCACCACCCGCCGAAGGCGAAGAACGCGCCGACGAGCGCCGGTGCCAGCGCGCCCGGGAGCGGATCGGAGCCGGCCCGTTGCGCGACGAACGGCACAAAGTGCGACCATTGGCCCGCGCGGAGCGCGAGCGCCAGGACGGCGATCAGTGCCAGCGAGCCGATCTTGAGCGCGGTGAGCCACTGCATGACCCGGGAGCCGAGGCGCAGGCCGGCGATATTGACGGCCCCCAGGATGACGATGGTGCCGATCGCGATCAGCTTGAGTGAAACGCCGGTCAGCCCCAACGCATACCCCACGTAGCCCGCGAGCCCGACCGCGAGCGCCGCCGTGATGCCCGGATCCATGACGAGCAGACATTTCCAGCCGTACAGGAACGCCACGCCAGGGCCGTAGGCCTCGCGCAAATAGACGTATCCGCCACCCGCTACCGGCGCGCGCGCCGCCAGCTCTCCGTAACAGAGCGCTCCACTCAGCGCCATCGCCCCCATGAGCAGCCAAACGACGAGCAGCCAGAACGGGGATCCGAGTGAGTGAGCCATGCCGGCGGGAGTGAGAAAGATCCCGATGCCGATGACTTCACCGACGACGAGTGCCGTGACGGCACGAACCCCGAGCTGGCGAGTGAGTGACACAGACCCAAAGCTCCGCGTCACCAGAGGGACCGGCAAGACCCTACGTCGTGCGTGGCGAAGAGCGGGGCCATTGAGCGTTGCGATGCCAATTCAGTTCACCGTGTCAGAGCCGATGGGAGATGATATACGGGTGACCCCCGGTCCAGCTGCTCCAGTAGTGCACATTCCCCTGTTGCTCCGACAGGAGACGTGCCATTATACTTCCCTGTTAATCCGACAGGAGTGGTGGGTGAAGAGCATCGCGAATGTCATGCCCGGCACGCTGGACCTGCTCATCCTCAAAGCGCTGGCGCTCCGCCCCATGCACGGGTGGGGCATCACGAGCCGGATTCAGGAGATGTCCCATGACACGTTCCAGATCGGCCAGGGCTCGTTGTATCCCGCCCTCCATCGCTGCGAGCGGCGGGGGTGGGTGACGTCGTATTGGCGGGCTACGGAGAATAATCGCCTGGCGCGGTACTACGATCTCACGGCGGTGGGAAAGCGGGCGATCGCGCACGAGATCGCCCGCTGGCGCCGCTTCGCCGGCGCGGTGGACCTGGTGCTAGGGGGC
>Ga0070694_100002651_pt1 | contig 10586 bp, 7 predicted proteins | sample KBSK1251metaG_FD_65470 | JGI IMG/M metagenome (GOLD analysis project Ga0070694, IMG submission 65470) | Corn, switchgrass and miscanthus rhizosphere microbial communities from Kellogg Biological Station, Michigan, USA - KBS K1-25-1 metaG | ecosystem: Host-associated > Plants > Roots >... | reverse complement strand
TCCGAAGCGGCTCGCCAGCGTCTCGCCGAGCGGGAACGGGTTCGTCCAGTCCGGCAGATTGCGGGCGTTGGCAACCGTGCCCGTCGCCTCATCGACGGTGCCTGGGGAGCCGACGCCGATGCCCGTCAGCGCTGCGGGGGCGTCTCCGGTCGCCTTCGCCGCCTCCTCGAGCGCCTCTGCGATCGCGTCGGCGACGGCCGCGGGGCCGCCGTCCCTCGGCGTAGACCGACGCGCCTGACCGGCGACTGAATCGCTCTCGTCGATGACGACGGCCTGGATCTTGGTGCCGCCGAGGTCGATGCCACCTCTCATGGAGGGTTCTTAGCAGCAGCTTCGCCTACGATCCAATCACTGCCGGGGTCGAGACCGAAGTAGAGGAGGTCCTTTTGGCCGCAACCGAGCAGCCGATCAGCTACGCGCAAGACATCAAGCCCCTCTTCCGCGAGGGCGACCGTGAGTCGATGAGTTCGGCGTTCGACCTCTGGTCGTACGACGACGTCGTCCAGAACAGCGACGCCATTCTTGGCAGGCTCCGGGACGGGACGATGCCCTGTGACGGCGCCTGGCCGGAGGAGCAAGTCGACGTCTTTCAGCGCTGGGTCGACGCGGGTATGCCTGCCTGAGGTCTCGACCAGTCTCCGGCCGCGCGGCGGGGCAGGACCCGCCGCGCGGCCAGTCGTGTTGCTATGGGGTTAGCGCGTGCGTCCCCCAGTCCCCGTTGAACTCGCTGATCTCGGGTGTGTGGGTGACCTGGAAGAGGCCGCTCCCGTCGGCATTGACGGTGTAGAGATCGCGCTGCTCGTCGGCGCGGTTGCGGCCGAAGGCGATCTTCTTCCCGTCAGGCGACCACACCGGATTGAAACAGCCGATCGTGGTCTGGTCCGAGATCAAGCCGCCGCAACCCGGCACCGGGAGCTGCCGCAGGCCGCTGCCGTCGGAGTGGACGATCCAGATCGAGCTGTGGTAGTCGTAGTCCGGATAGTGGGCCGAGAAGACGATCTCGTTCCTCTGCGGCGACCAGCTCCCGTTACAGAAGTTGACGTTCATCCCCGTGAGCAGCCGCACGCCAGTGCCATCGGCCTTGACGGTATCCAGGGTGATCCCCGTATCGCCGATCCGCGTGATGACGAGGCGCTTGCCGTCGGGCGAGTAGTCGCCCGGACAGTCGTCGCCGAACGAACCCTGAGCCGAAGTAACCCGCTGCAGGTCGCCGCCGTCGGACGATCCCAACGTGTAGACGCCGTTCAGGCTCGGGTCGGTCTGCCCGAAGCTCTCGCAGGCGAGTCGATCACCGTCCGGCGACCAGGCGTTGCAGAAGAGGGCCAGGTCTGGATACAGGGTGAACGGCAGGCCGAGATCGGTCGAGCTGCCGGTGTCGGGGTTGAACAACAGCTCATCTCCGAAGTCGGGAACAAGGGCGATCCGGTGGCCGTCCGGCGACCACTGGCCTACTTCGGCGTTGTTGGCGACCAACCGTTGATCGGTGCCATCGGGCTCGACGGTGTACACCTGATCTTCGCCGGTCACTAGGTTTGTGGCGTTGGTCACGATCTTGCCGTTGACGCCGGGCGGCCTTGCCGCCGCTGACGTTGCGACGACGCACGCGATCGCCGCAGCGAGAGCGGCGAACGCGATCAGCTTGGGCATGATGATTCTCCTTTCGGTCGTTGAACTGCCGCGATCGTCGAAGCAGCTGGTCCCCAAGCGGTATCGAAGGAGTACGGTCCCGCGGAGTGCTCGAGTTCCGCATCCTGGGGCCGCTCGAGGTCGTCGGTGAGCGCGGTCAGATCCAGCTCGGGGGCGCCAAGCAACGTGCGACCCTCGCAATCCTGCTCCTGAGCGCCAACCGCGTCGTCTCGGTCGATCGGCTCGCCGACGATCTGTATGCGGGAGCTGCTCCAGTGACGGCCTTGAAGCAGGTCCAGCGGCAGATCTCCGACCTGCGGAAGGTACTCGGCCCGACGTCGGGGATCGAGACGCGCTCGCCCGGATACACCATTCGCCTCGCTCCCGAGCAGCTCGATCTGGCTGGATTCGAGCGCCTCACCGCAGACGCGTCCGACGCGCTCGCCGAGGCAGAAGCGCAACGCGCGGCCGACCTCCTGCGGCAGGCGCTCGACCTCTGGCGGGGGGCGCCGCTTGCCGACTTGACGTACGAGTCCTTCGCGCGTGCGCCGATCGAGCGCCTCGAGGAGATCCGCCTCGCCGCTCTCGAGCAGCGGATCGAGGCGGAGCTCGCGCTCGGCCGGCACAACGAGCTCGTGGGAGAGCTGGAGCAGCTAGTCGCCGAGAACCCCTTCCGAGAACGGTTCCGGGCGCAGCTGATGCTGGCGCTCTACCGCTCGGGGAGGCAGGCGGAGGCGCTCGAGGCATACCGGGAGGCACGGCAGGCGCTGGTGGCCGACTTCGGGATCGAGCCGACACCCGCTCTGCAGCAACTCGAGCGCGCGATCCTGGCGCAAGATCCGTCGCTCCAATCGCAAGCGCCCGATCTGCGCCGGATCGCTCCTGCCGCGGACCGCGAGCGCGCGGTGCTCCTCGTCTCCGCGGACGAAGACGGAATCGACCGTTTGTTGTCGCTCGCCGAGCCGCTCGCGAGACTCCCCGGCAGGGAGCTGATCATCGCCCGTCTGATCGGCGACGAGCGTGAGCTCGACGCTGCCGTGGGATCGGTAAGCGGGCGCCGCGACGCGCTCGGAGTAAACGCACGCGCCGCTGCCTTCACGACAGCAGACCCGGCCGGCGATGTCCTTCGGCTCGCGGCCGCCTACGACGTCGAACTCCTGCTCCTGAATGCACCGCCCGAGGTCGACGCGACGCCCCTGCCAGCGGACCTCGCGACGGTGCTCGAGCGGTCGCCCGCAGATGTCGCAGTCGTGGCCGGGACACCGGTCGATTGGACGCAAGGGACGGGTGTCTTCGTGCCGTTCGGCGGAGCCGTGGACGACTGGGCCGCGCTCGAGCTCGGTGCCTGGCTCGCCTCCGCAGTGGGGACGCCGCTTCGGGTTATCGGTACTCGGGCCGATCCGCATCGCGGGCAGCGTGACGCGAGCCGGCTCCTCGCCAACGCGTCGCTGGCGGTGCAGCGGCTCGCGGATGTCACCGGCGAGCCGCTCCTTGTAGAGGCGAGTGCGGACGCGCTTGTCGAGGCCGTCGAGGCGGCGACGATCGTCGTGGTCGGCGTCTCTCCGCGCTGGCAACGAGAGGGCATCGGCGCCGTCCGGCGTGCGCTTGTCCACGACGCCCGTCCTGCGGTCATGCTCGTGCACGGGGGCCCACGGCCCGGAGGCTTGGCTCCCCGGGACGCGCGCACGCGCTTCAGCTGGTCGCTCGAGCTCTAGGAGGGTTTGCAGAGCGCGCCGAGATCGACGATGCGGTACTCCGCCTGGAACAGCTTGCAGCCCACCTTGGGCGAGAAGTACTCCACTGAGACGAAGTTTCCGTAGACCGCAAGCGGCGCGTACCGCATCAGCGCGCTCTCGAGGCTTCCGTAGGAGGCGGTTCGGGCGACTCCGCGCAACGAACGAGCTCGCTCGAGCCTTCGCCGAAATGCAGGAGCCGCCCACGGACCCGGCCCGGGTCGCGGGAAGTTGTACGCCCCGCCGATCGCCATGTCGAAGAACGGGGCCGGATCTCGATCCGCGGGCCCCAGCTGAAGCCCGCCGAGAAGCAGGTCGGCACGGTCGCTCTGCGGGTCATGTCCCTGCAGGCAGCGCTCGGACTCGACGATCGAGACTGTAATTCCGATTCGTGCAAGGTTCGACCTCACGATCTGGGTAACCCGGGGCTGAGGCGTGCACGCGTACAGAACGGCGTGTCGCCTGAGATGTCCCGCCAGGTGCCTCGCGGTCGCGAGGTCAGGACCCCGGACCGGGTAGAACGGACGGGCGCGGCGGCCCGGAACACCCGGCGGGAGGATCTGGTCGTTCGGATCGTCGTAGAACGCCCGCGCGAGCGCGGGTCGGTCAAGGGCGTAGTTGACCGCACGCCGCAATCGAGCATCGCGAAACAAGGGGCGACTGGTGTTGAAGACGAGATCGTCGACCAACGGCAGCGGCTCGCGGAAGTACCGCTGCGCGTCGACCCGGGCGGCGGCGCTCGCCGGTCCATAACGCTGGTCGAGCACGCCTCCAGGTGTGAGCAACGAGTAATTGTCGAAGTCACCCGGGAGATAGTCGATCGACCCGCCGTCGGTCCGCGCGACCGCCTGCGGTGTCCGGATGTAGCTCGTGTAGACGATTCGCTCCGAGCGGCGCGGCCGCTTCCCGTTGTAGTTGGGGTTCCGCAGCAGGACCGTGCGGTCATTCGTGCTCGAAGCGACGTAGTAGGGGCCGGCGGAGGGAACCGTCGGGCCTTTCGGATGAACGGGTTCAGAGAGTGGTACCGGGCAGAAGTTGAACATGGAGATCCTCGTCAGGAAATCGCCGGCGGGCCTCACGAGGGTGATCGCCAGCACGTTGCCGTGCACCGAGATTCCAGAGATATGGGCGGCGTTGCCCGCGCTGTAAGCGGACGCGCCTGCGATTTCGGAGCCGAAAGGCCAACCGTGCTGCTGGCTGGGCGCCAATGTTCGTTCGATCGTGTGGCGGAACGTCTCGGCGGTTACCGGCTCGTTCGAAGGAGGGGAGAAGCGGAAGCCACGCCGGATATGGAAGGTGTAGGTGCGGCCGCCGTTCGAGACGGACGGCATCGCTGCGGCGATCTCGGGGCGGAGCCGCGCCCCGTCAGGACCCGCGGAGTCCGGGTAGTTGAGGAGGTTTGCGCACGTCTCGTAGAGGTACTGCTCGTTGGACGGCCCGGCATGTGCGGGGTCTGGGTCATAGCTTGGAGAGGGCGTAGAGATTCGGAGCTCCTGTCCCGAGATCGGCGGCAGCGGTAGCGGCTTCGGCGCGGCGCCAATCCAGACAAGGCCGTCGTGATAAGCCAACGTCGTCGGCTCTGCGCCCGTGGGTAGTTGCGGTCGCGCACCTGTGTGCAACTCGATGACCGAGATCGTCTTCCCCGCCGCGTTTGCGACCCAGAGCCGGCCGCCTCCGATCGAGATCCGCTCTGGATCCGCTCCGGCAGGCACGAGCCCCTGCACGCTCAGGTCGTCCTCGCTGAGCTTGTAGATCTGCCCATCCTGGACGACTGGGGCCCAGACCAAACCGCCGCCGACGGCCAGGTCGCCGATCCAGCCATGGAGCGGAATGCTGTGGACGATCTTGTTCTCGACGGGGTCGATCTTCATCACGAGGCCGTTGTCTGCCCGAACCACCCACAGGAATCCGTCCGCGAAGACCAACGACCTGACCGCGCTCGGCTGTCCGGGGGTGGAGATCCGGTGAAGGATGTGCTCGCTGTACGGGTCGATGCGGACGACGCCGGGTCCGCCGGCCAGCCAGACCGATCCGTCTCCGTACGCCACGCCGCCCCCGCCTTCCGTGCCGACGGCGAACCGGTGGACGATCTTCCCCGTCCGGGCATCAACGCGGACCACCTCGGGGCCGTTGTCCTGCGTGACCCAGACCGAGCCGCCGCCGATCGCGAGCCCGGCCGGGGACCAGGGCAACTTCACCCGACGCGTGGTCTTGTGTGTCCGGACGTCGACGCGAATCAGCCGTTGCGCGCCGAAGAGCGAGATCCAGGCAGAGCGCCCAGAGAATGCGAGCCTGGGGCCGATGTTCTCGAAGCTGACCCCCTTCCCCAAGCCCACATGCCCCACGATGCGCCGCGTGTGCGCATCGATCAGGCTGACGGCGTTGGGCCGGAGCGAAAGAGGTTCCAGCACTGCGGCTGAATTCACGTGAGCGCCCCGTGACGCAACCAACGCTCCGATCGCTGCGCCGGCCGCGAGAAACAGAGCAACCGCCGCGAGCAGCCCCTGCCGTCGTCGCTTCCTCCGCCGGACGAAGGTCTTTCCTTGCAACGCTGCCCGAGCGGCCGCGATCAGCTCGCCGCACGTCGAGTAGCGATCGTCCGGTGACTTCGCCAGAGCCGTCGCGAAGACGGCGTCGAAAGCATCCGAGAGATCAGGCTGGTGGTCCGTGAGGCGCGGCGGTGGATCGTTCAGGTGGGCGAAGAGGACCGAGAGCTCGCTCTCACGGTCGAATGGCCGCGCACCGGCGAGACACTCGAAGAGGACGCAGCCGAGCGAGTAGACATCAGCGCGGCGGTCGATCGTGGCGCCCTCGACCTGCTCCGGCGGGACGTAGTCGATCGTGCCGACGAAGCCTCGCTCGCTGGTCAGGCTGCTGACCGACGAGACGTGGCGCGCAAGGCCGAAATCGCAGACGTAGGCGTTTTCGCGCTCGGGCCCTTGCGTAACCAGGATGTTCCCGGGCTTGACATCACGGTGGACCAGCCCCGCCCGGTGTGCCGCGTCGAGCGCCGCCGCTACCTGGGAGAGGAGCTCGAGCGCCCTCTCCGGTTCGAGCCGTCCGTCGCGCCGCAGCAACTTGCGGAGGTCCGAGCCCTCCACGTAGGCCATTGCCAGGTAGAGCGTTCCCTCTTCCTCACCGGAAGCGAGCGTCGGCACGACGTGGGGATGGTCAAGGCTCGCCGCAAGCTCGGTCTCGCGCAGGAAGCGGCGGCGAAAGCGCTCGTCCCGCGCCAGCTCGGGCGCGAGCAACTTCAGCGCGACGAGCCGCCCGCTGTTCGTCTCCTCGGCCAGGTAGACAGTGCCCATCGCCCCTTCCCCGAGGAGCGACTCCACGCGAAAGCCGGCGAGGAGAACACCCGTGCGAATCTCAAGTGGCATGGCTTACAAAGAGCTTCGCAAGGGACGAGCTCCATCTCAAGGATCCCAGCAGATCTCTTTTGCAGCCCCCGCCGACCGGCCTGGTTAGCCGGCGCCCGCCGGCACGAGGATGCCGCGCCCCTGCAGCCGTCCTCCGTCGAGGTCGGCCATGGCGTCGTTGATCGCGTCGAGCGGATACGTGCTCGTGTGCAGGCGAACCTTGCCCTCTGCGGTGAGCGTCATCAGGTCCTCGAGGTCGGCGTAGGTACCGACGAGGTTCCCGATGAACGAGATCTCGCGAGAGATGATGTCGATCGTCGGAACGACAAGGTTCTGCCCGTAACCGATCACGTAGTAGAAGCCTCCGTCCTGGATCATCGCGATCCCGTCCTCGAGCGAGCCCTTCTCGCCGACGAAGTCGAGGATCACCTCTGCACCCACCCCGTCGGTGAGCTCCCGAACCGTGTCGACGTGCGAGCCGTCGACACGGACCGTGTGGTCGGCGCCGAACTCGCGGGCGAGCTGGAGCGCCGGCTCAGAGGGGTCAACGACGATGATCTCGGCCGGCGTCATCGCCGCCAGGCACTGGATCCCGATGTGGCCGAGGCCGCCCGCCCCGATCACCACCGCGCGGGTTCCCGGGGAGAGCGCGGGCAGCGTCTTCTTGACTGCGTGGATCGCGGTCAACCCCGCGTCGGCGAGCGCGGCGATGTCCTTCGGCTGCAGAGACGGGTCGAGCTTGATCACCGAACGGGCGCTCGTCAGCAGGAAGTCGGCGAACCCGCCGTCCTCGCTGATTCCGGGGAAACGGCCGTTGACGCAGTGCATGTCGTCGCCGCGACGGCAGGAAGCGCAGAGCCCACAGGTGATGTAGGGGTGCACGATCACCGTGTCGCCGACCTCGACGTTCGTGACGCCGGAGCCCGCTTCGTGGATCCAGCCGGCGTTCTCGTGGCCGAGCGTGTAGGGCAGCGTCACACCCGACTTCTCGGCCCACTGCCCCTCCTGGATGTGGAGATCGGTGCGGCAGAGGCCTGCCGCGCCGATCCGCACGACGACATCGAGCGGCCCCACAGCACGCGGCTCTTCGACCTCGTCGACGGCCAATGGGTCGTGGTAGGCGTGGAGCCGCGCGGCCTTCATGTTCCAACCTCCTCGAGCTCAGCCCCCCGCCGGGAGCGGATTTCCAGCAGCGACCGGCAGATGCTGCCGTTTACGTCCAGGCTCGTCCTCACGAGCCGCGCCTTCCGCAGCCACAGCGTCAGCTCATCGGCCGCCAGGGGCTCCCCGTTGGGCGCCACGAACGCCGGCGCGTCCGGGTCGCAGCCGATTCCCAAATGACCGCGCAACTCCAGACACCGCCGTGTGTCGCCGTCGTCGGGGAGGTCGGCGACGCGAAGCGCCGTGACCTGCACTGGCCTAGCGCCATCCGCCAGCAGCGCCTCGCACAGCCTGGCCTGGCGGGCGACTAGCGCCTTGCGCTGGAACAGCTCACGCAGGGCGTCCAGCTGGTCGTCGTCGGTCTCGCCCGGAAAGGCCGCAGCGAAGCCTTCGCCCCGCGCGATCGCGGCGTTGATCTCCTCGCCGGTGTAGTGGTCCTCTAGCCTGACTTCGATCCGGCCGACGTCCGGCAGCCGGCGCACGACATTGCGCGCGTCGGCTGCCATCAGGTACGCGAAGTTGGGAGCGCATTGCGGCGTCGGCAGCCGAAGCAGGATCTCCACGTCGCCGCCGGCCGACACCTCACAGGAGGTCACGAACCCAAGCGAGGTGATCGGCTCGTCGAGCTCGGGATCGTGGACCTCGCCCAGCGCCTCGAGGACGCGCGCCCTGGTGTTCATGCCGAATCGACGAGCTGTGCGTCCTCCCTTGCCGCCGGCTCGTCCGCTTCATCCGGGATCTGAAACTCGTCCGGAACCTCGATTCCGTAGAGCTTGGCGGCGTTGAGGCCGAGGATCTTCCTCTTCCCGTCGGTCGTCAGCCGCGGGTAGTCCGAGAACTCCACGTCGTCCGGGGACGTCCAGTCGACGAAGCCCTCGACCTGCCACCTCGGCTCCCAGATCGCGTAGTCGCTGGCCCACAGCATCTTGTCCTCGCCGACCCAGAACAGCAGCTCGCCCATCACCTTGGCGAAGAAGCGCGGCCGGGCGTGCATCAAGCCTCCGATCACGACCGCGAGCCCCGCGTAGACATTCGGCTCCTGCGTCGCCATGAAGCAGAAGTCCTCGATCCGCGGCAGGCCGACGTGCTCGACGATGAAATTCAGCTCCGGGTTGTTCGTGGCGACGTAATCGACATCCGAGACGTCGAACGCGTCCTTGTCCAGCGGCCAGATCGTCGGGCCTTTGTGTACGTGGATGTTCTTGACGCCGAGCTCCTGGCACTTGTCCAGGAAACGCTGCGACTCGGGGTCCTTGAGCGACCAGCCACGCGAGCCCTGATACCACTCTGCCGTGTACAGCTTGACGCCCTGGAGGTTGTAGCGCTTGGCGTCATCCTCGAGCTGCTTCAGGCCCGCCTCGCCCTCGCGCGGATCCCAGCGTCCGTTGGCGATCAGGCGGTCCGGGTACTTCTCGACCAGCTCCGAGTTCTTCTCCAGCGTGTTGAAGCCGTCGGTGTACCACTCCTTCAAATACGTCGACTGGAAGATGCCGACGTCGACGTGGCCGTCCTCGAAGACGTCCTTGACGAAGTCGTCCTCCGAGTACTTCTGGAATTTCTCGATCGGCCAGTGCGTCTCCTCGGGCCCAAGGCCCATGTACGCGTGGAAGCACTCGATCCAGCCTTTCGCGTACTGCTCCTGGCCGCTGACCCAGTTCGCCGGGCTCGCATCCCAGAAGTGAAGATGACCGTCGACGACGAAAAACGTGTCTCCGTTGTGGCTATACACAGGACGCCCTCCTCTGCTGTTGCGGTTGTAGGAGGCCTGAGACTGAGCACGCCGGCGAGCGGGGCGGTGCACATGGCCGGGCACCGCGACGTCGTCGACCGCGAAGGCGGCGTGATCGAGCGGCCTGGTCTCTCAAGTGCTCCTCACCGGGACGAAACGAGTAGACCTTTCCGGGGGCATCCTCTCACGCACGCTGTCCGGGCGCCACCTCCCGGCGCGGCGCTGCGCTGGTCAGAACGGGTTCACGCAGCCGAGCGGCTCCAGTACGGATGCGGCCCTCGTTCGCGCTTCGTTCGAGGCGTCGGTCCGCCCCGCAGCCTCGAGCGCGGCTGCGAGGTCGAGCTCGAGGCACGCCGCGGGATAGGTACGGCCGAGCCGGCGCTCCCGCTCGATCGCAAGTTCGAGCTGCTCGATGGCCTCACCGGCACGTCCTTGTAGGAGCGCGAGCAAGCCCTCCGCGGCGAACGCCGCCGTCCGTTCATTCGCCGCGAGGTCGGGGGTCTCTCGAATCGACTCGGCGGCGCGAGCGAGAAGGTCGAGCTCGCCGGCTGCGGACAACGCTCTCACTACCGGGACGGCGTCGAGCACGGCCGGCCACCTTCGGTCGGCGACGGCGAGAACCTCGTCGGTCAAAGAGCGGAGCTCCTCGAGCTCGCCGATGCGCGCCAACCATGGCAGCACCACACCGGCCATCGGGACGATCCGTTGCAGCTCACCGCTCGCGAGGGCCAGGGGTCGCAGCTCCTCGAGAAACTCTCTACTCGCCTGCGTTTCGCCGCGGCGAAACGCGAGCCCGCCGGCGACCGTCAAGAAAGCGAGTTGCGTCGTCGCGGCCTGCTCGCGCTCCGCGAACTCCGCGAGCAATGCGTCCGCTTCTGTCCAGCGAGCGGACGGAACCAGCAGCCACATCGCGACCGACACCTCGAGGTACGGCCGGATGTACCCGGGTGAGGGAACGTTGGCGAGCCGGCGACGACC
>Ga0070694_100002650_pt1 | contig 10586 bp, 8 predicted proteins | sample KBSK1251metaG_FD_65470 | JGI IMG/M metagenome (GOLD analysis project Ga0070694, IMG submission 65470) | Corn, switchgrass and miscanthus rhizosphere microbial communities from Kellogg Biological Station, Michigan, USA - KBS K1-25-1 metaG | ecosystem: Host-associated > Plants > Roots >... | reverse complement strand
CTGTTGCGCCTTCAACACCTCGTTGAAGATTGCACCGGAACCCAGGAGGTTCACGCGCGGCTGCCCTTCCTCTCCCATCGAATGGACGAGGTACATACCACGCATAATGCCTTCGCGCAGGCCGCCTCGCTCTGGGATCGGCGGGTGCACATAGTTCTCGTTGCTCACAGTAAGGTAGTACATGCGCTCCACGCCGTCCACGAACATCTCCCGGATGCCCTCTTCCAGGATCACGGCGATCTCGTACGCATAGGCGGGATCATACGCTCTCAGGGTTGGCACTGCGGACGCCAGCAAGTGACTGTGTCCGTCCTGGTGCTGCAAGCCCTCGCCGTTCAGGGTCGTGCGGCCAGCGGTTCCACCGACGAGAAACCCTCGCGTACGAGCGTCCGCTGCTGCCCAGACAAGGTCGCCGATCCGCTGCATGCCAAACATCGAGTAGAAGATGAAGATAGGAATCGTCGTCGCGCCGGATGTTTGGGCGGAAGTGCCGGCGGCGATGAACGAAGACATCGAACCGGCCTCCGTAATGCCCTCTTCAAGCACCTGTCCGTCCTTAGCTTCGCGGTAGTAGAGCAGATTCTCCGAGTCAACCGGATCGTACGTCTGACCGCGGGAGGAGTAGATGCCGAATGCGCGGAAGAACGTGTCCATGCCGAATGTCCGCGCCTCGTCCGGTACGATTGGGACGACCTGTTTGCCGATGTTCTTGTCGCGCATCATGGCCGCGACGACACGGACGAGCACCATGGTCGTCGAAGCTGCACGGTCACCCGATCCGGCCAAGAATTCGGCAAACGCTTCTGGCGACGGCGGATCGACTGTCGCGTTTCGCGAGCGGCGTTGAGGCAAAGAACCGCCGAGTACGCGTCGCCGCTCTTTCAAGTACTGTGTCTCTATGCTGTCTGCGCTGGGCCGGAAGAGTGGAGCGCCGGCGACCTCCTCATCGGACAACGGGATGTTGAAACGGTCGCGGAACGATAGCAGCTCCCGCGTGTTGAGGTGCTTTTGCTGATGCGTGACGTTGCGGCCCTCACCAGCCTCGCCGAGCCCGTAGCCTTTGATTGTGCGCGCCAGGATCACGGTTGGAGTGCCTTTATTCTCGACGGCGGCGCGATAGGCGGTGTACATCTTGAAGCTGTCGTGGCCACCCAGGCGCATTCGCCAGATCTGGTCGTCAGTCAGATGAGAGACCATTTGCGCAAGCCGCGGGTCCACGCCCCAGAAGTGCTCGCGAATGTATGCTCCACCGGCAACCGTGTACTTTTGATACTCTCCGTCGACTACCTCGCCCATGCGCTGTGCGAGGAGGCCATCATGATCCTGGGCGAGCAGGGGATCCCAGTCGCCTCCCCAGATAACCTTGATGACGTTCCATCCGACGCCACGGAACACCGCCTCCAGTTCCTGGATGATCTGGCCGTTACCTCGCACCGGACCATCCAGTCGTTGCAAGTTACAGTTCACCACGAAGATGAGGTTGTCTAGCCTTTCCCGCGCCGCGAGGGAGATCGCGCCTAGTGACTCCGGCTCGTCCGTCTCACCGTCACCAACAAAACACCAGACGCGCTGGTCACCCGACTTCGCCAGGCCACGGTGTTGCATGTATTTCAGGAAGCGGGCCTGATAGATCGCCATGATTGGTCCAAGACCCATCGAGACAGTGGGGAACTGCCAGAAGTCTGGCATCAGCCAGGGATGCGGGTATGAGGAAAGGCCGCCGCCCTCCCCGAACTCCCGGCGGAAGTTGTGTAGTTCTTTGGGAGTAAGCCTACCCTCGAGGTACGCGCGTGCGTAGATGCCGGGAGAGGCGTGTCCTTGGAAGTAGACCAGGTCGCCGCCGCTCGAGTCGTCCGGACCCCGGAAAAAGTGGTTGAAGCCCACTTCGTAGAGCGTCGCCGCTGAGGCGTAGGTGGAGATGTGTCCGCCGATTCCCGCGCTCTTGTCGTTGGCTTCGCTGACCATCGCGAGGGCATTCCAGCGGATTATGCTCTTGATCCGGTCCTCGATCTGGATGTTGCCGGGATAACGCGGTTCCATCTCAAGTGGGATGGTGTTCACGTACGGGGTGCGGGACGTCACTGGCAGCGTTACACCCAGCCGTTGCGCAGCAATCTGGAGAGTTTGGAGGAGGTCAGAAGCGCGCTCAGGTCCGCGGCTGCGCGCTACGTCGCGGAGGGCGTCTACCCATTCTCGGGTTTCAACCCAGTCTGGCGTCGCGGCACCATCGGTTGTCTCGGTCGTCGCCCGGCCAACGTCAACTCTCCGTGTGTCTGTCACCCTGCCATCTTCAGTCTCGCCAACCCTAATGAGCAAGACTCGAACGAGACACCTCGAATGCCGAGGGTGAATTCACCTCTGTTGGGCCGTCGCTATACTCCGCAGGCCATTATCGCGACCGGACCCGGCGCCCAGCCAGGTGGCAGAGGGGAACTAATAGGCCGCGACTGTACAGTCTAAGCGTCGCGCTCAATTGTGGTGAGGGCGGCCCCGGCGGCCGCGAGTGGGTCGATAGGTTGGTCGGTGCGAGCATCGGTCAGGTTTCCGGGGAGTAATTCTATCTGGTGGTTCGTCAAGCGGCAGCGCGCTCCTCCTTGCGCGTGTAGGAGCCAGAGCGCGCCATGCTACTCATGCGGGCGCGGTGAAGGAGGGCCGCTTGCGCTGCCGGTACGTTGTCGGGCGAGCCGCCCCAGATGCCCAGGGCCGGGTACTGGAGGGCACGTCCGAAGGAGAAGGTTAGTTGCCACGGCAGTCCATCGGTGGCCGCCATTAGACCCAAGTTCTCACATGCCTCCTCGCCGGTCTGGCCGCCGGAGAGGAAGGCGATTCCGGGCACTGCGGCTGGGACGCAGCGGCGGAGCGTCATCAGAGTGTACGCCGCGATCTGAGCGGCGGGCGCCTCCTCCGTCGCTTCAGAGCCAGGGGTCACCAGATTCGGCTTGAGAACGATGCCCTCAAGGAGGACTCTCTGTATCGCCAGCTCGTCGAAGACGGCGCGCAGAACCTCCTCGGTAACTTCCTGGCAGCGATGGATATCGTGGTCCCCGTTCATCAGCACTTCTGGCTCCACGATGGGGATGAGACCAGCCTCTTGGACGAGAGCCGCGTAACGGCTGAGCGCGTGGGTGTTGGCGACGATGCAGCGGCGTGTCGGCAGCCCCGGGCCGATGCGAATCACGGCGCGCCACTTGGTGAAAGCCGCGCCCATCCGCCCGTACTCTTCGAGGCGTTCTCTCAGACGATCCAGTCCTTCGGTGACCGTCTCGTCCGGCGCGCCAGCGAGCGGCCTGGCGCCGGTATCGACCTTGATCCCGGGGAGGATGCCGGCGTCGCGCGCGACGGAAACCATCGGGCGTCCGTCCGAGGCCATCTGGCGAAACGTCTCGTCGACAAGGATCGCGCCGCTGATATAGTCGGCGAGGCCGGGCGCCGTCAGCAGGAGTTCACGGTAGGCGCGGCGGCTGTCCGGCGTCGACTCGATGCCGAGCTCGTCGAACCGCTTGGTGCATGTCCCGGCTGTCTCGTCGATGGCGAGGATCCCCTTACCTGGGGTCACCATGGCGAAGGCCGTCCTTTCGAGCAGTTCTGCACCTCTAGTCAACTCAAACGCTCCGCATAGCGGCGCGGTTCTCGCCCGCGTCCGCGTTGATGATTTGCAGGCAAATGCGACGGAACTCGTCGACATTCGCGCCTGCGGCCTCGGCCATTCGCGAGAGAGTCGCGTCGTCATCGAGGTCGCTCCGCTTGAGGCGGACCATGTACTCCCGCGCGACGAGGTAGTGCTCCGATGTGATATCGACCATGCGTGTGCGGATCTTGCCGGACTTTGGATCGTGCAGCTCATGAAAAGGCAGGACGCGCAGCCGGCCCGCATCGAGACAGACGATTCCTCCGGGAAGTCCGTCGCGTGAGGCTCCTCCCAGGAGGAAGCGGACGGCGCCGTATCCCAACGTGCGTGTGTAGTCGATGTCGAACGGGATCGGCGCCGCGCAACGAAGCTCGTACCCAAGCGTAACTGCAACGAGCGGCAGCACTGCGCCCCGTTCGGCTGCGCGGCGGGCCAGCTCACGCTGGATGATGGAGGCGAGCGGGATCTTCTCGAGCCGGATATTCCCGTAGGCGTCGTGTGTGACCTCGACGCCTGGGATTCCAGCCAGTTGAGCAGGGTCCATCTTCGCGGCAACACCTTCCGCAATTACAGCAAGCCCATCACTTCGGCCGGCAAGACGCCGCTTCAGGATTGCGCCCTCGAGAACGAGACAGAGATGATCAAGCGAAATCTCGTCCGCTGAGAACTCCTCGGGGATGACCGTTAATGTCGCGCCGGCCGCCTTACCTATGCCGAGTGCGAGATGCCCCGCCTTGCGTCCCATAACCACGACCAGACACCAGCGGTTGGTGGTCCGCGACTCCTCCATGAGGTTGAGCGCCCACTGTGTCCCTAGGTGGCGGGCGGTCTCAAAGCCGAACGTCGGTGTGTTGGCGGGGAGCGGCAGATCGTTGTCGATCGTTTTCGGGATGTGCGCGACGCGGATATCGCCGTGGCTGTCCTCGCAGATGCGGGCCGCTGCGGTCGCTGTGTCCTCGCCACCGATCGTGATCAAGACGCCGACACTCAGCAGCTTCAACGTGTCGATCGTTTGCTGGAGGTCAGCCTCGTGCTTTGTCGGGTTGGCGCGGGCGGTACGCAATATGGAGCCGCCCTCGAAGTGGATGTGCGCGACGTCTTCGGCGGTGAGAGTGCGGATCATATCAGTCCGCCCGCGGATGAGGTGCTCAAAGCCGTCATAGATGCCGATGACATCCACACCGCTCTTGGCCGCCTCGATGACGGCGGCGCTCAGGGCGCTATTAATGCCGGGAGCCGGGCCACCCCCCACCAGTATCCCCATTCGCTCTTGCGAAATCATGATGCTCCTTGGTGTAACAGTGTTCTCCCGGACGAGCATTTACCATAGTACCGCAGCGGCCGCGCACAAGCGGCATGCCGGTGAAACGGGACACGAACAAAAGCGGTTACCAGTCGTGACCGGGAACGAAATTGGTCGGGGCGCTGGGATTTGAACCGAGGACCTCCTGAACCCATTCAGGAGGTCTCGCTGGGTCGGACCTCAACGGATGGCCATTACTTGTGTCCGAGCCAGTAGGTGCGACCGCGCCGTCGGAATAAGAATCCGTAGTTGCGGGCGATTGCTGTAACTAACAGTTCGGATAGGATGCAACTGGTATTTCCCCGTTTTCAGACAATGCCGCTTGCGCCGGAATTCCCAAGAGAGTCGGGCTTACCTCAATGCATGGCGTACAATTTTTCCATGCTCCCTACCTTTTCCGGAAGCACGGGCTTTGTGCGGTCATGAATACGGAAAGTCAACTCGAAGCGGGGCGGACTGCCGCGCGGCAGCAGGCGTGGGATGATGCGTTCGTCCAGCTAACCGCAGCCGACGAAGGCAATCCGCTCGAACTGGATGATCTCGAGGTTCTCGCGCTGGCCGCTTATATGGCTGGCAAAGAGTATGAATGCGCCAGGACCTGGACGCGTGCCCATCAAGAGTGCATCCGTCGAGGCGACCCGAGGCGAGCTGCGCGTTGCGCTTTCTGGCAGGCATGTGGACTCCTTTTCAAGGGGGATCTGGCTCCAGCCCTTGGTTGGATTGCTCGCGGCCGGCGCGTGCTCGAGGGCGAACCGGATTGCCCCGAGCAGGCGTGGCTGCTCGGGCTTACCGGACTTCCGCTCATGTTCCAGGGCGACCCAGGAGCTGCGCTTCCGTATTTCGTCCAGGCGTGTGAGATTGCCGGGCGCTTCAACGACCCGGATGTACAGACGTTCGGCCGGCTGGCTCAAGGGACAGCCCTCGTCGTCCTAGGCGAGACAGCGAGCGGCCTCTCGTTGCTTGACGAGGTGATGGTTGCGGTTACGGCCGGCGAAGTCTCACCGATTATTGCTGGCATCGCCTACTGCCAGGTCATCGACACATGTCAGGAGATATTCGATCTTCGGCGAGCCCGCGAATGGACTGCCGCTCTTTCCCTCTGGTGCGACCTACACCCGGATATCGTTCCTTACCGAGGGAACTGTCTTGTCCATCGCTGCGAGATCCTGCAGTCTCAGGGTGCCTGGCCTGAAGCACTGGAGGCAGCCCAGGCCGCTTGTGACTGGCTCGGTACCCTTAGTGGCAGCGACATGCTTGGATCCGCACACTACCAGCTGGGTGAAATCCACCGTCTGCGTGGCGAGTCGGAGAAGGCGGAGGAATGCTATCGGCGAGCCAGTCAAGCAGGCCGAGATCCCGAACCCGGAATGTCTTTGCTCAGACTGGCGCGCGGAAAGATAGACCTCGCGGCTGGAGCGATCCGGCGCGTGGCACACGAAGCCCAGGGCAGCCCGACGTTACCCAGGGTCCTTCCCGCCTACATCGAGATCATGATCGCGGCAAACGACATTGAGGCCGCTCGCAGCGCGGCCGACGAGTTGTCTGAAATCGCCGCCGCCGTGGACGCTCCGGCCTTGCGTGGGCTGGCGTCTCAGGCAACGGGAGCCGTTCTGACAGCGGAGGGCGACGGCGGCGCAGCCCTAGACTTATTCCGGAACGCAGCGCGCATCTGGCAAGAGATTGATGTTCCCTACGAGACTGGTCGAGTCCGTCTCCTGATTGCAATTGCCTGCCGGGCACTCGGCGACGAGGACAGCGCCGCCATGGAGTTCGACGCGGCACGGCAAATATTTGAACAATTGGGAGCGGCGACAGACCTCGCCCGCGTGGAGAAACTTGCCAATGGATCGATAGTATCGCCACCACCGGGAGGTCTCACAGCTCGGGAAACGCAGGTTCTCACGCTGCTCGCCAAGGGCAAAACGAATCGGGAGATCTCGGAGGCGTTGACCATCAGCGAGCACACGGTCGCGCGCCACGTGCAGAACATCTTTGCGAAGCTCGGTGTCACAACGCGGACAGCTGCCGGCGCCTACGCGTACGAGCACGACTTGGTCAACGCACCGTCTGGTCCAAATTAACCACGCTGCAAACCGCCCACTTTGGTGAATCCGAGCGATGTGTGCCGTTTGTCTTCCTCGTTATCCTCCTCTCAAGCACCCACACGACAAGGAGGACGGGATGGTAACGCAGGCACAAGCCTCAAACGCAGCGCAGACGGCCCAACTGCTGAGCGAGCGATTCAACAGAGTATTTGAGACGTTCGAGACGGGTGATGGCCTGTTCTCGCCCGACTGCTTCTTCGACCTGAACATGCCGGTCTGGCGATTCCAGATCCAGGGACAGGAAACCTTCGCGTCGCAATTGAAAGCCATCAACCGGGGCCCCGTCAGGATCGACATTCTGCGAACCGTGCCCGCTGACTCAGGATTCGTCACCGAGCACGAAGAGCACCAGTCGGTGGATGGCCAGGATCTTTCGGCGCGCCGGCTCTGGCTTTGCGTCGTCCGTGACGGTCGCATCGTCGAGGTCGTAGGCTACTGCAGCGGAGAGTGGGACGAAGAACTGCGTGCACGACACGCGATCGAAGCGCCCATGATCCGGCCTTGAGTCTCGAAACGACGGCTACCGCTTGACGCTCTCGGTAATAATTTCTCGCACAAGGTGAAAGGAGGACAAACATGTATGACGCAATCATCGTCGGTGCACGCTGCGCCGGCTCTCCAACTGCAATGCTCCTGGCTCGCAAGGGTTACCGCGTTCTGCTCCTGGACAAGGCAAGTTTTCCCAGTGACACGGTTTCCACGCACATCATCTGGCCGCACGGCGCCGAGATACTGGATCGCTGGGGCTTGCTGGACAGATTGGCAGCGACTGGCTGTCCACCGGTAGCGCTCAACATGATTTTTGACGTGGGGCCCTTCGCGCTCAAGGGCGGCGTGACGGACACGAACGGCGGCAGGGGAGGGCTCTGTCCGCGGCGTACCGTACTGGATGAGCTGCTCGTCGAAGCGGCCGTAAAGAGTGGCGCCGAGCTAAGGGAAGACTTCACGGTCGAAGAGTTGGTGTGGGAAGGCGACCGAGTTGTCGGCATCAAGGGGCGCGGCCACGACGGGGCTGTCGTCGAGGAACGGGCGCGTATCGTCGTCGGCGCGGACGGCAAATACTCGTTCGTCGCGAAGGCCGTTGAGGCGCCGGAATACAACACCGTACCGCCGCTGGTCACGTTCTACTACAGCTATTTCAGTGGCATTGAAATCGAAGATATTGAGCAGTACGTCGGCCTGCCCAATCAGGGCGCTGCCTACTTCCCGACGAACGATGGGCTGACACTCGTCGCTGCCGCGTGGCCCGCCAACAAGTTCCACGAGATACGCGCCGACATCGAAGGTAACGTGATGAAGGTGCACCGCCAACTCCCGCATCTCGCCGAGAGGTTGGACGGCGCCAAACGCGAAGAGAAGTGGGTCGGGACGGCCGGCGTGGCTAACTATTTCCGCAGGCCATACGGTCCAGGTTGGGCTCTCGTCGGGGACGCCGGGTACGATCGCGACCCGCTGACGGCGCAGGGCATCAGCGACTCATTCATCGATTCAGAGAACCTGACCGAAGCGATCGACGCCGGTTTCTCGGAACGAGGGCCACTTGAAGATGCGCTCGCTGAATACGAGGGCAGCCGCAACGAACGTGTGACGCCTCTCTACCACTTTACGTGCGAACTGGCGAAGCTGGAGCCACCCCCTCCGGAGATCCAGCAACTGTTCGGGGCGATGCATGGGAATCGAGCGGCGACGAATCAGTTCTTCTCAGCAATAACTGGATCACTGCCTCTCCCCGAGTTCATGAATACCGATAATCTCGGACGTATCATGGCTGCGGCAAACGCTCCGGTGCGAAACTAATCGACGAGTTGACCCGAAAGGAGTGCCGCGATGTCGAAGATTAGAGGGCTAGCAGAGATAGTGATCTGGGTGCACGACATGGAGAAGTCGTTAGACTTCTACCGCGATACCCTGGGACTAACCCAGATGTCGACTCCAGACATGCGGGGTGCGATCTTCTTACAGGCGGGCCCCGAGATTCTCAGTTGCCCACAACAGCTTGTGCTGGTCCCGCTTCCGGCCGGATCCCCGGCTTTCCCGAGCGAACGGAGCAAACGTCCGATGCACCATCTGGGGCTCGAGGTGTCAGAGGAGGACTTCGACACCGAACGGGCCAGGCTGGAGGGTCTCGGCATACAGCCGCGCTTCGGTGAGCATCCGTTCTTGCAGCTGAGAGGAATGTATCTTGACGACCCCGACGGCAACGAGGTGGAAATCATATCCCTGAGACCGTGACTTGGTGAGGAGAGGGCTTCCTGACGGTTGAGGCACGCGATTGGTGGGACGGAACAGGAAAGCGAAGAGACTCCACACAAGAAGCAACGATGACGTGGCCTACCATCATATAGCCCGGACTTATCATAAGTAACGGCTCGTGAGATTCGAGCTGCGGCGGTTTGCGATTTGTTTGACGGTGCCGAGCAGTTTAGACGCTCTGTCATCCAGTCGACGACTGATACTCTGCCTCCCCTTATGGGTGCTGGCGGCGAAGCCAGGTCACGTGCAAAGAAAAAGCGCGCGCCGTAGTAAGCCGGCCTTAATCCCCTCCATCATATGTTCAGCGTCGAGCTGACGTTCAGCGAAGGCGTCTTCGCCTTCCGCCTCTATCAGCTCCGCGTGGAATCGCTCTCTGCCGTCGTGCCAGCCCCGCTGTGTTACCAGGAACTGCGAGGTCAGGTCGATCTCCTCAACTTGTGAGAATCCTGCCGCCGCCAGCAGGTCCTGGTGGTTTCTGCGACGAGTGCTGATGAAACCAGTGCTGCACTTGAGCGCTCTCGCATAGTCGGACTCGCTCAACCCGTCCGGCACGAAGATCGTGAAGAAACCCATACGGCCTCCGTGGCGGAGGACCCGTCGGCATGCTCTCAGCACGGAGAGCTTAGGGCCGATGCATCAGAGTGTATCTGTGTGCGTTATGGCGTCGAAGGTGTCATGCCGCAACGGCAAGCGATCAGCGGTCCCCTGAATGATCGATACATTCGCAAGATTCTGCTTATCTTTTTGTCGCATGGCAGTTCGAAGCGCTGGCTCAGGCATGTCCAGGAGAGTTGTCTGGCAACCGACCTCGCGGGCCACGTAGAGGGCAGGCCATCCACGGCCGGAGCCGAGATCCAATAGCGTCGTGTCGGCGTGCAGACGCAATCGGTCAGCCAGCATGTTGACTTGTTCGATAGTTGTGTAGCCGTTGGCCCCGACATTCGCGCCGATCACCTCGCGCTCGATGACCAGCATCGCATTGGCGACAGGTGCGCCGTAACGCTCGCGGAATCGCTCTTCGTATTCGCGTCGTTTGCTCACGACTCGATGGTACAGCGGACTAGCGTGAAACGGTGACCCGCAAGAAGGTTGCGGGAATGGAGGTCGCGTCCTTGCTCTGGCTCTCGTTCTTTTCGTTGAATAGAGCTTCAAGCTCCCGTTGCAAGTCGGCTTCCTTCCCGTTTTTCGAAGCTGCGTCGAACGCGTTCATGGTTGGGCCGTAGTACATCCTGAAGGCGTCGACGAACTCTGCCGGCGAGCCCGGGAAATTGAAGGTGTACGTATCCCTGATACAAGA
>Ga0070694_100002646_pt1 | contig 10600 bp, 7 predicted proteins | sample KBSK1251metaG_FD_65470 | JGI IMG/M metagenome (GOLD analysis project Ga0070694, IMG submission 65470) | Corn, switchgrass and miscanthus rhizosphere microbial communities from Kellogg Biological Station, Michigan, USA - KBS K1-25-1 metaG | ecosystem: Host-associated > Plants > Roots >... | reverse complement strand
ACCGGCTCGAGACCATCCTCGAGGACGGCGAGTTCGTCGTCTATCGAGGCGACGATCCAACCGATCCGACCTCGCCGCGTTCGGTGCTCGTGGTAGCGCATGGATGACTCGCTTCAGGCACAGTTGCAGGCCACTCTCAATGTGATTCCTGCGTACACCTGGTACGCAGCTCCATCCGGCGCACTCACGTTCGTCAATGAACGGTGTGCGGACTACCTGGGTCTGCCGACGGATCATCCGCTTCGGTTCGGAATTGACACCGGCGCAGCATGGGACTCGCATCTCCCACTGCTGCATCCGGACGATCAAGAAGTGTCGCGGAGAGCCTGGTCAGACTGTCTGAGAACGGGCTGTCCTGGCGAGATGAGTTTTCGCGTACGTGGCGCTGACGGCAATTACCGCTGGTTCCTCAGTCGCGCGGAGCCTCTTCACGGGAACGACGGAACGGTCCTCTATTGGATGGGGATCAACCTCGACATCGAAGAACGCAAGCAAGCCGAGTTCTACCTGGCAGAGGGACAGCGGCTCGCGCACACGGGCAGCTGGATGTTCAATGCCGCTGGTTTCGAGTACTGGTCTCCCGAGCTGTTTGCGATTCATGGCCTCGACCCTGGCCGCAAGGCGCCGACCGTCGCGGAATACATGGCACTTGTACACCCGGACGATCGGGAGTTCGTCGCGAAAGAGATTCAGAAGATGTTGACGGACCATCTCGGTTTCGACTTCACGAAACGGATTGTGCGTCCCGGCGGATCGATTCGTTATGTACGGTGCGTCGGCATGCCGGCGACCAGCGGCGGGATTTTCCAGGGGTTCGTCGGGACAGGGATCGATGTGACCGAGCACGAGGAGTTGACGACGGCGCTGCGCAAGGTGTACCGCGATCTCGAAGAGCGCGATAAGAAGATCCGCCGGCTGGTCGACGCCAATATTGTCGGTGTGCTGGTCTTCCATCTCGACGGACGGGTCATCGAAGCCAACGACGCCCTTCTGAACATGCTGGGCTACAACCGCGACGATCTGATCGCCGGACGACTCCGTTGGACGGAATTGACGCCGCCGGATTGGAGGGCCGTCACCGAGCAGGCCCTGGCCCAAATCGCGGCGCAAGGGACGTGTGACGTCTATGAAAAGGAGTGCCTGCGGAAAGACGGCAGCCGGGTGCCGGTCCTCGTTGGCGCTGCCGCGGCCGAGGAAACAACCAGCGTGTACGTGGCTTTTGTTCTTGACCTGACCGAACGCAAACGGGCTGAGCAGGAGCGGGAGCGGCTGCGTCAACTGCAAGCGCACCTGGCTCATCTCAATCGAGTCACGACGATGGGTGAGCTGGCGGCCTGGCTCGCGCACGAAATCAAGCAGCCGATCGCCGCTGCGAGGATCGATGCCAAAGTCTGCGTGCGAGCGCTCGCCGACGATCGTCTCGATGTGGAAGCGGCGCGCGAGGCCGCCGCCAGAATGGTCAAGGACGCGATGTCGGCCGACGAGATCATCAGGCGCACCACCGCGTTGTACAAGAAGGACACGACGCAGCGCGAGCGCGTGGACGTCAACGCGGTGATTCGTGAAATGGTCCTTCTGTTTCAACAGGAGGCCGGCGCGTCATCGATCTCGATCCGGACCAACCTCGCCGACGGGATCCCGGACGTCATGACGGATCGGGTCCAACTGCAGCAGGTGTTGATGAACCTGATGCTGAATGCGATCGAAGCGATGAAGGGGACCGGCGGCGAACTGACAATCACGTCGCAGATGAGACAGGAAAGCGAGTTGCTGATTGGAGTCAGCGACACCGGCGTCGGCCTGCCCGCCGACAATCCAGAGCAGATCTTCGACTCGTTCGTGACCACCAAGCCGGATGGCACTGGCATGGGTCTGGCGATCACCCGTTCGATCGTGGAATCGCACGGCGGCCGGTTGTGGGCGATCGCCAACAGCGGGCCAGGTGCGACGTTTCTCTGCACATTGCCGGGTGACGCGGGAGAGCATCTCGAATGACCCCGGTTGCAGAAGTTAGGCATAACGGCAGGCCGATCTCGGGGATTCGATTGGCCTGACAGGGCGCACTTTCGGGATCTATGATTCCAATTTCCGCCATTCGAGGTGACTCATGACGAGCTGCGGTCACGAGGTCGAGTTTGCCGGGCGCGCTCTCGGCAAGCACCGACACATCTGCGCGTTCTTCAACAGCGTGGATGAGGAGCATCGAGTGCTTCGCTCCTTCATCAGAGACGGCTTGGATCGCGGCGAGAAAGCCGTCCACGTCGTCGATACCGAATCGCAGTCAGAGTATCTGAAGCGCCTCGCGTACGCTGGTATCGACGTCCAACAGGTGATGACTACCGGGCAACTGCAGGTACTGCCGTACCAGGATGCGTACTTGCGCGAGGACTGTTTCGACCAGGAGGCCATGCTGGCGCTGGTGGAGGACCTGCTCCAGTCCAGCGCCACGAGCGGCTATCCTCTGGCCCGGCTGCTCGGGCACATGGAATGGGCGCTGCTCGACAAACCAGGAGTCGAAGACCTCCTCGAGTACGAGACGCGGCTCAACTACCTGCTTCCCAAGTACGACGATGTCGTCATCTGCTGCTATGACCTCACGAAGTTCAAAACGAGCGTGATCATGGACATCGTCCGGACGCACCCCGTGGCGATCATCGGGGGCGTTCTGCAGGAAAATCCGTTCTTCGTTCCGCCGGACCAGTTCCTGCAGGAGTTGAGCGAGCGACGCCGCAAGCACTCCGTGATCGCCATGTAATGACCACCGATTTCCAGTCGGACGCGCTCGCGCTGCGAACGGCGCTCCGCGAGCTGGTCGCCCTCTCGGCAATCCCGGCGGCGTGGGTCGGACGAGATCCCGCGGGCATCGCCCGCGGCCTCGCCGATGTGCTGATTCACTCGCTGAATCTGGATTTCACCTTCGTGCGCTTGTGCAACCCGGCCGGTGGCGACGTCACTGAAGTGACGCGCGGGGGCCCGACGAGATCATTCCCCGAGTGGCTGAGAACCCGTCTGCAGGAAATCGGTCACCTTTCCGGTAAGGAGATCTTCAGCGAGGTCCGCGGTGCCGAGTCGTATCGTGGCATCGCCATTCCCATCGGCGTGAACGCCGACGGCGGCCTGGTCGTGGCTGCGTGCCGGCGCGACGACTTTCCGAGCGAGATCGACCAGCTGCTGTTGTCGGTCGCGGCGAATCATGCTGCGACGGCGTTTCAGAACGCCCGCCTGCGAACCGAACTCGATGCGAAGGTGGTGGAGCTTCGGCACGCCCAGGACGACCTCGAGTTGAAGGTGGCGCTGCGGACACGTGAGAACACCCGCCTCTACCGCGATCTCGAACAACGCGACAAGAAGATCCGTCGCCTCGTCGACGCCAATATTGTCGGTGTGTTGGTGTCCACGCTCGACGGGCAGATCATCGAAGCCAACGACGCCCTTCTGAACATGCTGGGGTATGACCGCGACGATCTGATCTCCGGACGGCTCCGGTGGACGGAATTGACGCCGCCGGACTGGCGAGCGGCCACCGATCGAGCTGTGGCGCAAATCGCCGCGCAGGGCTCCTGCGACCTCTTCGAAAAGGAGTACCTGCGGAAAGACGGCAGCCGCGTCCCCGTGCTCGTTGCGGCCGCAGCGATCGAGGGAACCAACAGCGAGAACGTGGCCTTCGTCCTCGACCTCACCGAACGCAAACGGGCGGAACAAGAGCGCGAGCGACTGCGCCAATTGCAGGCACATCTCGCCTATGTGAATCGGGTCACCACGATCGGGGAGCTGGCGGCATCGATCGCGCACGAAATCAAGCAGCCGATCGCCGCTGCGAGGATCGATGCCAAGGTCTGCGTGCGAGCGCTCGCCGAGGATCGTCTCGATGTGGAAGCGGCGCGCGAGGCCGCGTCCCGAATGGTCAAGGACGCGACGCGGGCGGACGAGATCATCAAGCGCACCACCGCGTTGTACAGGAAAGACACGCTTCAGCGCGAGCGCGTGGACATCAACGCGATGATTCGAGAAATGGCGGTGCTGTTCCAAGACGAGGCAGGCGCGTCAGCGATCTCCATTCAGACAAGGCTCATCGACGGCGTTCCGCCGGTGATGGCGGACCGCGTCCAGCTGCAGCAGGTGTTCATGAACCTGATGCTGAATGCGATCGAGGCGATGAAGGACACCGGCGGTGACCTGACGATCACCTCGCAAATGAGCGAAGGCGGCAATCTGCTTGTTGCGGTGAGCGACACGGGTGTCGGACTGCCGACTGAAAATCCGGACCAGATCTTCGAGTCGTTCGTCACCACGAAGCCGCGCGGCACCGGCATGGGCCTCGCCATCGCCCGCTCGATCGTGGAATCACACGGCGGCCGCTTGTGGGCGATTGCCAACACGGGGCCTGGCGCGACGTTCCTGTTCACCCTGCCCGGTGCTTGACGTAATGTATCCAGAGCGAAAGGAGGTAGCCATGGCGGCCTCTACGCATCCGGGGTCAGAAGCCGCGCGGGCGCAGCGCGGTCGTGAGGAGACCACTCAGGTTGCCCTAGAGACTGTCGCGGAGGGTGGCCCACTCGCAGGCGTGCTGGAATTCCTCTGCCGCACGATGGAGGCCGAGTCGGTCGATCGCGTCATCGCATGCATCCACCCCGTCAACGAAGATGCATCGATGTTTCTCTACGCCGCGGCGCCAAGTCTTGACAAGAGTTATCGCGAGGCAGTCGAAGGCATGCTCGTGTCATCGATGACCGGGCCGTGCTGCCAGGCGGTAACCAACCGGCAAACCTACGTCGTACCCGACGTGGCGGCCGATCCGAAGATTGTCAAATTCCAGGAGTTTGCCGAGCCACTCGGCATTCGGTCCGCCTGGTGCACACCGATCTTCTCCAACGAGGGGAAGGTGCTCGGAACGTTTGCCCACTATTACTTCGAGGCTCGCGATCCGAGCCCCCGTGACGCGCGGATGGTGGAACTGCTGACCCGCGCTGCGGCGGTCGCTATCGAGCGGAACCGGGCGGAAGTGGCGTTGCGCGAGCTCAACGAAACGCTCGAACAGCGCGTCCAAGCCGAGACGCGGGAGCGGCTGCAAATATGGAACGTCTCGCAGGATTTGCTGGTGATCGCCGGCTTGGATGGCACATATCTCAGCCTCAATCCGGCCTGGACTGCGACCCTTGGCTGGTCCGAAGCGGATTTGCTGGGCCAGTCGTCCCAATGGCTCCTGCATCCGGACGATCGAGAAAGAACCCGCGCCGAGCATGACCACCTCGCCAAGGGCCAGAAGACGTTGCGGTTTGAAAACCGCCTCCGTGCCAAGGACGGTTCATATCGTTGGATATCGTGGAAAGCGGCGCCTGATAGCGGGCGAATTTACAGCATGGGACGCGACATTACCGAGCACAAGCGGGCCGAGGCGGAACTCCAGCAGGCACGGACCGCTCTCGCCCACCGACAGCGCGTAAGCCTGCTCGGCGAGGTGGCAGCGTCGCTGGCGCACGAAATCAAGCAACCGATTGCCGCCGCGTCGATTGATGCCAAGGTCTGTCTGCGCGCGCTCGGCGACGATCGCTTGAACGTGCAGGCGGCGCGCGAGGCCGCCGCCAGAATGGTCAAGGACGCGATGTCGGCCGACGAGATCATCAGGCGCACCACCGCGTTGTATAAGAAGGATACGACGCACCGCGAGCGCGTGGACGTCAACGCGGTGATTCGTGAAATGGTCCGTCTGTTTCAACAGGAGGCCGGCGCGATCGCGATTCGGACCGAGCTCGCCAAGGACATCCCGGACATCATGGCGGATCGCGTCCAGCTGCAGCAGGTGTTCATGAACCTGATGCTGAACGCCATCGAGGCGATGAAGGACACCGGCGGTGAATTGACGATCGCCTCGCAGCCGGGGGAGGGAGCCGAGCTGCGGATTTCGGTGAGTGATACAGGTGTGGGACTGCCAACCGAGATTCCAGACCAGATCTTCGATTCCTTCGTCACCACCAAGCCGCAGGGCACCGGCATGGGTCTCGCGATCACCCGTTCGATCGTGGAATCACATGGCGGTCGCTTGTGGGCGATTGCCAACGTCGGACCTGGCGCGACGTTCATGTTCACCCTGGCCGACGATGTAGGCGCGAGCGAACTTACCTTTGCGAAGGCAGGTCGATGAAGACGTAGAGCGCCGTCAGCTTACCGTCCTTCACTACACCAACGTCAGTGCCAGTTTGAAGGCTATGTTTTCTCGGCCCGTGGGCCAGGGCAATCCATACATGGCGTCGGTCGCCTTCCTTGGTCCTATGGACCGCCCGATGACCCTCAGAGGATGACTGGTGGCGACGCATGCGCCTGTTCTCTCAGGCAGCATCGGAGCGAAAGAACCGACGTATTCGCTGTAAGAGCTGGCCGCGAACGCCCACGTCGCCCGTGGCGGTCGCAGCAACCTTTCGGCTCACCAGCTCCAAGCCGCGCCGGACGGACTTCTCGAATGCTGCGGCCATTTCGGCGTAGGTCTCGAGCAGGCCCGCGATCGCTTCGCGTCGCAGCTGGTAAACGACGCAATGCGTTCGCGCCCGCGCAGTCGCTGCGTGCGGTGAGCCGGTCAGAAGGCCGATTTCGCCGATGTATTCGCCGGCTCCGATGCGACCCAGCGTCAATGATGTCGCGGTGCCAGTTGCACGCGTCATCTCCAGGACTCCGGACGCGACCACGTATAACGTGGCATCCGCTGCGCCCTCGGCAAACAGTATTTCGCCCGGTTCGAGGAGGCGCGTCGTCAGGCGACTCGCCAGGTCCTCGAGCTGCATCGGCGTCAGGCGTTCAAACAGCACCAGATCGCCAAGGACCTCGCAAGGCGCGAGAATCATCGGCCTCGAGCGAGCCGGGCGTGGTTGCTCGAGGCCGACCGGGTCTCGCTCGAGCAGGCCGGCGTAGTGCAGCTGCTTGCGGGCGTGGCGTAGCAGCAGGCTCCTCGTTCCCGCCATCAACGATGTCTCCGCCACGGAAAACGCGATCGTGTAGTGATTCCACCTTCGTCCGAGCCGGGTGAGCGCCACGCTGGACGCTGGAGTCTCCAGAATGTCGGGGCACAGCAGGGTGGCCTCATCGAGGACCTGGATGACGCGCTCGGGAGCCACTGTCGCCAGGCACCGCACTTTCGCGGACACCGTGCGGTGTCGGCTCGGCACGCTCCTGTTGACGATCTGCAGTTTCCCCATGACGCTGTTCGGGATGAACGCGATGTCCTCGCCATCGGTCTGCACTCTGATCGATCGCCAGTTGGTTTCGATGACGCGTCCCTCGATGTCGGCGCCAAGCGAAATGCGGTCACCGACCTGGAACGGCGCCTCGATGCCGACGGCGATGCCGGAGAAGACGTCCGCCAGCGTGCTCTGCAATGCCAGGCCGAGCACGATGGCTACGACACCCGACGTCGCGAACAGGCCAGCGACCGGCAGCGCGAGGACCGACTTCAGGACGATGACCACAGTACCGACGTAGATCGCCGCAGCAACGAGATCGACGACGAGCTTGGCGGAACGATGCCTGCGGTCGTGGCGGAGCGCAAAATAGAGAACGCCAACGACGACGCGTGCGCTCGCCAGCCACCATGCGACGATGAGCAAGCGCAGCCAGAGCGTCGCACTATCCGGCGCAGCAGCGGAGGATCCCAGGAAGGGTGATGCACGGCATTGATGGAGCACCACGCTCAGCGCAATGAGGCACACGATATCGAGCGCGATTCGCGTGCGCCTGGAAAGAGTGCGCAGCGCGAGCAAGCCAGCAGCCGCAGCCACCAGGATTGCCACGGACCAGACCGTTGGCGTCATGTGATGTGGCTGCCGCTAGACGAGAGGAAAACGATCCGTCTAGCCGCGATTCTCGTACTTGAAAGAGAGCTTGACCTTCGCGCGATAGCTCGTGACCTTGCCATCTTCGACCGCGAGGTCGAGCTGCGAGACCTCGGCGACCCGCAGATCGTGAAGGGACTTCGCGGCCTGGGCCACCGCCGCCGACGCGGCCTTCTCCCATGACTCGGCGCTCGTTCCAACGAGCTCGATGATCTTGTAAACGCTCTCCGCCATGTGTCCTCCTCTGATGCGATTCCTGGTCGCGTCTCGCCTCGATCAGCGTCGCTGCAGCACGCTACCCACCGTCACCGCGGGTGCAAGCGCAAGGCCATAGGCACCGGCATCATTCGAACGTTTCAGCACTCGTTGTCGGTGCATGCCGACGCTCGCTGCGTGTGGAGACACACTCGATCGCGTGCCCAGACGTGCAAGGCCGACCGATGCGGAAAGGGGCGACGTTCAGACGCGATCAATCGAAATCGAACCGAACGAGTTGATCGTGCGCACGCACATCTGGCTGCTCATACGCAGTGCGGCCCTCACCGATCGATTGAGACGACGAGCACGCTGCGCCAATTGTTGATGAAGAAGGGGATACGCGATCCAAATCCCGGCGCCCGTCTGTGGTGTCGCCCTTGCCGACGCGATCACCGTGGATACGGATTCTGCTCCGGCCGGCACGAGCACGCTTGTCGCGCTTTCCCTCGCATCGATGCTCGTCGTCTCGCCGACGTATGCCCAAAACGCTCCGGACTCCGACGCGCCAAAAAAGGCTTCTGTTGCGACTTTGGCACCCGCCCTCCTGTCGTTTTTCAACAACGGACCCGTGTTCGGGCTGCCAGGAACTGAAGTGGGAGCGCTCCGCTCTCGCACGCACTTGAGTGGAGATTGGGGCGGGCTTCGAACAGATCTCGCTCGTCGTGGATTGCTCTTTGATCTGTACTCCACGAGCGCCTACCAGAACGTTGCGTCAGGTGGTCTCAAAACCGGCAACGCCTCCATACAAAACACCCAGCTTTCGATCAACGTGGACGCCGGGCGCGCCGGACTCTGGTCGGGCGGGGTCTTCCACGTCACCTTGGAATCCAGATATGGAAGCTCTTCGCCGCAAAACACGTTTACCGTGGGCTCAGCCGTGCCTCAGTACACCGGGCTGGCCATCCCGGGTCCCTTCTTCGTCCATGATGTCCTTCCCACGGAGTATTTCCTCTATCAATCACTGACGCCAAAATTCGCCGTCCTCGTGGGCAAGGCCAACGTGCTCACTCACGCCGATCAAACCCTTTTCGGCAACAGCTACAAGTACGACTTCGCGAACCTGAACTTCAACAAGATTCCGATGGCGCTCAATTTCTATAACACGACGTCCCTGGCAGCGGTTGGCTTTTGGATGCCTTCAAAACGGCTCACTGTTGCTGGCGGCGTGTTCGATCCCAATAGTGAGGCGAATAACCTGGCCGCGAAGGCCTTCGATCGCGTAGACGTTTATGGCATCACGATCTTTTCCTACACGATCGGCAGCGTGCCGGGCCAATCCTGGGCGCAGGCCAACTGGACGAACAAACCCAAGATCGATTTGACGTCACCATTTGGGCAGTTGTCGCAATCGGAAGTTCCGCAGGCGATCGGGGTGCTGTTGGGGACTGCTTCAACTCAGGCTTTGCCCATCAGCTACAAGGGTAAGAGCTGGGTGACGCTCGCAAACTTTTCGCAATATCTCTTTGTGAAAGATCACGCTGGGGCGGTCGCTGAAAAACTCGGGAGCGGCCAGCCGCTCAGAGGAATTGGTCTGTTCGGACGCATCGGATATGCGCCGGAGGAAACCAACCCGATCACGCGTCATGCGAGCGTCGCGTTGTTTGCCAACGGCCTCTCCGACCACAGGCCCAACGACAGTTTTGGATTGGGAATCTATCACAACGGAATCAGTCAGCCTCTGAAACATGATATCGCGCGGCTCACCGAAGCCACAGCCACTCTCGAGAACGAGCAGGGGATGGAGGTCTTTTACGATGTCGCGATCACTCCGGCGATCAGGATCATTCCAAGTTATCAGCACATCTGGAATCCTACGACCGCTAAGGTGGCGAAGAATGAACGCGGTGCGGATGTATTTCTTCTTCGCTCGAGTGTGGCATGGTGAAGGAGGATCGTTCACGATCAGGACCGGCGTTCGTCGCGTCATCGATCGTGTGTCTGCTCGTCTCTTCCTGCGCTTCTCCGCGATCGACTGTCGATCCCTCGATCGAGTTCACGACGATCCCGACTGCGGACACCGGCGGCCCGGCAAAGTTGGCGCCGGTTGCAGGACGTGTGACAGGCGCCCGACAAGGTCAGCGCGTCGTGATGTTCGCCAGGAGCGGCGACATCTGGTGGGTGCAGCCGTTCAGGAGCCGACCGTTCACCGCGATCGAGGACGGCTCGACGTGGAAGAACTCGATCCATCTCGGGACCGAATACGCCGCGCTGCTCGTGGATGCGGATTACCGTCCGCCCGCGACGACCGGATCGCTTCCGGAACGCGGCGGCGGCATCGCGGCCATCGCACGCGTGGCCGGCACGGGCACGTTCGTGCCGCCCGCGCGAAAGACGCTCGCGTTCAGTGGGTACGAGTGGGAAGTGCGCCAGCAGCCAAGCGACCGGTACGGCATGAACGACTACGACGCGCGGAATGTGTGGGTCGATCAAGAAGGGCACCTGCACTTGCTCATGAGTCAGCGCGATGGACGATGGACGAGTGCGGAAGTATGGATGACGCGCAGTCTCGGCTACGGCACCTA
>Ga0070694_100002643_pt1 | contig 10603 bp, 3 predicted proteins | sample KBSK1251metaG_FD_65470 | JGI IMG/M metagenome (GOLD analysis project Ga0070694, IMG submission 65470) | Corn, switchgrass and miscanthus rhizosphere microbial communities from Kellogg Biological Station, Michigan, USA - KBS K1-25-1 metaG | ecosystem: Host-associated > Plants > Roots >... | reverse complement strand
GGCATCGCTTGCTGAACATTTGCAGCCGGTGCGGCAAGAGTTCGAGGCGCTGGCCGGGGAATTGGCCCTCGATTTTGCCGCGGCCTTTGGTGTCCAAGCCGCCGCTCAAGTGCCGCTCGATGCTCTGGCGGAACGCTGCGAGCTTTGGGTGGCGCGGCGCGAAGAGCTCTCCAGCTGGAGCGCCTATTACGCGCGTGCCCGGGCGGCTCGCCAACGCGGCCTCACCTCCCTCGTCCAACGCCTCGAAGAGGGCGCCGTCGCGCCCGCAAGCGCGCTCGACAGTTTTGACCGCAGCTATTTCAGTCAAATCCTGCGCCGGCTCATGCAGGAACGCCCAGCGCTAGCGCAGTTCGACGGCGTGCTGCACGACACTCACGTGACAGAATTTCGGCGCCTGGACCGCGAACGCATCACACTCGCCAAACATCGGACGTTGCAGGCGCACTTCGACGGGCTGCCCCCGGTAAACTCGGGAGTCGGCGCGGCCGGCCTCGTCAAAAGCGAGATGGAACGAAAACGAGGTCATCGCACCGTTCGCCGTCTGCTCAAAGACGCCGGCACCGTGGTCCAAGCCATTAAACCTGTGTTCATGATGAGCCCGCTGTCTGTCGCGCAGTACCTCGAGCCCGGCGCGGTCGAATTCGATCTGCTCATCATTGACGAGGCCAGCCAGGTGCAACCCGTCGACGCCCTCGGCGCCATTGCGCGTTGCCAGCAACTCGTCGTGGTCGGCGACAGCCGGCAATTGCCTCCCACCCGATTTTTCACCCGGCTGACCACCGATGAATTGGAGGCGGACGAACCGGAAACCGGCGCGGAAGTGGCCGAGGCTCGTGACATCGAAAGCATTTTGGGGCTGTGCTGCGCGCGCGGCCTGTCGCAAACCATGCTCCGCTGGCATTATCGCAGCCGGCACCACTCGCTCATCGCTGTCTCCAATCACCAATTCTACGAGAACCGCCTCTTCATTGTGCCCAGTCCGCGCGCCGCCGGGAGCGGGCACGGCCTGAAGTTCCACCACGTGACGGCGGGGGTTTTCGACCGCGGCGCCTCCGGCACAAACCGGGTGGAGGCGAGAGCGATCGGACACGCCGTCCTCGAACATGCGCGCCGCTCGCCGGAGCTCAGCCTGGGCGTGGCGGCGTTCTCCATTCGGCAACAGCAAGCCATCCTCGACGAAATGGAACGTCTGCGGCGGGAGCATCCCGATATCGAACCGTTCTTTGCGGCGCATCCAACCGAGCCATTCTTTGTGAAGAACCTCGAGAACGTCCAGGGTGACGAGCGCGATGTCATCTTCATCTCGGTCGGTTACGGGCGGGACGCGGCCGGCAATCTGGCCATGCGCTTCGGACCGTTGAGCCAGGAAGGAGGCGAACGCCGACTGAATGTCCTCATCTCACGAGCCAAGCGGCGTTGCGAAGTGTTCTCGTCCATAACCGCCGACGATATTGATCTGGCACGCGCCGCCGGCCGCGGCGTGGCCGCGTTCAAGACCTTCCTCGCCTTTGCTCAATCCGGACGCCTCGCGTCCAGCCACGACTCCCCGCCCGAGGAGCAACCGGCCCTGTTTGAGAATTCCGTGCGCGAGGCCGTGGCTTCCCTTGGCCATGCAGTGCATGCCAAGGTGGGTGTCGCTGGGTTTTTCATCGATCTCGCCGTGGTCGATCCCGCACGACCCGGACACTATCTCCTCGGCTTGGAAGTGGACGGCCCCAGCTACGAATCGACCCGTTGCGCCCGGGACCGCGATCGGCTACGGCAGGCAGTATTGGAAGAGCACGGGTGGACCTTGCACCGCATCTGGAGCACTGACTGGTTCCAACGTCCGGCGGCACAGCTCCAGCGGGTCGCCGAAGCCATCGCGGCTGCCCAGGCCGCCGCCCACACACCACCATCAGGACCATCTTCGCCTCCTGAACCCGAACCTGTGGCGGTGCTCCAACGCGAGTCCACCTCGGCATCGCCCGCCGCGGGGTTAACCGAGCTTTCGATTCCCTATCGCGAAGCGCGCGTGGCGGTGCCGGCGGAGCGAGCGCCGCACCAGCTCGCCACGGCAGAAATGGCCGAGATTCTGTGGCAGATCGTGCAGGAAGAAGGCCCGATTCACGAAGAGGAATTGCTCAACCGAGTGCGTGTCTTGTGGGAGCTGGGCCGGGCCGGTAATCGAGTGCAGGAAGCCGTGAGTAATGGTCTCGACGAGTTGCTGGCTCAGAACCGGTGCCTCCGCGAAGAGGATTGCCTTCGCTTGCCGGATGCCCCCGTCACCGTTCGCAATCGTGAATACGCCCTCTCCCCCGGGCTGCGCAAACCTGAATTGCTGCCGCCGGCCGAGATACGCACTGCGATCGTCAAAGTGGTCGACACGCATCATGGCGCGACCCGGGAGGAAATCCCAGTGGCCGTTGCGCGTTTGTTCGGATACAAAACCACCAGCAGCCAACTCCGTGAGATCATCGAACTCCAATGCGCCAACCTGCTGCGCGACGGCGCTCTGGAGGAAGCCAACGGCATGGTCCGCCTGCCCGCGTAGTGGCGGTCGGCAGCAGCGGCGCGAGAAGTCATCAGGTGTTCTGGGTTGGGGACCTCTGCCCCCCGGCGTCGTAGCGCAGGCTTCCGAGCCCCCGAACTGAAATTGGCTCGAGTTGGCGCGTATTGTCTGCGAGCATGGCCTGCCTGCGCCGGGATCCCTCAGAAGGATGCGTCGAGGTGAAGCGCGCCTTGGAAAAGGCGCGCCTTCGCCGCACCCCGCATCGATGGCCCACGCTCTTTGTCCCTGTCGGAATGCTGCTGCTCGCCGGAATGCTTCCGGCGGCGGAACAAGCCGGGGCATCACCGTCGGTGGTCGTGATTGCCATCGAAGGCTCGGCCTCATTGGCACGGGCCGGTACAGCCGAATGGCGGCCTGCGCGCGCCCAGGACGAACTCCGCCCGGGTGACCAATTTCGGACGCAGGCCCGCAGCCGGGCCACGCTGCGGTTCTCCGACTTGAGCACCCTCCGTCTCGGCGAACTGGCTCACATCCAGCTCCCGCCACCCACTGCCCGCCGCGGCGGCCTCAAACTGCTTCGCGGCTTGCTCTACTACTTCCATCGGCACAAGGCTGGACTGATGCCGATTGAATCGCCTACCGCCTATGCGGTCGTGCGCGGAACAGAGTTCATCGTCGATGTCTCCGAGGACGGCACGACGCGGGTGACGTTGCTCGATGGCGCGGTGGAGCTGGGCAATGAGCAGGGGCAACTCGCCTTGCAAAGCGGCGAAACGGCTGTGGTCAACCCCGGTCGCGCACCCGCCCGCAGCGCGCCGGTTCATCCGACCGCCGTGATTCAATGGGTGCTCTATTATCCGGCCGTGTTGGACGTGTCGGAATTACAATGGCAACCGGAAAACTTACCGGCGCTGGCTGACTCATTGCCCGCCTATCGCGACGGGGATTTCCTGGCCGCGCTGGCCGCTCTTCCGCCGGATTATCGCCCCACGTCCCCTCCCGAATCCGTGTATATGGCGGCGCTCTGGCTGACGATCGGCTCCGTGGACCGCGCCAATCTGCTGCTCGACGGCGTGTTGGGTACGGCGCCCGCGCCAGCGCTCGAACCTGCCCACTCCTTGGCAATCGCAGTCCGCCGATTAACCCAAATAGTAACCGACCACGATCCCGTTCCCGCCGCGTCGCCCAGGTATGCGACCGAATGGCTGGTGGAATCCTACGCACGTCAGGCGCGTTCCGAGCTCCCGAACGCCCTCGAAGCCGCGCGCGCGGCCATCGCGGTGTCGCCTAACTTCGCGCCCGCCTGGACGCGAGCCGCTGAGTTGGAATTCAGCCTCGGCCAGCTTCCCGCGGCACGGCAATCCCTGGCGCGAAGCTTGCAGCTCGCGCCACGTCAGGCCCAGGCCCAATCCTTGCGCGGTTTCATGCTCGCCGCCGCGAACCGCCCGCAGCAGGCAGAAGCCGCGTTCGACGAAGCCATCCGCCTTGACAGCGGCATCGGCAATGCCTGGTTGGGGCGCGGTTTGTGCCGTCTGCGTCAGGGCGATTCCCGGGGCGGGCGGGAGGATTTGCAAGTGGCCGCCACGGTCGAACCGCAACGTGCGCTCTTCCGAAGTTATCTGGCCAAGGCGTTCGCAGAGACGGGGCATGCAGAGCGAGCGGCCCACGAGCTCGAACTCGCCCGCGCCCTCGACCCAAACGATCCAACCGTTTGGCTGTACGAAGCCTTAATCGACCAGCGCCAGAACCGCCTCAACGCCGGCGTTGCGGCCCTCGAGCGCTCGAAGGAATTGAACGAGCATCGCAGCCTGTTTCGCTCGCGCCAATTGCTTGATCAGGATCGCGCCATCCGCAGCGCCAACCTCGCCGAGTTATACCATGACGCCGGGCTGCTTGAAGTCGGCGAGCGCGAAGCGTCGTTGGCCGTCGAAAACGATTATGCCAACGCCTCGGCCCATCTGTTTCTGGCCAACAGCTTCAACGCCCGGCGCGATCCCGACCTCGTGCAGCTACGCTACGAAACGCCAACCATCCATGAGTTCTTGCTCGCCAATTTGCTGGCACCCGTCGGCGGCACGCCTCTCTCGTCGCACGTTTCCCAACAAGACTACGCCCGGCTATTCGAGAGGAACTTTCTCGGCCTCCGCTCCGCCACCGAATACCGCAGCGACGGCAGCTGGGCGCAGGCTGTCTCGCAATACGGCGTCGTCGATTCGCTCGGTTACGCCCTGGACGGAACGTGGCGCCTCAGCCAGGGCCATCGCCCCAATCAGGACCTCGAGCAGTTCACCGCCGCCGGCCAGGTGAAAGTCGACGTGACCTCGCAGGATTCCGTCTATTTCCTAATTAACGCGACGGAATTGGAGACAGGAGACGTGCGCCAATACTACGACGAGGGCGACGCCAGCTCCACCTTGCGCGTGACGGAACGGCAGCATCCGAATCTGGCGGCCGGCTACCATCACGCGTGGAGCCCGGGCGTGCATACCCTCCTGCTGAGCGCGCGCTTGACCGACACACTCCTGGTCGAGGAACCCACGGCCCTGGTGCGGACGCTCGTCCAGGACACCGGGGGTGCCGTCACTGGCCAGGTTAACGCCGCTGACAGCGTCTTTGACCTGAGTTATCGGAACGAATTCACGGCCTGGACGACCGAGTTGCAGCAGCTCGTGCAGACCCCGCATCAGCTGCTGGTGGCGGGCGCGCGGTATGTGGGAGGCGATGTGACGACGCGAGACGAACTCGGCCGCGCTCCGTTGTTGTTCCCGCCCATCTACACCGACCCGGCGGCTGCGCAAGAAATTGAAGCCACGTTGATGCGCGCCTCGCTCTACGGCTATTGGCAGTGGCAAGTGGCCGACCCGTGGCGGTTGTTTGCCGGGGTCAGCTACGATTGGCTGCGATACCCCGACAATATTTCCAGTCCGCCGCTCCGGGCCGGGCAGGCGGAACAGGACGGCGTTTCGCCCAAGGCCGGTCTGCGCTGGACACCGCGAGCGGCCACCACTGTGCGAGCCGCCTATACACGTTCCCTCGGCGGCTTTCTTTTCGAGGACAGCGTGCGGCTGGAACCGGCGCAATTCGCCGGGTTCATCCAGGCTTACCGCAGTTTAATTCCGGAATCGCTGGCCGGCTCCATTCCCGGCTCGCGCTTCGAGACATTCCATCTGGGCTGGCAGGAGCGGCTCGCGCGCCAAACCTACTTGGTCATGGAAGCAGAACGCCTGCGTTCCGAGGCGACGCGCGAAGTGGGAGTCTTCACTTACATGGATGCGCCGCCGTTCCTGGCCCAGCCTTCCACCGTGCGTGAGAACCTCGATTTTGTGGAGAATGCTCTGGCCGTCTCGTTGCATCAGCTCTGGGGCGAAGAATGGGCCGGCGGCGCCCGCTACCGCGTCAGCGAAGCCAACCTGCGCACGGACATCGCGGCCATTCCACGCGCGCTGGACCCGTCCGCCCACCGCGACGAGAGCGCCTGGCTCCATCAACTCGAGTTATTCGTCACGTTTCAACATCGCGCCGGCTTTTTTGCCCGAGGCGAAGCGCTCTGGCGCGCTCAGGAAAACCGGGGAGATGCCAGCGGCCTGCCGGGCGACGACTTCTGGCAATTCAACACCTGGGCCGGCTGGCGATTCGCCCAACGCCGCGTCGAGACGGCCGTGGGCGTTTTGAATTGGACCGGGCGCAATTACCACCTCAATCCACTGAATCAGGCCGGCAGCCTGCCGCGCGAACGAACCTTCGTGGCCAGCGTGATGCTGAGCTTTTAGGCACAGGGCGAGCTCTCACGGCGCCGTTCCTAAGCGAAGCCGATAAAACGAAGCAGCCTGGCCTCGCTCCAATCGCAGCAGATGCCGGCTATTGGTGCAGACGGGCTGAGCGGAGAAAACTTGCCACGCGTCGGGAAGCGAGGGGGTGGAGCTGACTTCCAGCACGGCGTTGGATACGGCCAGCGGCCAGCTCAATTCCACCTGGCTGGCGTTGTCGTTGTGGATCTCCAGAACCGTGGCGAGCGAGCTATTCAGGCGGACCAGGCCCGTGGCGCCGTTCTTGCCCGCCAGACACGCCAGGTAAAGTCGATTGGTCTCGATGGGGAACTCCACCTGGCTGGCCAGCTCACCGGCGGCCCGATCGTCATTGCACGTGATCTCTTGGAGGTTCGCTATGCTGATGATGCTGCCGGTGAAGACCGACAACACGGTGTCAATCTCACTACCCACGCTGCTCAACAAGGCCAGCCCCGGTTGCGAGGAATAAAAGCGGAACCAGCGGTTGGCCCCCACTGGAACACCGCAAAGCGCGGCGAACTGCGAACCGTCTGGAGTCCCGCTCGTCGAGGCCGACGTGATGTTTGGGAGCCCATGACTCAAGCTCAAGATGGGCACGAGACTGGCCGATTGCAGTCCCACCAACGGCGTCGGCACACCCTCCCCATTCAAACGAACCAATATCGGCATGGACACGCCAATGACACCACCGCCGTTCTCCGCATCTTCGAAGCGCGCATACCTGCCTTCTGTCGCCCAGAAGCGAACTTGCACCTTGATAGTCGTGCCACCCGGAAAAGGGACAATTAGGTTCTGGCTCGTCCAGAGACCGGCGCTGGCGCCAGTGCGGAACGCCGCCGCAGCACCCAATGGAAACAACTGGCTCTCTGGCGCGTCGATATTCCCGACGTAACAGGCAGCGCTGTATCCGACGCCTGCAAGCGGCGTCAACCCATCCACCTCATAGAACACGGCCTGGACGCCAGGGGCTTGATTGGCGAACAGCAGGAGGGCCTGCGCTTGAGCCGCCGCGTCGCGCTCCCCCAACGCGAGAAGGCACAGCACCAGCCCAAGCGCGCACGGCACACCGCAGCGCCGCCTCGCCCACCGGCTCAAATCGCCGTCGCAATTCAGCAAATAATCCCTCAACTCATTACTCAACTCGTATCAAGACAGCCACGCCGACGCCGTCAATGGCAGCGTTCCCGGTCAATGCAACCGACCCGGCGTGGGAACTCGCCTAATTTATAATCGATCTGCCAAAGAAGGACAACATCCCGTAGCGGTGGTCGGCAGACCGCCGCACTCTTCCATTCTCACCAATACCCAGTCATCAATGACCAGTCCCCAGTTACCAGTCTGACTTGTCACTGCGTATCGACGACTTGACGGAGATTCAAAACCGGCGCTAGAGACGCACGGCTCTCTCCCCAGAGCCGCTACGGGACGATTACCTGGAACTCCTCATGGGCCGCCAGAGCGCCGTCGCTGACCGTGACGGTAATCGTGGCCGCCCCTTTCGCGCCTGAGACCGGCGTCACCGTCACCGTGCGCGACGTGCCGCTACCGGCGAGCACGATGCTGGTAATTGGCACCAGGGCCGGATTGGACGACGTTGCCGTCACGATGAGTTGGTCCGGGGGTGTCTCGGCGTCCCAAACACTGAACGAGAGCGGCCCCGTCACGGTGCCGGACGAGACTGTCTGATCGGGCAACTCGGAGATTGTCGGCGGCTGGTTGGTCTCAACCGAGGCCGCCAATCGATAAATCGCCGCGGGCTCCTGCATCAAAAGGCGGAGCGTCATGAATTCGCCGGAGCGAACCGGAGCACCAGGCACCGCTCGCCATGAGGCCGGGCGTAGCGGAGCCGATGTTTCCAAACGGAACGGATTCACCGTTGCCGGCCAACGCGCCTCCACGGTCTGCTCATCCACTGGGAGCAGTCCCAAACGGATGGGCAGCGATAGCTCGAGATGAATCGTGCCCGAATTTCCCCCGGCACCCGCGACAGCGACGCCGTACGACACGTTCGTTTCCGCCACGAATCGCAACGACTCCTCCGCACTGTTGCCGCAGACCACCTGCTCGCACAACGCCGCCTGTCCCGGACAATGGCGATAGACCGCGACCAACGCCGGGAACGTCGTCGCATGCGCGCGCAATACGGCCTCGCCAGACGCGCTAAAAGTAGCGTTGAACCACCGCATCGGCCCGGCCGTCGCTTGGCACAATTCGGCGAGCTGGGGCCCATTCGGCACCGCCATGACATCGTCCCAGTGAAAAGAACTTCCCTGCCCCAATGCCGGCGTGGGACAGATCAGCCCGGTGCTGCGAAGGCCTGCTAGCGTGGTGGGGCCAAACACGTTGACGATTAACGTCAGCACTGACGAAAGCCCATAACAGACGTTCGCTTGAACGGCCTGTTCGAATGTCACCACCGTATTGCTGCGCGTCTCCCAAAAGCGGACCTGCGCCTGAAAGGTTGAGCCGGGAAGGAACAGCGAGGGGAGATTAGCGCTTTCCCAGTAACCGGCCATGGCACCGACCCGGAACGGCTGTGCGGCTCCCAACTGAGCCAGATTGCTCTCCGGCGATCCCGGGGGGCCAACGAATAGCGCGGCTCTATAGCCGTTCCCAGCCAGGCGCGTCACGCCGTCTGCATCATAAAACGGCGCGTCCAGACCAGTGGTGCGATTGGCAAAGAGAATGGTGGCTTGCGCCAAAGCACGCGCGGTGGTCAAACCACCCGTGGCCAGCACCAAAACCAGCAACTTGAAATGAAATGCTTGGAGTGTGTTCATAGTAACAATTGAAGACCGACGCCTATGGAAGGAGACACATCGAAGGAGATAGACCGTCAGGACCTCACAGACAATACGGGCTCGTTGCCTCCGATTTTAAAAGATTTTCGCCCGGCGCGCGCGCTTTAGCCCGCTTCACTGTTCGCAGTGGCACGCCGGCTTCGGGACCAACCATACTTCCGCGTGAAGCCTTTACGATGGTGGCAAATGCGGGCTAAAAATGAGGGCGCTGGGCGCGTATCGTCAGTGTCCAATCCATGTTGAAATTGCCCATCAGACCGAGCCGGCAGCGGCGCGGGGCTCCGTGCGCCGCCGTGACGGCGTTGGCTGGGCTGCTGCTGGTCGGCACGCCCCTCGGACGTCCACTGGTCAACTGGAGTTATGACAGCCTGTACTGGTTTCGTGCTGATATACCGGTGCGGGGAGTCACCATCCTCTACATGGACGAGGAGTCCTACGTCAGGCTGCACCAATCGCCCGGAACGAGTTGGGATCGAGCCTTGCACGCCCGACTGCTGAGGCGCCTGACCGAGCTTGGCGCACGCAAAGTCGCCTTCGACATCCTGTTTGCCGGAACGAACAACCCCATGGCTGACGCCCAGCTCGTGAACGCGGCCAAAGCGCACGGCCACGTCTATGTGGCGGCGCTGAAGACTCCCAGAGTGCATCAGGGCACCCTGCTTGGTACGGAACTGCTCGGACCGTTCCAAGAATTGGCCGCTGTCACAACGCTTGGGCTGGTGGAGGTCACGGAAAACGATGGGGTCGTGCGGCAGCATTCTTCCAATGACGCTTCGCCCGAATTTCCCAGTTTGGCAGCCTGCGCCGCGGACCGCGTCACCGATGCGCCGCGGGCCGCCTGGTTGAACTACTACGGGCCGCCGGGATTTCTTCCCTCGTTGAGCTACCACCGTGTACTGGCCGCCGAAGCCGATGCCGAACTCCAATCGATGCTTTCCAACCAGGTTGTCTTCGTCGGCGCGAAGAGCATCGTAGGCATGACGACCAAGTCGGCCGATGCGTTTCGCACGCCCTACACGGTTTGGACCGGTCGGACCTCACCGGGCGTCGAGCTCAACGCCACGGCCTTTCTAAACCTGCTGCGCGGGGACTGGTGGACGCGTCCGCCGCCGTGGCTCGAAGCAGGCCTGCTCGTGCTGATTGGACTTGGGCTTGGCTTCGGATTGGCAGGCTCCCGACCGGGTTCGGCGGTGGGTCGCGCTTTGGCCGTGGCCACGGCCATCGCCGTGCTCACGCTGATGGGCGCCTGGTCCTTCAACGTCTGGTTTCCATGGATGGTTGTGAGCGGGGCGCAGGTGCCGCTGGCCTTAAGCTGGTCGTTGATCACGCTCAGCGCCGGCCTTTGGCGCGAGAGACGGGCCTTCGAGCAGGCGCTGGCCCTCGCCACCAAAGCACCCTTCGTCTCCGGCCCGTCCTTCAACGGTGACGCCGCGGCGGCGCCAATCCGGCCGGCCAATCTCCCGCGCCCGCTCCCGCCCGAACCTGGCGTTCCGGTCGTGCCGGGCTATCAATTGCTGCGTTGC
>Ga0070694_100002640_pt1 | contig 10606 bp, 13 predicted proteins | sample KBSK1251metaG_FD_65470 | JGI IMG/M metagenome (GOLD analysis project Ga0070694, IMG submission 65470) | Corn, switchgrass and miscanthus rhizosphere microbial communities from Kellogg Biological Station, Michigan, USA - KBS K1-25-1 metaG | ecosystem: Host-associated > Plants > Roots >... | reverse complement strand
GCGCTGTCCAAGGGTGCGGGGGATGACTTCGAGCGGTTCCTGAAGGTGGACCTCTCTGGCCGGCTGCGCCGGATCGAGATGGCGTTCTGGGGCGACACTGACGTGTTCCCAGATCGTGAGGAGCTGTTCCCGGAGTTCCTGACGGACGCGGTGCTGAAGCCGGACATCCAGAGCCGCTACGCCGCCTACAAGGACGGCGTGCAGGGCGGCTGGCTGACGGCGAACGACATCCGGCCGAAGGAGAACATGCCGCTGCATCCGGACGGCGACAGCCTGCAGATCACTCCGGTGGGTGGTGCGCCGAACCCGCAGGCGTCCAACGGGAAGGTGACGGAGCCGGTGGTTCCCTGATGCCTTCCGTCGAGGAGCAACTGGTCCCGATCCTGAAGGATCAGCTCCGCTTCGAGGAGGGCTGACCTATCCCCTGGCACATCCAGCAGCGCGGTAGTCGATATTGCGTCATCAAGGATTCAGACGGCACGACCGAGAAGTGCCACCCGACCAGGGCGCAGGCGGTGCGGCACATGGCCGCGCTCTACGCGAACACCGAGGAGGCGCACATGAACCCGGACCACGCGGCACTCGCTGCACTGGTGGACGACGGCGACCAGATGAAGCTCGGCGTGTCCCTGGAGGACTGGACGGTCGCCGATTCAGGCCAGCCGGGAGTCGGATCGCACGCCTTCAACGTAAGGGGCTACGCAGCGGTGTTCGGCGTGCCGTCGCATGACATGGGCGGGTTCCGGACCAAGCTGGATCGCCATGCCCTGGACGAGGCGCTGGCCGATCCCGAGTTGGATGTCCACTTCGTCTGGGACCACGACACGCGCTACCCTCTCGCGCGGACCAAGAACGGCACGCTGAACCTGACCACCGACGACACGGGCCTCCTGATGGAGGCCAGGGTGGGCGGGTACTCCTACGCGAAGGACCTCCGCGTGGCGCTCGAGCGAGGCGACATCGACCAGGGCTCCATCGCCCTGCACATCGGTGACGACCGCTGGGACGTGGAGGATGATGAGTCCGTGACACGTACCGTCCTGAAGGCGAGCAGCCTCCATGACGTGACGGTCACTGCACAAGGGGCGTTCCCTCAGACGTCCCTGGCGGTCGCGTACTCCCTGGTTCAGGGCGCGATCGCCGAAGGTCGCCTACCGGAGACGGTAGGGGCCAAGCTCGCCGCGCTTCATGCGGGCGAGGAGCCGTCGCTCCGGGACGAGGGCGGATCTGAGGGCGCTGAGCAGTTGGCCGCTTGGAAGCGGGAGTTCCTCCACAAGCTGGCGGTACACCGCGACGAGACGGCCAAGGCGATCGAGAGGAGCAAGGCGTTATGAGCAAGGTGCTCGACGTACCTGAGCTCCAGGAGTCACTGGAGCTTGCCCTGCAGGAGGCCGATGAGATGGAGGCCAAGCTGCAGCTCGACGACGAGATGAGCGAGGTCGAGCGGCAGGAGCTGCAGGAGAAGTTCGACGCCGGCGCGGCCAAGGTCGAGAAGCTGGCCGAGGCGCTGCGGCGGAAGGAGAAGATGGCCCGGTCCATCGGGGACATCCCCCGGATCACCCCAGTGGACGACGGGAAGCCCCCGGCGCTCTCGCTGGGGCGGGTGAACGAGCCGGCGACCTACCGGCGCGGCGGGCCGTCATCGTTCTTCAAGGACGTGGAGTCCGCGGTGAAGGGCGACACGTCGGCGGCGGCACGGCTGAACCGCCACGGCAAGGAAGTCAAGGACACGATGATCGAACGCGGCACCTGGGAGCAGTACGCGATGACCACGGGTGCGGGTTCCGGCGTCGGCTTCGTGCCCCCGCAGTACCTGCAGGATGAGTGGACCTCGTTCGCACGGGCCGCGCGCCCGCTCGCGGACGCGATCGGCTCACGACCGCTCCCGACCGCAGGGGTGTCCTTCAACCTCCCGCGGATCACCACGGGGGCGGTGGCGGCGGTGCAGGCCTCAGAAGGCGGTGCCGTCCAGGACAACTCGCAGGTGACGGACGCCCTGAACCTCACGCTCAGCACGATCACGGCCAAGACGGACATGAGCCGGCAGGCCTTCGATCGTTCGGAGCCCGGACTGGACCAGATCATCGGGGAGGACCTGGCAGCGGCCTACGCCCTGCAGGTGGACTCCGAGATCATCAACGGCCCCGGCTCCGGTGGACGGGTGAAGGGCATCCTGACGGCGGCGGCGGCGAACACGATCTCCGCGACGGCGACAGCAGTGGGCATCTACCCGAAGATCGCAGACGCGGTCCAGAGGGTGGATACGCTCCGCTTCCTGCCGGCGACGCTGGCGATCTTCCACCCTCGTCGCTGGGGGCAGTTCCTCGGCACGCTGGACGGCCAGAGCCGTCCGCTCGTCGTGCCGGTGCCCGTCGCCGTGAACCCGTTCGGGGTCGGCGGGGAAGGTGCCGCGCCGGCGCAGGGGTACGTGAACTACTCCATCCAGGGTCTGCCGATCCTGAAGGACGCGAACGTGCCCACCAACCTCGGCGCGGCGACCAACGAGGACCGGATCATCATCACCCGGCGTGAGGACCTGTACCTGTTCGAGGGTCCGACGCCGACGATCCGGGTCTACGAGGAAGTCCTGTCGGGGACCCTGCAGGTCCGCATCCAGGTGTTCGGGTACATCGCGTTCACCGCAGAGCGGTACGTGAACGCGACCTTCCTGATCACCGGCCTGACGCCTCCGACGTTCTAGGAGGAGCGGGTGCGCGTCTACGGTCTGCTGTCGTGGTTCGACGAGGAACCGAGCTGGCTGTCGGCGTGCGTTGCGTCGATGTCCAAGCTCTGCAGCGACGTCATCGCCTTCGACGGGGCATACGGGCTGTATCCAAGCCTGGAAGCCCGATCAGCGCCGGTGCAGGCGGAGACGATCGCGAGGACGGCGGACGCCCTGGGGATGGCGTGGACGATCCACGTTCCCCAGGAGAAATGGTGGGAGGGCGAGGTATCCAAGCGTGCTGCCATGCTTGCGCTGGCAGCAACCCTCGCCACTCCCTCCGACTGGCTCCTGGTCCTGGATGCGGACGAGATCCTGCGGGATGTCTGGTCCGGGACCAGGGGGCAGTTGCTCGAGACCGACCTGGACGTGGCGGAGCTGACCATCGTGGACGCCTGGGGTGGGCGCGCCCCGATCCGCCGGCTCTTCCGCGCACTCCCCGGCATCACATGTGAAGAGACGCATTACAACGTGAAGGTGTACGAGGGCTCCTCGCCGCGCTACCTGGCCGGCGACCCGCTGAACGCGGCGGCGACGTTCTCCCCCGCGCTGCCGATGCTGGACCTTACTATCCAGCATCGTGGCGAGGACAGGACGCCGGAACGCAAGGCAGCCAAGGCTGCGTATTACGAGCGAGCCATACCTCTTGAACAGGCCAAGCTCATCGGAGGAGGAACCGATGCCCAAGTCGTTCGATGATCTGACCGTGGAGGAGCTGAAGGAGAAGCTGGCGGAGCGCGACCTCCCGGTGTCCGGCACCAAGGACGAGCTGATCGCTCGTCTGCGCGGTGAGGGCGAGAAGGGCGCACCGCCGGCGGCTCGCGCCACGCACCTGACGGTGAACGCGGAGAAGTTCCCCGAGCTGCAGGATGAGGCGTGGGCGGCGGGCAACCCGGCGCAGGCGCAGCAGTTGGGGGGATAGGTGACCTACGCGGTCCCGGCGGACTTCCGGGAGCCGACACAGAAGCACTGGGCCCGTGACCTCGTCCTGGGCCCGGAGATCACCGATGCCCTGCTGACGCAGACGATCGCGTGGGTGGCGACCCAGCTTGAGCTGGACTTGGCGGATCGCTTCGATCCACCGACCCCGGACAACGACGAGACGATCGACGTGGACGGCTCGCTCACGTCGCGGGTGTACCTGCCGCGGCGCATCCGATCGCTCACGTCGCTGCAGACCAAGAACACGTCCGGCACGCTGGCCTCGGTGGCGTCCAGCACCTACCGGGTCCACTCCTCGCTGAACGCGGCGGGGACGGATTTTGCATTCGACGGGCACCGGGGTAGCGACTACATCGACGCCTTCGGGTGGACGTTCCCGATCGAGGCGGGGTCGCTCAGGCTGGTGGGGAAGTTCGGATGGGCAGTGGTTCCCGATGACATCAAGCGACTGGTGGCGCTGGATGTCTACGACATCGTGAAGGGGTCCTCCGATCCGACCTCCCGCCTGATCCAGAAGAACACGGCCGATGCGACGTACACCTACGGGCCGTCGCGGGAAGCCGAGGAGATCAGAGCGCGATACTCGCGCAGGAAGGCATGGGTGTCATGAGGGTTCTCGTCACTGGAGGGACGGGCTTCATCGGGCGGTACACCTGCGATGCACTCCGGTTCTACGGCCATGAGCCGGTGACGTTCGGCGTCACGCGGGAGTGCGACATCCTGGGTGACCTGCGGGATGCCACGGCGGTGGACCTCGCGGTCAGCACCTGCGACGCGGTGATGCACCTGGCCGGCGTTCTAGGGACGGCGGAGACGGTGGCGAACCCGCGGCCGTCGGTGGACGTGAACATCTCCGGTGGCCTGAACGTGTTCGAGGCGATGCGGCGGTACGAGGTCCCCGGCGTGAACATCTGCGCCGCGAATGACTGGATGTGGAACCCCTACTCCATCACGAAGAAGGCGGCGGAGCGGTTCGCGCTGATGGCGAACAAGGAGTGGGGAACGCGCATCGCGCTGATCCGCGGGATGAACGTGTACGGGCCGGGACAGAAGGCCGCGCCCGTCCGGAAGATCATGCCGAATCTCATCATCCCGGCGCTGGATGGGAAGCCCATCACGATCTACGGCGACGGCGAGCAGATCATGGACATGATCTACGTGGAGGACGTGGCGGAGATCCTGGTGCGTGCGCTCCTGGCGAACCACGGCGTCTACGACAGCGTGATGGACGCCGGCACGGGGGAGCGCACGACGGTGAACGACCTGGCGGAGCTGGTGATCGCGATGGTCGGCAGGGGCAGCATCGAGCATGTGCCGATGCGCCCAGGGGAGCCGGAACACTCCGAGGTCCTCGGCGATCCCTCGACGCTGGTCCCGCTGCACTTCTTCCCGCAGGACTTCCTCCCACTGGCGGATGGGCTGAAGCGGACCATCGTCTCCTACCAGTGAACGCCGCGGTCGTCCCGGTCGCGTTCTACACCGAGCAGCACATCGACATGACGGTCCGGTTCCTGGACCGCCTCCACGATGAGGTGGACCGGATCGGCGTCTGGCACAACGGCGGGCCGCTGGCGGAGCCGGGATGGAGGGCGCTCTCCATCTTCAAGAGCCTGGACCTGTTCGCCGCCCAGGACATGACCTTCTACGCCATCTGGAACGCCGGCGCGCGGTGGGCCACCGAGATCGGGGCCGACGCCCTCCTGGTGCTGAACAACGACATCACCTGGCCTCCTGGTGCGCTGAAGGCCCTGGCTGATGCTCTGGTCACCGCAGCCCCGGACATCGCGGTCGCCTCCCCCGATCCGGCGGCGGAGTTCCACCCGGACGGGCTGAAGGACATCTTCGCCACGCCGGCGTACCGCGGGCTCATCGGCTGGTGCTTCGCGGTGCGCCCCCAGCTCTGGCAGCCGATCGACGAGCGGTACCGCTCCTGGTACGGGGATGACGAGTTCGGGCTCCTGATGCACGCCGCCGGCTACCGCTGCGTCCGGGCTTCCGGCATCCCGGCGTGGCACGACGAGACGGAGACTACGATGCGTCATGTGCCGGACATCTGGAACGTGCGGGCGGCGGACGAGCAGCTCTACCTGTCCAAGTGGGGGAGCCCATGAGCGCGATCGTCATCTGGCACCCTGAGCCGTTGACGGCGCGCCTAGTGGCTGCGGCGGCACCGGCGGCGGCGGACCTGGCCAGGATCGCCGCTGAGCGCGCTCCCAGCCGCGTGAGGCCTACGGTGCGGGCCATCGGGGCGGGGGAGCATTACACGGTCGGGACGCCCGATCCGGTGGGCGGGTACGCGGAGCATGGGACCAGGCCGCATGAGATCGCGCCCCGGAAGAAGAAGGCGATGAAGTTCGCGGACGGGACGTTCGCCACCGTGGCCCAGCACCCCGGTGCGGCGGCGAGGCCCTGGCTGCGACCCACCCTGCCGCTCTGGCCGGGGCTCTACCGGCGGTTCGCCGCTGCGGCGTTCAGGGGCTTCTAGGTGTCGAAGTTCTCTCAGTTCTGCGACGCGGTGCTGGTGGACCTGGAGGAGAACGTGCCGGCGCTCCGCGGTGTTCTCCCTCACCGCTATGGGCCGTGGGACCCGGAGAAGCTGACGGCTGACGGGGGCGAGCGGCACATCGCGGTCTGGCCGGCGGCGGAGGCGGCGGATGAGTCCGCGCCGCAGACCACCGATGGCGGTGCGATGCTGATCCAGCTCTACCGCATCCTGTATTGGGAGGACGCGGGAGACGAGGCACCCCGCGGGATCATCCACGAGGAGTCGGCCAAGGACCTGCTCGAGCTGATCGAAGCTGTGCGGGGACGGTTCTACCTGCGGTCCAACTTCTTCATCGGTGGCACCGAATACACGACCTACGTCGGCACCTCACTGCCTGATCGCTCGTCCACCGTTCGCTGGTTCCAGATCACGGTTCGCGCCCGGTACTCCATCACGCCCACGTAAGGGAGGAGCAGATGCCCACATATCTGAGCAAGGACAAGTCGGTGCAGGTGTCCGGGTCTGGACCGAACGGTGAGGCGGTGGGACCGATCGTGTTCAAGACCGGGTCGTACAAGACCGAGGATGCGTTGGAGGTCGGCGTTCTGGATGAGCTGGCCCTCCTGGATGACAGCCCCGTGTCGTTCGAGCAGAAGGAGGAGTAGATGCCGCTCACAAGCCCGTCCAACAACTACATCGTCGGGATCGCCAAGCAGACGAACGAGGCGACGGTGAACACCGTGGAGGAGTACGGCGCTCCCGTGTTCAGCGGTACACCGCTGCCGGTGGAAGGCGTGGATCGCATTGCGGTGACCGACGCGGCGGCGATCGACGGCGACCCCTTCAAGCTGGGTGACCAGCACTGGGAAGCGCAGAACCTTGTCTTCCCGGCGTTCGGGTTGCACCTGGGCCGGCTGCTGTTCTCGCTCTGGCCCACGGACACGCTCACGGGTTCATCCCCGAACTTCAGCCATGCCTTCAGCGCGCTGGGCGGCGCGACGACCTGGCAGACGATGATGCACACCGACATCCTGGGCGGTGCGGTGGAGTGGACGTATGAGGCGGGACAGTGCGCCGGCATGTCCTTCAGCGCGGACGAGAACGGCGGGCCCCTGCGGGTGGGTTACCAGATCGTGGGCAAGCGCCCCACCGTCGCCTCCTATACGAACGCCACCCCGCAGTCCACCTCGACAGACGGATACTTCACCGTCAAGGGCGCGGTGCTCAAGTACGAGGCTGACAGTGCGACGCCGGCGACCGAGCTGAACGTGCAGTCGTTCAACCTCGCGGTCAGCCGTCCAGTCACTCCGCTGGCGACGGCGGATGGGCAGTCGGTCGCGTACCTGGGGATCGGGAAGATCTCCTTCGACCTGACGCTAACGCTGCTGAAGGACGACCACGAGATGGTGCGCGGCGCGTTCTTCGGCGCGGTGGGTGGCTCCACGCCGTCGCTCACGATCCCCACGGGATCGGTTGAGATCAACTGCGTTCACACGATCAACGCTGGCCATTCGTTCAAGCTGGCGATCGACAAGGTCGCCCTGTTCGAGACGCCCCCGGAGCCGGACCCCGCGGCCTCCCCGCTCACGTCGGCCGTCACCGGGCACATCTTCAAGCCGGCGTCCGGCGATCATGTAAAGCCCACGCTGATCAACGCGCGAGCGAGCGCCTACTGAGATAGGATCGCCTCCTCAGCGACGCCTGGATGCGCCACGTTCCCCCGTGGCCCTGGGCAGGAAGGAGCATCCCGATGGATGCCGAGGAAGCACTGGCGCTCCTGCGCCTACGGAACCGCTACGTCCGGGAGCTGCCGTCCGGGCTCTGGGCCCGGATCGCCCTTCCGCAGGTGGGTGAGGTCCTGGCGTCCGGCGAGGTCCCGATGCCGATCCTGCGGGAGATGACACGGCAGGCCGCGGAAGCCGCACCACCGAACGGTGATGGTCCGAAGGTGCCAGAGACGAACGTGGCGCTGATGGCCGAGATGCAGCAGTACCGGCGGATCATCGTGCGCCGCACCCTCCGCGGGCTCGCGACCAGCCAGGCGGAGCTGGGAGACGAGGACGTCGTGTACCCGCTCGAGGTCATCGACGAGCTGGACCAGCGGGACTACGACCAGATCTTCGCGTGGGGCGACCGCAACGAGTCCATCGACCCTTTACCGGCGACCCCAGCATCCCCGAGCTAGCACGCTTCGCCCGCTCCTCGTCGGGGCGGGCGATCGCTCAGCTGTGCATGTTCTGGGGCTTCGACCCTGGGACGTGGGCGACCGACGACGTGATCGCCATGAACATCCGCGCCGCCTTCATGCTGGCGCTCGCGGAGGACGTGGAACCGGAACCTGAGGAGACGGAGGCCGACGTGGCGCGGAAGCATTGGGCCGGCGTGGCGCAGGCGAAGCGATACGGCGACATGCTGAGGGCTGCCTTCGGTGGCTGACTTCTCCTCCCTGCTCGGCACCGCCGGCCTAGGCGGCGCGATCGGTAAGGCCGTCGTCCAGCTAGAGCTGGACACCAAGAAATACACGGCCGAGATGAACGCGGCCAAGGCCCAGACGACCAGCAGCGCGAATCAGATGTCCACCGGCGTCGCGAAGTTCGGTGGGCTCGCGAAGACCGCGTTCCTGGGTGCCGGCGTGGCGGCGGTGGCGTTCGGTGCTTACTCCGTGAAGGCGGCGGTGGAGGCGGCGGACGCGCAGCTAAAGCTGTCCAACACGCTGCACAACAACGCCATGTTGTCCGACGTCACGAAGCAGTCGTTCCTGGACCAGGCGGACGCGCTGCGGAATCTGACCGGCGTGGACGACGAGGCGATCATCGTCTCCCAGGCGATGCTGGGCCAGTTCAAGATCACCGGCCAGCAGGTGCAGGAGCTGACGCCGCTGATCGTGGATCTGTCCGAGAAGATGGGCATCGACCTCGCGGCAGCAACGAAGTCTGTCGGCAAGGCCGTCATCGGGAACACGGCGGGACTGCAGCGGTACGGCATCGTGATCGGTGAAGCCGCCGGTGCCGGTGGCGAGTTCGAGGCCGTGGTGAAGGGCTTGCAGGGTACGGTCGGCGGGTTCGCGAAGGAACGCGCGATCGAGGAGCCGTGGCGCGTCCTGGGCGCGCAGTTCGAGGAGGTCGCCGAGACGGTCGGCAACCTGCTGCTGCCGGCGATCCGCGGTCTGACGAAGGCGCTGGAGCCGCTGGTCGGTGGTCTGAAGCTGGCGACCGAGAACCTGGACGTGGTGCTGACCACCTTGCTGGGGTTCGCGGCGCTGAAGTTCCTGCCCACCCTGCTGCTCGGCATCGCGGTGAACATGGAGCGCCTTGGCTTCGCTGCCGCATCCGCGCAGTTCGAGGGCATGGCCTACGGCGTGAGCGCGCTGGGCACCTCGTTCCTGGGGGCGGCGGGGGCGGCGGGTGTGTTCGCCACGGCGTTCATCGGACTCACGGCTGCGCTCGCGGCTTGGGATCCGCTCGGCCTGGTGGATGACACCGAGAAGCTGCGCGAGAGCATGACCGTGACGACCAAGGCGTTCGGTGATTCAGACGTCATCCTGGGCCGCGTCGCCGTGTCGGAGAACCTGCTGCAGCACGGGGCCGAAGGGGCGAGCCAGTCCCTCGATGAGATGAAGGCGAAGGCCGCGCTCACCAACGGCGGGATCACGAACCTGTCCGGTGGATTCGTGGAGCTGTCGGGCTCGGTGTCCGAGGCGACCGAGGGGTTGCACCGTTACCTGGACGCCACGCTGGCGCTGACCGATCCGACGTTCGCTCTGATCGACGCCGTGCGCTCCGACGCCGATGCCGAGGACGCGCTCGCCGCTGCCCACCGGAAGCTGAACAACCTCCGGGAGGCGGGCAAGCAGGGGACGCAGGCGTACAGGGACGCCCAGGATGAGGTGCGGAGCGCGGCGCTCGGGGCGGCAGAGGCGCAGGCTGCGCTGTTCGGCGCGGTGCGGAAGTTCCAGGACGAGATCAAGACCGGCGAGTCCACGCGGCGTGAAGCGATCGCCGCCATCAAGGACATGGGCAAGGAGGCCGGCCTTTCCGGGGCTGACATCCGCGACCTCGTGAATGACGTGAAGGGCGGGCTGAACGCGGCGGCGGCATATGCCCGCGCCCATGCCCCCAGTGTCGGCACGGCGATCGCTTCAGGGATCGCCCTCGGTGTCACGACGCATAGCGAGCTGGTGTCCGTCGCTGCGGCTGATGCTGTGCATGACGCGATGCAGGCGGCGCGGGATGCGGCGAAGGCGACATCACCGTCCAAGGTTATGGCGGAACTCGGGCGTGACCTGATGCGCGGGCTCGCGAACGGGATCGACGACGAGGACCAGAAGGTCCTGGACGCGATCAAGCGCATGTCGGACAAGCTCCTGGAGCAGGCCAAGAGCGATCTGAGCAAGGTGCAGGGCGCGGCATCCGGTTTCGGCGGAAATGTCCGCGGTGCGTTCTCCGGGTTCACGGACC
>Ga0070694_100002639_pt1 | contig 10606 bp, 10 predicted proteins | sample KBSK1251metaG_FD_65470 | JGI IMG/M metagenome (GOLD analysis project Ga0070694, IMG submission 65470) | Corn, switchgrass and miscanthus rhizosphere microbial communities from Kellogg Biological Station, Michigan, USA - KBS K1-25-1 metaG | ecosystem: Host-associated > Plants > Roots >... | reverse complement strand
CTGTGGGCGTTTGATTTGAAGGGACAGCCACGTTGGTCGACGCCGCTCGAAGCAAATCCCATCTACCTCGAATTCGGAACGGGTAGTTCGCCGGCCCTGGCGGGAAACCTTCTGGTGATCGTGAACGACAACGAAAAGCAGCAATTCATCGCGGCGTTTGACAAGCAGACGGGCAAGCAGGTCTGGCGCACGAATCGGGACCTGGGCCGTAAGTCCCAGCCACCGCAACGATCTGCATGGGTGACGCCATTTGTTTGGCGGCACGCGTCACGCACCGAGATCGTCGCGGTAGGTCCGGGCGAGGTCGTGAGTTATGACCTGGCGGGGAAAGAACTGTGGCGCATGTCGGGAATGGCCGCGACGCCGATTCCGATGCCCTTCGCCTACAACGGACTTCTGTATATCAACGCCGGAAGGGGACGCTCTTTGTTAGCACTCCGTCCCGGCGCCGCGGGCGATATCTCACTTGGAAAAGATGAGCGCTCGAACCAGTATGTCGCCTGGTCAGAGGCGCGCGCCGGGACTTATCTCCCGTCACCCGTGGCTTATGAAGGCGCCGTGTACACGTTGGGCGAGACGGGAATCCTGACGCGCTTTGACGCCGCGACGGGCAAGCAACATTACAAGACACGCATTGATCCGGCGGCCACGGCTTTCACGACTTCGCCCTGGGCCTACAACGGCAAGCTGTTCTGCTTGAGCGAGGAAGGCCAGACCTTCGTGATTGCGACGGGCGAGGAGTTCAAGCTCTTGCACGTAAATTCACTGGATGACTTCACGCTGGCGTCGCCGGCGCTCGTGGGTGAGCGCCTGCTGATACGGACTGAGCACCGGCTCTATTCGATCCGCCGCCGCACATGATTGGCGACGGCGCTTTGTTTGGAGTTCCGCGTTTACGCGGCGGTAGTTATTCGCAACTGCCGCCTGAAGGCGGAACTCCAAACCAATACAGAGCGCTGCCGCCGCACTCCAAATTACAATTTCGAGCTACAATGAAGACGATGCTCAGGAAGATTTTCATCGCCTCGTTGTTTATCTTCACGACGCTCGCTCCTTTCCTTTGTCACGGCCAAACCTGGTCCGCCAAACTCGACGACAAAATTAATTTCTATCAAGCCACTGACGTGGGCGCCGTCGTCGTCGGCACCAAAAAATCGATCTATGCAGTTGATGGGATGACCGGCGATATTCTTTGGCGCCGCAAAGATTCTTCGCTGGACGAAAACGATGTAGCCCCAATCCCCGGGACCGATCTCCTGCTCGTCAATTTTGAAAAGGAAGCCCGCACTCGCATCGAGGCGATTGATGCACTCAGCGGCGAACGCCTCTGGCAGAGTGAGAAACTACGCGGTGCGGTCATGCACATGGCCGTCGATACGGAAACGAATTTGCTCGCAGTCGTTTTGGCCAGGGACGCCAAAGGCTCACCGCATGACACACTCAAACGCAAACCGGTGGTCCATGTGCTCGATCTGAAATCAGGAGACGAACTGTGGAAGCACGAGATCGGCAGCGACATTGAAATGATGCCGACGCGCTGGGAAGAAAAGGATGATGTCGAATACAGCCTCGACAATTATGAACCGCCGCTCCTGTTGGATGGTCGTCTCTATGTGTTTTATGAAGGCGTGACCTCCTTCGACGCCCGCACGGGCAAAGAGAAAACGCGCGAAAAGTTCAAAGTCAACGAAGAAGGCCTGGCGCTAACTGAAGCAGCCCCGGTCGTCGACGAAGCCTTTATCTACACCTCGGGACGTGGACACGTGCGGGCCATCTCGCGCGCCACGGGCAAAGTCGAATGGGAAGCGAAGGATCTCGGGGTGACGCCGGAATTAGTCGTTATGGGCCGCGTTCTGTTTGCCCGCACCGGCGGCCAGTTCACGCGAATCAAAGACGGCGAGACTATTGAGCGCGGCCCTTACGGCGTCGCAGCCATGGATTCGCGAACTGGAAAAGTCCTCTGGCATTACAAAGGCGCCGACAAAGGAATCACCAATCTGGTGATTGCGAACGCTTCAACCCTGGCCGTAGCCGATCGCGACGAACTTATCTCGATCGATCCGACTAGCGGAAAGCGTTTGACGCATTTTTCTCATCACGTGAAAAGCGCATCATTCGCTTTAGTTAACGACCGGGGAGAAGTCGTTATCGGGGGCCGGGAGGAAATCGCCGCGTTTGGTTCCGGAATGGAAACGTGGAGGGTGCGTTGTCCTCCGCCGGGGCGCGGCCTTTTGCGAACGATTGGGGCCATCGCCGCGCGCGCCGCCTCGCTTTATTTTCGCTACGGTGGCATGGCTTCAACCGCATTTCGCGGAATTCAAATAGCGCGAATCGTTACCTCGTTCAGCTGGTCAGGCCTGGCCACAAGATCTTCCTTCGCCAACTTGCAGGCGCTGGCGACCAACATGGCCGCAAAGTCCGTACGGTCATATGCAGCAAATCGATTCAAAGCATTTGGGGTAGCCGCACAAGTCCGCGCGCGGCTAAATACCCCGGCACTTCCGAACCCGACACTTCCTAACCCGACTATCGACCTGCGATCAAGTGTTCGCGATCGTTTAGTCGAGCGCCGGCCACGCAACCTCGATGAGCGCCTGCTTGATCGAATCGATCCTGCACATCAGTTGGAACGGCTCTCAAAATTTCTCTGGCATCAGGATCGTCTGGCGACGCTGCGCGGAAACTGGATGTACTTCTATACGGATCTCAAGCGCAGCGACGGACATGGTCTGGCGGGAATTAATATTCAGAACGGAGTCGTGGATCGCGAAGTCAGGCTTAGCGATTTGGACGAGCGTTTTGTCACCGACGAAGTGGCCGGAATCTTGTTCGCGGCGAATGGCAATCGATTAGTCGGATATTCAATCAGACCATGACCTCGGGGTCGTGGCACGCGCATCTTGCGCGTGATTCACCGGCGGGACGCCCGTGCCACTTCTAACTCGTCACAGCCCGGGCCAAAGATCTCCACGATTGCCGCAGCAGTTGATCAATCTTCGCCCAATCTGCTTCCGTGACACTGCCGGCCTCGGCTTTCGTGTCGCGAATGGTCATAGCTTCGGCGCGCAGGCGGCCGTGCTCCAGAAGCTTCTCGACCGGAACTCGATAAATCTCGGCCTGCAGTTCAGCGAGGGCCCGGTCCAGATCGCCCGGCTTATGCTGTGAACGTTGGCGGTGAACGATCCACCATTCCAACTCCAGTTGTGCGACACGATCGACATCAAACGGGATGTCGCTGATCTTGCGAATCTCGCCGTAGAATTTCTTGAGATCGGGTAGGGCCTTTTCGTAATCCTTCCGATCTTTCCCCTGCTTGAATACAAAAGCCGCGTTGGCGCCGTAGTACGCGACTTCATTGGAACGAAGCGGTGGCATTTGATATTGCTTACGCAGTAGTTCGGACAACTGGTTGAATAGTTTCAGGTGCTGTTTGTCGTAGTAGGATCTCCACATCGCCGTTTCGAGCCGGGCGACTTCGTCAGGATCGAACTCGCGCAATTTCGAGGTGCGCGGATAATAAAGATCGAACAGCACGCCGGCAGACAGCAGTACCAGCACGACGCAGATTATCCGCACCAGAATCTTTAGTTTGCGTCTCACGGGTGGTAGGTCATTACGAACGTTTTCTCTAGCCCAGGCGTTTAGAGGCTGTGTCAGAACCGCGAGCGGTAGCGACCGGATCAGGAAGCCTCCTCGAATAGCAACGAAACCTCGCGCAAAAGAATTAGAGCGAACCGGGCCGAGAGAATTTCGCGGTTCTTCCTGATCCGGTCGCTACCGCTCGCGGTTCTGACACACCCTCTTTACGCCTGGGCTACGCAAAAGTCATACAAAATCGGGCCACCATCATCTCGCGGTTTGACTCGCCATAACAGGTTGGACATGATATGTCAGAAATAATTTCCAGGCACTCTAAAAAGATAATTCTAATCGAGGAGAATAAGAGGATGGCTTACACACACGCTGAACTAAAGCACAAGACTCTGGCTGAATTGCGGGACATCGCCAAGGACATCGAGCACGAGGCGGTCCAGGGCTACACCCAACTAAATAAAGAACATTTGATCGTGGCGATTTGCAAAGCGCTGAACATCGATATTTTTGAGCATCACAAAGTTGTCGGCATCGACAAGGCCACCATCAAGTCACGGATCAAAGCCCTGAAAACGAAACGTGACGCGGCCATCTCCGCGCATGATCGGGCCGAATTGAAAAAGGCGCGCCGGGGCATTCACCGCCTGAAGCGCCAGATTCATAAGGCGACGGTCTAGAACACGGTGTCAGAGTTTCGCCCTTTTCCGTAGCCCAGGTGTTTACACCCGGGAAGGGAAAATGAGGGTGGGTTTCCTCCGTTTCTCACCCATGGGTAAAGAGTCTGTGTCCAAACTCATACACGAAGGAAAACAGGGTGTGTCAGAACCGCGAGCGGTAGCGACCGGATCAGGAAGCCTCCTCGAATCAATAACGAAAAAAGGATTAAAGCGACCTGGCCGAAATGAATTTTGCGGTTCTTCCTGATCCGGTCGCTACCGCTCGCGGTTCTGACACAGACTCTAAACGCCTGGGCTACAGAAAATGTCACACTGGAATCGGGTCATCATCAGGAACCATGACTCGGATTGACTTTCACCACGAACTGGCATAGAAAACTTCACACAAAAGTCTCCCTTAGAATCTGAATTTTGAAGCGAGGTAGCTCGAATGAAACAGGCTATCAGTATCAACGTTAACGGTGTCGATCATGCCGCGGAAGTAGAAGCGCGTTTGCTCCTGGTGCATTACCTGCGCGACGTGCTGGGACTGACCGGCACCCACATTGGTTGTGAGACTTCAATCTGCGGCGCCTGCACCATTCTGCTCGATGGTCAGGCCGTTAAGTCCTGCACGATGTTGGCCGTCCAGGCCAGCGGCAGCAACGTAACGACGATTGAAGGCTTCGCGACGAACGGCAATTTGCATCCCGTTCAGGAAGGATTCTGGGAGCAGCATGGCCTGCAATGCGGGTACTGCACGCCGGGAATGATCATCGCGGCGAGCCAGATCATCGATCGCAATCCTAATCCTTCGCGCGAAGAGATCCGGCACGGTCTGGAAGGAAATCTCTGCCGCTGCACGGGCTATCAACACATCGTCGAAGCAGTCGAATACGCAGCGAAGAAAAAGGCTGATCTTTGATCTTTGTACTTTGTTCTTTGATGTGAATTCCAAACTGGCTCATTGGAATTGATCAGATCGACAGGAAACCGTCCAAGCACAAAGTACAAAGTACAAAGTCCGCTTTTCGGAGGCATCATGAGTAAGTATGTTGGCAAGAGCATAAAGCGAACGGAAGACCCTCGACTAATCAAGGGTCTGGCCCATTACGTTGACGATGTTCGTTTGCCTGACACGCTGCACGTGGCGTTTGTCCGCTCGATCTATGCGCACGCGCGCATCAACGCTATTGACACGAGCGAAGCCGCGAACGCTCCCGGCGTGGTGGCGATTTACACGGGCAAAGACATCGCCGAAAAAGTCGGGCCGGTTCCCTGCGCGGCCGCGCTGCCGGATCTAAAGGTTCCTGACTATCGAGTGCTGGCCACCGGCAAAGCTTTATTTGTGGGTCATCCAATCGCGGCCGTGGTCGCCACCGATCGTTATGTGGCCCGGGACGCGGCTGAGTTGATCTCAGTCGATTATGAAGAACTACCGGTCGTCGTCGATGTCGAGCAAGCCGCCCAGGGCGGCGCGCTGGTGCACGAATCATTCGGCGACAATATTGCCTACAAATTAACCTCCGGCGAAGGCGACATCGAAGCGGCGTTGAAATCTGCCGACAAAATCGTTTCGCAAAAGATGGTCCATCAGCGGCTGGCGCCGATCGCTATGGAGCCGCGCGGCGTTCTCGCGCGCTACTTTCCCGGCGAGGAAGAATTGACCGTCTGGTCTTCGACGCAGATTCCCCACCTGCTGCGCACCCAACTCGCAATCATGATCGGTATTCCGGAAAACAAGCTGCGCGTGATTACTCCGGAAGTCGGCGGCGGGTTCGGATCAAAACTAAATGTCTATGCCGAAGAAGCTTTGCTCGGTTGGATTTCGATGCAGTTGGGCAAACCTGCGAAGTGGATTGAATCGCGCCGCGAAAATGTTCAGGCCACCATCCATGGCCGCGCCCAGGTGGGTACAGTCGAAGTAGGGTGCAGGAACGACGGCACGATTACCGGGCTGCGTTACAACGTCGTCGCCGATCTCGGCGCTTATCACCAATTGCTGACACCCGCGATTCCGACCCTGACCGGGTTGATGTTGTCCGGCGCCTACAAGATTCCAGCGATCCAGATGAACGTGACCGGCGTCTTCACCAACAAGATGTCCACCGACGCTTATCGCGGGGCCGGCCGTCCGGAAGCTACCTATGTCGTCGAACGCGTGATGGACATCGTAGCTGCTGAGTTGAAGATGGATCCGGTCGACGTTCGCCGCAAGAATTTCCCGCGCGCGGATGAGTTCCCTTTTCACACGGCTACCGGCCTCGAGTATGACAGCGGCGATTACGACGCCGCGCTCGACAAAGCCCTGAATCTTTCAGGTTATCAGTCGCTGCGCGCGGAACAAGCCAAAGCCCGCGGCGAGGGAAAGTTGATGGGCATCGGCATGTCGAGCTACGTCGAGATTTGCGCGTTGGGACCCTCGCAGGCCATGCCGGCCGGCGGCTGGGAGAGCGCCACCGTGCGCATCGAACCGACCGGCAAAGTTACGGTCATGACCGGGGCCTCGCCCCACGGTCAGGGCCAGGAAACTTCTTTCGCGCAAATAGCGGCGGATGAACTGGGTGTGGATATGAGCGACGTGACGGTAATTCATGGGGACACGGCGATCGTACAATACGGCATCGGCACTTTCGGCAGCCGCGCCACGGCGGTCGGCGGCACGGCGGTGCTTATCGCTATCCAGAAGTTGAAAGAAAAGGCTGCGAGGATCGCTGCCCACATGATGCAATGCGAGGTCGCAACCGTCTCGTTCGAAGCCGGAAAATATTCGCGGCCAGCCGCCTCGGCGGCCGCGGCCGGGACTTCCGAACCCGTCGTCCCCGTGGGTGAAGCGCCGGCCGGTCTTTTGCCTGAGCCACAAACGAATGGCCGCACGAGTTTGACGATTCAGGAGATCGCTTTGGCGGCGCACATCGCCAAAGAGATTCCGCCGGATACCGAGCCCGGATTGTCAGCTACTTATTTCTTTGAGCCAAAGAATTTTACTTTTCCTTTTGGCACGCACATCTGCGTAGTCGAGATCGACAAAGACACGGGCGAAGTAAAGATCGTGAAATACGTCGCGGTTGACGACTGCGGCAAAGTGATCAATCCGATGCTCGTCGACGGGCAGGTTCACGGCGGCATCGTGCAATCAATCGGACAGGCTCTGTACGAAGAAGTCGTCTATGACGATCAGGGCCAGCTGGTCACCGGCGAATTGATGGACTATGCGTTGCCAAAGGCCTCGCAACTTCCGTGGCTGGAAACTGATCGCACAGAGACCCCTTCGCCGGTAAACCCGCTGGGCGTGAAAGGCGTCGGCGAGGCCGGAACCATCGGCGCGACACCGGCGATCGTGAACGCCGTCGTCGATGCGCTGTCGCCGTATGGCGTGAAGCATCTGGATATGCCGGTGCGGCCCGAGAAGGTTTGGCAGATCCTACAGGCCGGCTAGTATACGCAATCACCGCAACGTGTAATGCCAAGTATTTGCCGCTTTTTCGGAATTGTGATTTACGTGTATTACGATGATCATGCGCCGCCGCATTTTCATGCGAAGTATGCCGGCGATGAAGCACTCTATGAGATTGAGACTTTGCGCATTTATCGTGGCAATCTCCCGCATCGCGCCCATAGTCTGGTTCTGGAATGGGCCGACCTGCATCGAACGGAATTGATGGATAACTGGATGAGGGCGCAGCGTCGCGAGACGCTGCTGGAGATTGAGCCGCTTAACTAGGAGTGAAAATAATGAGCGACGAAGAATTAGTTAGAGTTCGGGGAGTTGAACCGCTCGACGGCTTCAAGGTGAATCTTACGTTTACTAATGGCAGCTCAAAGGTAATCGATTTGGATAAGTTCTTGCGGGGTCCGGTTTTTGAACCAGTGCGAAGAGATTCTGAATTATTCCGCGCGGTCAGAGTCGATGAGGAGGCGGGAACTATAGTGTGGCCCAACGGAGCCGATATCGATCCCGACGTTCTTTACCTGGGGCTCAAACCCGCGTGGATGGAAACTGGAGAGGAGGTTTTAGTGAACTCATGATTCCAGCACAATTCGATTATGTTCGCGCTAACACAATTGACGAAGCGCTCTCTCTGCTCGGGCAAAACGAGGATGCTAAAATTCTCGCCGGCGGCCACAGTTTGCTCCCCGCGATGAAGCTGCGTCTGGCGATGCCTTCGCTGCTGGTGGACATCGGACGGATTAAAGACCTCGCCTACATCCGTGAAGAGAACGGTGGAATTGTGATTGGCGCTGCGACGACACACTATCAAATCGAATCGTCCGACCTCTTGAAATCGATTTGTCCGCTACTGCCACAGTGTGCCGGGCATATCGGCGACGTCCAGGTGAGAAACAAGGGCACCATTGGCGGCAGCGTAGCTCATGCTGATCCGGCCGGCGACTGGCCGGCAGCAATGATCGCTCTGAACGCCGAGATGATCATCGCCAGCAAGAGTGGTGAGCGGTCCGTCAAGGCCGATGATTTTTTCCTTGACCTGATGACTACCGCGATTGAAGCCGGCGAAATTCTCCGCGAGATTCGGGTGCGCAAACCGGCGGGGCAGACCGGTCAGTCATACGTGAAAATGCATCATCCAGCGTCGGGATTTGCAGTCGTCGGAGTGGCCGCAGATCTTTCTTTGACCAGTGAAGGCAAATGCGAACGCGCCAGTATCGGCATCACCGGCGTGGCCGCCAAAGCCTTCCGGCCCTCCGGAGTTGAGAGGGCCTTGAATGGCGCTGCGCTGAACGATGAAACAATCGCGGGCGCCGCGGCACATGCGGCCGACGGGATCGAGATAAATGGCGACCTCTTTGCCTCGGCCGATTATCGGAAACATTTGGCTCAGGTCTATACCCAGCGCGCGATTTCCGCGGCAATGAAGTCAGTGCCGCCCGCGTAAGCGGTTGGGACATCCTGATCCCATCCGCTCGCGCGAATGGTACCGACTCCGCGGCTCATTTTATGAAGATTGACGGCACCCACGAAATCAAAGCTCCCCGCGAAGTCGTTTATCAAGCGATCACTGATCCGCAGATCCTCCAGCGTTGCATTCCGGGCTGTCAGTCCCTCGAAAAGACGGAAGAGAACACCTACATTGCCACGATGAAAGCCGGAGTGGGTTCGGTTAAAGGTACGTTCAAAGGAAACGTGCGTCTCGAAGATATGCAGGCGCCGACTCACTATCGCATGACTGTCGATGGAAAAGGCGCGCCAGGCTTTGTAAAAGGCACTGGAATTTTCAATCTGGAAGAGCGCAATGGCGGAACTGCGATTGCATACGAAGGCGAAATGAAGGTCGGCGGAGTAATCGCCGGAGTAGGTCAGCGGATGATCGAAGCAGCCGCCAAGATGCTGGCCCATCAATTCTTCACGTCGCTGGAAAAAGAAATCCCCCGCGGTGAGGCTGAGCTGGTCGACCTCTAACCCTCCCCACCCAATTATTTTCCCTGGCGATGGATGCATGCCCACGCTTCGCTTCCAAATTGTCGAACTATTTTTGCTCGCGATTCCCATCGCCTGCGCTGCCTGGACGGTGACGCACGAGGAAGTGTTTCGCGAACCGCGCGAATACTGCCAGCGCCACAGCCAGGATTGCATGCGCTGGTATCAACGCAAGTTCTTCTATCTATTCACCTGCGAATACTGCTTCAGCCATTACATCGCCGCGATCTTTATGGCGATTACCCGATTCAAGTTGTTGTTCGCGGACTGGCGTGGTTACCTGCTGGCATTTTTTGCGCTGGTTTGGATCGCCAACCAGTACATGAGTTTCTACAACCGCCTGCGTCTGGATATTAAGAGTGAGCGGCTGGAAGGCGAGATTAAGGAAGAGGTAGCCGAAGCAGCAAAGAAGCGAAATGGCAGAGGATGACTCTCACTGTAAGTGCGACCGGAGCTATGGCTCTGCCACACCGATGCGCGGCAAGTCTCCGACTTGCCGAAATGGCCTACTAAAAAACTGGCGGTCTATGACCGCGGGTCAGAGACCCGAATAAAAGAAAGAATCCGCCACGGCAAGTCTGAGACTTGCCGCGCATCGGCGTGGCAGAGCCATCGCGAAGGTGGAGCAACAAACAAAGAGTGTTGTTCTTTATTCGCCTCTTCAATCCTTCAGCGCGGCCTTGCGCTTCGCGTCCTTCTCTTCCTGGCTCAGTTTGAAGTTGTAATCGTAAATCGCGTTTTCCCAATCGCCGTACATTGGATTTGGCAGCACGATGAAGCGCGAGCCGAATTTCGCCTTGTTCTGTTCGGTAACTGTCATGCGTCCGGCAGACGTCTTGGCGTTCTCGAACACATCGGAAAAGTCGTTCAGGTTGTCGCCCATCAAAAGTACGACGCGATATTTGGCGCTGACTGCTTG
>Ga0070694_100002637_pt1 | contig 10609 bp, 9 predicted proteins | sample KBSK1251metaG_FD_65470 | JGI IMG/M metagenome (GOLD analysis project Ga0070694, IMG submission 65470) | Corn, switchgrass and miscanthus rhizosphere microbial communities from Kellogg Biological Station, Michigan, USA - KBS K1-25-1 metaG | ecosystem: Host-associated > Plants > Roots >... | reverse complement strand
CGACGTCCGTGACATTGATCGCGACCTTCCCGGTCGCGCCGGCCTCGCTGATCGTCGTCATGTCAGAGGACTTTGGCGAAGGTCGGCTCGAGCCGCTTGAAGATGACGATCGCGATTGCGAGCAGCCCGATCGATACGAGCGACACGACCCCGAGGCCGAACCAGTCCGGGGCCTTGCCCTCGTAGATCAGGTTGCGGTACGAGGTGAAAAGGACGTTCCACGGGTTGGCCAGGATGAACGGCGCGAGGACCGGGTACTTCTCGGCGGCCTTGTAGGTCAGGTCGATCGCGTACAGCCCGGGCGAGATATAGAAGGCGAGCCGGAGGAGGTGCGCCGAGAGGTTGCCGATGTCGCGGTAGAAGACGTTGAGGGCGCCGAGCACGATCGCGATCGGCAGCGTGAAGAGGAGCTGGACGAAGGCAACGACCGGGATCAGGAGGAGCCACGGCGACGCCCGGTCGGAGTAGAAGGCGAAGATCAGGAAGGCGAGCGGGATCAGGCCGAAGAAGAAGTTGACGATCCCGGCCATGACCGAGGCGACCGGCAGGACGAGCTTCGGAAAGTTGATCTGCTTGATCAGGCGCTCCATCCCCACGACCGACCCGATCCCCGAGGTGATCGAGGTCGTGAACCACTTCCAGGGGAGGATCGCGGCGAACAGGAACAGGGGGTAGGCCGGCGTGTCGCGCTGGAAGATGACCGTGACCAGGACGAGGTACACGACCATCTGGAGCAGGGGGTCGATGACCCACCAGATGTTGCCGAGGAGGGTGTCGGAGCCCTTCCTCTTGAGGTCCGCCTGGACGAGGTAGCGGATCAGCCGCCGGCGCTGCAGGAGCTCGCCGAAACCGAGGCGGATGAGGCCGATGGGACCGGGGCGAATCGCGGATGACCGAAAGGCCGAGGGGACTTCGGAAGCGACTGCCATATCGGCCGAGAATAGCATGGAGGGCCTCGGCGGCCGGCCAGGGCGCAGGCCCCGGGCCGCGCGGCGGGCGACCCCCGCGCCGCGCGGCGCGGCCCCGGCCAGCCTCGTCGGAGCGCTCCGCGCCCGGAGTGCGAATAGCCGAAAGTCCGGGTCTCCGATTGGGCTCGCCGAACGCGCACGCGCGGCACGGGAACGCGGCGCCCGCCACCCGCGCCCGCGCGCGGCGCGCGCGGGCACCACCCCGCGGAGCCGGCACGGCCCGGTACGGTACGATACCGGCCCGTCCGGCGGCCGCGCCGCCGTCCACCCTTCACGAACTGGACCGCATTCCCCCATGACCATCCGAGTCAGGCCCGCCGACCGCGGCCGATCGAGCCGCGACCCGAGCCGCCGCACGTTCTACATGAACCTCGCGTTCGGGATCACCGTCGTCATCGCCATCCTCATCTTCGTGATCGTCGGCGCGACGACCTGGTACAACGCGCACCTCGCCGCGGCTGCGAGCGTCGATGGCCAGACGATCACGAAGGACCAGTTCGTCGAGCGCGCCCGGGTCGAGCAGTTCCGCCTGCAGCAGCTCGCCAACCGGGTCCAGGCCGAGGTCCAGGCGGGGCGGATGACCGCCGCCGAGGCCCAATCCCGCGTCTCTCAGATCAACAACGAGCTCGACGACAGCAAGGGCGCGTTCAGCCAGACGATCATCGAGAAGCTGATCGACACGACCCTCCAGGCAAAGCTCGCCGCCCAGATGGGGGTCACCCCGACGCCCGAGCAGGTCGACCAGCGGATCGTCGACGACAAGACCCGCAAGGAATCGCGCCACGTCTGGCTGATCGCCGTCAAGCCGGAGGTCGACACCGGCAAGACCGATCCGACCGACGCCCAGAAGGCCGCGGCCAAGAAGAAGGCCGACGACGCCCTCGCGGCGATCAAGGGCGGCAAGACGTTCGAGGAGGAGGCGAAGACCGTCTCGACCGACACGAGCAGCACGTCGGGCGGCGACCTCGGCTGGCTCGACAGCACCGCGAGCGAGGACCCCGACTGGCAGACGGCGGTCTTCAAGCTCGACGTGAACGGCGTGACCGATGTCATCCTCGGCGCCGACGGGACGTACCGGATCGGGCGGGTCACCGAGATCGTGCCGTCGGCGGTCGATCCGGCGTGGGACCAGAAGCTCGCTGCCGCGAAGGTCAGCCAGGAGGCGTATCGCGCTGCGATCACGAGCGAGGTGGTGCGCACGGTCCTCGGCGACAAGATCGTGGCCGACGCGAGCGTCTCGGGTCCCCAGAAGCAGGTCCAGGAGCTGTACATCAAGGCGCCGGCGACCGCTCCGGGTGACGGCGCGCTCAAGGTCCGCCACATCCTCTACTCGCCGAAGGGCGATCCGTCCGGTGCCTCGGCGATCCCGGACACCGATCCGAGCTGGACCGAGGCCCAGCTCAAGGCCACGGCCGCGTACGACAAGATCAAGGCGGACCCGAAGCAGTTCGACGTCATTGCCCGGGCCGAGAGCGACGAGACCCAGGACCGCGGCGACGACGGGACGGGCGGCAAGCTCCCGTACTTCGACCCGACGAGCAACATCGACGAGGCGTTCGCCGCGGCGATCTTCAAGGAGGGCGTGAAGCCGGGCGATCTCCTCGCGCCGTTCAAGAGCTCGTTCGGCTGGCACGTCGTCCAGGTGATGTACGGCCCGCCCGACATCGACGAGATGAACCGGCTCAAGACGCAGGCCGCGACCGCCGGAACGGACTTCGGTCAGCTGGTCCGGGACTTCTCCGACGGGCCGAAGGCGGGCAAGGGCGGCGACATCGGATGGGTCGGCCAGGGCCAGCTCGACGACCGGCTCACCGCGAAGATCCTCGCGACCCCGGTCGGCGGGCTGACCGACATCATCGACCTCAAGGACGACGGGCTGTACCTGTTCAAGGTCGTGAACGAGAAGACGGCGGCGCCCGACGCCGACCAGCTCGAGGCGATCAAGGCGAACGCCTTCGGCAACTGGTACGCCGGGAAGAAGGCCGCGGCCACGATCACCCGCGATCTCCTCTCGAGCTAGCGGCGGATCGCGGTGCTCGACGCGCTCGTCGCCGAGGCACGGCTCCGCTGGGGACTCGACCTCGCGGCGGGGCTCCAGGTCATCGCCGCCGAGCACCTTGCCGGGACGCCGCTCGAGCCGTCGCGGCCGGCCCTGATCGTGCCGGCGGCGTTGCTCCGCATCGAGCCCGGTCCGGTCGCGGCCCTTCCCGGGCGCCACGGGCACGGAACGGACGGCGACGATCCGGTCGCGGTGCTGCGGCGGCTCTATCCCGACGACCATCCGGTCGAGCGATTCGGGGCGGCGCAGGGGTTGACGATCGGCGAGCTCTCCGCCGACACGCTGGCCGCGCCCGTGTACCTCGGCCCGCTCGCCCACGAGCGCGCAGTCGCGAGCCCGTGGGCGATGCCCTGGATCTCGGATCGTCTGCGGCTGCCCGACGGCTGTCCGTGGGACCGCGAGCAGACCCACGAGTCGCTCCGGAACCACCTCCTCGAGGAGGCGTACGAGGTCTACGACGCGCTCGGTGCGGGCGCGACGCCGGCCCTCGCCGAGGAGCTCGGCGACCTGCTCCTCCAGGTCGTGCTCCACGCCCAGCTCGCGTCGGAGGAGGGCGTCTTCGACATGACCGATGTCAACGCCGCGATCGCGTCGAAGATCGTCCGCCGCCATCCCCACGTGTTCGGCGACGCCAAGGTGCGAACCGCGAGTGACGTCAACCGCCAGTGGGAGCGGATCAAGGCCGACGAGCGATCGGGTGCCGCCGAGGGAGAGGCGGCCGAGCCTGGCGCCCCCTCGAAGCCCGCCAAGGGCGCCCTCGACGGCGTCAGCCGGATCCTGCCTGCGCTCGCGGCCAGCCAGGAGATGCAGGAGCGGGCGGCCAACATCGGTTACGAGTGGCCGAACGTCGAGGGCGTGCTCGACAAGGTCGTCGAGGAGCTCGCCGAGCTGCGCGAGGCGCCGACGGCGGCCGACCGGGCCGAGGAGTACGGCGACCTGCTGTTCGTCCTCGTCAACGTCGCGCGCTGGCAGGGGATCGAGGCCGAGGCGGCCCTCCGCGCGGCGAATGACAAGTTCCGGCGCCGGTTCGCGAGCGTCGAGCGCCAGGCGGCCGAGCGGGGCGTCCAGCTCCGCGACCTGTCGTTCGCCGAGCTCGACGCGCTCTGGGATTCGGCCAAGCTCGAGGAGAAGGCGGCCGTCGCGGTCGCAGCGAAGGAGACCACCCGATGATCGGCAACCGCCCCCAGGTCCGGGCCGACGGCCGGGTCCCGACCCAGCTCCGCCCGGTCAGCTTCGAGCTCGGCGTCCAGAAATGGGCCGAGGGCTCGTGCATCGTCCACTTCGGCGACACCCGCGTCCTGTGCGCGGCGACGATCGCCGACCGCGTCCCGCCCCATCTCCGCGGCAAGGGCACCGGCTGGGTCACGGCCGAGTACTCGATGCTGCCCCGCGCGACCGCCGAGCGGACCGATCGCGAATCGGTCAAGGGCAAGCTCGGCGGGCGGACCCACGAGATCCAGCGCCTGATCGGGCGATCCCTGCGCGACGCGGTCGACCTGACGAAGCTCGGCGAGCGGACGATCACCGTCGACTGCGACGTCCTCCAGGCCGACGGCGGGACGCGGACGGCGTCGATCACCGGTGGCTATGTCGCGCTCGCGGCGGCGATGACCACGTACGGGATGGACCGCCACCTCGTCGCCAAGGTCGCCGCGATCAGCGTCGGGCTCGTCGGCGGCGAGGCCCTCCTCGACCTCGACTACAGCGAGGACTCGCGGGCCGACGTCGACTTCAACGTCGTCGGCACCGATGCCGGCACGTTCGTCGAAGTCCAGGGCACGGCCGAGGGCAGGCCGTTCGATCGGCAGGCGATGGACGGGCTGATGGACCTCGCCTCGTCCGGGCTCGAGCGCCTGTTCGCGGCCCAGACCGAGATCCTGGCCACCGTCCGCCGGTGACGCGTCCGCGCCTCCTCGTCGCGACCCATTCGGTCCACAAGCTCGGCGAGCTGCGCGAGCTCCTCCGGCTCGAGCGCGGCGAGCTCGTCAGCCTCGACGACCTGGGCATCGCCGACGAGCCTGCGGAGACCGGCGAGACGTTCGCGACGAACGCCCGGATCAAGGCCCGGTTCGGGGCGCGGCGGACCGGGCTGCCGACCCTCGCCGACGACTCCGGGCTCGAGGTCGACGCCCTCGACGGCGGACCCGGCGTGCGGACCCGGCGGTACGCGGGACCGGACGCGAGCGACCTCGACAACAACGCTAAGCTCCTGGCCGAACTCGACGGCCTTCCGCCCGAGCGCCGACGCGCGCGGTACGTATGCGTGCTGGCGCTCGCGACGCCGAGCGCCGGTGCCGGCCCGCGCGATGCCGTGCCGATCCGCCTCGTCCGGGGCACGACCCGCGGCCGGATCGCGACCGCGCCGCGCGGCAGCGGCGGCTTCGGCTACGACCCGATCTTCGAGCCGGACGGGGAGCCGCCCGGGGGCCGCACGTTCGGCCAGTGGTCGGCCGCCGAGAAGAACGCGGTCTCGCATCGCGGCCGGGCGGCGCGGCGGATGACACCGATCCTGCGCGAGCTCGGGTTCTGAGCGGGTCGCCGGGCCGATGACCGTCCTCCGCTCGGTCTGCGTGTTCTGCGGTGCGTCGAGTGGCCGCGATCCGGGCTACGCGGCCGCCGCGGCCGTCACCGGGGAGACGCTCGCCCGGCGCGGGATCCGCCTCGTGTACGGCGGCGGCCGGCGCGGGCTGATGGGCGCGGTCGCCGACGCCGCGCTCGCGGCCGGCGGCGAGGTCGTCGGGGTGATCCCGCGCGGCCTCGTCGACCGTGAGCTCGCCCACCCGGCCCTGACCGAGCTGCGGATCGTCGACACGCTGCACGAGCGGAAGGCCCAGATGGCCGAGCTCGCCGACGCGTTCGTGGCGCTGCCCGGCGGTCTCGGGACGCTCGAGGAGCTCGCCGAGGTGCTCTCCTGGGCCCAGCTCGACCTCCACGCCAAGCCGATCGGGCTGCTCGACGTCGGGGGATACTTCAGCGCCCTCGAGGCATTCCTCGACCACGCGGTCCGCGAGGGCTTCGTCGCCGAGCGGCACCGCCGGATGCTCCTGCGCGACGACGATCTCGAGTCGCTGCTGCGTACGTTCGAGGCGTGGGAGCCGCCGACCGGCCGGTTCGAGCGGCCCCGTCCGGTCGATCCGCCGACCTCCTGAGGCGGGGAGCCGTGCGGTCAGGGCGTCGCCGAGCCCGCCGTTGACGCGCCCGGCGAGCCCGCCGCCCGCGACGAGCCGGGGCTCGGGACCGGCCAGGTCGGGTCGCTGCCGGGTCGCCCGAAGACGACGCTCGCCAGCGCCCGGATCTTCGCCGGGACCGGGACGAAGATCGAGCCGAACCGGCTCGTCGCGCCGCGGATCTGGGGCGCGCCGAGGACGAGCTTGATCGTGGACGTTCCGCCGATCTGCTCGGCGAGGGCGGCGAGCTCCGGCAGGCGGTCGGGCGGGAGGTCGGTCCGGACCGTCGCGCCGACCGCATCGAGGAGGCGCGGCAGGCTGAACAGGATCCCGGCCCCGACCGCGCGGTTGCGGAGCGCGACGAGGACCTCCTGCTGGCGCGCGGCGCGGGTCAGGTCGCTCTCGCCGGCCGACTTGCGGATCCTGGCGTAGGCGAGGGCGTCGGTGCCATTGAAGTGATGTGGCCCTGGCTGGACCGACCAGCCGCGCTTGCCGTCGAGTCCCGGGTAGCGCGGGTCGTCGAGCGCTTTCCTGACGTCGATGTCGACCCCACCCACGGCGTCGACCATCGCGGCGAACCCGGCCAGGTCGACCTTGGCGTAGTAGTGGATCGGGATCCCGAACATTGCCCCGACGGCGTCCTCGAGGGCCCGGATCCCGCCGTTGGGAAAGTCGGCCGGGTGCCGGTCGGCCCAGCTCATCAGCGAGTTGAGCTTCGGCGCGAAGACGTTGCCGTTGCCGAGCGGGACTCCGGCGAGATCGCGCGGGATCGAGACCATCGAGACCGTCCGGCCGACCGGGTCGAGCGAGACGACGATCATCGAGTCCGTCAGGGCCTCCGTCCGGCCCGGCGCCGAGTCGACGCCGATGAGCAGGACGTTGAGGCGCTCCGTCTCGGTGGGTGGCGGCGCGCTCGAAACCGAACGGGCGGCCGACCCGGCGAAGATCCGGCCGAACATCGCCTGCGCCGCCGTTCCGTAGCTCCAGGCGAGGGCGTGGGGCAGGGCGGTCGCGACGAGCAGGACGACGAGCCCGAGCGCGCCGAGCCGGCCCGGCCGCAGCGGATAGCGCCGGTCGAGGAAGGCGTGGAGGACGGCCATCGCGCGCCAGGCGAGGATCACGACGTTGGCGACGAGCAGGACGCCGAGCACGGACGGGGCGATGACCCGGGCAAGGAGCATCGTCGGGCGATCGGCGTGCGCGAGGAGCCAGGCCGCGGCGATCACGGCCATGGTCGGGAGGCCGAACAGGAGGGTCGGTCGGAACCGGCCGTTCAGCGCCTGGCCGAAGCCCGGCAGCAACGAGGACGCGATCGCCGCGAGGAGGCGGCGGCGATCCGACGGCAGGCGGTCGAGGTGGTCCACGGCGGCCGCGGGGGCCGGGCCGTCATCGACCTCGACCGGTCGGCGGGCCGACCGCATCGGTCGCCCCCGTTCGGCCGGAATCGACGTGCGGGCCCGGAGCGGCGGGGCGGACGGGTCGCGCACGGATCGCTCGGCCATCGCCGGGAGTGTAGCTGCGATGTCGCGTGCCCGCGTGCCCGCGCGGGCGGCGCGGCGACGCGGCGTGCGCTCGCGTGGCCCGCGGTCGCCTGCCCGGCGCTCGTCCGCCACCGTGCGCGTTCGCCGGATCACCCCCGCTGCCACTTCGAATAGCCGAATATCGCGAATCTCGAATCATTCGGCTATTCGCATCGGCTGGGCGGAGAGCGTGGGTCCCGCATGGCGCAGGATCGACTGCGCCGGACATGGTGACGCCGGGCGATCGATCAGCCTGCCAGTGATCGCCCGGCGTCGTGTCTGTGACGCGCGACGATCGACGACTGTTCCGCTCGGGCCCCAAGCACATAGATCGCTGCCCCCCGTCGCGGCGTCGGCGACGAGAGGCGATCGTCATCGGCGGATGCGGCGGTTGGACGACCGTCCATTCAATCGCCGTGGCGCCGATCGCACGCTCTGCAGCGTGCGCGAGCACAACTTGTTCGTTCCAGCGTCTCAGGAGTAACCGTCATGACCACCGTCGCCGGTACCAACCGCTCGGTGTTTTCCCATTCCCTCACACGCGAGTCGATCGATTCGCACAAGCCTGGCCGCGCCCGCCTCCCGCTGGCCGTCGCTGCCATTGCCGCGATCGGGATCGCAGGAGTGATCGCCGCCGCCCAGGCGGGTGGCCGCGTGCCCCCAGCAGCCGGCCCCGTCCCCGGAGAATTCCGCCTCGCGCCCGGGAACCAGCAGCCCTTGGGCGTGGTGGTCCCGCTGGCCGGGCAGGGAGCCGTGCCGGGCGAGTTCAGACTCGGACCCGGCAATGCCACGCCGCCAGGCGTGGTGGTGCCGCTTCGCTGATCACTGTGTCGTTCGGCCAAACCGGCCGGGACACGGCATCCCGGGTCTCGGTGAGCTGGCGGCAAGCCTCCAGCGTCGTCGTCGAGCTTGGCGGGACGGTCATCTGACCGTCCCGCTGCCGTTGTTGCTGTCGCCGGGGCGAACATCGGTCGGCAGCCTCGCCCCGCAACCCGACGCCGCCGGGGACGCCGGCGGCGTCGTTCTGCATCCGGCGCGGTACGATCCGGCGGGCGGGGTGTGGCGTAGTTGGCAACGCACGTGCTTTGGGAGCACGAGATCGTCGGTTCGAGTCCGACCACCCCGACCACTTCTTCTTTCTAATGCCAACCAATCGGAATCATCCGGCGGGAATCGACGAAATCATCAGGTTCTTACCGGAATCGTCCGGCTGACTACCGGTTTCGCGCTTGAACGGTCGTGACTTCCGGCGAAGAGTGCAAGTGGATGGAATCACCCGCCTTAGTGACAACCACCTCCCCTGACGCGTGGGTGGTGGCCGATGTGCGCAGCAGCTTCAAGGAACGTGCTCCAGGTCCAGGTGGTCGACCGTTGGTCGGCCACCCGCATCGAGACTCATCCGTGCCGGGTTGCGCGGGGTCGAATCAGCGGTAGTAGCTCCGGCCATCCGATCGCAGGGCGTCCGCGACCTCCTGGACGGCGCGGCCCGCGGAGGGCCCGTCCGTCGAGCCCTTGACCAGCGCCTGGACCTGCCTGTCGATCTCGTCCTTGACCTCGGGCTCCCAGAGCCAGTCCAGCGGAGTGATCGCGTCGGCGAACAGCGGCAGGAACTCGCGCGCGATCGGGTCCGTGATCGCGTCGTTCGAGGCGGCGATCGGGGAGTAGTTCTGGGTCCCGGCGGTGATCGCGCGGTCGACTTCCGGCCGGCTCGCGTACTCGAGGAACTCGTAGACCGCCTCGCGGCTCCGGCCGCCCTTGGCAGGCAGGGCGTACCCGCCCCACGAGTGGATCGGCCGAGGCCGGGTCGCGCCATCGATGAGCGGCGGTGGCGCGATATGGAGATCGAATGCGCGCGGAGCGGTGCCTGACCGGATCTGACCGAGCATCCACGACCCCTGGAACGTCGCGGCCGCCTTGCCCTGGAGGAAGAGCTGCTGCATCGCGAGATAGTCGGTCGCGCCGGACCCGTCGAGCAGGATCCCGCTCGCGCGCAGACCGGCGATGGTCTCGAAGGACTCGGTCCACTCCGGCCCGTCGTACCGGTGCTCGCCCTTGACCGTCGCGTCCGCGAACGCCTCGGGGTCGCTGCCGGACCGCTCGGCGACCATCGGCAGGATCCAGGTCAGCAGGATCTGGTTGAAGAACACGTCGCCCGAACAATGGACGAGTGGGGCGACGCCGAGCTTCGCGAGCGGCTGCACCATCGCCTCGAGGTCGGCGATCGTCCTCGGGACGGCGACCCCGGCCTCGTCGAGCAGCGCCCGGTTGTAGTACAGGCCCGTCGTGTGCACGCCACGCGTGACGGCGAGGGGGAACGCGCGCGCCGAGGCTTCGCCGGGTCCGCCGATGCGGACCGTTGTGGGCACCCGTGCGAGCACGTCCGCAAGCCGCGAGTCCGCCGACAGGTCAGCGAGCAGCCCATCCCGCGCCCAGGATCGGACCTGCTGCCCGTCGATCGTCACCAGGTCCACGGGCTCACCGGACGCCAGGAGCGAGCGTGCCAGCCGATCCCAATCGGCCCCGCCTCCAGCCAGGGCCCGGACGTCCCACGACACGCCGGGATGAAGCCCGGAGAAGTCATCGAAGGCCTGCTTCAGCGCGGGCTCGGCCAGCGGGTCACCGCCACCGGCGATCATCGTGATCGGGCCGTCCGCCCCAGCCGACGCCGTCGCAGCGACCGATGAGCCGGGATCCCGGCGCGGCGCGCACGCTCCGAGGAACGCCGCCACCGCAGCACTCCCGCCGAGCAGCGCAGAGACCTTCAGCACATCGCGGCGCGACAGTGGCCGGCTCCAGTCGGCCGGAAGCGGCGGACGTCGAGGCGCCATCGATCCTCCCCGCACGAGACCGTCACGGCGCGTCGACCGGTGACGCGGCCGTCGGCAACGAAAGGGT
>Ga0070694_100002636_pt1 | contig 10615 bp, 7 predicted proteins | sample KBSK1251metaG_FD_65470 | JGI IMG/M metagenome (GOLD analysis project Ga0070694, IMG submission 65470) | Corn, switchgrass and miscanthus rhizosphere microbial communities from Kellogg Biological Station, Michigan, USA - KBS K1-25-1 metaG | ecosystem: Host-associated > Plants > Roots >... | reverse complement strand
GCGTCGAGGAGGGCGCAGGAGAAATCGAGCCGCTCCTTGATGTTCGTCGAGATCGCCGTGCGCCTGAGCCGCTCTCCCATCTCGGCGGCGATGGCGCGGAAGCGGTTGGTGAACAGCTCGAGCCGGATGGCTTCCGGCGCCGCCGTCGCCGCGCGCGCCGATTGCTTGGCCGCCGATTTGTCGGCCGCCCCGCGCGGCGATCGCCCGGAGTCCGCGCGGCGCAGGACGATCGTGCCGGCGGCGTCGATCTCTGCCCGCCAGCCCGGCTCGACCACCGTGGCGCTGTGCGCCTCGAAGATCAGGGCAGGGCCGTCGAAACGGGCGCCCGGCCGCAGGCGCGCGCGATCGTGCGCCGGCGCCTCGATCCAACCGCCGTCGAACCAGGCCCGCGAGGTCGACGCGGCGGTCGCGCCGGCCGGTGCGCCCGCGTCGATCATCGCGCCGCGATGCTCGCCGACCACGGGACCCGGAGCGGGGGCGCCGATCCCGCCGGATCCTTCGTCATCGGCCGGGCGCGAGGAGGCGACCACGCGGATCGACTCCAGCTCGACGGCCCGCCCTTCCGGGCGATGGCCGAACAGAGCGGCATAGCGCTCCTCGAACAGCGGGCGGAGTGGCCGCCCGCGCTCGTACGGAACGTCCACGGCGGAATCCTGGCCCAGCAGGCGCACGTGGGCGACGCGGCGGCGCACGGTGATCGCCTGAGGCGCCACCCCCTCGGCGCGCACCGCGTCGATGGCGCGTCGCTCCAGGTGCTCGAAGCGCGCCTCGAGCCCCGGCTCCGTGCGGTCGAGCGCCTCGAGCACCTGCTCCTCGGCGAAGCGCTCGAAGACCGCCCGGCCGAGGCCGAAGGCGCTGAGGAGCCCCGCATCGGGCGGGACCAGCACCGCCTGGATCCCCAGCAGATCGGCGACGCGGCAGGCGTGCTGTCCGCCCGCCCCGCCGAACGCCAGGAGGGCGAATGCGGCCGGGTCGTAGCCGCGTCGCAGCGACACGGACCGGATGGCGTCGGCCATCCGCTCGTTGGCGATGTCGAGGAGCCCCGCGAGGAGCGCCTCGGTGCCCGCCCGCTCGCCGCTGCGCTCGCGGTGCTCCCGCGCCAGGGTGTCGAGGGCCCGCCGGGCCTCGTCGACGAGAATCGGAATCTTGAAGCGCCTCGCGTCGAGCCGCCCGAGAAGCAGGTTGACGTCGGTCAGGGTGAGCGGGCCGCCGGCCCCGTAGCACGCCGGCCCGGGGCTCGCCCCCGCGCTCTGCGGGCCGACGCGCAGGCGGTGCCCGTCGAACCAGCAGACCGACCCTCCGCCGGCCGCGACGCTCTCGATCGCCAGCGCGGGCGCGAGCAGGCGGGCGTCGCCGACCTCGTGCTCGAAGGAGTACTCGAAGTCTCCGTCGAAGCGGGCCACATCGGTGCTGGTTCCCCCCATGTCGAAGGCGATCACCCGGTCGAACCCGGCGCGGCGACCCGCGGCGGCTGCGCCGACCACGCCTCCCGCGGGCCCGCTCAGAAGCATGTCCTTCGGCCGCACCGCCTCGACCGACACGAGCCCGCCGGCGCTGGTCATGACGTGCAGCCGGCCCGGCCCGCCGCGCACGCGCGCGAGGTACGCCTCGAGGATCGGCGCGAGATAGGCGTTCACGACCGCCGTCTCGGCCCGCGGCAGGAGGCGCATGAAGGGGGCGAGATCGGACGAGCAGGAGATGTGACCGATGCCGCGGCGTTCGAGGATCGCCTTCAGGCTTCGCTCGTGCTCCGGGTTGCGGTGGCTGTGGAGCAGGGCGACGGCGGCCGACGCGATCCCCCGGGCCGCGAGACGCGCCGCCGCCTCGTCCGCCCCCTGCTCATCCAGGGGATGCAGGACCGAGCCGTCGGCCGCCAGCCGTCCCCGCACCTCGACGACCTCGGCGTAGAGCGGCTCCGGCCGCCGGATGTCGAGCGCGAACAGGTCGGGACGCTGCTGGGTGCCGATGCGCAGGAGATCGCCGAATCCCTCCGTGATGAACAGCGCGGTCGGCGCCCCCTTGCGGGTGAGCAGCGCGTTCGTCCCCAGGGTCGTCGCCAGCCGTATGGACAAAGGCGGCAGCGGCCGATCGGGGGGCGTGCCGGTCAGGATGCGGGCCGCCAGGACCGGCGCCTCCTCCGGCGAGAGGACCTCGAACGGCGCGCCGGCCGGGCGATCGAACGTGACCGCCCCAGCCAGGTGGATCTCGGAGGCCAGGGCGTCGTAGCGCGAGACGACCGACTCCGGCGCGTCGTCGCCGGGCGCTTCGCGGCCGAGCGCCCGGAAGCGGAACCCGCGGATGAAATCGTCCGGCAGGGACCAGTCGGTCTCGATCTTCAGGCGGGTCGGGGAGACCTGGGCCGCGATCGCGCCGCGCAGGGCGCTGGTGCTCAGGATCTTGGCGCGCGCCAGGCGGCCCCGCGGGTCGACGCCGAGGGCGTCGGTGAAGGTCCCTCCCGTGTCGACCCAGATCTGCCAGGCGCCCGGTTCGCCGGCTCCCGTGCGGCCGGCGTCCGTGCGGCCGGCGCTCACGAGGCGCTCGAAGGTCGTGCCCCGTGTCGCGTCGTGACCACGTCGACCCCCAGACGGATCAATTCGTCGAGAAGCGCGGTCGGTTCGACATGCCGATCCGGCGGGATGAGCCCCTGCAGGGGGAAGCGCCCCCGGGCGATGGCCCCCGCGGCGAGCGCCGCCGGGACGACGGCGGTGACGTACCCCTTCCGCGACGAGACGAGCGCGAGCGTCCAGACCCGGCGGTCGGCGTCCTCGATCTCGAACGCCAGGCAGCCGGTCTTCGAGCCGATCAGGCGCGCCACGGCCAGGCCGGCGGGGAGCGTCGTCTTCACCAGGCCGCGGCCCCAGGAGAAGCGGCAGGCCAGGGACAGCGCCCCCGCGACGGGGGGCGGGCCGCCGTCGACGTAGAAGTCGATCCGCCGCAGGCTCGGCCAGATCCGGGGCAGAAGAAGCGCATCGGTGCTCGAGCAGAGGTGCCCGCGCATCCGGCCGGTCGGGAGGGGCATCGTGAACGTCCGCGTCTCGCGCCAGCCGAGGAGGCGCGTCAGCCGGCCGTCCCGGAACACCCGGATCGGAACCCCGACCGAGTTCAGGAGCGACAACGCGGTGGCATGGCTCGCCGAGAAGCGCGACGCCGGCGACAGGCACACCGCCAGCCGCACCGGCTTCGGGAGCCCGCTCAGGTGGACGGCGGCGGCGCTGATGGCCGACACCGAGCTGCAGGACGTGAGGACGCGAATCCCGGCCGCCTCGATGCGCAGGCGCAGCCCTTCAATCTTCTCGGCATACTCCAGGCTGTCGGAGAGATCGACGACGTCGAAGCCGATCTCCAGCGCCGCTTCGACGAGGGCGGTTGTGCGCGCCTGGAACGGTCCGGCCGCATCGAGCACGACGTCGAACTGGCGGAGCGCCGACTTCACCGAGGCGCGGCTGTTGACGTCGAGGCGCAGATCGGCCTTGCTGTGCTTCGAGGCGACCACGGGCTGCAGCCCGTCCGCCCGCAACCGCTCGACGGCGGCCGCGCCGAAGAACCCCGTGCCTCCCACCACGACGATCCGTCTCACGGCGATCCTCTTCTCAGCGGAGGAACCTTCCTATTATCGCCGCCCAGGGACAGAAGAGGGCCATCAGCGTTCCGGTGAAGAGCGCGATGAAGGGGGCGCTCCCGGCGAAGGTCGCCGCGGTCAAGGCGAAGCCCGCTCCCCAGACGCCCCACGTCCAGACGAGAAGCCCGCCGCGGAGGTTCCCGGTCTTCAGGGTCAGGATGACCCCCGCCACCGTGTACAGACCGTTGGCCGCCCCGCCCGTGAGGAGCGATGCCGCGCGCTGCAGCGCTTCGAGATCGTCGGGCAGCCAGCCGATGAACAGCGACTCGGCCGAAAGGTCGCACGCCAGGCCGGCGGCCGCGACCAGGAAGCCCGCGATGCCCCACGACCGGGCCCGGAGCCGTGAGCCCCACCAGGCGTAGAACGCCAGCAGGCTGAGCCCCGCGGCGATCCAGAGCCCCCAGCCGCCGCGCCAGAGGATCGGGTTCGCCAGGATATAGGCCGCCCGGGCGGCGGGGTCGGGAACGAGCTCCGTCCCCGGGCGCAGCCAGAGGACCGTCGCCGCCGCCGCGAGCCCGTTCAGGATCGCGCAGGCCTCGGGCGCCCGGCCGCGAATCCTTTCGCCGACCTTCGTGCCCTCGAGGAGGAACAGCGAGAACGGCAGCCACCACACGATGTCGTTGAACAGCACCAGCGGAAAGGTCCGGATGGGCCATTCGCCCGAGTGCACCGTCGCGATCCAGCCCAGCGGACCGAGAATCTTTCCGAGCAGCCCCACGGCGATCAGGGGCGCCGCGCGCTCCGGCCTCCAGGCGGCGTACCCGTAGGCCAGGGCGTACGTCCCGACCAGCATGCCGATGCAGCGCCAGAGGGCGGGGTAGGTTGGCGGCGCGAGATCAAAGAGGTTGAAGAAGGAGCCGGGCGCGAAGCCGGCCCACACCCCGAAGGCGAGGTTGTACAGGGCGGCCAGTCCGAACACGATCCTGTAGTAGGGCGCGCGGTTCGCCACTCGTCCCCTTCAAGGTCAGGCTAAATATAGATGATGTGCGGGATGGACAGTGTGGACGAACCCGTGGCAACATCCCATCCTTATTCCGGGCGGAATGCTGCGAAAGTGGCGGAACTGGCAGACGCGCCGGACTTAGGATCCGGTGGGGCAACCCATGAGGGTTCGAATCCCTCCTTTCGCACCAGCTTTTCTTCAGGTCAGGCCGGTGGCCTGCCAAGAGGAACGGCCAGAAGCCCCGCGAGGCGCTCGATGATCGAGCGGTCCTCCTCGCCGAATGGCTCGGGGCGATCGCTTTCGACCTCGATGACGCCCACCGACTTCCCGCCGGCCCGGATCGTCACACTCAGGGACTCGCCCGCCGCGCGGTCCGCTTCCTTGCGCTTCGCCGCCCCGCCGTCTGGTGTCCCGCGGGCTATGTCGACCCTCGTGTAGCGGCGGCCCTGCCGCAGCATCTCGGCCACCCGCGCGCACATCTCATCCGTGGAAGGGTTCGCCTGGATCGTCGCCGCCATGCGCTGCACCAGGACGTCCGGGTCCATCAGGGTGATGTCGGTCTGGAAGGCGTTGTTGAAGCGGTTGAAATAGTTGAACACGCCGATGACGGTGGCGATCTCGACGATCTGGGGCTCGCTGAAGTGTCGTCGCAGCTCCTGGTAGAGCTCGTCCGGGACGGCCGCCGACCCTTCGGTTATGGCGTCGGCGAGCCTCAGGGCCGCCCTCTGGTCGGCGGGGAAGGGGTGTCGCTCCGGGTCTTTCAGCCCTTCGAGGGCCTGGTCGCTGACTCCGAACTGCTTTGCCAAAGCAGTGTGGGAGGCCAGTCAGTAGTGGCAGCTGTTCAGCCGCGACACCCGCACCCCGACCATCTCCTTGAGCGCGACGGGAACGGTCCCGGGCCCCATGACGGCCCGGAAGTGCGCCAGCATGGTGGTGAGGATCTCGGGGCGGTGCGCCACCGAGCGGAACATGTTCGGGATGTTGCCCCGCTCCTTGAGGAACAGTTCGAAGAGCGCCTTGACGTCGGCCCCGACCTGGTCGGGCCCGAGACGGCTGATGCGACCCATGGGGACCTCCTTCCGCCGGCTCAGGGTATCAAATCCTGGCTGCCGGCTGCCGCGACAAATACTTCTCATTTTTCGCTTGCAATCTGAATTTCATACGCCATACTTACACTATGGATTCCGCAGCCGCTCTGCGTGGATCGCATCATTACTTTATACCCGCTCGCCGATGATTCCCGCGGAGTCGATTCCCAAGGCGTCAATCTCCCGCGCGCGCAGTCGCCGGGAACGGCGGCCTTGCGACGATTTGCATGCAGGGAGGACGCGCCGGCCTATCACGCCCCGTCCGCCGACACCTCCTCCGCCTCCGCTTCGCTCGACTACCCGGTCGAGAGGTCGCTGCGCCAGGCGGACGGCCTCGCATTGTCGCTGCGGGCCGGGCTGGACCGCATCGCGATCCCCCTTTCCCGGGCGACGGCCGCGTTCATGCAGCGGGAGGCCTGGTCCGTTTTTGGATTCGCCCGTCTGGAGGATCACGCCCGCGAGCGTTTCGGGCGCTCGGGCCGGTGGGTGAGGGACTGCGCGTCGCTGGGCGCCGCCCTCCAGTCGCTTCCGCATCTGGCTGACGCCCTGACCGGAGACGACGGCGGCCGTCCGCTCGGGCGCGTGGCGGCGCTTCTCGTAGCCCGGATCGCGTCGGCAGATTCTCTTGCCGCCTGGGTGGCCCTGGCGCGGCGCGTCCCGATCCGTGCGCTGCGTGCGTCGGTTCGGGAGTCGCGTGCGGCCGGCTCCGATTGGCCGGTGGAAAGCGAGGCTTCGTCCGCGGAGGCCCCATCGGCAAGCGACATGCAGCGATCCGCCGACGTCCCGGCAGGCCTTTTCGACGACGGGACGGACGATCTCTCCGACCGCACCCTCGTGCGCATCCCCGTCCCTGCGCCGCTCCTCGCGGCTTTCGACGAGGCGCTCGACTTGTATCGCTGCGTCGAGGGGCGCGAGGCCAGCGTGACGTCGTTCGTCGAGGCGCTGGTGGGAGAGGCCTGCTCCGCCGGCCTTCCGCCCGATGCCGACAGTCAGCCCATGAAGGTGTCGCCCGACCCGGCGGTGGTCGAGGTCGCCCTTGCCCGCTCGACCGACAACTGGAGCCACCTCCCCTCGACCTCGCCGGCCTCCTGGTCGCTGGCGCTGGCCGGGGTCGGCCTCGCCCGCCTGCGCGACATCGAGCGCGTCGCCGGGACAGGCGGCGCCCCCGAGCTCGACGGGCAGATCCGCGCCTTGCTGGCTCTCGAGGATGACCTCGACGGCCGCCTGACGAAGGTGCTCGCCGACATGGCCGAGCGCGGTGCCTGGGCGCGCCTCCGCTTCGCCGGCATCGGTCACTACGCCGAGGAGCGCCTCGGCGTCTCCCGAACGTCCGCCGAGGACCGGGTCCGTGCCGCCCGCTCCCTGCGGCAGTTCCCGCTCCTGCGCGCTGCCTGCGAAGCGGGTCGCATCGGCTTCGAGGCCTGTCTTCTTATATTGAGGGTCCTCGGCCGCGGCCCGGTCCCAGCCGACCTCGAGCGCGCCTGGGTCGCGCGGGCCGAAGAGGCCACCGTGAAGCGTCTCCGGGATGAAGCCCGGGCGCTCGGTCGCGCTCGGTCGGCCCGTACCGAATCGGCATCGGCCACCCCGACGCCCCTGGACGACGCCGCGTGGCACGCCTCCCTGCGCCGTGAGCCGGGGACCGCGCGCGATCGGGTCCGGCGGTTCGGCTCGGACGCCGCCGAGCTCCCCAGCCCGGACGTTTTCCTCCGCGTCCGCCTGCCGCACGACCTCGCCGGCGACTTTCTGGGCGTCGTCGAATCAGCCCGGCAGCGCCTGTCGCTGCTTGCCGACTCGGTCCCGTGGGACGAGCCGTGGCCGGATGCTCAGGCCGCGCCATCCAGCATCGCTGCCCGGACGTTTTCCGTCCGCTCCCGCCTCGTCCCGGCCTGGGTCGGTCTCCTGGCGCTCCTGGAGGACTTCGTCCTCACCTGGGACCCCGTCCGAGGCAGCGCCATCCGCCCGGAGGCCGCATCGTCGGCCGATCTCCCGGACGGCGCCTTGAAGGGCGCCTCGGCCCGCGTTTCGCCCGCCGCCCCGAAGCGCCCCGGCGACCCGATCTATTCCCGCGCCGGGTGGCGCTGCACCGCCCCCGGCTGCACCTCGCGCAAGAACCTGGACGACCATCACCTCGTCTATCGTTCCAGGCGCGGCGGCAACGCGCACGACAATCGCGACTGCATATGCCGCTTCCACCACTACTGGGGAGAGCACGGCGAGCTGGCGTCCTGCCGCGGCAAGGCGCCGCTCGGCATCCTGTGGCGGCTCGGCAGGAAGGACCTCGGGGTCTGGTACCGCAACGAGCGGAGGGTCGTGGGGCCGACTTCCTCAGAGTAATGGGCTGCCGGCGGCCAGCCGGCCCTTGAATCGACCGGGGCATCCTGCTATCATCACCCGCCGTCGAACGTGGACTAGCTTCACCGGCTGGGTTCCATCCCCGAGTCGATCCCCCAACAAACCAAGAGGATGACGCCGAGCCGAGGGTATTGAAAGGGCATCGAAGTTGATGAAAGTAGTCGTCAACGAGCTGGAAGGCTGCAAGCGCGGTCTCGAAGTCGAGATCCCGGGCGAGCAGGTTTCCGAGGAGCTCGAGAAATCGATCCGGGAATACTCCCGGCACGCGCGGGTGCCCGGCTTCCGCCAGGGGAAGATTCCGCTCGACGTCGTGCGGCAGCGGTTCGGCAAGGACGTCCGGGACGAAGTCGTCGGCCGGATGGTCCGCGAGTACTCGTACAAGGCCCTTGAGGAGAAGAAGCTCCAGCCGGTGGACGCTCCGGTCCTCAAGGAGGTCCACTACGAGGCGGGACAGGCGCTGACATTCAAGGCGACCTTCGAGGTCCGCCCGGTCCTGACCGTGACGGACTACCGCGGAATCCCGATCGCGGTCGCGCGGCGTCAGGTCTCCCCCGACATGGTGCAGTCCGCGCTGGGCGAGCTGGCCGAGCGCGCCGCCAAGCTGGAAGCGGTCACGGGCCGCCCGGTGCAGAAGGGGGACTACGTGGTCGGGACCCTGTCCTGCCGGTTCCTCAAGGGGAAGGGGAAGAACCTGGCCGACGAGCCGCTCTTCCTCGAGGCGGGGGCCGAGAACAACCACCCCGATTTCAACGCTGCAATCCTGGGGGCCCAGGCCGGGGACGTCCGCACGTTCGAGACGACCTACCCCGACGAAGAAAAGGCCGGCGCGCTGCGTGGATGCAGCGTCTCCTACATCATAAAGATCAAGGAATTGAAGACCAAAGTGCTGCCGAATATCGACGACAATCTGGCCAAGGAACTGGGCGATTTTCAGGGCCTCGCCGAGCTGGAAGAGAAGGTGCGGTCCCAGCTGGAGATGCGTGCCAAGGCGACCGAAGAGGCGGAGGCCAAGGACAAGATCCTGTCCTACCTGGTGGAACGGCACGCGACCGAGGTGCCGGTGGCGATGATCGAGGCGGAGGTCGATCGCCGCCTGGAATCGATCGTCCGCGAGATGATCTCCGAAGGGAAGGACCCTTCCAAGATGCAGGTGGACTGGAACGAGGAGCGGGCGAAGCTGGTCCCGGGGGCCACGAAGACGGTCCGGGCGATGCTGATTCTCGAGGCGATTGCCGAGCAGGAGGGAATCCAGGCGACGGAAGACGACGTCAATGCGTGGCTTAAGGAAGAGGCGCGGCGGCGTCAGACGACCGTCGGTGCCCTGAAGGACCAACTGTCGCAAAGTGAGCGCCTGTCGGGGCTTAGGCGGCAGATCGTCAGGGAAAAGTCGCTTGACTTTGCCTTCAATGGTGCTAATATTACGCACGAGGTGAAGTAACCCAACATGCCACTCGTACCCATGGTTGTCGAGCAGACTAACCGGGGTGAGCGTGCGTACGATATCTACTCCCGGCTGCTCAAAGACAACATTGTATTCATCGGGAGCGGGATCGACGACACCCTGAGCAATCTGGTGATCGCGCAGTTGCTCTACCTGGAAGCCGAAGACCCCGAAAAAGACATCTCCGTTTATATCAACAGCCCGGGAGGCTCCGTCACGGCGGGGCTTGCCATCTACGACACGATGCAGTTCATCCGGCCGGATGTCTCGACCATCTGCATCGGTCAGGCCGCCAGCATGGCCGCGGTCCTGCTCGCCGCGGGCTCTCCGAAAAAGCGGTTTGCGCTGCCAAATTCTCGAGTCATTCTGCACCAGCCGATGGGCGATTTTTCCGGGCAGGCGACGGACGTCGACATCCACGCGAAGGAGATCCTGAGGATTCGCGAGCGCCTGAACAGCATCCTGTCCCACCACACCGGGCAGGCGATGGAGCGGATGCAGCGCGACACGGACCGGGACTTCATCATGACGGCGAATGCATCCAAGGAATACGGCATCATCGATCAGGTCATCTCCAAGCGCGAGTAGCAACGGATCCCAGGCAACAGAAGCACTTTCCAGGAGACAGGTCATGGCCGGCAAGCGTGGTGACGGCGAATCGTTGAGATGCAGTTTCTGCAACAAGGACCAGCGCGACGTCAAGAAGCTGATCGCCGGCCCGACGGTCTACATCTGCGACGAGTGCGTCGACATCTGCCTGGACATCATCGCCGAGGAGCGCGAGCCGGACGAGCCCAAGGCCAAGGTGAAGCTGCCCAAGCCGGTCGAGATTCGCGAGTTCCTCGACGAATACGTGATCGGCCAGGAAAAGGCCAAGAAGAAGCTCGCGGTCGCGGTCTACAACCACTACAAGCGCAACGAGCTGTCGAAGCGCCGCTCCGAGGTCGAGGTCCAGAAGAGCAACATCCTGCTCATCGGGCCGACCGGCACGGGCAAGACGCTCCTGGCGCAGACCCTGGCGAAGCTCCTGAGCGTGCCGTTCGCGATCGTCGACGCCACCACGCTCACCGAGGCCGGGTACGTCGGCGAGGACGTCGAGAACATCCTCCTGCGGCTCCTGCAGGCCGCCGGGAACGACCTGGAGAAGGCCAAGCGCGGCATCATCTATATTG
>Ga0070694_100002635_pt1 | contig 10615 bp, 6 predicted proteins | sample KBSK1251metaG_FD_65470 | JGI IMG/M metagenome (GOLD analysis project Ga0070694, IMG submission 65470) | Corn, switchgrass and miscanthus rhizosphere microbial communities from Kellogg Biological Station, Michigan, USA - KBS K1-25-1 metaG | ecosystem: Host-associated > Plants > Roots >... | reverse complement strand
ACCCACTGCCAGAATTGCTTTTGCGTCGTCCAGAATTCTTTTCGATCGCGGCAAATAACCATGGCCGTCTTTTTCTTCTTTTTTTTCTTCGCTTCCTTTTTCGACATCCCGACTATCAATTCGCTTTCTACTCGCGCGCAGATTTCTCCCTTCAGTTCTGCTCCTGGAAACGCAAATGCGGAGCCACCCGTAAGGGAAACCTCTTGCGCGAGGTAACGTTAAATTTTCAAACGCGGTAAGTGGAACGCACGCCTCCCGCGCACCAGCACTCCAGAGCAGTGCGTACCCTACGGAACCTCATCGCGTAAAAGCCTTGAAACCAACTCCGCGCGCCGCTTTACGCCGAGCTTAGCGAAGATGTTTCGCAGGTGGAACTTCACGGTTTGCTCGCTAACTTCCAGGCGGACGCCGATCTCAGCGTTGGTCAGGCCCTGGGCGCAACACAACGAAACCTCGACCTCGCGGCGGCTCAAAACACGCGCGCCGGCAACTCTTGACATGGCCCTGACCAACGATGCGCCATGTCGTTCGTGCAGGCCCTTCGGATAGATCGATTGCCCCATCGCGCGACGCCGCGCCAGAATCTCTTCCGGTGAGAACACCAGGTAAACCATCAGCGGATGATCGCCGCCATTGTGACCGGCAACCTTCTGCCGCTCTATGCTCAGTTTGTTCACCAGGCCGTTTACGCCACGCCGCACCGTGCTGTAACCCGTGATGCCCGTCAGGCCCATCAGACGGCGCGTGGTGAACGATGCGACCCGCGTCCCGACCGCGGCAATCTCAGCCAGCATCGCTGCGTAGATTTGCTGTTCGCTGGCGCTGTGGCTCAGCGCCACCAGAGCCGTGGCATGCTCGCCCACGTGTTCCGAATTCACGTCGAACGGGTAGGTTGCTGGAGCGGCGACTGCCGAATTTAGACTCTTGGAGACAAGCATCGTGATTTTCGGAACGCGAACGTTGGGAGAGACGAAGCCAGCGGTTCCTTTTTGCTTCTTGACGACCCCGGTGCGCGTTCGTCTTTCACCCCGGAAGTCCCTCGATTTCTTTCGTTTAGGCCGGAAAGACTAATTCTTTGGCAAGGCACTGTCAAGATCAAACTCCGATCAAAAAAAAGATAAGTGCGAGCTTGCGCGAATCTTTTTTGCGATGTAGGCTCTCGGATTCTCGCGACTATGAAATCTTGATCTGCTGAGGGAAATATCTCGCCGTCAGGCGCATGACTGCGACAAACACTACCCCAATGGTCAGGCAGTCGCCTCCCCTGTTACAACTGTTGATTGTGTGCGCGTTAGCTGTTCGCTAATCTATCGTTGCAATCTATCGTTGCGCTCTTTTTTTGGCAGTTTTGAGGGGTTGAATGGATGTCGAACCATCAAGGCGCAGAGAATCGGCGCCATGTTTGGGACACGGCGTCTTCATTTACCTATTTCGGAATGGTTGATTGAGGCGTGCGACTTGAACTGGCAGGAGTTCTATTGAGTGGCGAGGCACCATTTGAGAACGATCATCGCGCTGGAGAGTTTGTGCTGGGCCCGGAGAAAAGCCAGACTCTGGGACTCGTCGAGAACATCGTCTACGAGGTCATCGCCGCGTACCGCCGGCAGGCCGTGTGAAAAGTGGAGTAAAGTGCGAGTGGTGAGCGGGTTGGCGCCGGCAAAGTTGGTTGAGCGGTAGGAATTCGCAGGGAGAAACTCGGGTGACTGAGTGAGGTGTAATCGAAAGGACGGTGCATCAGAAAGTAACTGTGGCCAATCGCCCGCCTGGCTGGTGCCAAGGGCGGCTCATTATCTCAGGACGGGCGCGTCCCGGCGGCCGTACGCTGCTTCTTGTTACCAACTTAAGACAGTCAACCGAACCAGGTCTCAAGTCAGCCGCAGCAGAAAAAGATAGTTGTCACGGTTCGAGCGAGTATCGGATCGCTTCCGCTTACGCGACCTGGGCAATAACTGCCTCTGGCAGCCTTCCTCCGGTTTCGTCTTGAACGATCAGACCGTCAAAGAGGTGGATGATGCGATCGGCGTGTTGGGCATAACGCTGATCGTGCGTGACCATGCAGATTGTCGCGCCGGCGCCGTGCAGTTCGCGTAACAGGTCCATGACAGCTTCGCCGTTGGTTGAATCAAGATTGCCGGTAGGTTCGTCAGCCAGCAGTATACTGGGCTGTCCGCCCACGGCCCGCGCGACTGCCACACGTTGCTGCTGACCACCAGAGAGTTGGCTGGGAAGATGCTTGGCACGATGCGCCATGCCGACGCGCTCGAGCGCCTCAGTCACGCGTTGCTTTCGGTCTTTGGAATTCATGCCGCGATAGGTCAGCGGCAGTTCGACGTTTTCATAGACGGTCAGGTCGCCGATCAAATTGAAGCTCTGAAATATGAAACCAACTTCGCGATTCCGAATGCGCGCGCGTTCGGACATCGAGAGTTTCTCAACTGGCTGGTTGTTCAGCACGTATTCGCCGCCGGTCGGTGTGTCGAGCAAACCCAGAATCGATAGCAAGGTCGACTTGCCACAACCCGACGGGCCGGCAATCGAAAGGTATTCGCCCCGCTTGATGTCCAGGTGAATTGCGGAAAGCGCGTGCGTTTCGACGTCGTCGGTATAAAAAATCTTCTTGACGTCAGCAAGGTGGATCAGAGGATCGGTTGAACTCATTACGGTCTCCTTCGAATGTTTCGTCAAACTTCAGATTGTCGCGTTGATCGTTTAGCAGCGGACTAACGAATGCGAATGCGGCTATAGCTATCCATCGTCGAGGTGTCGGACAAGATCACCTGATCACCTTCCTTAAGGCCGCTCAGTATTTCGATCGTGCTTACTGAGCTACTCCCCAGCGCTACCTGGGTGCGCACAGCTTCCTGTCCATCTGGAGTCAATCGAAACATCCCCACCGTCTGCTGTCCTTGCCCAAACGCTGGCCGTCCTACAAATAAGACATTGTTGAGGCGTTCCAGTTCGATGGTCCCGTCAACACTTAAATCCGGGCGCGCGCTTCCGGGCAGCGGTCCGGTAAGATCAACGTCGACTAAAAAAGTACCTTCGCGCGCCGCCGGGTCGATGCGCGAGACGTGGCCCTGGATGATGCCGTTGCGGGTGTCGACGGCGGCAGGTTGGCCCAGTTTGACGTCTTTGATTTGTGTTTCGGCGACCTTCAATTCGGCTTTGAGTGAGGCTGGATCGGCAACTCGCGCGATGTTCACTCCGGGAGCGACCTGTTGCCCTTCCTGCACCGCCACCACTTGCAGCACCCCGTTTGTACCGGCTCGCACCTTCAAGCCGTCGACTTGCTCTCTTTTGAGTTTCGCCAGCGCGCGTAGTTGCTGGACACGCGATTCCTGAGCGTTCATCTGTGCCTTCGTCGCCTTTCCACTGATCGCCAGGCGTTGTTGCTCCACCTTTAACCTGTTCGCGAGGTCCTGCACTTTCACCCGCGAGATCTTCAACAACAGGTCAGCCACCAGTCCCTGCTTGGCGAGCACCTCGTCGGTATCGAGTTGTATTTTCGCCTGACTGTATTCGGCAGTGATCGTGGCGATGGTAGATTGCTGCGTCATGCTATCGCTCTCCAGGCGCGCGCTCAGACTCACCTGGTCCGCCTGGCCTGCTTTCACCTGAAACTCGGCATCCACGGCCTGCTGTTCCATCTCCGGATTCGAAAGCTCGACGATTACAGTGCCTGAGCCCACTTCAACTCCAGCTTGCACCAGGATCTTTTCGACTCGTCCATCCGCCGGCGCCGGCACCCAACGAGTCACCTGCGGCACCAGCGTTCCGTTGCCTCGCACTTCGCGCAGCATCTGACCGCGCCTGACCGTTTCAATCACGGCCGTAGAACGATCAAGCGTGGCCACCGCGGGTTTTAGTTTGGCGAGAGTATACGTGAGCCCGCCGACCGCCACGAGACCGATGAGCACCAGGATTGAAGTGCGAACTCGCTTTTTGAGTTTTGATTTTCCCGTCCGCTTAATATCCATGGATTCGATTCGAACTGTATGGCCGGCGGAATAACTACTCCGCATCTGCCTAAGATGTTTTTGGAGGGTCAAGAGGAACCAGTCGGGAGATTCTTTATCTAGTGATTGGTGGGCCCCGTTAAAGTCAGGGAATTGTCTTGTCGAGCGCAAAGCTACCGCAGTGGAGTTAAAATGCCCCGTTACAATGTGCCATTGCAATTGAGCTCGCAGTCAGCTGTGTGACTCCCACTCCAGCATTTCCTTTCTAACACTACCTTTCCAGCAGCTTGGAAGTCTTTAAAGGACCATCAAAACTGTTGCAAAGAGTTCTTAAAGATTCTTTAAGTAGTCGCCCCAATCTTTCAACGAGTGCTGCGTTCGAGTTCCTCACGGTTAAGCCTGACCTTGCGCAGTAGGGGTGGGGTGATGGTGGCAATCATTCCCGCGGAAACTGGGTATACATCGGCCCAGTGCTCAAAAGTTAGTCAAGCCGTCAAGCTGGAAGCGTTTTACCACTCGAAAGAGATCTAAGAGCCGCTTTACTTTTCCACCCCACACAATCCATTAGAGGAGTAGCCATGCAAGTCGTGACCAGAGCCATGCAGACCATCATTGAAAAGATTCGCGGTGAGAGGATGCCTAAATCATACCCGATGTTAAGCACGATCAGCTCGATCAAGCCGCGAGTGTTCATCAACGCGCCGAGCGAAAATGAGTCGCGCCAGTTCATCCCCGTCCAGCGGGCCGCCAACATACTGCCACCCAGCTTCCCGCCGATGGCGACCACGACTACGCAGGCGCACATCAACCAGCTGATCCAATCGTTTAGTAGTCCTATCTGGGTGCGCAGGCCCGTGAAAGCAAAAAAGAGCGGTAGGAGGAACCCGGTCGCGAACACCCCAACCCGCTCGGTCAAAAACTCACGCAGGCCGGCACGCGAAGGCATGACAACGCCCGCAAGAAAAGCACCGAAGAGCGCGTGAATACCGATTACCTGTGTGCAGAGCGCGGAAGCGAAGATGAATATCAGCACGACCGTAACGAGCCCTTTGCCGCCCACGGCGCCTTCACGGTATCTGCGGGCAATGCGCCCCAACTGCCTCTTGACCACAAACAGCATCAGGCCGGTAAAGATAATAGTCAGGGAGATCACCGACAAAGCGCCTCCGAAACCGGAGGCCTTCACGATGGCGATGACCACTGCCAGCAGGCACCAAGCGGTCACATCGTTGACGGCCGCGCACGCAAGGGCGGTGTTACCAAGGTTTGAGCTCGACATTTCGTGCTCTTTAAGTATCCGCGCGAGGACGGGGAAGGCTGTGATACTCATCGCCACACTGATGAAAAGTGCGAACCCCGTGAAGTTGATATTCGCTGGCGCTGCGTTTTGGTAAATAACCAGGGAAAACACGGTTCCCAGAAAAAACGGGGCAAGAATGCTGACAACGCTTATGAATAACACCGCCTGCGCCTTCCCCAGAAGGTGCTGGACGTCGAGCTCCATCCCGACGACGAACATGAAAATGACAAGTCCGACTTGGCTCAGTAGCCCGAGGGCATCGAGCGACTGTTGCGGGAACAGGAACGTCATCGCATTTGGCCAAAGAACGCCAAGCAGAGACGGGCCCAGGATAATGCCTGCGATCATTTCGCCGATCACCGATGGCTGACCGGCCTTTCGCAGGAGCGCCCCGACGACCTTCGCGCTCAGGAGGATAGCGATGACCTGCAAGAGTAGAACGCTCAGCGGATGCCGCAAATCCTTCCGGTGTCCGCTGGCGATGTCGGCTTGCGCGGATACCGCGATCCCCTCATGCGGTCGCGCGTCAACCGTCGAAGTTGACGGACGCGCGGCGTTTTCCGAACGCGTTCGGGTGGCGTGCAGGCGTCGACCACCTTCAATGATTAACAGAATTCCGCCGCCGAAAATAACGAGTGTAATAACGTAAACTAAAAGACGTTTACGCAGGAGTGCGGTCCGGATCATCATCCGTCGAAATCGGCCCGCCGCCGGATGAAAGCCATGGGCTCCTCGATGTGGTGCTATGTCTTCAAACATCCGTCAGTCCCTCAGCTCAGGCATCACCAAACGTCTGGCAAAGTCGTCTTTCTTAAACAGCGGCGCGCATTCGCATCTGCACGTGTTTATGTCATGACGCGCGAGCTTCGAATTATCTTGCCGGTCGGGTTCTTTAGCGCTGGCCACCATCGATGAGGTCCGCCAGTTCTGGTGAATCGATTCGATCAACTCGTGCGCAGAACTCGTGCTCGGCCTTCTCGTGAGGTGCCGCTTGACAGATTACTTTCAAATCAGTGTAAGGTCTTATCAGGAAACGCACGCCAGCGGGGACATGACACTGTGGATATCCGTCACTTCTTCCACCAGCTGCTTGTATTGATCGAGGGTTAGCGACTGCGCTCCATCTGAGAGGGCACTCTCTGGGTGGTTATGAACTTCGATGAGCAATCCATCGGCTCCCACGGCCACTCCCGCTCGAGCCAGGGGGGTCACCATGTAGTTCTTGCCTGTCCCATGTGAAGGGTCTATCACCACTGGAAGGTGTGAGATTTGGTGCACCGCCGGAACTGCGGCCAGGTCTAAGGTGTTCCGCGTATGTTGCGAAAACGTGCGCATGCCGCGTTCACACAACACGACTTGATAGTTGCCTTCCAGCATGATGTACTCAGCTGCCAGCAGCCACTCGTCAAGCGTGGCCGCCATCCCTCGCTTGAGCAGCACCGGTAAGTGTGACCTACCGGCTCGCCGTAGTAACGAGAAGTTCTGCATGTTGCGTGCTCCGATCTGGATCATATCGGCGTAGCGCTCTACCTGGTCAATTCCGTACTCATCGAGAGCTTCGGTCACGATCTTTAGACCATAGCACTGACGAACTTCAGCCAAAATCTTCAACCCTGCTTCGCCAAGTCCTTGAAATGCGTAAGGCGAGGTGCGAGGTTTGAAAGCCCCACCGCGAAAGAAGCGAGCGCCGCTGCGACTGACCGCCTCGGCCACAGCGAATGCCTGGGCGTGGCTCTCAATGGCGCACGGGCCCGCGATGAGGGCCAATTCGTTACCGCCGATAGTGGCATCACCAACGCGGACGATGGTCTTATCCGGGCTTAGGTCGAGTGTGATTAGTTTGTAAGGCTTGGTAACGCGAATGGCCTCGGCGACCCCTGGCATATTCTCAACGTAAGAGGGATCAACGGGGCCTTCATTGCCAGTAATTCCGATGGCGGTGCGAGTCGCACCAGGCATTCGGTGTGGTCGCAAACCCAAGTTGTCGATGACCCTAACCACATCAGCGATTTGGCATTCAGTGGCATCTGACTTCATAACTACGAGCATCGCGTTTTTCCTGTTCTGAAAAGATGTTGAGTTTGGCGCGGACAAAACTAAGCTGCCTGCCGCCAAACCTGAGGCATTTAATTATGTAGCTCCGGCCCGGCTGCCGGGTAACCAGTCGACCTGAGTAATTTCATTAACTCTACTCTGGATTCTACGATTCAAGTCAGGCTGCCAAAACCGGCGTCGCAAGCAGTTGGTTATCGAGCTGGCCGTTTTCCAACTTAATAATGCGATCTGCCAGGTGGTAATAGGAGTTGTCATGAGTGATGACCAGGACGGTCTTACCTCTCGCTTTCAAGCCGCCCAGGAGGTCATTGTAAAAAATGTCTTTGAATAGTGGGTCCTGATCGGCGGCCCATTCATCAAATACATAGAAGGAACGATCCTCCAGATAAGTGGTGAGCAGCGCCAGGCGCTTGCGCTGCCCCTGCGACAATGCCGTAGTAGAAAATTTCCCATTCTCGACCTTGACCTTGTGACTAAGCTGGAGTTGGTCCAAATAGGATCGCGCCTGCTCATCGAGATCGGGACTTTCCAGACCCATGAGACTCTCGAAAACGTAGAAGTCTGAAAAGATTACCGAAAAATGCTGACGATAGGATTCTCGTGTCGCCTCGGAAATGTTCCGACCATCAACTCTAATCTCTCCGTTTTCGGGAACGTAAAGGCCGGTAAGAAGCTTCGCAAAAGTAGTCTTGCCACTGCCATTACCGCCCGCCATGAAGACAATCTCTCCAGGTTCGAAGGAGGCACTTAGCGGTCCCAGGATAAAGCTACTGTTGTCCTGCTCGTTATGGTAACTATGCGTGACATCCAGCAATTCCAAATGTCTCCATGAAGGCTTTGGGTCCGCTATTACAAGTTCATCATTCTTGGATTCCTTCGCTAGCGATATTCCCATTGCTTCTACTTTGGCCAGCGCCACACTGGAGCGACCCAGGGTGGGAAGAATAGTCATAACTATTTCCAGCGGAGCCATCATGAAGAGGATGATGATTGTGTAACCTGTTTGGATATTCTTGTTGATATTCGTCAGCTCAGGCACTGCGAAGAGCAGCATCCCGATTAGAATGAAGGACAGTAGCTGACCCCAGCTGGAACCGGCGATGAAGATGGTCATCCCCACAACACTATTGCGACGCAGAGCAAGCGCGCTGCGGTTGAGGACATCGTTAAGGAAGGTCTCACGGCGTTGGTGATGAAGCTTTAGCTCTTTTGTGCCTTCAGTCATCGCCCGAAAACCAGCGAACAGGACATCCTGATCTTCACGTGCATGCTTGATGAAACGCATGGCTGCCGTCATTGGTAGTTGGTAAGTAATTATCCCAACAACCAAAAAGGCAAGCACGGCCAGAAGCACGGTCCACGAGAGCCAACCAAGATAAACCAAACAGCCGACCACCATGGCTACATTTGCAAAGAGGATGGGTATAGAGACGAGCGCGTTGCTGATACTTGTAGTGTCTTCGGTTAAGGTTACCAGCAGGCGCGGAGCCCCAAGGTCTTCCAGTTGTCGTAATGGGGCCGCAAGAATTTTCCGGCTCAACTGCATCCGCAGATCTACGATGGCTCCCTGACCAATTCGTAGCAGTTGGACCTGGGAACCAATCCGGGTCAGGAGAACCAGCAAACAGAGTCCGGTGAAGGCCAGAACCAGTGTTGCCGTCGAGTTGGCAGTACCGCCCAACGCAATGTGTATCACAGCAATTAGACCGGTGCTGGCAAATCCACAGATTACACCGGTGATAATGGCAATGATCACCACCACTGGAGAATTGCGCGAAAGAAAACGGAGAAGATTCATAAGTCCTACCTTTCTGTGAACCAGATCACAGACCAAATTTGTTGTTGTTAGTGGAGTCAAGACCCGTCATTGGAAAATCAGGGGCAAAACTTCGCGTCCCTCGCTAATGTTTACGGGTATTGGTTCTTCCAACGTATTTGCATCTCTCTCTTCGAGACAAGCTCTCAGCCTTTCGGCCAAAGGATCCAGGCTCGGCCTGACCATCATGGAGTAGTGGTTGCCGGAAATCTCATGAACCTCTACTCCTTTTCCAGCCACCTTACCCCATCCCATTGTCTGATCTCGGCGGTCATCTAAAGCTTGTCTAATAATCTTGCGCAAACGCGGAATCTTGCGCCAACTCAGTTTGCTCAAGAACCGTATTACTCGGATAGTACGGGTAGGAAATCCCAACTTATCGGTGGCTTTGAAAAGCGTGACCTGAACTGAACCAGGATCCGGTGCGTAGCTTTGCATAGCTCGAACGTTGGCCCTAAAGACGCGGAAGAGGCGATGAAGTTCGTGCAGATCAATGCCGAGCGGCAGTATTCCAGCTGCGCTTAGCTGTTGAAACAAGTAAGGCAATTGCACGTCTTGATCAAGCTGCGGAAGGTGCTCAGAGGCGCTAATGAGCGCCGGCACTGGAAGCCCCAGATCTTGAGCATATTGGATTAATAACGTCGCATTATTGTCGTCAATAGACTTCTCTTCCGTGTTTGGCGCTTGCGTATCCACCATGGCCAGTAGAGCTATTGTCTGACCACTTGCTTGTAGTTGTCGGGCCATCTCGAAAGCCACAACCCCGCCCATCGACCAACCTCCCAAAGAGTAAGGCCCATTGGGCTGAACGGCGCGCAATGCCTTGATGTAGTGGGACGCCATAGCATCGATTTCTGTCAATGGCTCTTTCCGATCCTCCAAACCCTGCGACTGCAATCCATAAAATGGTTGATCGGGACCTAAAAGACGTGCCATATCAAGAAAGCGGAAAACATGCCCGCCTGCCGGATGCACGAAGAAAAGGGGTGGCTTCGAACCACTTGGCTGAATCTCAATTAATGAGGAATAAAATAGTGAACGTACTTCCTGCTGCAGAAGACGGAGTAGTTGTTCTATGGTCGGCGCCCTGAAGATAGTAGCAAGAGGAAGCTTTTCTCCGAGTAATTGCTCAAGCTTCGACATTAGACGTACAGCTAGTAAGGAGTGGCCACCCAGATCGAAGAAGTTGTCCTTCAGTCCGATGGGCTGTAAATTTAAAACTTCCTCCCAGATCTTGACCAGTTGTCGTTCTAAGACATTCTGTGGCGGTACATAGATGAGATCCGACTCAGAGCGAGAGTGCTCGGGAGCCTGCAACTCGCGCCGGTCCACCTTCCCGTTGGGTGTCAGCGGCAACTCCGTCAAAGCTACGAAGAACGCCGGCACCATGTACTCCGGCAGCTTCTCTCTCAGATAATCGCGTAGTTCCCCGGCACTTACCTCCTGCTCACCTTCGCTTACCACATACGCCACCAGCTGCTTCTGTCC
>Ga0070694_100002629_pt1 | contig 10620 bp, 10 predicted proteins | sample KBSK1251metaG_FD_65470 | JGI IMG/M metagenome (GOLD analysis project Ga0070694, IMG submission 65470) | Corn, switchgrass and miscanthus rhizosphere microbial communities from Kellogg Biological Station, Michigan, USA - KBS K1-25-1 metaG | ecosystem: Host-associated > Plants > Roots >... | reverse complement strand
GACGATGGAACACAAGCACGAATCATCTGCGGCAGTTTTTGGGGCACGAAGGGACCGGTGGACGGGATTGCCGCAGACCCAATGTATCTTGACGTCTCGGTGCCGCCGGGGAAAAGGAAGACACTGCCAATAGCAACGGTTCGAAACGCCTTTGCTTACGTCTTCGCCGGTGCTGGGAAGTTCTGCAATGCGTCGGAACCACTCACCGTACCGACTGAAAGTGTGAAATGGTTAGACACCACGCCTCCGTCCGAAGCTGACGATCGTTCCCTTGTCCTCTTCGACGCCGGTGATGAGGTTGTCGTTCAAGCGGGAGACGATGGCATTCGGTTCTTGCTCGTCTCAGGGGAGCCACTCAAGGAACCGGTGGCATGGTATGGTCCAATCGTCATGAACACGCAGGAACAACTTCAACGGGCGTTTGAAGAACTTAGCGAGGGCACGTTTCTGAATCCACGCAGATGAGCTTGCTTGCTGATCAGGTCGAGACCGTAGGCGGGGGTGAGCGGAGGTCCGCGGGTACGTGGGCGGCAATGGTGGCGGCGATCGTGGCCGCGCGCTGGTGGGCCTGGTGCACGGCCCCAGGAGCGCCGTCGGAGATCTCGGCGCACCGTTGTGTGAGGAGCGCCATTCGTTCGTGGAGCAGAGCCCATGCGGCTTCGCGCCATGGAACCATGTTGCCCAGGGCGTAGAAGACCTCGAAGGTGAACCCTGCCGTGCTGCCTTGATGAGGCGGTCCGGCGGGTAGGGTGGTGAGCGCAGTCGCCAGCGGCCGCAGCACTCCCCCCATCATACTGATCGCCGCGCCGATGAGCGTGGACAATTGCTGTTCCGTCTCGTCGGTGTGAGTGAAGAACCGGGTCAGCAGTAGTTGCACCAGTTCGTACGCCATCGCCGCAAGTTCGGCTATCTGGTGAGTCAGCGGATCGGTGATGAGAGGCTGGGGCGCAGCGATATCGAAGGGCTGGCGGGTGTAGACGGGCAGTACCGGGCGGGCAGGCTCGAACGATGGATTACGCTGCCGCAGATCTTGGTACTCCTGCCACATGCTCAGGAACTTGCCGTAGTGCGCCGTGCGCCAGTCTCCCCGCGCACCCTCCCCCTGCTCGATAATCTCCTCCACAGCGGCCAGCGCCGAGGCTAGATTGGTGACCACGATCAGCTTTGGCCAGTAGAGTAGTTCCGGGGTAGCCTGAGCGCGAGGCGTTCCGACGAAGACTGCCCGCTCCCCCACTCTGGCGGTCAGTCCGCGCAGTCCATCGGCGATGCCCCGGTACAGGTGGCCGATAGTGGCGAACTCCTGCCCGCGAGGCAGCGCCTCATCGGCTTGGACCAGCTCGCGCGGCGGAGCGACCGGCACGAAGCCTTGAGCGTCCTGGAGTTCCATGCCCTCTGGACGCTCCAGGAAGAGGAAGTGGCGCAGCGCCTGCTCCCCGAACGGCAGCAGGTCCATCTGCACTCCAGAGGGAAAGTACCCAGATCGTTGCGGGAAGTTGGGTCGGCCGAAGGTCGGGGCTGCGCCGATCGCCGTCATCAGGTTTGCAACCAGTGCGAGGTGCAGCATCTCATCCACCGCGATGTCGTGCAGCGTCTCGCGCCATCGCGTGACCGCCTCGGCCTGCTCGCCGGTTAAGCCATCGCTCGTGCCATTCTTGAGGCTGAACTCCGCGAACAGGTACTGACACATGATCATGTGTTCGAGCTGCGCAGCCTCGGCGAGCAGCCACCACAGGTGCTCGCGATGCGCCACCACAATCCTGGGTTCACTCATGCACTACTCCAAAGGTGTCGAGAATTTTTAGCCCTGACTTTATTTTGTCAAGCGGCCTCACCCGCACTCAAGTCAAACACAGTAAGAAGACAATCAGGAAAGTTCGCGTTGATAATGCTGGAAGGTATATCATTGAAACCTTTCCGCACAAGGAAACTAGACCGCAGATACGAGCGCTAACTGCGCAAGCATCTTGAGTACACGTTTCAACCGCCGGGCGAAGGCGCTATTTTGGGCATCATCAATTTAAGGATTGTTAGTAAACGACACATGAATTATCCGATACGTATCTTGCTGCAGACGACCATTCCCGCAATCGAGGATGACTGGAACATCAACCGGTTCTCGTTACTCCGTGAGTATCTGGCTTCGGTCACGAACGATGAAGGAAAGCCCGCATTTGATGTGACAGCGCGAAGTCGTATCACTGACGCCGAGGGCAATGATCCGATATTGAGCAATCTGGATACGACTGAATTCGCTGAACTGTGGCTGTTCGCAGTTGATGTTGGCGATGGTCTTAGCACCGCAGACTGTCAAGGTATCACTCGCTTTCGCCAGAAAGGAGGCGGCATTCTGGCGACTCGCGATCATCAGGATCTCGGTTCATCGCTTTGCACTCTGGGAGGAGTCGGACGTGCTCACTTCTTTCATAGCCGGCATCCTGATCCGGATGAATCGCGGCACGTGCGCGACGACCAAGATACGAAGAGCATCTCCTGGCCCAATTATCACTCCGGCAGCAATGGTGACTATCAAAGAATCAATCCGATCGTGCCCGTTCACGAGATCTTGCAGAATCCGAAAAATGCTTCGGGCATGATTGAATATTTTCCTGCGCATCCACATGAAGGAGCGGTCGGAGTTCCCGAAGGAGAAGACCATGCAAACGTGCTCGCTACGGGGACGAGTCAGGTCACCGGCAGGCGCTTTAATCTGATGGTCGCTTTCGAGCAGGCACGCGACCGTCACGGTAATATGCTCGGGCGGGCGATTGCGGAGTCAAGTTTTCATCACTTCGTTGACTACAACTGGGACACGGCCCAAGGATGCCCCAGCTTCCTCTTGGAACCTCCTGGGAATCAGATTAAGCGCGATCCCACAAGACTCGATGACATCAAGACATACGTCCGGAACGTCGCATTTTGGTTAGCCCCAACTCGTGCAAAAGCCGGTGACTAGCCGGGCAGATCCTCGGGCCGCTTCTTTGCGAGTTTGCCGGTGCGCAGTCCCGTGGACTGACCGACTTCGATCAGGTAGCCATCGGGGTCGCGCATGTAACAGCGAATCTCAGCACCGCGATCGATCGGCGGCGTCACAAACTCGGCCCCTTTTGAGCTCCACTTTTCATAGCACGCCTGGATGTCTGCTACGCGCAGGTTCATGAAGGTGGAGACGGTGTTGTCGAACTCGTAGTCTACGACCGAGATGTTCGGCTTGTCCGGGGTTTGGCCACCGCCTGGGTTCATGATCACCCACGAGTTGGCGAGCTTGACCATGCACGGGTTCTCCTCCAACACGAGCTGACCGCCCAGAACGTCGGTATAGAAGGCGCGGGACCGAGCAACACTTCGTACGGTGATGAACAGCGTGACGAGACAGCCCTCGCTCGGCGTGGGCAGGTTTTCGAAGTCGATGTATGGCGTGTGCTCGGTCATAGTTTACCTTCCTCGGCATCACTCCTTGAACGGGGAGTTCAATAAATAATCCACCGTCGATGCCGGGTTATAGCCATGCACAAAGCGCTCGCCAAAGTCACGGGCGAAGTTGTCGTAGGTTGTCGCCGGGCGTGTCTCGACAATGCGGCAGACGGCCTGGGTGAATCGATCCTTCATTCCAAGCCGGGGAAACTCTTCGACGATCGCCGCCACCTCAGCACCGGTCAGCGCTTCGTAACCAAAGCCACCCCAATCCAGTCCGATACCCATTGTGGCTAAAGCGATCTCGGGCTCTTTATAAAGGGCGATGGAAACCGTCGAGTTAAGCGCGACTCCGTCCCACACCAACTGTGCCCGGCGGTCATCCATACCCTCATTGCGAACAAAGGTGCGCGCGGCATTCGCCCCTTCAACTTCAAATCGCAGTGGTCCATCAAAGCCCTCCGCCAGACCCAGGTCGTGCAGGATTGTAGTCATGGCCAGAACTTCCCCATCATGCGCCGTCTGTTTGCGTTGCGCGATGATTGCTGCAAAGAGCCACGATCTCATGACGTGATTAAACAAGTAGGGCTCAGACCGCTCGCGTGCAAAATCTATCGCCCGGGAAATCAATGGCGTGTCGGGCACCGAGACACCTGCCAGTAAATGTCTCGCGGCGTCCGGTTGTGCTTTCTGGCCAATTTGAGTCATTTCACGTTCACCTCACGCCGCCGCCGATTTTTGCTCCGTGATGAAGGCAAGCAAATCAGCGTTGATTTGATCCCGATGCGTGGTGGGCATACCATGCGGAAAACCGGGATAGAATTTCGTGGTGACATTCTTGAGCAGCTTAGCGGAAAGAGGTCCGGAGTCGGCGAAGGGCACGATCTGATCATCCTCTCCGTGCATCACAAGTGTCGGCACGTCGATCTGTTTCAGATCCTCGGTGAAGTCAGTTTCTGAAAATGCCTTGATACAGTCGTACTGCGCTTTAATCCCGCCCATCATGGCCTGCCGCCACCAGTTGTCTCTGACGCCTTGCTTGATGTCGGCACCGGGCCGGTTGTAACCATAAAAGGCAAGCGTAAAATCCTGGTAATACTGGGAGCGGTTTTTAGCAACGCTTTCGCGAATCTGATCGAAAACTTCAAGTGGAGTGCCGCCTGGATTCTTGTCGGACTTGACCATGATCGGGGGGACGGCGCTGATCAGCACCGCTTTAGCGACCCTTCCTTTGCCATAGCGAGCGACATAACGCGCGACTTCTCCGCCGCCTGTGGAATGGCCGATGTGAATGGCGTCGCTTAGGTCGAGCTCTTCGACCAGCTCGTTCACATCAGCCGCGTACGTATCCATCTCGTTGCCGGTTACGGTCTGACTGGAACGCCCATGGCCTCTCCGGTCGTGCGCAATGACGCGATAACCCTGCTCAAGAAAGAACATCATCTGGGCATCCCAGTCGTCAGCCGATAAAGGCCAGCCATGGTGAAAGAATAGCGGCTGCCCCGTACCCCAGTCTTTGTAGTAAATCTGCGTTCCATCTTTCGTTGTGATAGTACTCATGACACTCTCCTTTTCGTTTGTGCATCAGGTGAGCTACACGTTCGCGGCCGTGGCAGCGTCAGTCTCTACCCGCCCAATGTCGCCATCAACAATCACTCGGTAAGTTTTGACCGGATCTGTCGCCGGGCCGCGTAACACCTCACCCGTGCATACATTGAACTGCGAGCCGTGCCACGGACAGGTCACCGTCGATCCGTCGAACTTCCCTTTGCTTAATGGACCTTGCTTGTGTGTGCATTTGTCGTTAGTGGCGCAGAAACTTCCAGCGACGTTAAAGACAGCTGCTTCGCCGACCAGCAAGGCTGATCCAGCCGGCACTTCGCTGGCACGGAATTCATTTTCCTTGAGGACCGGTGGATTGATCGGCGCCGTGGTTGCTGGTTGCGCTGTCACCGCAGGGGCCTGATTTGTTGAAAGGCTGAGCCAGTCTTTGAAGCGTGTCTCACCAAGTTGGGCCGTATCGCCCGGCACGATGCTACGCTCGCTCAACTCGGCATTGAAATATAGCGCGTGTGGATCGGCAACCACCTCGCGGGGATCGTTGAGTGCAGCGAGTCGTTGCCGGATGAGTTCATCGAAACGGAACGCTTCGGGCCCGGCAATTTCAATTGTGCCGTTAAGCGGTGAACTCACCGCCACTTTACAGACCGCACTCGCCACATCGTCTGCGGCCATCGGTTGGAAAAGAACCGGCGGCAAGTAAACTTTGTTATCCCGCGTGGCTTCGTCGGCGATCCGTTTGGTGAATTCAAAGAATTGAGTGGCATGCACGATCGTGTATGGGATCGGACCTTCCTTAATTAGTTTTTCCTGCGCGACTTTAGCCCGCATGTAACCACTCTGAGGTATACGCTCACTGCCGACGACGGAGAGCGCAACGTGATGGCCCACACCGGCAGCAGCTTCATATGTAAGGAGATTGCGAGTTGACGTCTGAAAGAACTCCATCACTGCCGCATCTTCAAACGACGGTGAATTAGAGACATCCACAACGACCTGAGCACCTTTAAGCACTTCAGCCAGTCCCACGCCGGTGAGAGTGTTAACACCCGTATTAGGCGCGGCTGCCACAGCCTCATGTCCGAGCGTGCTGAGTTTTGCTACGAGCTTTGATCCAATTAGACCAGTGCCACCGATAACGACGATCTTCATATCGATACTCCTTCCATTAATATGGCGGAAGCCTTCGCAACCACCAGTTTCTGTGTCTGTACTCGCAAAGACTGAATGGACCTCTGATTTGTGACACGATTTTTTTGAAGAGCATTTAAAACCTTTAACCGCGGATGACACGGATAAAAATCCGGACTTGTTCCGTGTCATCCGCGGTTACGTTTTCCGCGCTGAACTGATCGCCACGAGCTTACTGGGTCTCATGATTAACAAGATTCTGAAGATGCCTTCTTCCGACGCCTCGATCGTCGCCAGGCCAATGGCTACTCCATTGCGCAGCACAAGGGCGGCTGCTTGCCCGTTGGTTTCGATCCACTCAATCGTTACGCCGCTGGCCATGAACGACCCTACCGAAGCATAGTAGTTCGCCACGCGCTCACGACCTGAAACTGGAAGGCGTGCTACGTGAACCGCGCCACCACCATCTGCGTAAGAGACGACGTCAGAGGCAAAGAGTTTCTCCAATGCAGGAAGATCGCCTTTCTGTGATGCGACGATGAAAGCGTTGAGAAGGCGTTTTTGTTCGCCGGAGCTGACCGACTTGCGACGCCCGTCACTGATGTGTTTTCGCGCGCGGGTAACAAGTTGTCGAGCATTCGATTCGGTTGACCGAATGGTGTGGGCAATCTGGTCGTAAGAATAGTCAAACGCCTCACGCAGAACGTATGCAGCACGTTCTGTTGGAGAGAGTTTCTCCAGTAACAGCAGGACAGCAAACTCTAAAGCTTCGGCCTTTTCGGCGCCGAGGCGCGGATCCCCCGAGGTGTCTATCGGCTCAGGCAGCCATGGTCCGATATAGGTTTCGCGGCGAGATCGCGCGGACTGTGCAAAGGTGATTGCTAATCGCGTCGTTGCAGTTGCGAGGAACGCAGGCGGATCTCTAACGGCGCTGCGATCTGTGCCCTGCCAACGCAACCATGCATCCTGGACGATATCCTCAGCCTCAGCTGCGCTTCCGAGCATGCGATAAGCGATGCCAAACAAGCGAGGCCGAACACTCTCAAACACTGAGACTCCATCGTCACTTGCCATCATCTGCACGCCGGAATGGTACTGACAACCCACTTGGTATGGGAAGTCTGGCCCACGTCTTCTAAACCTCGACGCTTTTCATCACCGATCGAACCCTGACCTCCGCATTGCGAACAGGTTAACGCTATTTCTTCTCAGCGAGAAAGTCTAAGAGTTGGGGAATCACTTGATCGGGCGCTTCTTCCATTAACCAGTGTCCTGACCCTTTGATGACGACTCCATTAACATCGCTTGCGACAAGACGACCCTGCTCAATCAAGAAGGTTCCCGAAGCTTTCTCACCCGTCAGCACAAGCATTGGCATTGTGAGTTTGGTTTGGGCGAATTGGGCGAAGTCTTTCGCGTCCTGTTCGAAATTGCGGAAGACTTCGAAACCAGCGCGCATGGCGCCTGGTTGAGCATACGAGGCTGCGTAGAATCGGCGGTCGGTTTCGGGTACCGAATGCTTTGGGTCTGCGGCGAAGTCATTCCAGAAGTGCTCAAAATATATCCGCTCTCGACCTGCGACTAACTTCAGCGGCGTTTCGCCATAGAAATGAAAGTGCCACAGATCTCGTAATAGCCAGACGCTTTTCCAATCGCCAACGCCGGGAAGAAACGCATCCATTAAAACAATCCGATCCACTTCGGTGGGATATTGTGCTGCATAAGCGTAAGCAACCATCAATCCAATGTCGTGACCAACAATGCTCGCATGTTTAAGGCCGAGTGACATGGCCAGGTTATGGACATCCTGGGCCATAGTTTTTTTATCGTAACCACCGTCGGGTTTTGACGACTGACCAAAGCCACGCAGATCAGGGGCTATTACCAAACGAGATTTGGCCAACTCCACGATTAACGGTCGCCACATGCGACTGTTTTGGGCATAGCCGTGCAGAAGAATCACCGGCTCACCTTTCCCGGCCGTCAAGTAGTGAAGCCTCACGCCGTTGACCGAAGCGAACCGATCTTCAATCGTAACCCTCCCCTGTGCGTGAGTGCTCCTCGTCTCATTTGAACTTGCCGGTAGAACTGCAAGAGCCGCAACTAGCACCTGCAATAAGATTTTCATTTTGTGTGCCTCGTTGTGGCTTAAGCGATGCTCGCCTTGACTGCGGCGAGCAAGTCAACGCCGCTCATTGCGTAAAGCTCGCCATTAATAAAGGTGGTGGGTGCGCCGCTGATGCCGTTATTGATGCTATCGTAGTAGTCCTTCAATATTTTATCGGCGTAAGTGTGGCTCGCCATTTCCTGATCGAATCTTTGGACATCGAGCCCGATCGCGTGAGCGTGGTGGCGCAGATGCCGATCTTCCAACTTCTCCGGATCGAGATACAGGCTGCGGTGCATCTCCCAAAACTTTCTCTGAGCCGCTGCCGCTTCCGCTGCTTCGGCCGCCCGTAACGCACGTGGGTGAACATTGATAAGCGGGAAGTGCCTATATGCAAATCGCACAGTGCCAAGTAACTCATCGATCATCTTTTGGACTGCTCGATGTCTTTTGTGACAATCAAAGCACTGGTAATCGCCGTAGTTAACCACGGTTACGGATGCATCGGATGGGCCGATCACGTGATCGCGTTCATTGATCCGCAGCCACAATTTTTCTGATTCTGCTACTGACATTCTGCTTACGAGATTGGCTCATTACGCTATCGATACTTGATACTGAACCTTGGCGTCACGTGGATTGATGCCAAGTTTTTTCATGCGATCGAGTAAGGTGCTCCGCTTCACTCCCAGACGAAGGGCGGCGCCGTTTGGTCCACTAATGCGCCCGTTTGTCTCCTGCAGCATTCTCACAATTCGCTGTTGCTCTTCGTAGTTGCCGACTACTTCCACAGCGTCTATAGCACCGTTCATCTTTTCCGGCAATGATATCGCCAGTACGCCGTTCTGCGTGAGGATAACGGACCGCTCAATCAGGTTTTCCAGCTCGCGCACGTTTCCCGGCCAAGACCAACGCATCAGCTTTTGTATTGCAGCAGACGGAATCGTATCAATGTGCTTTTCCATGCGGCGCGCGTACTTCTGCGTAAAGTGTTGGACCAGTAATGGAATATCTTCGCGTCGTTCGCGCAGCGGCGGAACATGGATCGGGAAAACGTTAAGTCGATAGTACAGATCACTCCGAAACTGCTTCTGTTCCATCATCTGTTCGAGATCGCAATTCGTCGCGGCGACCAGTCTGACGTCAACCTTCTTGGTACGCGCGCTGCCCACTCGTTCGTAAGCGCGCTCCTGTAACGCGCGCAGAAGCTTTGGCTGCAGCTCGAGTGGCATGTCTCCGACTTCATCGAGAAACAACGTTCCGCGATCCGCCAGTTCCAGCCGGCCAGCTCGCTGCATGTGCGCGCCGGTGAAGGCGCCTCGCTCGTGACCGAATAGTTCACTCTCAAACAACGCGCTGGGAACGGCGGCGCAATTGAGAGTCACGAAATCTTCCTTGTGGCGCTGGCTCCGCTCATGGATAGCTCGTGCAATAAGCTCTTTGCCGGTGCCAGTCTCACCCAGCAGCAGAACTGTGGCATCGCTGGGCGCCACCATTTCCACCAACTGCAATACTCGTCGAAGCGGGGCGCTCTCGCCCACAATGCCCGCAAAGTTCGATTGACTGTCTGAACCTTCGATGACGGAAAACTCCTGATTTATGGTCCTCACTTCCCTGAGACCCCTGCCCGCAAAATGAAAGTCTTCATGTGTTTTCGGAAAGGACGCAACATTCAAACTCATGGTATTTACTCCTGAAGAATTAGTGCGTTCTACAATTGCGTAACTCACGTAGTGGTTGGCTTGTTCGCTCGCTGTGGAGCTATCGTGCTGTGCATCTCACGCAGGGTTTCCTGTTTGCGATAAGTCTCTTTTTGATCAGTCGTCTTCTCTTTAGGAGTGACTCCTCCTCAGCCTTCAAGAATACGGCTCGGTTAGTGACGCTACGTTGCTGAGTTTGGTTCTGACTGATCATGACGCTGCTCCTTCTTCCGACTATGCGACGCAGTTTGCTCTCATTGACTTTGCAAACAAACCCTAAATCGTGCGAGAGACGGGTACCTATATCGAGTGAGAGTATTGCTACCCGCGCGAGGGCAAACGCTAATTTAGAGTTGTCGCTGATTTGTTTTTGCGCGGAGGAACCACGGTGACACGAAGGCCAAACAATCTCGCATCCAACGAATACGCTCCTGGGCCAAGAAAGAATAGAGCAGCTGAGGTTAGAATTCTTAAGATGTAGACAAAATTTCCCGGCTGGTCGGCCAAAAAAAGATTTGCGACAGCAGCGGCGCAGGCGACCGCCGCAAGAAAAGGCGTTAAAAAGCCGATACAGAGCAAGCCTGAGATTAGAGCTATTAGCGATACTCCCACCCAGTACAGAGTGGGGGAAGAACGGAGAAAAGGATGCGTCACATTTAAGGCAAACATTGCGGCCGTTGCTATTCTCAAAAACAATAACCCCACACCCGG
>Ga0070694_100002627_pt1 | contig 10620 bp, 9 predicted proteins | sample KBSK1251metaG_FD_65470 | JGI IMG/M metagenome (GOLD analysis project Ga0070694, IMG submission 65470) | Corn, switchgrass and miscanthus rhizosphere microbial communities from Kellogg Biological Station, Michigan, USA - KBS K1-25-1 metaG | ecosystem: Host-associated > Plants > Roots >... | reverse complement strand
GACGCGCTCGTGACCGTCGCGGTGTTCTGGATCGCCGCCGCGGCGGTGCGCCTCGTCCCCCAGGTCGCGGCCGTCCCCGACCTGCGCTTCTTCGTCCTGAGCTGGCTGACGGCGCTCTACGTCGCGGCGATGCTGGCGCAGCGCTTCCGGGCGCAGGGCGCGGCGGGCGGGGGCCCGGGCGGCGCGGCGGAACCGGCGGGATCGGGCGGGGCTAGCCGGCGCGGGCCGGCCGGGACAGGTCGCCGGGCCGGTTGATCAGGAGCTGCTCGAACTCCACCGCGGGGAGCGGCCGCCCGAACAGGTAGCCCTGCATGATGTGACAGCCCTCCTGGAACAGCAGGGTGCGCTGCTCCGGGGTCTCGACCCCCTCGGCGATGACCTCGAGACCGAGGCCGTGCGCCATCCCGATCACCGCCGCGACGATGGCGGCGGTGCCGCGATCGGAAACGACCTCGTGGATGAACGACTGGTCGAGCTTCAGCGTGTCGATCGGGAACCGCCTCAGGTAGCTCAGGGACGAGTAGCCGGTGCCGAAGTCGTCCGCCGCGATCCGGGTCCCCATCGCCTTGAGCATCTTCAGGGTGTCGACCGTCTCCTCGGCGCTCCGCATCAGGACGCTCTCGGTGATCTCGAGCTCGAGCCGGTGCGGGTCGAGCCCGATCCCGCCGAGCGCCTGCTCGATCATCCTGGCCAGGTTCCGCTCGCGAAACTGGCGGCCCGAGATGTTGATCGCCATGACCAGGGGCGCGTGCCCCGCTTTCTGCCAGGCCAGGGCCTGGGCGCTGGCGGTGCGGAGGATCCAGTCGCCGATCGGCAGGATGAGGCCGGTCTCCTCGGCCAGCGGGATGAAGTCCGAGGGCATGACCAGCCCGAGGTCCGGGTGCCGCCAGCGGATGAGCGCCTCCGCGCCGGCGATCGACCAGGTGCGCACGTCGATCTGGGGCTGGTAGTAGAGCTGGAACTCCTCGCGCTCCAGGGCGCGGCGCAGCTTGTTCTCGAGCGACAGGCGCTTCACCGCCGTGACGTTCATCGACTGGCTGAAGAACTGGCAGTTGTTGCGGCCCGCCTCCTTCGCCTGGTACATCGCCGCATCGGCGTTCTTCAACAGGGTCTCGAGGTCGGTCCCGTCCTGCGGAAAGAGGCTGATGCCGATGCTGGCGGAGATGAAGACCTCCTGCTCGTCCAGGCGGAACGGCTGCTGCAGGGCCTCGAGGATGCGCTTCGCGACCGAGGCGGCGTCTTCTCCGCGGGAGATGTTCGAGATCGAGACGATGAACTCGTCGCCCCCGAGGCGGCAGACGTCCTCGTTCGTCCCGGCCAGGTCGCCCCGGGCGATCGCGTCGCTGCTGCGCAGGCTCCGGCGCAGGCGCTCGGCGACCGCCTGGAGCAGCCGGTCCCCCACGCCGTGGCCGAGGGTGTCGTTGATCTGCTTGAACCGGTCGAGATCGAGGAAGAGCACGGCGTGGAGGCCGCCCCGGCGCTTGACGTTCTCCAGCGTCACGCCGAGCTTCTCCAGGAAGAGGCGCCGGTTCGGCAGGAGCGTCAGGCCGTCGTAATAGGCGAGGATGCGGATCTGCCCTTCGGCCCGCTTCCGCTCCGTGATGTCCTGCGTGGTGCCGACCATGCGGACGGCGGTCCCGGCCTCGTCGAACAGGATCTCCGCCTCCTCGTGGACGAAGCGCTCCACGCCGTCCGGCGGGACCACGCGAAAATCGAGGCTGTACGGCTTCTCGCCGCGCAGGGCCTCGACGATGGCGCGGGACAGCATCTCCCGATCGTCGACGTGGATCCGATCGAGCAGCCGATCGCGTCCCGGGGCGGCCGGTCCCGGGATGACGCCGTACAGGCGGTACATCTCCTCCGACCAGTGCATCTCGCCCGACTGGACGTCCCACTCCCAGTTCCCGAGGCGGGCGATGCGCTGCGCCCGGGCCAGCCGCTCCTCGCTCCGGGCCAGGCGGTCGAGATTGCTCTTGGCGTGCAGCATGTAGCGGACGCGGTGGTCCAGGATCGGCATGCTGATCGGCTTCAGGGCGAAGTCGGTGGCGCCGGCCTCGCGCGCCCGGCTGACCGATTCGAGGTCGTCGAGGCTGGTGAGGATCAGGATCGGCGTCGTCTCGCAGCCGGGGAGCCGGCGGATCGCGGCGCACGCCTCGAACCCGTCCATCTCGGGCATGTTGACGTCGAGAAGGATCAGCTCGGGCCTCTTGTTCCGGCAGAGCTCGACGGCGCGCACGCCGTCTTCCGCCTCGATCACCCGGAAGCCCTTGTGCTCCAGCGCCTCGCGCAGGAACAGGCGCAGGGACGCCTCGTCGTCGACGACGAGGATCAAGGGGGCCTCGGGCGGACGGCCCTCGGGCGGAGCGGATCCCTCCATGTCGGCAGAATCTAAGCGCCCGCCCGGGGCCATTCAAGGGCGCCGCCGGGTCCCTTGACGGAATGGCGGCCCGAGCCTAGGTTTCCGGCTGTGACCTATCATCTATTAATGCCGGTCGGGACGTGGCTTCAGGAGAGCTTCGGCCGGCTCCGTGGCCGGTGGTTCACCCTCTCGGCGCTTTTTGTAATCGGCTTCCTGGCGCTGGTCCTGGGCGTCCTGACGGTCTACGGTCTCGGTTTCGTAATCTACGGCTCCCTCCAGGGCTGGGACAACATGATGCGCGTGGCCCTGGATCCCAGAAAACTGGGGTACCTGATCGACGAGGCGAAGGGGGGAGTCGCCCTGTTCAACCTCCTGGCCGCCTTCGTCGCCCTGAGGATCTACTGCTGGATCCTGCTCGCGGCGGTCCACGCCTCCATGGACCCGAACCTCGGGGTCCGCGACTCGCTCCGCAAGGGGAAGGGGCGCGGCTACGCCTTCCTGGTCCTCGTCGTCGTCCAGCAATTGATCCTGCAGCTCGGCATGCTCCTCTTCATCCTGCCGGGACTCATCCTGGCCGTGTGGCTCGGTTTCGCGTTCTGGGCGTTCGCGCGCGAGGAGTCCGGGATCTTCCGGTTCCTGGGAGAGAGCGCCCGGCTCGTCAAGGGACATTTCTTCGGTGTGCTCGGCCGCATGCTGCTGCTCGGGCTCTTGGGGGGCGCCATGATGATCGTTCCCGTGATCGGCTGGCTGATCGGGGCCGCATGGATATTCGTCGCCTGGGGGCAGCTCTACACCGATCTGCGCGGGCCCGCCCCGGTGAAGGCCGGGCCGGCGCGCCGCGCTCCCACGGTCGGCAGGATCGCCACACCGTACGGTTCCACCGCCTAGGCTGTCGGTGAATCACCGGGAATCGGCCTGGCGAGGCGGCCGTGGCCGGGCCAGGACAGCGCGTACAGGCCGGCGGCCACGTACAGAAGCCCGGACAGGCCGACGGTGAACGAGACCAGCTCGAGGAACCCACCCAGGATCGATCCAAGGATGTTGGAGCCCAGGGCGCGGGGCGCGTCCGGCGCGTCGCGGAACGACGCCGCGAAGATCGATCCCGCGAACCCGAGCGGCAGCGTGTAGAGGATGGCGGCCCACAGCCGCCCGAGCGGCAGGGCGGTCAGGACCCCGGGCCGCAGGACCGCCCCTGCGACCAGGCTCGCCATCAGGAGCGCGTACGGGATCACGCCGCGCCCCCACGACGGCCGGACGCTCACGACGAAGTTGGCCAGAAGGACCGCAAGAAGCACGCCGCTGATCACCCAGGCATTGACGGTCCAGGTCGTGCCGAAGACCAGGGCCAGCTTGCTCACGTTGTGCACCTCGACGAGCAGGAACGCCGCCCCCAGGAAGAAGAAATGCCGGTCCAGCCCCCAGCCCCCGCCGGCCGCCCGCTCCGGCCGCAGCATCAGGCCGACGACGACGAAGCACAGCGCGAGCAGAGGGACGGCCAGGAGCAGCATCGGAGTGGGGACGAACCGCCCCTGCGCGAACAGGAAGGGCCAGTCGTCGGTGGACGGCGGGGGGGGCGAGGCCTGGTCCGGCTCCCAGTTCCCCTGGCGCCCGATCTCCGCGGCGAGGGTGCGGATCTCCGGGACGTCGGTCGCGATGTAGTACGCCTGGACGACCCCGCGCTCGTCGCGGACGAAGTAGGCGACCGGCGCCTGCCCGGTCGCGGCTTTCAGATTCTCCATGAAGCGGGTGGCCACCCAGTCCTGGGTGATCCAGAACGACACGAAGATCGCCCCTCCCGGATCGAGAAGGCGCCGGCAGTTGCGGAAGCTCTCCACCGTGTAGATGTAGTTGTCGAGCCGGATGTTGGTGAAGCCGGACAGCGCCGTGTGGGAGTCCAGGTGGCTGAAGACGATCAGGTCGAACCGCTCCCGCGTCGTCTCCACGAAGTGACGGGCGTCGTCGATGACCACGTGCACGCGGGGATCCTGGTACGGCTTGTCGGGATGGAGGGTCCTGCCGATCCGGTAGATCTCCGGATCGATCTCGACCGCGACGACCCGCTCGGCACCGGACTGCAGGGCCGCGGACGCGTCGTTGCCGGCCCCGGCCCCGACGATCAGGACGCGGGCGGCGTGCCCGTGCAGCCGGTAGGGAAGGCGCCAGCGGTCGACTCCGGCGCGCCCCCAGGGGAGCGACTCGGAGCCGACCGGGAACATGAACATGTACCCGGTCCCGTTGACGGTGACCAGCCGCGATCCATCCGGCTTCTGCGTCACCTCGAGCTTGTGGTACGGCGACCAGATCGTGCCGGCCTGCGGCGGAAGCGCCACGACGAGGAAGACCGCCCCGGCCAGCGCGGCGAGGCGGGGGCGCAGCCCGTGGAGGAACGGCACCGTCCCCAGGAGCCCGGCGAGGAACCACGCGAGGGGAGGAAGCGCCAGGTGCGACACAAGGGCGAACGCCAGGATTCCCGCCAGGCTCCCCGCGACGTTCCAGGAGTACGCCCTGAGCCTCCCGTCCCGCCCGAGGGCGTCGATGTCCGCGCCGATGCGCTGCGCGTAGCCGAAGAGCACGACGCTGCTCGCCAGGAAGAGCGCGGCCGTCCAGAACAGGCCCAGCAGGAAGATGCCGATCGTGACGGCCGGGGCGGAGGGCAGGTCGCCCATGAAGATGCTGCCGTAGAAGTTCGACAGGGCCCGCGTGGCGATCTGCGGGCCGAGCTCCCAGCCGGCGCGCGGCGGCAGGGCGACGGCGGCGACGACCGCCAGCAGGACGCCCAGCGACGCCCCGAGGCGGATGCGTCCCCGGGACTTGTAGAAGCCGGCGCCGAAGCCGAGAAAGCAGGCGATCAGGATCAGGTTCTTGAAGTACGCGAAGATCCTGACCTCGCACCCCAGCCACCGGATGAGCGCCAGCTCGACGAACAGGGCGAGGCCGCTGAGGAGGAAGAGCCGTCTGGAGGAGGGGTCGCCCATGAGGGTCCGTCCGGCGGGCATGCGATCTCCCCCTTCGCAAGGCGCTCATCCTACACGCGGCGGCCCGCCGCCACAACCTGGGAGCCGGCCGAATACTCGGACACACTCCTAGCGCGCGAGGAGCATGACGAACGCCCCGAGGCCGACGAGCAGCGCTCCCGCGACACGCACCAGCCGCGCCGCGGCCCGGACGCCGAACAGGGCGACGGTCTGGGGTGTGGAGAGCGGCAGGGCCATGAGGACGATCCCGAGCGCGGCGATGCTGAGGCCGATCCCTGCGGTCCCGACGGTCCGGGCGCCGGCGGCCAGGGCGATCTCGAGGGCGACCATCGCGAGCAGGCAGGCGCCGACCGCCGTCAGGAACAGCCGGCCCGACGGCCCGACCCGCGCCGCGAAGCGCCGGAGCGCCTCCTCGTGCTCGCGATGCACGACGAGGTCCCCCTGCACGGTCGAAAAAAGAAGGGGATGACGCGTCCCGACGGTCGTCTGCCGGAGCTCTCCGCCGGCCTTGTTGCACCAGATGCAGCGTCCTTCCATGGTCGAGTCTCCTACGAGTGGTTGAGGCGCGCTGCCGGAAAGACCTGTTCCGGCGGGCGCAGATAGAGGATGAGGGCGGCGGTCATGGCCAGGCCGAACGTGATGAGCCCGTGAACCAGGGCGATGCCGGCGTGGAACAGGATGCCGGCGACCAGCAGGGCGGGGCGGTGCCGACGATCGATCAGGAGCCCCATGAACAGGAGCGCCTCGAGAGCGAGCGCCCCCCAGGTGAGGAGGACGACCGTCGCCGGCCGGGTGAGCAGCGGCATCAGGAGGGCCCGCCGCCAGTCCGAGAGCCCGAAGACCGGGTGCAGGAACCAGTAGTACACCGCGGTCCCGTTGGCCCACTCCTCCACGGCGATTTTCGAGACGAACGCGACCATGTAGATCACGCCGACCTGGATGCGCGCGACCGCGAGCGAGGACCGGGCGACGAGGGCCGCGATCGCCTGGCGGGGGCCGGCGATGGCTGCCGGGCGGGACCAGTGGAAGCGCCTCGGGTCGGTGAGGGTCACCGGCAGGAGCAGGAGCGTCAGGTTGGCGGCGACCTGATCCCCGCCGTCCACCACGACGCAGGATGCGGCGAAGCTGCAGGTCACCCACCAGTGCAGAAGGCCGGTGAGGCGCGGTCTCCATCCCGACGCGACGACGAGGAGGAGCCCGATCGCCAGCCACCGCGCCGGCTCGAGATGCCCGCCCGACAGGATCGAGAACAGGCTGAGCCGGGAGAGCGGCGCGGTCCCGGCGACCTCGCCCATCCCGATGCCGAGCGGCCTGAAGAGGACGTCGACGTCGTCGGAGGCCAGGTTGGTCAGCGTCCCGAGCGCGAGCACGGTCCGCGCCGCGCCGTAGACGTTGGTCCAGGGCGGGGCGGTGTCACGGTCCGGCGTCATGGCTTTTCCCCTTCCCGGTCGCAGCGCACGTCGAGCCGCGCGATCTTCGAGTCCAGAAGGACCGGTCGCTTCGCGCGGCTCCAGGCCCAGGGCGTGGGGGGCCGGCGCTCGACGAGGAACTCGCCGCAGAGCGCGCGGAGCCTGGATCGATTGACGACCTGCACGGCCGGGACGTCCCGGCAGGTCTCGAGCCGTCCCTTGCAGTCGCTCCACTGGGAGGAATCGACCTCCGCCAGGAGGGACGCCAGCTCGACATTCAAGGCGCGCGCGTCCCGCTTCAATCCGAGCCAGTTGCGCGCGCTCGAGTTCGTGTAGGTGACCTGGACCCACCCCGACTCCGACCGCGCGTAGATGCGATCCACCGGCTCCCGGGGGTCGCGGGTGAAGAAGGCCCACCCCTGGGGGGCGATGGCGATCACGTCCTGCCGGAGCCGGAGGGACGGACGCAACGGGCTGTCCGGTACGCTGCCGAGAAGCACCGGGGCGATCGCCGCCGCCCACGCCAGGGCCACGCACGCCTGCGCCGCGCGCACGGTCAGCTCCCGAGGGCCAGGACGATCGAGTCGACCATCTGCTCGCGGCTCAGCGGCAGGCGCGAGGCCGCCTTGTGGCGTTTCCCGTCGCTGCTCGTGGCATACACCCACGTCCAGGCGACTACGGCCACATACACATTGACGGCAGCCGCGATGTTCAGGGCCGCGGCGTAGCTCTCGGCGAGCGCGATGGTGATCGCCGCCACGATGGCAGCCACAGCGACCAGGACCACGACGACCGACGTGTCGACCGAGGGGGAATCCTGGGTATCCTCCTGGTCGATGCTGCGCGCGATCGCCAGCTCGATCGCCCTCTGGAGCGTGGCGTCGTCGACGCCGGCCGCCCCGGGGTTCTGCTTCAGGGCGTCCAGGAAGCCGCGCATCCGGCCGGGATCCTCCTTGAGGGCCGCGCGCAGCGCCGCGACCTCGTGCATCCCGGAGAGGGTGTCGAGCGTCACCCGCGCGGCGCTCTCCAGCCCGTCCTGGACGGCCAGGTGGTCCCCGCTGCGCATGGCGGCGGCGAACTCGTCGAAGAACTTCGGGTGGGTCAGGGCGATCTCCTCGATCAGGCGGTCCTGGAACATCTCCATGGCGCGGCGCAGCTGCCGGTCCTGGAGGAGCCCGGGGGGAACCAGCTGATCGCGGATCTCGGGTATCAGGCCGGCGACCGGCCCGTGCGCCAGGATGATCCCGCGGTAGAGATCCATGCCGCTGAATTCCGGCGCCGCCGGCCGCGCCGGAGCGGCGAGGCCCGTGCCGTCGAGGATGACGAAGCCCAAAAACACGGCGCAGAAGGGGATCAGGAGATAGGGACGCGCGCACAACTTGCGGTACCGGCACACCACGGCACACCTCCGCGTACGGCGCACAACGGCGCTCGAATCGGGATGCGGGGAATTCCGCTACGCGGCTGGGGTAAAAGGGGCGGGCGCTTCGGGCGTGAATGTACCACGGTTCCGCCGAAGGTCAAGGAAAAAGTTGCAGAAGATTCCGTTGAACGCCTTGGTGGGAGCGGACTCTACGCGAATCGACTCCGGGCATACGGAGAGCGTGGCGGGGTGATAGAATCGGCGGCATTCCCATGATCCTCTCGATCCTGACGTTGCACGTCCTGCTTCCGATGTTCTTCGTCCTGCGGATGTGGCGAGGGACGGGCACCAGCCGCATGCGCTTCTGGGTGACGCTGTTCGCCGGGGGATCGTTCCTGGCGTTCGCCGTCCTGGCCGGAGCCTGGTCCTGGGTCGGCTACCCGCTGCGGATTCTCTGGCCTCTCCTGTTCCTGGCCGCCGCGGTCCACTCGTCGCGACGCCTCGCGCCGGACCCGCAAGGCACCCCGCGCCCCGTGGCGATCCGGGTGGAGCTCGGGATCCAGGCGCTCGTGGGGGCGTTCTTCCTGGCGCTGGCCCTCGTGGCCCTGCGCGGCTACGCGTCCGACGCCGGAGGGATCGATCTGCGCTTCCCGCTCGCGGACGGCGTCTACGTGGTCGGCCAGGGGGGGAGCTCGCCGATCCTCAACGGGCACCAGGCATCGCGCCCGCAGCGCCACGCGCTCGACATCGTCAAGCTCAACGGCTGGGGGATGCGCGCCCGGGGCCTCTATCCCGGAGATCCGGAACGCTACGCGATCTTCGGCGACACGGTCGCAAGCCCCTGCTCCGGGACCGTCCTCGACAGCCGCGACGGTCTTCCCGATCAGGCGCCCCCCCTTCGGGATCCCGAGAATCTCGCGGGCAACTTCGTGGCGATCGAGTGCGGCGGCGCCGTCGTCTTCCTGGCGCACTTCAAGCGCGACAGCCTGCGGGTCGAAACGAACGACCGGGTCGAGGCCGGCCAGCCCCTCGCCCAGGTCGGCAACACCGGCAACACGTCCGAGCCGCATCTTCACATCCACGCCATGCCCCTGCCGTACGAGGGGCTGCGCTCGAAGAAGGCGGGACTGCCGATGCGCTTCGACGGGCGCTATCTCGTCCGCAACAGCCTGGTCGTGTCCCGCGGATGAGCGCCGCGGGGAGGGGAGGACCGTGAGGCTTCAGGATCGCGTCGCGTTGATCACCGGGGGGGCGTCCGGCATCGGCCTGGCGACCGCCGAGCGGTTCCTCGAAGAAGGGGCGCGGGTCGTCATCGCCGACCTCTCCCGGGAGAGCGGAGAGAAGGCGGTGGTGGCGCTCGAAGCGAAGGGACGGGGACGACTCGAGGCGGTCGCGTGCGACGTGTCCCGCCCCGATGGCGTCGCCCGCCTCGTCGAGGGCGTGGCGGCGAAGCACGGCCGGATCGACATTCTGTTCAACAACGCCGGCATGTTCGTCCCGAACGAGCTGCACGATGTCGGCGTGGAGGAATGGGACGAGATCCTGCGAGTCAACCTCACCTCGGTCTACCTCGTCTCGAAGCACGTCCTGCCCCACATGCTGGCGCGCGGCAAGGGGGCGATCGTCAACAACTCCTCCGTGGCGGGCCTGGTGGGGGACGTCAAGTCGGCCGCTTACTGCGCCACCAAGGGGGCGGTGGCTCAGCTGACCCGGGCCATGGCCCTCGACTACGCCCGCCGGGGGATCCGGGTGAACGCCATCTGCTGCGGCGAGATCGAGACCCCCCTGTTCGTGCGCGAGGCCGGCCAGCTTGGTCTTACTGTCGATGAGTTCCGGGCACGCCTCGACGAGGCGCACCCGATCGGGCGGATCGGCAGGCCGCGCGAAGCGGCCGACGCGGTCGTCTTCCTGGCCAGCGACGAGGCGAGCTTCATCACCGGCGCGCTGCTGCCCGTGGACGGCGGCTACTCGGCAGCCTGAGGAGAGACACGATGCCTTCGAGCCACAGGGTCCTGGTCGTCGGCGCCGGCGCGCAGGGGAACGTCGTCGCGGGGGTCCTGGCGCGGGCGCAGGACGTCGCGGCCATCGTCCTGGCCGACCTCGACCCGGAGAGGGCGCGCGAGACGGCGGCCAACATCGGCAGCCCCAAGGTCACGGTCGATCGCGTCGACGCGTCGGCCCTCGAGGCGACGACGGCGTTCCTGCGCTCGGGGCGCTTCGACCTGGTCGTCAACACGGCGCTGCCGGAGTTCATTCCTATCGTCATGCTGGCCGCCCTGCGCGCGGGGACGCACTATCTCGATCTCTCTTCGCTGGTCTTCTACGAGAGACAGGGGAAGCCGATCGAGCAGCTCGAGCAGGAGGGGGAGTGGCGATCGTCCGGCAGGACCGCCCTGGTCAACGCCGGCAGCGCCCCGGGGCTCACGAACGTCATGGCCCGCGAGGGGGCCGAGGCGTTCGACCGGGTCGACTCGATCCGCATCCGGGACTATTCCGTCACCACCAGCGACCGGT
>Ga0070694_100002624_pt1 | contig 10629 bp, 9 predicted proteins | sample KBSK1251metaG_FD_65470 | JGI IMG/M metagenome (GOLD analysis project Ga0070694, IMG submission 65470) | Corn, switchgrass and miscanthus rhizosphere microbial communities from Kellogg Biological Station, Michigan, USA - KBS K1-25-1 metaG | ecosystem: Host-associated > Plants > Roots >... | reverse complement strand
AGGCAGATTCTCCGTGCCCGCCCGGCGTTCGTTCTCGTGGCCGCCACCGAAAAGAATCGGGTCCGGCTGCAACGGCGAGCGCACGTAAAGAGCTCCCGCACCTTTCGGCCCATGAAACTTGTGTGCGCACAATGACACCAGGTCAGCCTGGAACTGTTGGATGTTCTGGAATGGTTCCTTTCCGAACCACTGCACCGCGTCGGTGTGAAATACCACGCCTCGTTCGCGGCAGAGCCGTCCGAGAGCCGCCACGGGCTGAATCGTTCCCGTTTCATTGTTGGCGGCCATGATGCTGACCAGAATCGTCTCCGGACGAATCGCGCCGGCGAGCACGTCGACCGCCACGCGTCCATCGGCATCGACTTCCAGCACGGTGAGCTCGAATCCCTGCTTTTTGGCGAGGTATTCGCAGGCGTGAAGCACAGCATGATGTTCCACGCGGCTGGTAATAATATGATGGCCTCGACCTTGCCCGCGAAGCAGGCGGGCGGCGCCAAAAATCGCCAGGTTCGTGCTCTCTGTGCCGCCGCTGGTGAAGATTACTTCGCTTGGCTTGCAGGCCCAGACGCGTGCCACGCGGTCCCGCGCATCATCCAGCAAGGCCCGGGAACGCCGGCCCACATGATGCACACTCGAAGGATTCCCGAAAATTTCCCCCAGATACGGCAGCATCGCCTCCCGCACCGCCGGCTCCAGCGGCGTGGTGGCGTTGTAATCAAAGTAAATGGTCGCGGCCATGGTAGGCGTCAGGCATTCTTAAACGCCGCGTAGAGCAGTATGTCGTCTACCCTTCCGTCCAGCTTCCGTGCCCCGACCTTGACGCCTTCAGGGAGAAATCCGTGCGCTTCATAGAGACGGACCGCCAGTTCGTTCGAGCGATACACCTCGAGCTCGACTCGCTCCAGTCCCTGCCTAAATGCTCGCTCCAAGGCCTCCTTCAACAATCCCTTCCCAATCCCTTTGCCACGGTAGTCCGCTTTCACCCCCATGCCGAGCCTGCCTACATGCGTCATCCCTTCAAAGACCGCCGGGGTGATGTCGCACCAACCGACGATGGCATCGTCCACCATTGCCACCAAATGGACTCCATTCGAGGCCTTCACGGAGGCAATGAACGATGCGGTCGCCTCCTCGGGAAATCCTGAAGTGCCGGCGAGATAACGTCGCTCTCGGGCAACGGCGTCGATCAGGACCGAGACCGCTTTCGCATCCTCAGGAAGGGTATCACGTATCAACATGGATAAATCCTTCGCTCACCATCACACACGCTCCGCCCGCCCAGGTCGCGGTGACGACGGCGTTGGACTTTTCGGCGCGTCCCAGGAGTGCGCGCGGCGCCCCATCTCGGCTCCTTGCGCCCGGCGATAAGTAAATGTTCCGCAAGGTTGCTTGCCGAGGTGAGCCAGCAAACCCACCACGGCACACGTGGCGCTTCCTGCGGCCCGAGCTTCGGGCACTCCACCCCGTGGTGCGAACATGCGCGCTCGAATATCCACCTCCCCCGATGAGGTAGAACAGCCAGAGGATTGCCTCCGAACCGTGTTTGCGTGAACACGTCACATGTGTAGTACTGATCCTTCATAGGTTCAAAGGCCGTCGAATGTCCAAACTACAGTCCCCCACTGAAACTCTCCTCGATGAACTGCTGAATCACCTGCAGTTCCTCCTCGCACAGGGTGTGTTCCTTGTCGAATTCGCGCCACACGATGGGGAACTTGGCCGCCTGCAATCGCTCGACCTGGCCGCGCACCTGGTCGAATGGCACCAAAGGATCCATTCGCCCGTGCGTGAAAAGCATGCGTTGTCGGCCCGCCACCGCGGAGCGTTCCTCGATCAGTTTCTCGAGTTGATGCACATAACCGCTGACCCCCACCAGACCGGCAAACCGATGCGGATACCGGAAGCCCACGTCGACCGTCATCACGCAGCCCTGCGAAAAACCAAACATTACGGTCTCTTCCGTCGGAAATCCGCGTGTCCGCTGGGCATCCAGCAACTCGATGAGTTCCCGCCGGCTGCGTTCGATTCCTTTGGCTTCGTTGCCGGAGAAATCGTACCAGGCATAGCCGCCGTAGTATGGGTCGGGGGCGTTAACGAGAAGGCAATTGAGCCAAGGCATCCGCAGTGCGACCGGCAGCCATCGGTATCCCGCAGAGCTGTCGCCCAAACCATGCAGCCCAATGAGAAGCCGCTTCGAGCCGGCGTCTGCCGCCGGGATGAATTCCGTTGCCAACATGCGCCCAGTAAACCGCATCCCCGCCGCTCTTGCCAAGCGAAGTGCAAGCTTTCCTTTCCAGAATGACTTCGTAAATTGCTCCGCATGAACCGCCCCAGCATTGTCAGCGTCGCACAGGATATTGCCCGCTTCACCCTTCTTGGCATGAGCCTTCTCGCGCTCTTGGCCGCAGTGATGTTTTCTCCGCCAGCCACGCGCGCGGCCGACAAGACCGCCGGGACGATCGCCGTGTCGGTTTTGACGATGAACAATCCGTTTTTTAAAGAGATTGCCGACAGCATGGCGGCGGAAGCCAAGCCGCATGGCTACAAGATCCTGGCCGTGAGCGGCGACTTCGACGTGGCCCGGCAACAGAACCAAGTCAAGGATTTCATCGTCAAGAAAGTCAGCGCGATCGTGCTGTGCCCGTGCGACTCGAAGGCCATCGGGCCGGCCATTCGTGAAGCCAACAAGGCCGGCATCCCGGTGTTCACCGCCGATATCGGCTGCCTGGACCCAACTGCGAAAGTCGTGTCGCACATCGCCACAGACAACCTGCAAGGCGGACGCCTCGCGGCCGATGCTGTCGTCGAAGCGCTTCACGGCAAAGGCAAAGTGGCCATCCTCGATTATCCCGAAGTCGAGTCGGTGTTGTTGCGCACGAAAGGATTCGAGGAACGATTAGCCGAACTTCACCGCAATCCCGACGTGAAGATCCAGGTCGTGGCCAAGCTGCCCGGCGGCGGAGACAAAGCCATCAGCTTCAAGGCCGCCCAGGATCTCATCCAAGCGCATGCCGACTTGAACGCCATCTTTGCCATCAATGATCCATCGGCGCTGGGAGCGCGCGCCGCGTTGGAAAACGCCGGCAAAGCCGACCAGATCCAAATCATCGGGTTTGATGGACAGCCCGAGGGCAAGCAGGCGATCAAAGACGGCAAGCTCTACGCTGACCCGATCCAGTTTCCCGACCGGATTGGCCGCGAGACCTTCCGCACGTTCCTCAAATACATGAACGGGGAGGACGTGCCCAAACAGCTCCTCATCCCCACTGCGCTGTATCGCAAGGCGGATGCTGTGAAAGACGCTTCGCTGAAGTGAGCGTTTCCACGCCACCGCTGCTGCTGATGGAGGGAATCGAGAAATCGTTCCCTGGCGTCAGAGCCGTCCGCCACGGTCGGCTCGAACTGCGCGCGGGCGAAGTTCTGGCGTTGCTGGGTGAGAATGGCGCGGGCAAAAGCACTTTAATCAAAGTGCTCGCCGGCGCACTTCGACCTGATGCCGGCACCATCCGCATCGACGGACAGGCCGTTCATATCACGTCACCCCACGACGCGCAGCGTCTCGGGATTTCTGTGGTGTATCAGGAATTCAATCTCATCCCCGCCCTGTCCGCGCGCGAAAATATCTTTTTGGGCCGCGAACGGACTCGCGCGGGTTTCATTGGGCGAGGCGAGGAGCAGCGTCAGGCGCGCGCCTTGTTTGCACGGCTCAACGTCCGAATTGATCCGGAAACGCCATGCCGCGACCTGACCATTGCCCAGCAGCAATGCGTCGAGATCGCCAAAGCGCTTGCGCAACGCGCGCGCATCCTCGTCCTGGACGAACCGTCTGCGGTCTTGACCAGCCAGGAAGTGGAGCAGCTGTTCGCCATCATTCGCGAACTACAAACGCAAGGGCTTGGCATCATCTACATCAGCCACCGGCTTGACGAAGTCTTTGCGCTCGCCCAACGCGCGACGATCATGCGCGACGGTCAGTACATCGATACTCAGCCGGTCCCGAACCTCACCCGCGCTCGGATTATAGAGCTAATGGTGGGCCGCGCGCTCGAGCAGGAGTTCCCCAAGCACAAAGCCAGCCCTGGCCCGGTTCGCCTGGCCGTCACCAATCTCTGTCGCGGGCGCAAAGTTCGGAATGTTTCCTTTCAGGTCCGGGCCGGCGAAATCGTCGCCCTGACCGGACTGGTCGGGTCAGGGCGGACCGAGACCGTGCGCCTCCTCTTCGGCGCCGACCGCGCCGACAGCGGCCGGATCGAGTTGGACGGGCGCCCGCTGCGTATCCCCAGCCCGCGTGCGGCCGTTCGCGCCGGCATTGGTTTGCTTCCGGAAGATCGCAAAACGCAGGGGCTCGTCTTGACGCAGTCGGTCTGCGAGAATTTTGGGCTGCCGAATCTTCCTGCGCTGACCCGAATGGGCTTTGTGGCTCGCAAACGGGAGCGGGCAGCCTACACGGGGTACGTGGAGACATTGCGCATTCGCAGCTACGGCCCCGAGCAGCGGGCGCGAGAGCTTTCAGGCGGCAACCAGCAAAAGGTGGTGCTCGCCAAATGGCTGGAACGCCGATGCGACGTCCTGATTTTCGACGAACCGACGCGGGGCATCGACGTCGGGGCCAAGTACGAGATTTACCTGCTTATGAATCGACTGGCCGCCGAGGGCAAGGCGATTCTCATGGTAAGCTCCGAGCTTCCCGAGGTTTTAGGGATGGCGGACAGGATTCTTGTGATGCATGAAGGGCGGATGACCGGGGAGATCACCGACGTGGCAGGAGCAAATCAGCAAGACATCCTGAATCTGGCTGTCAGCGGGGCCGGCCGCCAATCGCCATGAAACGAGCGCTTTCAGATTACGGAATGCTGGGGGCGTTGCTGCTGTTGTGCGCGTTTTTTAGCTGGCGCACCTACGACGAACAGCAACCGACCGGCGCGGCAGCCGGACGTCAGGTGGCATCCCTTGTGGCCAAAACTGCCCGGGCGGGGGCCAGAGTGCTTATTGCCACGCGGGATAACGATGAGGACCGTGAATTCGCCGACGCCCTAACCAACGCGTTAGCCGCCGCCGGCATGGTTGTGGTTGAGACCGTGCACGGCCAACCCGTGGACGCGCGCCGCGCCATGACCCGCATCGTGGAGAGTGGCCAGTCTCTTGATTTCATTGCTTGCAACCACGCCACCGCAACCTGGCCGGTGTTTCAGAACCTGGCCGAAAAACTTCCGCCTCTGGCCAAAACTGTCTTGGTCCAGCCGCAGAGCTATGGGTGGCCAAACTTTCTCAAGACCGACAACCTCTTGAATGTGGCCAATCAAATTGTGGTGATCGCCATCATCGCCATCGGGATGACAATCGTGATCCTGACTGGCGGCATCGATTTATCTGTTGGCAGTTTCGTGGCGCTCTCGGCCGTAGTCGCCACCTGGTTAATCGCCCATGCCGAGACCCAACCTGGCTGGGGCGCCATGACCCTGGCGTGCGCGTCCGGCATCGCTGTGACCGCCGCGTTGGGGCTGTTTTCCGGAGTAATGGTCACGATGTTTTCGATCCCGCCATTCATCGTGACCTTGGCGATGATGCTGGTGGGAAGCGGGCTGGCCTATTTGCTCTCGAAAGGCGAATCGATCTATCGCATTCCCGAGTCGTTCATCTGGCTCGGCCGCGGGACGCTGGGCGGCATTCCCCATTCCGTAATCCTGATGGGCGGGCTCTATGTGCTGGCCCATATCGTGACGAGCCGGATGAGTTTGGGACGATACGTCTATGCTGTCGGCGGCAATCGCGAAGCGGCGCGGCTCTCGGGGGTGCCGGTGACGGCAGTGCTGCTGCTGGCCTACACCTTAAGCGGTGCGCTGGCGGGACTGGGCGGGATCGTGACGGCTTCGCAGCTCAAGAGCGGTTCGCCGAATTACGGAACGATGTATGAACTGTATGTGATTGCCGCGGTGGTCGTGGGCGGCACGAGTCTGTCAGGCGGCGAAGGGAAGATTTTCGGGACGCTTATCGGCGCGTTCATCATCGCGGTAATTCAAAACGGCATGAATCTGACAGGGGTCGAAAGCTATACGCAAAAGGTTGTGCTGGGGCTGGTGATTCTGGGAGCCGTGCTGCTCGACCGTTTGAAGAAAAAGCGGTGGTTGGGATCGGCGTAGCCGGCGTTCGGTAGACCGCCGCATTCTTCCAGTCGCATGGCCCATTCCATCTTTAGATGCATCTGTGTGACAGATTTTTTCTAGTCACCGGCTCTCTGCCGAGAGCCGCTACATCTACGAGTTAGCACCTACCCCGGGCCCGGGATTCCTTTTCTCGTTAATCCGCCGTGAATCCCCGTGTTACTACGGCTGACGTGGCTGCACGCGGGCTGCTTTGGCGACTTCCCCCACGATATGGTCGGTGAGATCGCCGCCGATGGGCCAGATGGATTGGAGCTTGCCGTTGGCGTCGAAGACGGCGGTGCGGAAGCCGTGGTTGAAATTGGCGCCGTCGGGCGTGATCGGCACGCCAAATCCCCGCGCGAGTTCGCGTATTTGGTCCGGCTGCCCCGTCACGAAGCTCCAGTGATTCGAGTCGTAATGATTCCGAACACCATAAGCGCGCAGCAGGAGCGGCGTGTCGATGGGGTCAAACGAGATGGACAGGAAATGAAAGTTCGTCGGGCCACCTGGTGCATCCTTGAGCCGTTGGATGGCGCCTTGGAAGTTCTTGGTCAAACGCGGGCAATACTCCGGGATGGGACAGCGCGTGAAGAAGAAGGTGAGGGTGACCGCCTTGCCCGTAAATTGCCGCAAGCTTAGCGGCTGACCAAATTCGTTGGTCAACGCGAAGTCGGGGATGTTGGAGAGATAAAACTCCACTTCCTTGGTGGCATTGGTGCTCGCATTCGTCGGACTCGCCGCGGCCAACGGGGCGGCGTTGGTCAGGGACGCGGTCCCGATGCGAACGAGTTGCTCGATCCAACTCTGGTCCTCGGTGACGTGCAGTTGGAAGCGAACGCGATCTCCGGCATGGACGTTTTGCAGTAACGCCTGGTCTCGAACCCGAAATGGCATCGTCATCGCCTCCATGTAATTGGAGATGGCCTCGTGCTGAATGACAATGGTTTGTCCGTCGGGTTTGAGTTCGCGCACGGTGCCGACGACAGGAAAGACTTGGGCTTTGGCCGAAGCGGTTTCGGGGCTTTTCCGGCAGGCGGGGAGCCCGCCGAGGAGAGCCGCCAGAATTAGAGGAAACCATCGGCGCATGCGACTGGCGGGAGCATAGGGACGCTCTGCCGTGGTGACCAGCACGGGATTACCCGAAGGACTGGTTACTCGCGGAGGCGCCCGACGATATCCTTCTTACTGACGAGGCCGTGGCTCAAGGCGCCACCGGCTTCCGGGCCGCCGACGACGTAGTACTGGTTCTCCCCGAGTTGGATCGATTTTTCACGGCTGTCCATCTTGAGCTGTTCATTCACCTTCTTGCCGTTGAGGTAAACGACGCCGTCACGAAGTTTGAGCCAATCGGACGGACGCGCGATGATGCGTTTGACCGCGAGTTGGGAGTGGTCGCTAATCACGATTCGATCGCCGCGCTGGGGTGAATACCACAAGTAGCGCAGGAGGGTATGGCGCGCCGCGCCGTTGGCCGCCGGCAAAACCACCCGGGCCACCAGCAAATGGTCAATCAACCACCAGAGCAGAACGACGGCGAGTGCGGCACCCACCGTACGCCAAGCCCACTTCAGTAATGCGGACGGCCATCGCCTTGGCGGTTCCGCCAGCGAGGGGGTTGAGCGCAGGTCTACGGGCCGGATACTCACTGGCTTGGATTCGGCGGACTTGCCCGCTGCCATCCGCAGCTTTGGCATATCATCGGCGTACCAGTTCGCCGAGGATTGGTTCGCCATTGAATCGTCTAACATAACTTCGCGCTGTTGTTCAGCCCTGTTAGGTAAGGCAGGAGCCGGTTCGCCTCAATGGGAGCGAGTACTATGCATGAACCTCGAACTTCTACGATGAGGGACTAGGGGAATTACCTAGGCCAGGCAGCCGCGGCTTGCTGTAAGTGATTGATCAGCAACAGGAGCACCTTGGCACCACTAGCCAATCCAAAGGAGGCTCAGCAACGCGACATAGGTGGCGGCAAGAAAATCGTCAATTGTCACCCCCCAACCCCCGGGAAGCGCTTGGCTTTGGCGAATCGGCCACGGCTTCAACACATCGAACAACCGAAATAGCCCGAATAAGATCGCCGTTTTCCACCAGCCGCCGTGCAAGATAAAGACGTCCAGTTCGGGGACACCGTCGCGGTTGCTGGCGCGAATGATCCAGGGCAAAAAACAGACCGGTAAGGCTGCGATTTCATCCAGCACCACCGAGCCAGGATCGGAGCGTCCGAGAATTTGTTCGGCCCGTCCGCAGCACCAGACTGAGAGCATGAGGCCTGCGGCGGTCCCGCCCAAGTAAAGGGGCAGACTGCCTGACACCAGGAGCAGCGCCACCCAGAGTAATCCCACGAGGGAGCCGAAAGTGCCGGGGGCAACGGGAATACGGCCGACGTCGAGCCCTTGCGCCAACCAGACAATAAATTCGTTGCGCCGCGACCGTTCCGGCGGCTTGCCCTCGTGGGAGGCCGAATCATCCTCGCGCGCGGGAGTGGACCCGTAACGGGAATACACGAGGAGCAGGACCAGCGTCAGCAACAACACGAATTCCCAGCCGCCGAAGAGTCCGGCCAACATCGGGCTGGCGCTTAAAGCGAGCATGGCCGCTACATGTCGCGCAAATAAAGCTGCCGGTTGCGCCAAAGATACAAAGCCCCGGAGGTGAAGGTCAGGAGGACAGTAACCCACAAGGCCGCGTGCGCGAACCACGGCAGCCACGGCTTGAGCCATACCGTCGCCCAGTGACCCCACTCGTCGTAGGCCTCCAACATCAACAGCGCAATCACGGCCGCCATTTGGGAGATGGTCTTATGCTTTCCGTAACCTTCCGCAGCGAGCACGAGCTGCTTGGACGCGGCCAGCAGGCGCAATCCGGTGATGGCCAACTCGCGGCTCACGATGACGATGGCCATCCAGGCTTCCACGCTGCGCGCTTCCACCAGCGCAATAAAGGCTGCGCAGGTCAGGATTTTGTCCGCCAGCGGATCCATGAGAATGCCGAAATTGGTGATGAGGTTGCGGCTGCGCGCGATCTTTCCGTCAAGGTAATCGGTGAAGCTCGCCACACTGAAGAACAGCAGCGCCAGGGTATTGTTGAGACGCCAGTGCCAAAACACCACCACCATAAAGCAACCCGTCAGAACAAACCGGGAAACGGTAAGCTTATTCGGCAAATTCATGCGGGCTCAGCCAGGAGATCATAATCCGTGTGGCCGATGATGCGCACATTGGAGAATTCGCCAAGCGGCACGTCGCCGCGCACGTAAATCCGACCGTCAATGTCCGGCGCGTCGGCCTCGCCGCGCGCCACCACGAACCGCCCCCGCAGCCGGGCCGCTCCTGCATCTGCTTCGCGAATGAGCCCGTGCTCCCACGATCGAATATTGGCCGCCTTCAACTCGCGGGCGGTGGCCTCATGTTCCGCCAGGACGCGCAAGGTTCGCCCGACGCACGCTTCGGAAAGTTCGCGTGCAATTCGATGCTGCTCCGCCATCGCCCGGGCCCGCCGCTTTTGTTTGAGCGCCTGCGAAAGCTGGCCGCCCATGGCCGCCGCGCGCGTGCCGTCTTCCTTGGAATACGTAAAAACTCCCAGCCGTTCAAAGCGTGTCTCGCGAATAAAATCCAACAGCGTCCCGAAGCTCGCTTCCGTCTCACCGGGAAAGCCGACAATGAAGGTCGTGCGCAACGCGATTCCCGGGAGGCCGCGCCGGATGCGTTGGATCAGGTCGATGATGTATGGCTGCGAGGTCTCGCGCCGCATGCGTTGCAGCATATTCTCATGGATGTGCTGCAGCGGCATGTCCACATAACGCGCCACTTTGCGACACGCCGCCATGGTTTCAATCAGCTCGTCTGTCCAGTGCGCGGGATGCGTATACAACAGGCGAACCCAAAATTCCCCCGGCAGCTCGTTCAACGCCCGGAGCAGCGTGCTCAGGGTGGTGGCATCCGCTGCCAACGCCCGCGTCGCCGCCCCGAATTGTTCGGGCGAGGCAATGTTCCGCCGGTGGTTCGGACGAAGGTCGAGCCCGTAATAGGTCGAGTCCTGCGAGATGAGGTTGAGTTCTTTGACCCCTTCCGACAACAGCCGGCGCGCCTCGGCGACGATGTCGGCTTGCGCGCGGCTGCGATGGCTGCCACGCATGCGCGGAATGATGCAAAAGCTGCAGGGATGATTGCAGCCTTCGGCGATCTTGACGTAGGCGAAATGTTTTGGGGTAAGGCGAAATCGAGGCGTGCCGTAGTCCGGGATGTAGGTGGGGCGCACGTTGACTTCAAGCAGCGGACCTTCCATGGAGACGGGCGCGGCCGTGGACGTTTCGGGCGCCGCGGTGGCGAGCATGGATGCCACGGCTTTGCTTCTGGCCGCACGGTCTGCTCTGGGGCCCGTGGATTTGGAGTTGGGGCGATTGGCGGGGCGGCCTTTTGATTTCGACTTTGCTCTCGCGCTTGTTCCTGGCGTGGAGCCGGCATGTTGCTCGCGCCGCGCAATGGCT
>Ga0070694_100002620_pt1 | contig 10639 bp, 12 predicted proteins | sample KBSK1251metaG_FD_65470 | JGI IMG/M metagenome (GOLD analysis project Ga0070694, IMG submission 65470) | Corn, switchgrass and miscanthus rhizosphere microbial communities from Kellogg Biological Station, Michigan, USA - KBS K1-25-1 metaG | ecosystem: Host-associated > Plants > Roots >... | reverse complement strand
GCGGCTAGGCCGCGGCGGCGGGCAGCTCGATGCCGAGGGCGGACAGGCGCGGCCGCACCCGCTCGGTCAGGAGCCCGATGCGGGAGAGGTTGTTCACCATCGAGGTGTGCATGTCCCGCTTGAAGTACTTCCGGTAGATCGCGTAGTCGTTGCGCGCCGCCACGTCGCGGCGATAGGCCTTGGCCTCCTCGATCTGGGCCGCGGTGAAGCCCACGTCGCGGTAGGCCTCGAGGGGGAAGAAGCCGGTCAGCACCTTCTCGAGCGCCACGCAGGTGAAGTCCTCCATCTCCCGGCGCTCCGCGTCGCTGGCTTCCTTGACGATGTCGGGCAGGGCCAGCATGCCGAACCCCATGTGGCGCGACTCGTCCTGCAGGATGCGGGCGCACACCTGGCGGAGGAGGGGATCGGCGGCGGCCTCCTGCATCATCTTGAAGATCGCGACCGCGAAGGTCTCGGCCACCAGCTGGAGCGCGATGGTCTTGATGTACCAGCGCGAGTCGGTGAGGATCGTGTCGAAGAGCACGCGCTCGTTGTCGGGCATCGGGTAGTGGAGCCCCCCGAGCCGCGTCTGGATGTAGCGCTCCAGGACCTCGTTGTGGCGGGCCTCGTCCATGACCTGGGTGGCCTGGAAGAACTTCTCGTCGGTGCCGGTGACGATGTTCACCATCTGGCTGCAGGCCAGCATCGCCCCCTGCTCGCCGTAGACCAGGACCGAGAGTCGCCACGCCGCGATGCGGCGGTTCAGCTCGACCTGATCCTTCTCGGAGAGGCTCGACCAGATCCGGCTGCCGTAGATGTCCACCAGCTCGTCGGAGAGCACCCGGCCGTCGGACGGCTCGGCGGTCTCCCAGGCGATGTCGCGGCTCGCGTTCCACTGGTCGCGCTTGGCCTTCTCGTAGAGGCTGCGCATGTCCTCGGCCTGCACCGAGTAGTCGAACTCGAACACGGTATCGATCGTGCCGGGGATAACGCGCCGCTCCATGGGGGCCTCCTGGGTGCTGAAAACCGGAGAGTATCGCTTTTGAACTCGCTAGTTTTTACCACGGAGAGGGCGGGACCGTCAAGTAGACTGGCCGGGATGAACGCCAGGCGCAAGGCGGCGCGGGCCCAGATCCTGCGGGCCGCTGCGGACCTCTTCCGCGAGCGCGGCTACCAGGCCTCCACGGTGGACCACATCGCTGCGCGCCTCGGCATGTCGAAGGCCTCGCTCTACACCCACTTCCGCGCCAAGGAGGAGATGCTCGCCGCCATCTCGCGCGAGACCATCGAGGCCTTCACCCGGGACCTGGCCCTGGTCCTGGGCTCCCGCCTGGGCCCCGAGGAGAAGCTGCGGCGGATGGTCCGGCAGCACGTGCGGTTCGTCATCGCCAACCGGTCGTTCCTGACCGTGTTCTTCGGCGAGGAGGCCAACCTCCCGACCCGCTTCGCCCGCTCCCTCGCCGCGCAGAAGGACCGCTACGACAAGGGGGTCGAGCGGATCGTGGCGGAGGGGATCCGGAGCGGGGTCTTCCGCGACGTGCCGCCGCGGCTGGTGGTCTTCGCGGTGCTCGGCATGGTCAACTGGGTGCACAAGTGGTACAACCCCGCCGGTCGCTGGGGCGCCGAGGAGATCTCGGCCGCGTTCCTGGCCCTGATCGAGGGCGGGCTGCTCCGGCAGCGGCGCCGGGGGCCGGGCCTGACCGGCCGCCTGCGCCGGCTCGAGCGGGACCTGCGTGAGGTCGCCCGGCAGCTCGACGCGTGACTGGCTGGGCGCCCACATGTCCATCGCGGGAGGCCTCGCCCGCGCGCTGGACCGGGGGCTCGAGGCGGGCTGCTCGGTGGTGCAGATCTTCCTCAGGAACCAGCGCCAGTGGACGGCGCGCCCCTACGCCGACAGCGAGGTCCGCGAGTTCCGCGCGGCCTGGCGGGCGAGCGGCCTCCGGGTCGTGTTCGCCCACGCGAACTACCTGATCAACCTCGCGACGCCCGTCGACGCCGAGTGGCGCCGGGCGGTGGACGTCTTTCACGACGAGCTCGAGCGCGCCGAGGCGCTGGGGCTGCCGTTCGTGGTGATCCATCCCGGCTCGCACCGGGACGCGGGGCTTGCGGAGGGGATCCGCCGCGTGGCCCGGGCCATCGACCTGCTCCACGAGCGCACGCGCGGCCAGCGGGTGCGGATCGTGCTCGAGAACACCGCGGGCGGCGGCGCGAGCATCGGGCGGAGCCTCGAGGAGCTGGCCCGGGTGATCGGAGCGGTGCGGGAGCCGGAGCGGGTGGGGGTCTGCCTCGACACCTGCCATCTCTTCGCGGCCGGCTACGACCTCCGCTCGCGCGCCGGCTACCGGGCCACGATGGCGGAGTGCGCGCGCCGTCTCGGGACCGGGCGCGTGCTCGCCTTCCATCTCAACGACGCCAAGCAGCCGCTCGGCTCCGGCCTCGACCGCCACGAGAAGATCGGGCGCGGCCACCTGGGCGTCGAGCCGTTTCGCTGGCTCGTGAACGACCGGCGCTTCGCGCGGGTCCCCATGGCGCTCGAGACCCCGAAGGATCCGGAGCCGCGCGCCGACCGCGACGCCCTCGCCCTCCTGCGCCGTCTCCGCCGCCGCTCCCGCGCCTAGCGCGAGCGGCGCACGCCCCGGCGCGGGCAGCCCGCGCGGATCGGGCACCGGGAGCAGTGGGGCGACACCGGCAGGCAGACGTTCTGCCCGAACGACACCAGCAGGTCGTTGTAGCCGATCCAGTAGCGGCGGGGCAGCCGGCGGCGGAGGGCGGTCTCGGTCTCCTCCGGCGTGCGCGTGGTGACGTAGCCCCAGCGATTCGAGATCCGGTGCACGTGTACGTCCACGCAGATCCCGGGCTTGTTGAACCCCTGGGTCACCACCAGGTTGGCGGTCTTGCGGCCCACGCCGTTCAGTGTGAGCAGGGCGTCGATCTCGTCGGGCACCGCCCCCCCGAAGCGCTCGATCAGATCGCGGCTGACCTCGCGCAGCACCCGCGCCTTGGTCCGGTAGAAGCCCACCGGGTAGATCGCCCGCTCGATGGTGCGGGGGGAGAGCCGGCGCAGGCGCTCGGGAGTGTCGGCGAGCGCGAAGAGCCGCGCGGCGGCCGGTCCGGTGGTCTCGTCCTTGGTGCGGAGCGAGAGCAGGCACGCGACCAGGACCCGGAACGGGTCGTGCCACTGCTCCGCCACCTGGGCCAGGGCGGTCACGCGCCAGGACGGGGCCTCCCGCCGGAGGCGGCGGATCGTGTCCCCGATCCTCACGAGCGGCCCTCGAGCGACGCGAGCAGGGCGCGGGCCTGGGGCGCGTCCTTGAGGGTCCAGTCCGCCAGGTTGGCGGGGGCCTTCTCACCGAGCACGGCCTCGAGCTCGCGCCGGGCCTCCCCGATCCGCCCGCGCTTGATCAGGGTGCGGGCGAGGCCCAGGCGCAGGCCGGTGAAGCGCGGGTCCACCTCGAGGCCGCGCCGGAAGAGCGCCTCGGACTTCTCGAGGTCGCCGCCGAAGAGCCCCGGGACCTCGTAGTAGACGGTGCCGGCCAGCACGTAGGCGGGCGGGAAGCTCGGGTCGAGCGCGAGCGCGGTCTCCATGCCCCGCTTGACCTCCGGGAGCAGGAACAGCGAGCGCAGCACTCCCTTGGTCTGGCCCCAGCGTCCCGCGTTGGTCGCGTACCAGAAGTGGGCCCGCGCGTTGCGGGGCGCGAGCTCCGCCGCTCGGCGAGCGGCCTGCCGGCCCTGCTCGTAGGCGGCGAGCTTGTCCTCCGCGGTGGTCGCGCGGATATCGCCCGCGAGGAACGCGATCTGGGCGAGGGCCAGGAGGTTCTCCGCCTGCGGGTCGCTCTCCGCCGCCCGGGCCATGGCCGCGCGCAGCGCGTCGATCCGCGCCGGATCCTCGTGGTAGCGGGAGGCCAGCGCGCGGACCTCGGCGGCGAGCGGGGACTGGGCCCCCGCGGGGACGGACGCGCAGAGGACCAGGAGCATCGCTCCGAGGAGGCGCATCGCGCCCGATGCTAGAGGGGCCGCGCCCGGACTGTCAACCGCGGCCCGCCGCCGCGCCTTGCGGTGCCGGCGCGGCGTCGGTATGGTAGGGCGCGATGAGGCTCCTGGCCGCGGGCGCGATCGTGGGCTGGCTCTCCGTCATGGGCTTCTTCGGGGCGGTGGTGGCGCCGGCCGCCTTCACCACGCTCGACCGCGAGGCGGCGGGCCGCTTCGTGAGCGCGGTCTTCCCCCGCTACTATGCCGTCGGCGCCGGGCTCGGCGCCCTCGCGCTCGCCGCCTTGCTGGCCCGGCTCCTCCTCCGGCCCGGGCGGCCGGGCTGGGCCGCGCTGGCGCTCGTCCTGGTGATGCTCGCGAGCACCGTCTACGCGTGGCTGGTGGTGCTCCCCGCGGCTCACGCGGCCCGCGAGGCCCTGCGCCTGGCCGCGCCCGCGCCGGGCACGGTCTCCACCGAGACCCTGGTCTTCGCGCGGCTGCACCGCCTGTCGAGCATCCTCAACGGGGTCAGCATGCTCGCCGGGGTCCTGGGCCTGGTCGCGGTGGGGTGGAGGCGGTGAGCCGAGGATTCGAGCCGCTCGGCCTCGACCATCTGGTGCTGCGCGTGCGCGACCAGGCGACCTCGCAGCGCTTCTACATCGACGTCCTCGGCTGCACGCTCGACCACGTGAACGAGCGCATCGCGCTGGTGCAGCTGCGCTTCGGCGAGCAGCTCATCGACCTGCTGCCCGGCGAGCGCGCCGAGGGGGGCGGCCTGGACCACTTCTGCCTGTCGATCCGCTGCGCGGACCTGGTCGTGGTCCGCGACGTCCTGCGCGCCCGCGGCGTGACGGTCGACGGCGACGTGGTGGAGCGGCGCGGCGCCTTCGGGAGCGGGCCCTCGCTCTACGTGCAGGACCCGGACGGCTACCGGATCGAGCTCAAGCCCCGCTGACCGCCAGCGTCAGCAGGGCCCCCACCAGGCGATCCGCCGGAACCGCGCCGCCCTCGGTCGCGGCCTGCAGCAGGCAGCCCTCGGCGGCTCCCACGATGATCGCGGCCACCGCGCCGGGGTCCAGATCGCGCCGGAAGCCGCCGGACCTCACGCCGTCGGCCAGGATGTCCTCGAGGGAGAGCCGGATGTGCTCGCGCTGCCACGCCAGCGTCAGGCGGAACTGCTTGTCGTGCCGGGCCCGGGCCCAGCCGGTCAGGAAGAGCCCCGAGAAGTCGGGGTCGCCCTCGCCGTAGGCGGACAGGAGCAAGCGCATCGCGCGCTCGAGGCGGGCGCGCGGCGCGTCGGCGGCCCGCGCGATCCGCGCCAGCCCGGTCACGATGGGGAGGCCGCGCTGCTCGACCTGGGTCGCGGCGGGGCCCCCCGGTGGCGTGACGCTCGGCGCGTCGGCCGCGGGCGGCGTCGCGGCCGGCGGCGGCGCGGGAATCGCGGCACGCGCGCCGCGGGCGCGCCGGCGGCGGCCGCGGTGACGGCGTGAGACGGCGGGCTTCGTCCGCTCCTTCCGCTCCTTCCGCTTCTTCACATCTCCTTCACGCGCGGGGGCGTCAGTTCCCCGTGGACACGAACTGGAAGGACTCGATCTCCACGCGGAAGCGCCGCTCGGAGCCGGGGGAGGAGAGGCGCACCTCGAACGGGCTCGAGCCCCGCGACGGGACGACCCCGAAGACGAAAGCCCGCCCGCGGCTCACCACTCGGCCGCTCTCGTCGAGGCCCTCCACGCTCACGATCACCCGCTCGCAGGCGGTGCTGGCGCCGTTGCGCACCTCGCCGTAGACGAGCACCCGACCGCTGCCCACCCGCTCGGTGGTGAAGCTCACCGCGAGGCGCGAGGGGGATTGAGGGGAGTAGGTCTGCGCGTCGACCGTTGCGCAGAGCGAGGCCCACACCAGCGCGACGACCAGCAGGCGTCGAGCGGTCATTCGTACCGGAGGGCGTCGATGGGGTTGAGCCCGGCCGCCTTGCGCGCCGGGTAGAAGCCGAAGAAGATGCCCACCCCGGCCGCGAACCCGAAGGCGACGAGGACCGCCTCGATCTGCAGCACGGTGCGCCACTCCGCGAAGTAGGCGATGGCGTAGGAGCCGAGCAGGCCGGCTCCGATGCCGATGGCCCCGCCGATCAGCGACAGGGTCACCGCCTCCACCAGGAACTGGGCCAGGATGTCCCGGCCCCGCGCGCCCACCGCCATGCGCAGGCCGATCTCCCGCGTCCGCTCCGTCACCGAGACCAGCATGATGTTCATGATACCGATACCGCCCACCAGCAGCGAGACCGACGCGATGGCCGCGAGCAGCACCGTGAGCACCCGGGAGGCGGCCTCCTGGGACTGGAGCACCTCGGCCAGGTTTCGGAGGTTGAAGTCGTCCTCCTGATAGGGCTGCAGCCGGTGACGCTGCCGCAGCAGGTCGCGGACCTCGTTCTCGGCCGCCTTCATGAGCTGGGCCTCCCGCACCTTGATGGTGATCGCGCCGACCGCGCGCCCCTTGGCCTGGTTGCCGCCCAGCACCTTGGTCTTGGCGGTGGTGAGGGGGATGAGGATCTGGTCGTCCTGGTCCTGGCCCCACGTGGTCTGGCCTTTGCGGTCCATCACCCCGATGATGGTGAAGGGGACCTTCTTGATCCGGATCACCTGGCCGAGCGGGTCCTCCTCGCCGAACAGGTTGCGGGCGACGGTCTGGCCGACCAGGGCGACCTTGGACGCCCCATCCACCTCCTCCTGGGTGAGCATCCGGCCCTCGATCACCTCCCAGTCCCGCGCCGGAAAGTACTCGGGGGTGACCCCGAGGATACCGGTCCACCAGTTGAGGTTCGAGTAGACCACCTGCGCGTTGCCGCGCACGTACGGCGCCACCACGTCGACCAGCGCGATGTCGCGCTGGACCGCCCAGGCGTCGTCCTCCGAGAGGGTCGCCTGGGCCCCGGCGCCGAGCCTCACCCCGGACAGGTTCACCGTCCCGGGCCAGATCACGATGATGTTGGCCCCGAGGCTCTGGATCTGCTCGGCCACGCGGGCCTGGGCCCCCGCGCCCACCGCCACCATGGTGATGACCGCGCCCACCCCGATCACGATGCCGAGCATGGTCAGCGCGCTGCGCAGCTTGTTGACGCGCAGGGCCCTCACCGCGATCCGCGCGCTGGCCAGGACGTTCACGTGGGCGATACCGGGCTCTCGACGTCTTCCTCGTCGGAGACCTCTCCGCTCGGCAGGCTCGCGAGCAGCTCGCGCGCGACCAGGCGCTCGCCCACCGCGTCGTCGCGGGTGAGGTGGCCGTCGCGGAAGGTCAGGACGCGGCCGGCGTAGCGCGCGATGTCGGGCTCGTGGGTCACCACCACCACCGTGATGCCCTCCCGGTTGAGATCCTGGAACAGGGCCATGATCTCCACGCTGGTCCGCGAGTCGAGCGCCCCGGTGGGCTCGTCGGCCAGGATCAGGACCGGGTCGTTGATGAGGGCCCGCGCGATCGCGACGCGCTGCTGCTGGCCGCCCGAGAGCTGGGCCGGATGGTGGTGCTCCCGCTCGGAGAGCCCGACCGCGGCGAGCTTGGCGCGCGCCCGCGCCTGGCGGTCCCGGGGCAGGGCGGCGCTGTAGAGCAGGGGCAGCTCGACGTTCTCGAGCGCGGTGGTGCGCGGCAGCAGGTTGAACGTCTGGAAGACGAAGCCGATCTTCTCGTTCCGCACGCGGGCGAGCGGATCGCGGCCCATGCGCGACACGTCGAGCCCGTCCAGGCGATAGAGCCCCGCGCTCGGGGTGTCGAGGCAGCCGAGCAGGTTCATGAAGGTCGACTTGCCCGAGCCCGACGGGCCCATCACCGCCACGAACTCGCCCGGCTCGATGGTCACCGAAACTCCACGGAGGGCGTGGATGCGGCGCGAGCCCAGGTGATAGTCCTTGACCAGATCCACCGTCTCGATGAGCGCGGAGGCCACGTCAGAACCTGAGACGCGGGGCGGCGCCGGTCGCGGCCGGCCGGTCGCCCGGCAGCGCGACCCCCACGATGACCAGGTGGCCCTCCTTGAGCTCGCCGCGGAGCACCTCGGTGTAGGTGCCGTCGCCGATGCCGAGCTGCAGGGGCACCGCCGCCGGCTTGCCGTCGGGGCCGAGGATCCACACCCGCCCGGCCGGCGCCCCGCCGCCGCGGCTTCCCCCGCCGGGTCCGGTCCCGGGCCGCGCGGGCCGCTCCCGCTCCGCGGCCTCGACCCCCGGAGGACGGAAGCGGAGCGCCGCGTTGGGCACCTGCAGCACGCCGTCCTTCTGGTCGATGACGATGCGGACGTTCGCGGTCATGCCCGGCAGGAGCCGCTGCTCCGGGTTCTTGGCGCTCACCACCACGTCGTAGGTGACGACGTTCTGCACCACCAGCGGCGCCTTCCGGATCTGCACGACCTCCCCGGCGAAGGTGCGGCCCGGGAAGGAGTCCACCGTGAAGGTGGTGGCCTGGCCCACCTTGACCCGTCCCACGTCCGCCTCGTCCACGTTGGTGTCGACCTGCATGTTGCGCAGGTCCTGGGCGATCGTGAACAGGGTCGGGGCCTGGAGGCTCGCCGCCACCGTCTGGCCGACGTCCACCGTGCGGCCGACCACCACGCCGTCGACCGGCGCCCGGATGAATGTGTGATCGAGATCCACCTGGGCCTGCCGCTGGGCCGCCTCGTTCTGGGCCACCTGCGCGACCGCGTTCTTGAGCATCGCCTCGGCCACGCGCAGCTGCGCCTCCGCCGCGGTCACCGCCGACCCCTGCGCGCGCTCCTGGGCCCGGGAGGCCTCGAGCTGGGCGACCGCGGAGTCGTAGGTGGCCTGGGCGGTGTCCTCGTCGGCCTGCGCGATGAGCCCGCGCTGCCGCAGGTCGCGGTTGCGGCCGAGCGTGCGATTGGAGTCGACGACCGTGACCTGCGACTTGGCGGTCTGGGCGTGGGCGGCGGCCAGCGCGGCGCGGGCGTTCTCGAGGTCGGCCCGGGTCTTCTCCACCGCGGCCTGCTGGTTCAGCACCGAGGCCCGGGCCGCGTCCACCTGGGCCTTGGTCTGGTTGACCTTGGCCTCGAAGGTGTCGGGATCGATGCGGGCGATGACCTGGCCCTTCTTGACCAGGGAGTTGAAGTCCGCCAACAGCTCCTTGACCTGGCCCGACACCTGGGAGCCGACCTGCACCGTGATCACCGCGTTGAGGGTGCCGGTGGCCGACACCGCGGCGGTGAGCGGCCCTCGCGAGACCGCGACGGTCCTGAAGGCGGGCCGGGCCCCGATGCCCTGGGTGTAGAGGTAGCCGCCGGTGATCGCGCCCGCGATCACCACGATCAGGCCGATCCAGAGGAGGCGGCGCTTCATGATGATGAGACGCGGGGTCGGCGGGCGGTATTCCTAACGCCGGCCGAGCGCGCGCTCCAGCCGCGCGATGGCGATCCGGTAGTCGGAGAGGGCCTGCGCCTGGTCGGACTGGGCCTGGGTGAGGGCCAGCTGCGCGTCGGTCAGCTCGATGATGTTGGCCACGCCCGCGTCGAAGCGCCCCCGGGCCAGCTGGTAGTTCTCCTCCGCGGACTCCACCGCCTTCTGGGCGGCCCCGATCCGCTCCTCGGCCTCCCCGAGATTGAGGTAGGACTGCTCGACGTTCTGCCAGACCTGCAGCTCGATGTCGCGCACCCGCGCGCGGGCCGCCTCCACGTTCGCCTTCGCTTCCTTGTAACGGGCGATCTTGCCGCCGCCGTCGAAGATCGACCAGCTCAGCGTCAGGCCCACGTTCCACTGGTTGCCCGAGTCGATGAAGCCGTTGGTCGACCTGGAGCCAGAGGCGGGGGAGCCGGTGACGCCCGCCACCCCGTAGGTGCCGCTGCCGAAGAGGTTGGGGAAGAAGTCGCGGAAGGTCTGGCGCACGGTGGCGTCGGCGGCGTCGGCTTGCGCCTTGACCTGCCGGTACTCCGGGCGGCTCCGGAGCGCCTCGCCGATCAGGTCGTCGCGGTTGATCGGGAACTGGGTGTAGGAGAGCAGGTCCTTGACCTCGGTCGGCGCGTTGACCGCGATGCCCATCGCCGCGTTTAGGGCCACCCGCGCGAGGTTCACCGCGTTCTGGGCCCGGATGACGTTCACCCGCGCGTTGGCCACGTCCACCTCGGCGCGCGTGACGAAGCTCTTGGGCTGCGTCCCGACCTGGAAGAAGCCCTGGGCGCTCCGGAGGTTGACCTCGGCCCGATCGAGCGCGGCCAGGTTCACCTGCACGAGACGCTTGGAGAGGAGCAGCGTGAAGTACTGGGTCTTCACGAGCTGGGAGATGTCGAGCTTCTGCGCCTCGAGCACCTCCTTGAACGCGGCCGCGGTGGACTTGGCCGCGTCCTTGGCGGCCCAGGTCCGTCCGAAGTCGAAGAGGAGCTGCGACGCGGTGACGCTCGCGGACCCGAAGTCGCTGGTCGAGGAGGCGCCGCTCACCGTGCTGAGCCCGCGCAGCCGCCCGTAGCTGCCCGACCCGGTGAGCTGGGGCAGGAGCGGGGCGAGCGCCTGGTTGACCCGCTGCTGGGACGCGATGTAATCGCCGATGCGGGCCACGATCAGCGGGGCGTTCTCGAGGCCGATATTGACCGCCTCCTCGAGGCCGAGCTCACGCCCGACCAGCTCCTGGGGCGTGGCGAACGGGCGGATGCCGGGCGGGGGCGGCAGGGGCTCGCGCGGCGGCATCGACGGGGGCGTCGGCATCATCG
>Ga0070694_100002619_pt1 | contig 10640 bp, 15 predicted proteins | sample KBSK1251metaG_FD_65470 | JGI IMG/M metagenome (GOLD analysis project Ga0070694, IMG submission 65470) | Corn, switchgrass and miscanthus rhizosphere microbial communities from Kellogg Biological Station, Michigan, USA - KBS K1-25-1 metaG | ecosystem: Host-associated > Plants > Roots >... | reverse complement strand
CACTGCTCGATCCGCCGATCGGAATGGGCGCACGATCGCTGCCGCGGAGCTGGGCCATTGTCGACGGCGCATTCGGCGCCTGCGGGACCGACGTCGTGAAGTCCGCGGCGGACTCGGCGTTGGCGCCAAAGGAGAGCCACGGTCCCTTCCGTCCCGTCTGATCGGCCGCCCGCACGCGCCAGTGGAACGATGAATCGTCGCCGACCGGCGCGACGATCGTCGCGAGCGCCCCGTTCGCGACCTTCGTGCTGGTGTGCGTCGGCGTCCCGGTGAACGCGACGCCGACGCCCCGCAGCTCCATCTCGAGTCGCACCGTGTCGACGACGTCCGGGTCGCTGATGGTCGCGCGGAACACGAGCGTCTGATTGAGAACGGTCTCACCGATCGCGACGACCGTCGTGGAGTCGGATCGGAACTGCTGCGGGCTGGCGGGAACGCGCGGCGGACTGGGGGCGGCGACGAGCAGGACGAACGTCCCGACCGCCGCGGGCGACGCGCCGTTGATCTCGACGAAGTAGTGGCGCGTGCTGGGCAGCCGGAAGTACGTGAGGCACGGATCGCCGGTCGCGCCGCGGCAGCTCGTGGCCGACGCGAGCGGCGGCACCCCCGTCGCGCTCGCCGCCGTGTCCAGAATCAGCTGCGCGTCGAAGCCGGTCGCCTGCAGCTCGATCGTGACGCTGTCACCCGCGTTCGCCGCGAACTCGAACAGCCGCGCGAACATTCCGGGGACGCGGGAGGATCCGCACTCGGACGTGTCCAGCGGCCCGTTCACGAGCGTGTCTTCGGGCACCATCGTGATCCGGCACGGATGGACCGCGAAGTCGATCGGGATGCGGAGCGGCGGGGCCTCGGAATTGTTCGTCGAGAGGACGATGGTGTCGCGATAGAGCCCGAACGCCAGGCCGGACGGATTCAGCTGCAGCTCGAGCGTGTCGGGAGCGTTGCCGGTCGTGTGAACCATGCCGAGCCAGGCGCTGCTCTGCGCGCGGTCGGCCCGCCACGAGAGGCGGCCGGGTCGGGACGTCGCCAGCGCGATTTTGCTGATGCGCAGGGCGGCGCTGCCGACGGCGGCGGAGTCCACCACCGCGGCCATCGACGGCATGAGCACGCCCTCGACCGGCGGGGACACCAGTTTGTCCACGCGGCAGCTCGCAACGACCCCCAGCGCGAAAGCGAGAAGGGTCCCTGCCGCCATTTTTAGGGCGAAGGGTGATAAGCCGGCGGGCGCCGGTCGGCTTTGGTCAGTCACGCTTGTGGTCTGGACGATCTCCCGAGATTGCCCGCTTCGACTTCAAGTTGGGCGCCACGAATATCCCGCCGACTGGGCGGGTCCGGCTAGCCCAAGTCGAAGGCCGTGTGGGAGTTAGGCGAGTAAAGGTTGCTGCGTACGGAACTGCCGAGCACTACCGACTGTGGCGCCCGTGCAACAAAGTCGTTCAGATTTGGCGAGCCATGACCAGGGCGGTTGAGGGGCAGGCGGTGGTGAACTCGACCGAGCGGCGCACGTCCGGCGCGACGTCGGCGCGGGTGATGGCGCGAAAGCCGAATCGCGGAAAGAAATCGCCCGCCGTCGTCGTGAGCAGGTAGACGGTTTTGACGCGCTTCGCTCGCGCCAGGTCGAGCGCGGCATTCGTCAGTTGCTGGCCGAGGCCCTGCCCGCGGAGACTGTCATCGACCGCCACGGAACGGAGCAGGGCCCCCGACCCGTAGATCTCAAGTGCTGCGGACCCGACGATATCGGCGCCGCGTCGCGCAACCAGGATGGTCGGCAGATGACGGTCGAGATCGTCGATCGGGAGCTTCGACCGGCGAAGCAGGTCGAGGATGCTCGTGAGATCGCCGACACGCGCCGGCTCGATCGCGATGGACGTCATGTTGATGAATGTAACTCGGCGACAGCCCTTGCTTGCACTTGTCTCATGGAACCACTTTGCAACTTGGCGTCTGGGAACGTGAGTCTTGGGACGGGGTGGGGTTTGGGGATGGGCAGTGGGGTGTAGCTCAATTGGCGGAGCGCCCGGCTGTTAACCGGGAGGTTGGAGGTTCGAGTCCTCCCGCCCCAGCTTTCTTCGACTCAGGTCTTCAGTCCCGACGATGCGGCGAGGAATTTCTCGAGCCCCGCGTCACCCACTGTTGGCCGTATCTCGTCGACCACGAGTTTGGCGAGCGACCCGATCTCATCCTTGCGCCAGCCCTGCGCCGCGAGCGCGGCGAGCAGCGTGCTCGGCGCGACAATCGGGGCCATCTCAGCCGTGCGGCCCGCACCGACGAGCATCGAGCGACCCACGAACAACTCGGCGTCAGGGACGGCCTGCCGGACTTTCTCCCATGCTTCTTTGTTCAGGGTAGTCCGGATTGCGGAGAGGACCGCACCAACGCCCTTCTCGGCCTTGGTGCGGTCCACCTTGAACGACTGCATGACCCGATCGATGAGGTCCATGCCCTACTATAGCGCTCTTCGGTCCGCCTCGCCTATTGGCCGACGGTGAAGTCGATGCGTTTCACGACCGCGCCGGCGCCGTCACGGATCTCGACGTGCCAGGGCCCGGTCCAATCAGCCGGGACGGTCTTGCGGCTCCACGTCCGATAAGGCGACGTGCTGACCGCGAGCTCCACGTTGCCGACTTCAGTGTCGCCGTGGAACCAAACGTGATGAATGGTGCTGCCCGTGGCGCCGGAGACTTTGGTCCAGAGCACGAGTTGGCCGACGTCGGCCGGAAACGCGGAGCCCGTGTCCTGTGGGGCGCGGTCCACCACCGAGCGCGCGACGACGGCTTCGACACTGACGGCAGAGGCGGCAGGGGCTGGTGCCGGCGCCGGCGCCGGCCTGGCGGTCGTGTCCTGAGCGGCGACCGGCAAAACCGCCGCGAAAGCGAATGCAAGAGTGAGGAACGTCGCTTTCATTCCTGACCTCCGTTCTGAACGTTAGGCGACGCGGCGCGACGGCCGCGGACCTCAAGCCACGCACCCAGCGGCGCCGCAAGGAGGTACCCCGCTACCGTGCCGATGGTTTGGAACAAGACCTGCCATTCCAGCTGGAGGCCGTGGCACTTCGCGGCGAAGGCGAAGCCCACGAGATGCGAGCAGGATTGCTGCGTGTAGGCGAAGCCCCAGCCGAATGCCAGGCCGAACAACAGCGGTAGGGCGGTGATGAAGCTGTGACGCAGGACGATACGCATACGTTTCCCCCGCGAAATGGCGGAACCTAGGGCGCGAGGACGTACAGAAAGAAATAGTTATAGATGCCGGTCAGTAACGCTAGTGCCCAGATCAGGATTACGTAGGGCCCGGTCGCACGGTGCAACGGGCGCAGGCGCGGGACCGTCCGGCTCCCCAGCTGCCAGGCGATCCCGGCCAGGCTGCCGAACGCGAACGCGAGATGCACCTTGAAGAAGGGCAGTTCCGCGAGCGCCAGGCGTCGCGGGCTCGGCGTCATCAGGAATCCGAACCCAATCATCACGGCGAGCTCGATGACGACGGCCGTGGCCATGAGCCCGGCGTGCAGCGTGAGCTTACCGCGCCCCGGCCGCGTGGCCGCGAAGATCAGCAGCGGAACCCCCGCAATCGCCCACGTCAGCCCCGCTACTGCCTGCCACGGCGCCATCACCGTGTGCGGTCGATCTTCCAGCGCTCCACGACGCGTCCGCCCTGCACGACGTGATACTCGTCGAAGTGCGCCACCGTGAGGCACGAGTGATTGGGTACGACCTGCACGCGCTCGCCCACCTTGAACTTGCGCTCGATGGCATCGGGCGTGGACGCGCGCACCATGCCGTGTTCCTGTGACAGCGTCGCGACGACGAGCTCAGGGTGGCCGCGCACGACACCCATGCCGGGAGGCGGAGCGACGTGCTGGGGACCCGCATCCTTGGACAAGGAAAGCGCCCCCGCATCCATGATGAAGTGATCGGAGCCCGGCTGATGCGAGACGATCGAGGCGAGAACGGTGACGCCGACGTCCTCGGGCTCGCAGCACCCGATCATCACCATCGTCTGGTCGTAGAAGACGTAGTTGCCGGGCCTCGCTTCGGTGACGCCGGTCAGGTCCTTCGCCGCGGCCATCGCGGGCGTCGAGCCGACGCTCACCGTGCGCACCGCTATCCCGTCGCGGCGGAGGAGATCCGCGAACCACACCATCACGTTGCGCTCTTCCTCCGCGACTTTTGCCGCCTCATCGTGGTTGCGGGTGCGATAGGCATGTCCCGAGTGACTCAGGATGCCGTCGAACGTCATCCCACGCTCGCGACCCAGCTCGCGCGCCACCTCGAGCGCGTAGGGTGACGAGGGATCGACACCCGCGCGATGATTGCCGCAATCGACTTTGAGAAAGACGTGGAGTCCTGAGTTGGCCAGCGCCTTCGCGGTGTCGAGGTCGTCCACCACCACGCGCAGTCCGGTGCGCTGGGCGAGACGCTTTGCGTGCGGGATGTGCGTCGCATCGATCGGGAACGCCCACGTCAAATCGGTCACGCCCGCGTCCGCGAATGCCTCAGCCTCGGCGAGCGTCGCGACCGTGAGACCGATCGCGCCGTGGGCGAGCTGCCGCCGGCCCAGCTCGGCGCATTTGTGGGTCTTCGCATGCGGGCGGAGGTGGACGCCGAGCTGCTTGGCGCGGCCGGCCATGTGCGTCAGGTTGCGCTCGACCACGTCGAGGTCGAGCAGCAGCGCAGGCGTTTCGATGTCGGGAAAGTCCGTCATTCGGTCTCCTCGGGACGCGGCCGCATCGTAGCGAGGAGGATGAGGAGCAGCAACCCGCCCCAGGCGTACGCGCTGGCGCCCAGGAGAGCGCATCGGATCGGACCTTGGCCCACAGTCAGCAGACCCGAGGTGGCAGTCGCGGCCACGATCCACAACAGCCGGGAGCCCGCCTTGACCGCCGGGTCGCCGCCCTCGGCAGTCTGCGGCGGGCCCCCGGCTGCTTGTGAGCGCGCCGCGATCCAGGCCGGGTATGCCAGCACGTAGTAGTGGACCCACGCGAGCGGTGCTGCCATCACGGCGGCGAGGGAAGCTGCTCCGATGCTCATCAGGTCTGATGCCTTTCGCCTCAGGCTGATCAACACGAACAGCCCAATGGGAATGACGGACAGGATGAGTGCGACGGTTGTCGGCAAGCCGAGCCGCACGCCCAGCGACCGCATGGACTGATCACTCGTCGCGAGCTGCCATTGGCCGGGGTCCAGTCCGACCGACAGCCAGGCACGGATTTCAGCCACCGCCCCAGTCGGGCCGTACGGAAGGAGCGGTAAAAGTGTAGCGACCAGCGCGACCACGAGGCCGGTTGCGAAGGCACGCCACCGCCGCCGGAGCGCCAACGCCACGAGGAGGAGGGCGGGGAACGCCTTGAGTGCGGCTGCCAGTCCGAACCACACGCCAGCACGACGCTCGTGGTTCGCGTCCAGGTCGACGGCGCCTGCCATGACGAGCGCCAGGAGCACGGTGTTCACGTTGTGGTGCTCGAAGTTGGTCTGGACGGGCATCGCTACCGCGAGCAGCGCCAGGATCGCGGCTTTCCAACCCCATCGGCTGGCCAACAGGACGCTCGCGCCGAGGCAGGCCACACCGAACACGGACCACGCGGCGGTCGCGAGCTGCAAGCTGATTCGTGAGAGCAGGGCGAAGGGAATCAGCGCGATCGCGGCGAACGGCGGCCACAGGCTGCCCTGTCCTGGCGTGACAGTACCGTAGAGCGATTGGCCTGCAAGCAGCCGGTCGGCGAGCGCGATCTCGTGCGCGACATCGCCGATGTGGTTCCAGCGGAGCACGACGATGACGGCGGCGTACAGCGCGCTCACGAGGAGGAGCGTGCGACGCTCGGCCGTCAGGCCAGTCACACGGTGCGAGCCTGGAGGATTCCGACGGCGAGCGAAGCCCATCCCGCGATGAAGAGCACCCCGCCGAGCGGCGTGATCGCGCCGAAACCGCGGTGGCCCGTGATGCTCAGGAGATAGAGGCTACCGGAAAACAACACGGTCCCCGCGATGAACAGCCATCCGGCGGCGCGCACCGGACCGACGGGCCAGCGCGTGGCGGCCCACGCCACTGCCAGCAGGCCGAGCGCGTGATACATCTGATAGCGAGCGCCCGACTCGAACACGGCGAGCATTTCCGGCGGGAGGCGCGTGCGCAGCGCGTGCGCCCCGAACGCGCCGGCGGCCACGGCCACCAGCGCAGACAACGCTCCGGCCGCGGCGAAGGTCCGGTCGATCACTCGATGACGCGGCCCTTGGTCTCGACGCGATTGCGCTGCAGCCGTCCCGACGGGCTGACGAACATCGACACCAGCCAGTTCGTGAGGCTCACGATCAGCGCCGCGAGCGTCGCCGACCAGATCCCGCTGACAGCCACGCCCGACATGAGCCACGCGACCAAACCCAGCGAGATGCCGTTCACGATCAGCAGGAAAAAGCCGAGCGTAAGGAGCGTGATCGGGAGCGTGAGCACGATCAGAATCGGCCGGACGATGGCATTCACGATGCCGAGGAGCAGCGCGGCGAGGAGCAGCGTGCCGGTGCCGGCGACGTGGAAGCCGGCCACGATCGTGCTCGCCAGATACAGGCCAAGCGCGTTGATCAGCAGTCGAACGAGGAATCCTCTCATGCGGTGAAGATACTACCGCGTACGCCCGGCCACGAACTGCGCCGTGACGCCGGCGGGCACTTGAACGCCGAGCCGTTGATCGAAGAGGACGCTGCCGCGGACGCTGTCCGGGCCGTATCGGGCGACGGCGAGCCCGGCAAAGGGGCCGAGCTCCGCCGGCCAACCCTGCACGATGGCTTGCTCGGGTTGGCCGAACCACCGCACGGCAAGCGTCTCCGCTTTGGGCACGCTGAAGACGAGGCGGCCGGTGAGCATGCAGCCGCGCCCGACGATCACGCGCGTCGTGTCGAGCGTGAGGTTTGCGATACGGAAGCGATCGGCCAGACGCGGCTCTTCCGGAAGCGTGAGCGAATCACCGTGCGCCACGACCCACGTCCCGACGTAGGGAGCCGAGTAGCGTACCGTGCGGCGCGCCTGATACGAGGTGCACGGCGTGCCCCCGCACCCGGCGGACGCGATGGCCGCAGCGAGAAGAGCGGCGCGTGCCGCCCGTGTCACTTCCTTACGGACCCGTCGACGGGGCGCTGCAGGCGATTCAGGATGTTCACTCCCGTCGCCGTCTCGATCTGCTCGGTGAGCTTGATGATCGCTTCGGGAAACTGCGCGGCAGCGGACGCCACACCCGTGCCCGCTTTACCGGAGTCGATCACCGACAGCTTGTCGATCTTGATCTTCTCGACCAGCCGGCCAGCTCTTTGATCAGATCGGGAAGCATGTTGAGGATGAAGATCCGCTCGGCATCGTTGCCCGCCTTGCCGTACAGCTCGATCATGCGCTGGAGCACGTTGAGGTTAGCGGTGCCGTTCTCGGTGATCGACGCCGCCACGCCCTTGGCACGCAGCTCGGCGGCCTGTTTGTCCGCCTGCGCGGGGATCACGACATCGGCCTCGACCCGCTTCTGCTCGAGGATGATGCGCTGCGCCTGCATGTCCTGCTGTGCTTTGATCTTGGCTTTTTCGCCCGCCACCTGGGCCTCGGACTCGCTCGCGAGCGCCGCGCCTTCGAGCTCGGCCTTACGGACGCGCAGGCGGTTCGTCTCTTCGGCGATTTTCAGGTCGGCCTGAATCTTCGCGACCTGCGCGGCCTGATGCGCAGCGGCCTCGGCCTGCTCCGCGTCCGAGGCTCGGGTTGCCTCGGCCACACGGGCCAGCTTCAGAATCTCGGCGGTCCGCTGGCGGCCGATCGAGTCCAGATAGTTCACTTCGTCGGTGACGTTCTGGATCTTCAGCGTGTCGAGCTCGAGGCCCAGCTTCTTGAGATCCTCGTCGGCTTCCTGGATCAGCTCCTGCGCGAACTTGAGGCGGTCCTCGTTGATCTCCTCGGGCGTCAGCGTCGCGAGCACGCCGCGCAGGTTCCCCTCGAGGTTGTCCTTCGCGATCTGCATGATCTCGTTGAACGGCTTGTCGAGCAGGCGCTCGACGGCGTTGTAGGAGACCGGCTCGCGCGTACAGACCTTCACGTTCGCGATGCCCTGCACGATCAGCGGAATGCCGCCCTTCGAATACGCGTTCTTGACCACGACCTCGATCGGGATCGTCGTGACGTCGATGCGCGAGACGCGCTCGATGATGGGGATCCGGAGCGTGCGGCCGCCGTGGAGCACGCGATACCCCACCTCGCGGCCGTCCTCGAGCGTCCGCCGGCGCCCGGAGATGACCACGATCTCGTTGGGCAAGCCGATCACGATCAGCGACCGCACGATGTAGATCATCGTGCCGATCAGTCCGAGGGCGACGACGCCTAACGCGGCAAGAACTTCGGTGCTCAAGTTCATTGTAGGGCGACCTCAGGCTGTCAGTTGGCGCTCGTATTGTTCGGGCGTCGCGACCTCGGCGACGCCGTTGCTCACGCGAATCACTACGACCTCTCGACCGGCAGGGATTCCCTCGGCGCCGGCCGCAAGCCGCGCCGTCAGATAGACTTCGCGTCCGCCCAGCAGGCAGGCGACACGGCCGGGACGTCCGGGCTCGAGCGCGAGCGTGACACGCGCGCGCTCGCCCATGATCTCGCCTTCGCTGAGCGCGCTCCCGCCGGATTCGGTGTGTTTGAGGGCGGTGAACACCACGTGGCTCAGGAGAAAGAAGCCCGCGCCCATCGCCGCGGCCGCCAGCGGCGTGAACAGCACGCCCGCGTGGAGCAGCGTCAGCACGGTGCCCGTCAGACCGAATCCCGCGGCGCCGAAGATGAAGTTGCGCGGGCGCAGGAAGGCGATGATCGCCTCGCCGATGCCGGGGTGGTCGGCGTCCGCGATCATCGGATGGTCGTGCCCGGCGCCGACGTCGTGATGCGTGTCGTGACCGGCGAGCAGGCTGAACGCGAGCAGTCCGCCGCCGACGATCGCCGCGAAGAGATAGACGCCTAACATAGGTGACGGAATACTGCGGCCGCGTACGGGCCGGGGGAAGGTCTTACGGGCCGCCTACGGTATCGGCGGCGCGCACGCGCGCCGATGTGCTGTCGGCGGCACGCATCGCGCTGCCGACGCCGCGCGCGCCGGGAATCCGCGACTGCGCGAGGATCGAGTCGCGTTGGCGCTGCGTCAACGTGTCGCGATTGACGGCGGGACGATTCTGACCGCCCGCCGACTGCGCCGGCTTGTTGTCGGAACTGCCGGAGCACGCGGCCACCAACGCCACCAAGACTACGAGTCGCATGCTACAAAGTACCAGACTCGTTCCCAGACGCCAAGCGAACAGTGGCTTCCAGAGGTCAGTGCCAGAGCGCATCTTGCGACTGCCAACTCGGGAGCGTCCGATGACTCGTGTTCCAGCGCTACTCCTCGTAGTCGCCGCGTGCCGCTCAACTCCGATCGACGTCCTGGCCCGCGCCACGTGGGTCGATCTCTCGTATGCGTTCGACTCCACGACGATCTACTGGCCGACGGCGCAGCCGTTCAAGCTCGAGGTCGTGTCGGCGCAGCGCACGCCCGGCGGCTGGTACTACGCGGCCAACAACTTCGCGGCGGCCGAGCACGGCGGTACGCATCTGGACGCGCCGGTCCATTTCGGCGAAGGGCAACAGACCACGGACCGTATTCCGCTCGAGCACCTCACGGGCCCCGCGATCGTCATCGACACACGGGGCGCGGCGGATGCGGACCGGGATTACTTGATCTCGGCTGGTGACCTGACGCAGTGGGAGCAGTCGCACGGCCCGATCCCGGCCGGCGCGATCGTGCTGCTGCGGACCGGACGCGGAGCCTTCTGGCTCGACCGCGCGCGTTATCTCGGCACGACGCGGACGGGACCGGCGGCGGTGGCCGAACTGCACTTTCCCGGCGTGGACCCGGCGGCGGCGCGGTTGCTGGTCGACCGGCATATCGACGCGGTGGGGATCGATACGCCGAGTATCGATCGCGGGCAGTCGACGACGTTCGAGACGCACCAGGTGTTCGCGGCGGCGAACGTCCCGATCTTCGAGAACGTCGCCCATCTCGACCGCGTCCCGCCGACGGGAGCATTCGCGATCGGCTTGCCGATGAAGATCGGCGGCGGGAGCGGCGGACCGCTCCGATTGGTCGCCGTGGTGCCTTAAGCGGGCAATCCTTTTCTGATCAGGTCTTCCATCGCGTCGCCGAAGCGATCGATCTCCGCGAGCGTCGTGTAGACGTTCGGCGTCACGCGGACGCACTTGAACTCCGGATGGTTGATCGGCGTCACGATGATCCGGTGTTTGTCCCAGAGGTGGGAGACCACCTTGCCCGGTTCCATGTTCTCGATCGAAATCGACCCGAGCCCGCACGACTGCGCGGGATCGTAGGACGTGAGGATCTTCGTGCGGGGCAGGGATTCGAGCCGCCGCGCCCAGCGCTGGAACAGGAAGCGCAGCCGCGCCGCTTTGCGCTCCGGACCGATGCCCTGCTGGAAGAGCAGCGCTTCCGCGATCGCGTTGTGATTCGCCGCGGGATGCGTCCCGATTTCCTCGAACTTCCGGATGTTGGCATCCATCTCGGGCGGTGCCGCCATGAGCGCCCAGATCCGCGGGATCTTCTCCTTCCTTACATAGAGGAAGCCGGTGCCGTGTGGAGCGAGCAGCCATTTGTG
>Ga0070694_100002618_pt1 | contig 10643 bp, 1 predicted proteins | sample KBSK1251metaG_FD_65470 | JGI IMG/M metagenome (GOLD analysis project Ga0070694, IMG submission 65470) | Corn, switchgrass and miscanthus rhizosphere microbial communities from Kellogg Biological Station, Michigan, USA - KBS K1-25-1 metaG | ecosystem: Host-associated > Plants > Roots >... | reverse complement strand
TCGATCGCGACGGAGCCAGCGATGCCGACGCTGCCGCCACCCGCGCCGGATGTGGCGGTCGCGCCAAAGTCGTTCGTCCCGCCCGACAGCGCCTCGATCGTCGCACCCTGCGAGGTGACGTTCGCGCCGCCCGGCAGCAACGCGACGTTGCTCACCTGGGCGTAGTTGATCGCGACCGCGACGCCGATCGACACGCCGTCACCGGAGTCGTCGTCGGGGTCGCCGCTCGACCCACTGCCACTCGCGTCGGCCGGGGCGCTCGCATCGCTCGGCGGCTGTACCGCGCTGCCGTCGGCCGTCGCTTGGGCATCTGTGTTGGCCGACGTCGAAAGCGTGAAGCGTCCGCCGGCGTTGACCGTGATCCCGTTCGCGATCGTCGCGAGCGAGCTCGTCTTCGCGAGGTTGATCCCTACGGCCGCGGCGACCGACACGCCGCCGTCCGATGTGGAGGCAGACGGTGTCTCGTTGGCGCCGCCCGTACCGGAGCCGCCGTTGGAGGAGGAAGTCGCGTCGGCGAAGCTGCGCTCGCTGGCGACCTGATCGTCGACGCCGCTGCCGGACGCGCCACCCGAAGACTCACCCGGGGCACCTGCGGCCGACGCCGTCGCCGACGCGGAGCTGTCCGAGGAGCCGTGCGCGCTGAGCGATACCGCGCCGTCAGCTGTCAGGTCACGTGAGAGCGTCGCCTCGGTCTTGTGATTCGCGATCGTCAGACCGAGCGCGAGGCCAACGGCCGCATCCGCGCCCTGCGCGTCGCCAGACGCGTTGGTCCCGGCTGACGCGGTCTGGTCAGCGCTCGCGATGAACGCTCCGCTGATGTCCAGCGCGTCTGAGCTCGGGCCGACCGATGCGGTCGTGGTGATATTCGACAGTGCGATGGCGACCGCCGGCGTCACGGCGACGTCGCCGCCCGCCGCGCCCGTCTTCGCGTCGACGTTCAGCAGGTGCTGGGTCGACGCGCTGATCGTGAGGTCCGCGCCACCGGTCAGCGTCCCGGTGATCGACGCGGTCGTGGTGTCATCGACGAGACCCACGGCGACCGATGCGCCGATGCCGACGGCGACCTTGTCGCTCGGCGTCGCGCCCGTCGGGAGCCGGACCTTGATGCGCCACACACCGCGGCCCTGCGTGCCGAGGTAGATGTTCACCTCGGTCGCCGAGAGATGCTCGAAGTGCGCGAACCACGGCCGAGACAGGTTCGGAATCCCCGACGTGTCGGAGTTGAGCGGATCGGTCAGGAGGTGCCAGTCCGCGCCGCCGTTCGTGCTGAGGAAGACACCTGAGTCGCGTCCGCCGGCGATGACCAGGTTCCTGTCGTCGGGGTCGAACGCGAGGAGCGAAGGCTGCGTGTATCCGTAGATGCCCGCGCCGTTGAGGGCAGGCGAGATCGTCGTGAAGTTCCCGACGCCAAGCTCGGGCGCGTAGAGGAACGCGCCGTGGCCGGTCATGAACTGGTCGAGCTCGGTGTCCGCGGTCCAGCCCGTGCCGCCGTTGGTCGAGAACACCATGCGCGGATCCGCGTCGGGCCGGATGTTCGACGCGTAGAGACGATCCGAGCTCTTCGGGTCGACCGCGAAGATCCCGACGCCGCCGGTCTGCCCACCGGCGTTGTCGATGCGGGTCCACGCCGCGCCGGACGTGCCGGTGGTCTTCCAGAGCTCATCGAAGCTGGTCGTTCCCATCGTGCGCTCGTTGCAGGTTCCGGCTTGTACGAAGAATGTCGGCGTGCCGGGCGACCCCGCCGTGTCTGCGACCTGAACTGCGCACGCGGTCGCCGGAGCGCCCGGGATCGCGGTCCACGTCACGGTCGGCGCCGTGATGTCGGCCGTGAACCACATGCCCGTCGACGTGAGGATCACGTACTGCTTGTCAGCGACCCGCGCGATCCCGTCCGACGGCCGGAAGGCCACGATCGTCCCGGTCGGCTGCGACGCGGGAGCGAGCTGACCGCCGCCGACGAGGCCGGGGCCGCGCATGAAGACGACGGTGACACCGCCGTAGCAGCAGCCTGTGTACACGACGCGGTTCGCGTCGCCAATGATGTCCGGGACGTCGCAGCAGTCCGGGTTGTGCCACGTCGGCTTCGCCGCGCCGGCGTTCGTGGTGCCGAACGATCCGTTGTCCTGCACGCCGAAGTACAGGTCTTCCGCACCACTACCCGATCGATGCGCGCCCGACATGCCCATGACCCAGAGGGCGTGCGGGGTGCGCTCGGGCTGCTCGAACTGCGGGGCCTGGCACGTCGCCGTCATGTCGGTGTTGCGGTACACGCCGCCGTCCGAAGAGAAGATCGTGGGGCAGCGATCGTTCGCCGCCGACATGTCGAATACGAGATCGCCGGTGTCATCGTGCGCGCCGGTCGGGCGCGTGAACGAGCCGACCCAGTTGTTCGCGGTCGGGCAACGCGGGCCGGCCACGAACGATGTGCACGTCGCGCGATACAGACCCACGTCGCCCCACCAGAGGTCGAAGACGTCGCTCGCGCCGGCGTTCGAGCGCTGGTTCGTGACAACGAACGGGATGCGGCCCTGCGCCGCGCTCGCGACGTTGAACTCGCGCGCCCACGTTGCGCCGGCATCGTCTGACTCGAAGAACTGGTCGCCGGCGACGAGGAAGATCACGTTCGACTCATCGGGCGATGCCGCGATCGAACACGGCCCGCCGGGTAGGCCGGCCGAGGTGAGTGCCGCCGCGGTCCAGTTCGCACCGCCGTCGGTCGAACGGAACACGCCGTCATCGCCGCAGACGTCGACGATGCCCTGGCCCGTCGGACCGCCACCCTGCACGACGACGTCCCAGATGTCGCCCGCCGTGTCACCGGGGGTCGGGTCGACGAATGTCCACGTCGCCCCGGAGTCGGTGCTGACCGCGACGCCGCAGTTCGTGCCGATGAAGACGTTGTTCGCCGCGTCGGGCCGGATGCCGATGCCGAACGCCGTTGGCTGCGACTTGCGCAATGCGTCACAGCTGTACGCAGCGCCTGGCGTCGCGGTCGCCGGGTGCGTCCAGGTCGTGCCGCCGTCGGTGCTGACGTTGATCCCGGCGATGCTCGCGACGCGTCCATCGAAGAAGGACGTCGCGTAGACGCGCTGCGTGCTGCTCGGGTCGACTTCGACGTCCCACGTCGCGAGCGGCCTGTGCCCGGGGAGGAACGTCCAGTGCACGCCACCGTCGGAGGTCTTGTACAGACCGCCCCATTCAGTGGCCGCGTAGACGACCTGGCTGCTGCCCGCGACGGCTCCGAGCCCGGTCACGCGACCGCCCGACGCGCTGTCCGGGTCGTTCACGTCCTGGTCTGACGAGTCCGGGTTGATGTCGGTGAAGCTGAGCACCTTGAACGCCTGGCCCGGCGTCGCCGCGGCTTCGGTGACCGTGACTTCGGCCGGCACCGCGGCGACGTCGCTATCGGCGTCGGACGTCGCGCGGATGATCACGCTGCCAGTACCCGCGTTGAGCGATCCGGCGAGCGACGCGGTCGTCGTGATGTTCTCGAGATCGATGGCGACTGAGCCGGCGATACCGACGGAGCCGCCGCCCGCGCCCGACTTGGCCGATGCGCCGAGCTTGTGCGTCGAGTGCATGACCGCTTGGATCGTCGCGCCCTGCGAGTTGACGGTGTTACCGGCTGGCAGGATCGCGGTGTTGACGATGTCGGCCTTGTTGATCGCAACGGCGACGCCGATGCTCACGCCGCCACCGTGCGACGGCGTGACCGCCGTGCCATCGGCACCGGCGAACGCGTCGGTGTCCGCCGAGGTCGCGAGCGTGAATCGTCCACCAGCGTTGACGGTGATCGGACCGACCAGGGTCGCGCGCGACCAGCTCTTCGCGAGGTTGATGGCGACCGCCGCGGCGACGCTCACGCCACCGGAGCTGGTCGATGCACTCGGCGTCGGATCCGCGGCACCCGTGCCGGTACCACCGTTGGACGACGATGTTGCGTCGGCATAGCTGCGCTGAGACGCGACCTCATGATCGACGCCGTTCCCCGACGCTCCGCCGCTGCTCTCGCCCGGCGCGCCGGAAGCGGAGGCTGTCGCGTCGGCCGCGGTGTCGGACGATCCGTCGGCGCTCAGGGACACGGCGCCCGTCGCGGTGACATTGCGGGCGAGCGTCGCTTCGCTGCGGTGGTTCGCGATCGTCAGCGCGAGGGAGACGCCGATCGCGGCGTCCTCACCCTGAGCGTCGCCCTCAGCAGCCGTCTTTGCCGAAGCGGATTGATCCGCGCTCGCGGAGAAGGCGCCAACGTTCAGGGCGCTGCCACTCGTGACGAACGCAAGGGTCGTGATGTTCGAAAGAGCGATCGCGACACTCGGCACGACCGCCACGTCGCCGCCAGCGGCGCCGGTCTTTGCGTGCACCGCGAGGCCGTGCTCGGTGGTCGCGGCGAGGGCGACGTTGCCGCCGCCGTTCAGCGTGCCCGTGATCGATGCGGTCGTGGTGTCGTCGACAAGAGCAACTGCCACGGAGGCACCGATACCGACCGAGCTCGCCGATGCGGCCGCGGTGGAATCAGCCGGAAGTGCGCTTGCGCTCGACGACGAGTCCGACGCGGCGGTGATCGAAACGGAGTCGGTGCCGGCGTTCAGCGTGCCGTCGAGCGAAGCGATCGTCCTGATGTTCTCGATCTCGATCGCGAGCGAGCCCGCGACGCCGACGGAGCCGCCGCCCGCGCCGCTCGTGGCGCTTGCGGAGAGCTCGTGCTCCGAATTCATGATCGCCTGGATCGTCGCGCCGTTCGACGTCACGATCGTCCCGGCGGGCAGGACCGCGCTGTTGGTGACATCCGCCTTGTTGATCGCAACGCCGGCTCCGATGGTCACGCCGGTCGTCGCGTCGGCCGGATCCCCGCTCGACGCGCCGCTCGTGGAATCGGTCGCCGACCGGACCGCGCTGCCGTCCGCTGTGGCGGAAGCATCGGTGTCGGCTGCAGTCGCGAGCGTGAAGCGTCCGCCGGCCAGGACTGTGATCGGAGCGAGAAGCGTGGCGCGGGAGATCGACGTCGCGAGGTTGATCGCGACCGCGGCCGCGACGGACACACCACCCGAGCTCGTCGATGCGCTCGGCGTCTGACCGCCGCCTGTGCCGCTTCCGCCGTTGGACGATGACGTCGCATCGGCGAAGCTGCGCTCGGCCGCGACGGTGTCATCGACGCCCGTTCCCGGCTGACCGCCGGCGGTGCTGTCGCCCGGCGCGCCGGAGCTGCCCGAGCTATCCGCGGGAGCACCGGAGGCTGAGGCGCTCGCGCTCGCCGAGCTGTCGGACGATCCGGTCGCGGAGAGCGAGACCGCTCCGTCGGCGCTGAGGTTCCGCGCGAGCGTCGCTTCGGTGCGGTGGTTGGCGATCGTCAGACCGAGCGCGACGCCGACGGCCGCGGACGATCCGTCGGCGTCGCCTTCGGCGTTCGTTCCGGCTGATGCGCTCTGGTCCGCGCTCGCGCTGAAGGCGCCGGTGATGTCCAGGTCGCTACCTGCTGTCACCAGCGCGAGCGTCGTGATGTTCGAGAGCGTGATCGCGACCGACGGGACGATCGTGACGTTGCCGCCGGCAGCGCCCGTCTTCGCGTGGCTGCTCGCGCCGTCGACCGCCGTCGACGTGAGCGTGAGGTCGTGGCCGCCGGCAAGTGTCCCGGTGAGCGAGGCGGTGGTGTTGTCGTCAATGAGGTTGATCGCGACCGAGGCGCCGATGCCAAGTGATGAGGCGTCGCCCGTGCCGTCGGCTGGAGACTGAGCTGCCTGCGCACCGGCCGACGAGTCGGAGTTCGCGGCGGCGGCGATCGAGACGTCGCCGGTGCCAGCGTTGACGGTGCCACTGATCGTGGCGGTGGTGTTGAGGTTGACGATGTTGAGGGCGAGCGCTCCGGCGATGCTGACGTCGCCGCCGCCCGCGCCGGAAGTCGCTGTCGCACCGAAGTCGCTCTGCGCGTCACCCGTGGACGTGACCAGTGCCTTCACCGTGGCCGGACCATTCGCCGTGCCGGCGACCGTGGCGGAATTGGTGACGTTCGCGTAGTTGATGGCGACTGCCGCGCCGATCGTCGCCGGAGGGCCGCGGGCCGCCGTCGCCGAACCGTCGGCGTTCGCCTTCGCGTCAGTTGCTGCTGAAGACCAGAGCGTCAGGCCACCTGAGCCGATCGTGACACCGGCCGGGAGGCTCGCGCTCGATGTGGTGAGGGCGATGTTGACCGCGACGGCCGCGGCGGCGGTCACGGATCCGTTCGACGAACTCGCGGGCGGTGTCTGAGTGGAGCCGGACGCCGCCGCACCGTTCGTGCTTGCGGCGCCGTCGCCGAGCGTGCGCTGACTCGCGACCTGCGTGTCCGGCGACGCGGCGCCTGAGCTCGCATCGGAGGCGCCGTTCGCGCTCGCCGTCGCGCTCGTCTCGGTGGAGGAGTTGCCGCTCGCCTTGAACTCGACCAGGCCGAGCGTCGAGAAGCTGCTCGCGGTCGTCGCCAGCACCTTGTGATCGGCGTAGCCGACCGCGACGGATGCGCCGATCGCGGCGTTCTCACCGTTCGCGTCGCCGTCGGCGTTCGTGGTCACCGGCGAGCCGTTGTCGATCGCCCGTGCCGCGAAGTTGCCGCTGATGGCGAGGGTGACCGTCGAGCCGACCGCTGCGCTGGTCGTGAGGGTAGTGATGGTGACGGCCACAACCGGCGTGATGGCCGTGCCACCGGCGGCGCCGCCGGTCGCCTGGGTGTTAACCGTGTGGCTGCTGGTGGCTTCGAGTGTCAGGTCGTCAGCGTTGACCGTCGCGTTGTCGCCGACCGTCGCCGAGGTGGTCGTCGTCACGACGTGCACCGCGACCGACGCGCCGATACCGGTATTGCCACCTGCCGTGCTGTCGATCGCCGCGGCCGTAGGCGTCGCGCTGACAGAGCTATCGATCGCCGATGTCGCCGCGAAACGCAGATCGGCGTCGGTCGCGTCGATCACGGCTGAGGCGTCCGCCCCGGCGGTCGTCGACATCGTGATCACGCCGACCGCGAGCGAACCGGCGACAGTGAGGTTCGTCGCATCGCCGACACCGGAGAGGGACTGCGCCGCGAACGTCGCTGTCTCGGGGATCGTGGCCTCGACTACGACGCTCGTCCCCGACAACTCCGCGTCGCCGATGTGCGCGCTCGTGTTGATCGTGGCCAGGTTGACCGCGACCGCAACGCCAAGCGCGGTGCCACTGGCGTCGACGCTGCTCCCGTCGGCCTTCGCCGACGAGTGCGCCTTCGAGCCGGCGTGGACCTTCTGCGCTCCGGTGGTCGTGATGTGGGGATTGCCATCGAGGTAGGCCTCGGTCGTGCTCTCCAGCCGGCTGAACGACAGCGATCCCGCGATGGCGACATTGCCCTGAGAGGTGCTCGCGTTGCCGCCGGTCCGGCCCGCCGGCGAGTCGTCCGTCGTGGTGGCGTCGTTGTCATCGTTGCCACTCGACCCGTTCGGGCTGGCCAGCGACGTCACTGTGCTGGAGCCGTTGGCGTCGGCCGCGACTGTCGAGCTCGCCGCGGTCACCGTCACCAGGCCCGAGATGAACGCACGGGTCAGCTGAGTGACGTTCGCGAACGCGACTCCGGCGCCACCAGCGGCCGAGCTGGCGTCACCGCTGTTCGAAGACGTAACGGTGTTCTTCGCTTCGATCGCGAGCGCGCCGCCGGCCGCCACAGTGCTGGCGCCGGTCACGCTGCTCGTCGCGGTGCTGTTCACGATCGAACCGGAGATCGCGGCGTCGAAGCTCGTCGAGGTCTGGGAGGCCTCGCCGGCCGCGTTCATCGCGGCTGTCACGGTCGACTCTGCCTTGATGGTCGCATTCCCCGTCCCGGTCGCTTCGACATGAGAGTCGGCCACCGACACGGTCGCCGTCGAGTTGGCGTAGAGGCCGATGTACTTCTCCGTCGGCGACGCTGGATTGACGAGCGCGGTCGCGCTCAGCGTGATCTGGCCACTGCGCAGGACCGCGTTGGTGATGCTGAGCTGCGCCGAAGCGGTCGGCGCCAGTACCCCAAGGATCGCCGTGCCGCTCTGCGTATCGGTCGCCGCCAGGGCGATCGACCCGTCATCGCTGCCGCCGGTGGTGTCCACGTTGGCCAGGGCCGAGACCTGGATGTGCTCCGCTGATACGAGGAAGATCACGCCCGGGAGCTGGAGCGAACCAGACAGGACCACCGTGTCGTTCCCGCCACCCCCGTCGACGGTCAGCGATGTCGTGGGGATGGTGAACTCGACCGTCTCGATGGTGGGGCTGGACGCCACGAGCTTCGTCACGTCGGTGGCGCTCGGAGCAAGCGTGATCGTGTCATCGCCCGCAGTCCCGGTCACGGTGACCTCGGCCGCGGTCCCCCCGATCAGCACAGGCTCAAGACCCGTGTAACGGATCGTCGCTCCATCCACGACGACGGTCCCCGATGACGCACTCGCGGCACCGCTCGAGACCGTCCCGCGCTCGCCGTCGATGCGAAGCGTGTCGAATCCGCCGGCGCCGCCTTCGATCGCTCCGCTGAGCGAGCCGCCGGGCGCGACAGCGAACGTATCTTTGTTGTTCGCCGCCCCCGTCAGATTCTCGAACCCGTTGAACGAGACTCCTGCGACCTGACCAGCGTCCGAACCGTTGATCGTCCACGTTGTGTCAGCACCCGGACCAACCAGCGTGTCCGCTGCGCCGCCACCTGTGATCGATGAGACCCCCGAGAACGTGACGCCTGGGATACCCGCGGCGCTCACGCTCCCGGCGCCCGCGCCCGTGAGCGTCCAGCTCGACGAAGCGGCTGTCACGGTGAGCGAGCTCGCGCCTGTCACGTTGATGCCAGAGATCTCCGCCGCAGGACGGGTCGTTGTCGTGCCATCCGCGGTCACCGCGATGTCCGTTCCGGACGCCGCGATCGTCACGCTGCCGCTCGAAGCGATCGTCCACGGGGACGGCGTCGGGCTCGGCGAAGGCGACGCGCTCGGAGACGGGCTTGGCGACGGAGACTCACTCGGCGAAGGCGATGGCGACTCACTTGGCGATGGTGACGCGCTCGGCGACGCCGACGGAGATGGTGACGCGCTCGGTGACGCCGACGGAGAAGGACTCGGCGATGCCGATTCACTTGGCGATGGTGACGCGCTCGGCGACGCCGACGGAGAAGGACTCGGCGATGGCGACTCACTTGGCGACGGAGTTGGTGATGGCGACTCGCTTGGCGATGGCGATGGAGACGGCGACGCGCTTGGAGACGGCGACGGTGATGGCGAGTCGCTTGGCGACGGAGACGGCGAAGGTGAATCGGTCGGCGACGGTGATGGAGTTGGCGACGGAGGCTCGGTCGGATCCGGTGAAGGCGATGGGTCCTCGGCACGCGCCGCTGACGCTGGATCGATGAGGCTCATCTGCTTCGGTGCCGGTGCTCCGCTGGTCGATGACGGTGCGGGTGTCGGCGATGGACTCGGGAGCGGTGATGCGCTCGGCTTCGGTGCTGCGCTCGGCTGCGGTGATGCGGTGTTCGGAACCCAGAACGTGCCATCGGCGGACCACCATCCGGCGCGGCCATTGCGATCAACCCCAGGCACGAGCTCTGACGCCGGTGGCGGAGTGCGCGCTGGTGCGGGTGACGTGATCTTTGCGGGCGCAGCGGTCGGCGCTGACGTCGGCGCGGGTGCTACCTCGTTCCCGACGATCGTCGGAGCTTTCCAGTCGATCGGCTGCACGAGAGTCTCGCCGGTCTTGGCGTCGTATTGGATGATGCGAACGCCCGACTCGCGCGCCCACGCGTCGAGGCTCTCTTGGTCCGTGGGCATGAGCGTGATCGTGTAGAGACCTTGTTCGGGATCGATGAGCTTCGCCTCGAGGCGCGGGAGATCGACGACTGCGAACCGGTCGCCCGTTTCGGGATCGAGAGACCAGCGATCGATCTTGAGGTTGTTCTTACCGAAGTAGGTGTCGATGTCCTCCGGCGAGTAGATCCGCGGGAAGTTGATCCACGCCTTGTCGCTCGCGTCGGGACCGTCACCACGTTCGATGAAGACGCTGACCTTTGGGAGTGCGAAGAGATATCGACCGGTGACCACATCGGACCGAATGATCGAAAGACCGAGAGGCCCGAGCGCCGCGATGACGACGTTCTCTTTGGTGCCGGCGGGAAAGTTGACGATGAGGGTGTTGGGTTCGCTTCCGAGTTCGACCTTGAGGTCAGTGGGGGTGGTGGTGGATTGCGCTGGAGTCTTGTCCGAAGGTTTGTTGACGTTCGAGTTGATGATCGCGGGAGCGGAGGAATCAGTCGTGGGCGGAACGGCGCGCGCTAGTGGTACGCCGATCATCACGACGTACAACACGAGGAACGACACGACCAGGCCGCGGCCGTACTGCACTAAGTGTTGGAAAAGCCCACCGGCTCCCCTACCCCCTCACGCGCGCTCCGCACATTACGAGGGACGCGCGAACGAACGTCAACGTTCGATTTGCGTTCGAATAGCGATTTTCGACTAGCACTCCGATCGTCAGAGCAACAGCCTGACTTCAGAACTAGGTCACTCGCCGCATCGGGTCCTACGCGCTCGGCAGTACTCCGCATCAGTGACCCGCCGGTGACGCGCACTTTCGTGATCGCTACAGCTCGATGACGTTTAGGAGTCCTAACCCACGCGAGGCGATCCATTCACTGTGCGCGATGAACT
>Ga0070694_100002614_pt1 | contig 10647 bp, 8 predicted proteins | sample KBSK1251metaG_FD_65470 | JGI IMG/M metagenome (GOLD analysis project Ga0070694, IMG submission 65470) | Corn, switchgrass and miscanthus rhizosphere microbial communities from Kellogg Biological Station, Michigan, USA - KBS K1-25-1 metaG | ecosystem: Host-associated > Plants > Roots >... | reverse complement strand
CCCTGGATGACGGCGACGACGGCGACGAGAAATGCGACCGAGACGATGATGCCAAGCAGCGTGAAAAACGAGCGGAGCTTATGGCTCCAGATCGTCTCGACAGCGAGAATCACGGCTTCGAAGAGCGGCACGGCTACAAAGCTAAGGGCGGCAAAGGCGCCACGGGCGGCACGGCCCTGCCGCCTTACCGCCATTGCCGCCCTTATTCGTATCTCAGCGCTTCAACCGGATCCAGGCGCGCCGCCCGGCTCGCGGGATAGAGCCCGAATCCCACGCCGGTGAGTGCCGACGCCAGCAGCGCGGCCACAATCGACCACAGCGGCACGTTCGCCGGGATTGGCGTGACCTTGGAGATGACAAATGCGAGCGCACCGCCGCCGAGCATCCCCACGGCGCCGCCCACGAGCGTCAGCGTCGACGCCTCGACGAGAAACTGCCACAGGATCGCGCGGCGGGTCGCGCCCAGCGCCTTGCGCACGCCGATCTCCCGCGTCCGCTCCGTGACGGAAATCATCATGATCGCGACGACCCCGACGCCCCCGACCATCAAGCCGATCGACGACAGCACGAGCATCACGAGGAAGAACATCCCCGTCACCTGGTTCCAGGAATCGAGCAGCTTGTCCTGGGTCACGATCGAAAAATTGTTGTCCTGGCCGGGCTTCAGCCCGCGGAGCGAGCGCAGCGTCGCGACGACTTCGTCCATCGACTCCTGCTGCGTGTATCCGGGCCCAGGCGCGACGGCCAGGCGCATCCAGCCTCGGAAGTACGGCACGCTCTTCACGAACGCGCCGTGCGGAATCCCGACGAACGGCGGCGCCGCGCCGCTGAACAGGCTGGGCGGCTGCGTATAGACGCCGATGACGATAAAGGGTGTGCCCGCGACGTGAATCGTCTGGCCGATCGGATCGCGCCCGCGAAACAGCTGATCCTCGAGCTTGCGATTGATCACCGCGACCGACGCGTTGGAGAGATCCTCGAACCTGGTGAACGTGCGGCCCGGATATACATCGCCGCCGTTCACCTCCACCCACTCCGCCGAGAGCCCGGACACGCTCACCGACTCGAGGCGGCGGTCACCGAACTCGACGGTGGCGGAGCTCTCTTCCCGGCGCGTCACGTAGCGCACCGAGGGCAGCGCTCTGATCCGGTCGGCCTCGATCTCGTTGATGGCGGGATTGCGCCGCCACGGGCTCGACTCGTCCGAACCGTCCGACACGTTGATGCCCGCCTGGAAGAACCGCCACACGAGGAAGGTGCGCGGGGCGATCGACTCGAACACGCCGGCCACGCTCTTGTTGATGCCGCTGATCATCGCGGCCATCAACATCACGACCATCACGCCGATCGCGATGCCCAGGATCGTCAGCGCCGCGCGGGCCTTGCTGGTCCGCAGCGACTCGAGCGCGATGCTCACGCCCTCGAACAGACCGCTGACCCCGCCGGTCACGTTTCCGCCCGCAGGGCCGCGATCGGATCGAGCCGCGCCGCGCGCGTCGCCGGGTACACGCCGGCCACGATGCCCACGCCGGCGCCCAGAATCACGCCCACCAGAATGGACCACGGCGCAACCGCGGCGGGGAGCGGGGTCGTCGCGGCGACGAGTGCCGCGAGCCCGATCCCGAGCCCGACGCCGGCCGCGGCGCCCACGGTGGCGAGCGTGGTGGACTCGACCAGGAACTGCCGCAGGATGTCGCCGCGGCGCGCGCCGAGCGATTTGCGGATGCCGATCTCGCGCGTCCGTTCCGCGACCGCCATCAGCATGATGTTCATGATCACGATTCCGCCCACGACGAGCGAGATCGCCACGAGTCCGGGCAGGGCGTAAAAGAGGATGCGGCTGATCTTGCCCCAGAAGTCGAGCACGTCGTCCGCGGTCTCGAGCGCGAAATCGTCGGCCTGCCGCGGCCGCAGGTGGCGCCGGCTCCGCATCACGGCCTCGGCCTGGGACAGCGCCTCGCGCATTTCACTCTGCGTGTTGGCTTTGATCGCGAGCGCGTCGACGACGCGCGGCGGGTTCACGAAGCGCCGCAACGGGGCACTCGCCGGCGCGACGGCGAACTTGTCGAGCGAGAGGCCGAAGAGGTTGCCCTGCTTCTCCACGACGCCGATCACGCGGTAGGGGATGTCGAAGATTTTTATCTCACGCTCGATCGGGTCCTGGCCCTCGAACAGCTTCTCGGCCAGGTCGTGTCCAATCACGACGACGGGGACGCCCGCCTGGACTTCCTGGGCGGTAAACGCACGGCCCTGCTCGATCGTGAACGAACGGATGTCGAAGTACAGCTCGGTCGCGGCGGTCACCTGGACGTCCTTGGCTTGCAGGCGGCCCGCCGTGAGGGTGGCGCGCGTGTTCGATTCCCAGGCCGCGAGCACGGGCACCGTCATCCCCTTCGCGACGGCCTGCGCGTCTTCGTAGGAGACGCGCGGCCGGCGCATCCAGGAGCGCCACATCGAATCGGTGACGTTGCCGAGCTGCACGTCGGGAAACTGGCGCAGCCGGAATGTGTTCACGCCGAGGATCGTGCCGGCGAACTTGTCGGTCATGTAGCGGTTCATCCCCTCGACCACCGACACGACGGCGATGAGGAACATCACGCCGATGAAGACGCCGATGATCGAGAAGCCGCTCTTGAGCTTCTGGGCCCGGATGGTTTGGAACGCGAGGCGGATGGCGTCGAGGAAGGACACCGCCGCTACTCGTAGCGCAGCGCTTCTACCGGATCGAGTCTCGCCGCCTTGCTCGCGGGATAGATGCCGAACAGCAGGCCCGTAAACGCGGCCGCGAGCAGCGCGACCACGATGGAAGCGAGCGGAACATAGGCCGGCACGGGCGTGAAACTGTGCAGCAAGATCGCTATGCCCCAGCCGGCAATCATCCCCACGAAGCCACCGACGAGCGTCAGGGTCGCCGCTTCCACGAGGAACTGCCACATGATCTCGCGCCGCAGCGCGCCGAGCGCCTTCCGCACGCCGATTTCGCGCGTCCGCTCGGTGACGGAGATCATCATGATCGCGACGACGCCGATACCACCGACGATCAGACCCACCATCGACAACGCGACCATCAGATAACGTGCGACTGCGGTAAAGCTGTTGATGGCCCTCGTGTACACTTCCTGGGTGATCGCGTCGAAGTTGTTCTTTTGCCCGGGACGCAGGCCGCGCATCGTCCGCATGGCCATCGTGACGTCGTCGATCGCGCGCTCGGTCGCAACCGAGTCCTGCGGCACGACGAACATGTCCATCCAGCCCGGCCAGTATTGCAGATCCTTCTGGAAGGTGCCGTGCGGGATCATGATCTCCGGCTGGTCGCCGTCGCCGAACAGCCGGGGCGGGGGGTTGTAGACCCCGATGACGTCATAGGGCAGACCGCCGATTTTGATCCGGCGATTCATGGGATCGCGTTGGCCGAACACGTTCTCGGCAAGCTTGCTGTTGACTACCGCGACGTGCGCATTGGCCGCATCCTCGAGGTGCGAGAACGAACGCCCGGGTGCAACGTTGCCGCCTTCGATCTTCGGCCAATCGGCATTGCGGCCGCGGATCCGGACGGCGGACATGCGGTGGCCCTCGAAATCGACGTCTGCCGATGTGCCCTCGTCGATGACGACGAAGGCGATCGTCGGCAACTGCGCCAACCGGTTTGCTTCCTCGACCGTGATCGGCGGCCGCCGCCGCCACGGATTGGGATCCTCGGGGTCCTCATCGTTTTGGCCGCCCCAATAACGTCCGACCCAAAAGGTCTTGGGTCCGAGGGAGGCCAGCATGTCCGAGATGCCCTTGTTGAAGCCGCTGATCAGCGCGCCGATCACCATCACGACCGTCACGGCGATCGCCACGCCCAGAATCGTCAAGGCAGCGCGCATCTTGTGCGCGCGCAGCGATGACAACGCGATCCCCACGCCTTCGAAGATTCCGGTCATGGCCTACTCCTGGCGCAGCGCGGTGATCGGATCGAGTCGCGCGGCGCGCGATGCGGGATAGACGCCGAAAACGATGCCAACGCCGGAACCCATGAAGGCGCCGCCGAGCACGGATGCGGGCGAAACGCTCGCGGGCAACGGCGACAGCTTGTTGATCAAGACGGTCAGCCCGATACCCGCGAGAATCCCGAATCCGGCTCCGACCGTCGCGATCGCGGTCGACTCAGCGAGGAACTGGCGGAGCACGTCGCGGCGCCGCGCGCCGAGCGATTTCCGCAAGCCGATCTCCCGCGTCCGTTCCGCTACCGCCATCAACATGATGTTCATGATCACGATGCCACCGATGACCAGTGACACCATCACGATGCCGGGTATGACCGTGGAGAGCACCGCACTGATCCCCGCCCAGAAGCGCTGCACGCCTTCGGATGTGTCGAGCACGAAATTGTTGTCCTGCTTCGGCCGCAGGTGCCGGCGGCTGCGCATGATGCCCTCGGCCTGCGATATCGCTTCCCGCATCTCGACATCCGAATTCGCCTTGACGAGAAACGCGTCGAGAATGCCGGGCGGATTCACCAGGTTTTGCGCCGGCGAGAGAGCCGGGACCACGACGAACCGGTCGAGTGGGAAGCCCAGAATGCTGCCTTGATGCTCGACGACGCCGATCACGCGGTAGGGCACGCCGCCGATGCGCACGCTCTTGCCGAGCGGCGTGCGATCCGAGAACAGGCGTTTCGCCACCGCCTCGCCCAGCACGGCGACCGGCGCGCCGGAACGGTTTTCTTCGCCCGTGAACGGACGCCCGATCGCTATGGCGAGGTTCTTGATGTCGAAATAGCGCTCGCTCGCCGCGGTTAGGTCGATGTCGCGCGCTTCTTTATTGCCGTACGACACGGTGACGTTGTCGCTCGACTGCCAGGCGGTGATGACCGGAACCGTGAGGCCCTTGCTGATCGCCTCTGCGTCGCCGAAGCGAATCCGGGGCCGCCGCGCCCAGGCGCGCCAGACCGAGTCCGGGACGTTGGGCGTGAACATGGGCCGGCGCCGCAGCTGGAATGTGTTCACCCCGTACAGCGTCTGGGCGAACTTCTCGGTCATGTAGCGGTTCACGCCGTTCGAGATGGAGCACGACGCGATCAACGATGACACCGCAACGAAGACGCCGAGCAGCGAGAAGGTGCTCTTGAGCTTCTGCGCCCGAATCGTCTGAATCGCGAGGCGGAACGCTTCGAAAAACGGCACTCAGGCCGCCTGGGCCTGGTCGGTCGCCACCACACCGTCGCGTAGCGTAATGACGCGCGCGGCGTGCGCGGCGATATCCTGCTCGTGGGTCACCATCACCACCGTTTGCCCCTGGCTGTGCAGCTCGGCGAACACGCCCATGATCTCCTGGCTCGTCGTCGAGTCAAGATTCCCGGTCGGCTCGTCGGCGAGCAGGATGCTGGGCTCGTTCACGAGCGCGCGCGCGATCGCGACGCGCTGGCGCTGGCCGCCCGAGAGCTCGTTGGGTTTGTGATCCATGCGGTCCGCCAGGCCGACGCGCTCGAGGGCATGCACGGCGCGATCGCGCCGGTTCCGCGCCGACAACCCGGCGTAGATCAGCGGCAGCTCGACGTTGTGCAGGGCGTCGGCGCGGGGCAGCAGGTTGAACGTCTGAAAAACGAATCCGATTTCCTTGTTGCGGATCCGCGCCAGCTCATCGTCCTCGTGATCGCTCACCTTCTGGCCGTTGAGCCAGTATTCGCCGCTGGTCGGCGTGTCGAGGCAGCCGATCAGGTTCATGAGCGTCGACTTGCCCGATCCCGACGGGCCCATGACGGCGACGTATTCGTTCTTGCGGATCTGCACACTCACGCCCCGCAGCGCGCGCACGAGCTCGGAACCCATGTCGTACTCGCGCGTCAGCTTGTGCGTCAGGATGATGACGTCGGGAAGCGGCGTGTCACCGGTGCGAAACAGCTGGACCGCGCTCATGTCCGGCGCCGGCCAGTCGTGTCGCTCGATTCCTTGCTGGGGCGCACGTGTGCGCCTTCCTTCAAGTCACGGATCGCCTGATACGGTCCGGCGACGATCGTGTCGCCTTGATGGACGCCTTCCACGACCTCGAAATGCTCCTCACCCGCGATGCCCACTTTGACCGCGTGGAACGTCGCGACGCCGTTGTGCACCAGGAACACGCCTTCCGCTTCCTTCTTATTCGCGCCCCCCCCGCCATGGCGGGACGTGTCGGTCGGAGCCGGCGTCGCCGCCTGCGCCGTGCCGCGGCCTCCAGAGCGCTGCTCGGTGGAGATGGGGGTGTTCTCGCGCACCGTGAGCGCGATGATCGGAATCGCCAACGCCTGCTTGCGCGTGTCGGTGATGATCCGCGCCGTGGCCGAGAGATCGGGCCGCACCTCGACGGGCGGATTGGACAGCGTGATCTCGACTTCGTAGTCCACCGCGCGATCGCTCTGCGCGCCGCCGACCGCCGAGGCGGCCGTGAGGATGGCGCTGTTCGAGACCTTCGTCACACGGCCGATGAACGTCGTGTCGGGGAAGGCATCGATCGTCACTTCGACTGAGTCACCCATGTGCAACCGCACGACGTCGGTCTCGTCGACCTGCACCTTGGTCTGAATGACCGAGAGGTCCGAGATCGTCAGGAGTAGTCCGGTCTCGCGCGAGAATGTGCCCGGGACGGCGACTTCGCCTTCCTCCACCGCCAGGCGCGTGACCCGGCCGGCCATGGGTGCAACGAGATGCGTCTTGGCCAGCTGATCGCGCGCTTCCTGGAGACCGGCGCGTGCCTGTTCGGTTAGGTGCTGCGCCGCCGTCAGGTTCGCTTCGGAGATGTCGGAGGCCGTTTGGGCCTGCTCGAGCTGTTCCTGCGAGATGAGATTCGGGTTCTGCTCGCGCAGCTCCTTGGTACGCTGGAGCGCGCGCGTCGACTGGTCGCGTGTAGCCCGCGCCTGCACCGCGCCGGCCTCCGCCTGCGACATCGCTGCCTGCGCCCGCTGGAGGTTCGCCTGATAGATCGTGGGGTCGATCTGGAGCAGGAATTGGCCTTTCTGGACCAGGTCACCTTCGCGCACCCCGATCCGCGTGATGCGGCCCGTGATGTCGGCGCTGATGTCGACCTTGCGCTTGGGCTGAATCTTCCCGCTCGCGGTAACCGCCGCGACCAGGTCGCGCCGGCCGACGGTCTCGAAGCGCACTTCGGTGCCCTTGTCGCGCTTCGCGCTCGCACTCACCATCACGAGCACGGTGAGGAAGACAACGCCTCCTCCTCCCAACAGCATCTTGTTCCGCTTGGACATGGCGGCTCGATCCTCTCAGTTAACGCAAGCTGCGGCCGACGGCTGCTTCCAACGCCGCCAAGGCCTTGTGGTAGTCGTAGGTCGCGTTCACGGCGTCGCTCTCGGCTCGCAGCGCCGCGACCTGCGCGTCCAGCAATTCGAAGAAGGTCCCGGACCCGACGCGATAGCGCTCGGTCGCGAGCTGGAGCTGCTCGCGCGCGGCGCTGCGATTCGTGTCCTGCAACCCGACGGTGCGAAACGCCGTCTGCAGCGTCAGGAACGCCGAGCTCACTTCCGTCTGCACCGCGAGGCCGCGCGCACGCACCGACTCTTCGAGATCGCTGTGCTGTGACCGTGCGTTCGAGACACTGAGCTCGCGCGCGAAATTGTTGAAGATCGGCAGCGTGACGGTCAGGCGCGCCTGGAACGGCTGGCGCGTGAATTGGAATGGGAACACGGAATTCCTGTCCCGGAGTGCCTGTTCGTTCGACGCGCCCCAGATGAAGCCACTGCAATCGTTCGCGGGCAGGCCGGCGTTGCTCCGGATGGTGTTGTTGTCCTGGCATTCCGAGTACTGATTCCCGAACGCGGCCTGCTGGCTGAAAATCAGCGGATCGACGTCGGTGAATTGCTGCGTAAACCCCGACCAGCCCGCCGACAGCGACACGATCGGTCCATAGCTCGAGGTCGCGGCGCGGACGCCCCATGCGGCGGCGCCTTCACGGGCGCGCAACGCTTTGAGTGCCGGATTTTGCTGCTCCGCCATGGTCAACAAATCGCTCATCTGCCACTGCGGCGACTCCACACTGAACGAGTCGGTGAGCTGTACCGCCGCCACGTCGAGGGGCGGTATCACGCCCATCTGCTCGAACAGGCGAAGCTTCTCGACGTTCACGAGCGTCTGCGCCCGCAGCAGCCCGACCGCCGCCTGGCCGCGCGCGACTTGCGCCTGGCGCACGTCGATCAGCGTGGCCTGGCCGACGCCGTAGCGGGCCTGGGCCAGCTTCAGGAACTCTTCATTGCGCTCGAGAGTCTTCTGGGCGAGCTCCGCCTGCGCCCTGGCCTGCAGGACGGTCAGGTATTGCTGCTTGATGCCGGTAACCAGGGCGTTCTCGGCGCCCGCGATGTCGGCGTCGGTCGCCCGCTGCTGCGCCTTCGCGAGGCCCGGCTGCGAAAGCGTGGAGCCGGAGACCTGCCACGACAGCCCCACGTCGTAGAATGACGACACTGTCGACACCGACTGTGAGAAGCTCTGGGCCAGGAACGTCTGCGATCCCGGACCCGTGTACGACATCCCGCCGGAAGCCGTCACGGACGGTATGAGCAGGCTCGAATAGGCGCCACGGACGCCCCACGCCGCCGGCGCCCGCTTGTTCTGGGCCTGCTGGAACGCGGGATTCTTCTCGCGCGCGACCGCGATCGCGTCGGCGAGCGACAGCGCGGCCGTCAACTGCGCCGGTGCAGGGGCTTTGGAAGGAGCTGTGGGCTGTTGCGCTGCTGCAGCGGTGGCGAGGCACACAAAGAGGCCAGCCACGAGCACCAACTGTTTCATGGTCGTCCTTGAAAAGATATGTCGAGGGTTCGAAGCGCACCCCCCTACGCGCAAGTCCCTGAAGCGGTTTCGGCCTGCGACTGAACCTAGCTGGCCTGTCGCTCCACGATAAGATGCCGGTCGGGGGCTTCGAGCTTCATGAGGCGACCATTGTCATCGAGCCAGAGGTGGATGACACCGCGTTCGCCTGTCACGGTGATATGGCGCAGCCGTGCGGGGTCGCGATTGAGGGTGGTCGATGCCTGGCCGAGGTCGTGGATTTGCACGACTTCACGCCGGAGGGAACGGGGGAAGAGGGCGGTCAGCTCGGTCGGTTGCGCACCCACGGCGCGCCAGCCGGCGAAGACGTAGAGGGCAAAGACCGAATCGTCGAGCACGACCGCTCGCTGACCGGTCGCGAACTCGCGCGCCCGTTCGGCATCGCGTGCGACCAGGCGGACGGTAAATCGCCCGCGGCCCAGCTCGCCAAGAATGCGCGACGGCCGCTGGGGGTCGGCGACGTCGTATTGCAACGTCGCCGGCATCGTGTCGGCGTTCACTTCGAGAATCGGCGCGAGTACGACGACGGGCCGGCTCCGATCGTAGCGAATCGAGGTCGCCAGCGTCCAGCCGGCTTCGCCGCGGGACAACCGCCCGCGACTCAGCCGGAACGACTCACGCGCGACCTCGAGCGTATCGACGCGCACGACGAACACCCCCTCGTCCACGGGGGCCCCAGCCGCTCCCTGGAGCAGCGCAACGGCGCAGAGGCAGGCGATCACGCCGCTACCGAAGCTCCCAAAACTCGCGTCGCAACACGGTCACGAATCATCTTATACAGGCGCGCGCCCTTTTCGGCCGATGCCAGCGTCGGTCTCCCCACGGACCCCGGCGAGAGCGCGGGGACGGCGCCCGCGGCACGACGCCGATAGCGGGCCACCTGCCGCTCGGTGAGTGGGTAGTCCTGCGCCAGGTCCATGCGCACGAGCTCGGGGGCGAGGTGCAACATCAGCGACGTGTCGAGCTCGCCACCGTGGGTTGGCCCGCCCGGATCCTCGAGGTAATCGGTGAAGTCGAGCGCGAAAACGTCCACCGTGAAGATCCGCGCCCGCCGGGTACGGAGCGTCGACAGCGCCTCCTGATGGGGGTCATGGCCGTGCGCGGTAAGAATAATGAAAGCGTCCACACCGCATTGCTCCCACGAGCCCAGCAGGTCGTTCATCCACCGGTGCAACGTCTTGCGGCGGACCGTGGCGTTGCCGGGGTAGGGTCGCTTCGTGGCGGTGTTGACGCCGTACGGGATGGTCGGCGCCCGGAGGATCGCGAAACCGGCCGAAAGGTCATCGGCAAGCCGCTCAACGATTAATGTATCACAGCCCAGGGGGAGGTGCGGTCCGTGCTGTTCACAGGTCCCCACGGGCACCAACAGGCGTGAGTCGCGCGCGAGTGCCGCGCGTACTGCGTCGGGGGTGAGAACGCTCAGGTGCAGCGGCAAGCTCACGTCGTAATCGCCGGATGCTTGACCGGTCTCGCGACAGCCGAATGGCTGCGCGGCGACGCGGCGGTGTGGGCCGTGCTCGCTGGCGTGGCGGGACTCGCGGCCGTCGCGCTGGCGATCAGACCGCCAGCCCCGCGACCGAAGCTGAGTCTCGTCGCCGCGCTGACGAGCCTGCTCCTCGGCGTCGTCCTCGCGGCCGGTGCCCTGCGCGTGGGGCGGATCGAGTGCTGCTGGCCCGCGCTGCGCGAACGCCTCGTCACCTCCGCCTCGCGATCGCTCCAGACCTCGCTCGGCCAGGCGATTGCAGAAGCGCGCAGAATCGCCGAGCGCGGTGCGACGGCTGCGTCGTTGCCGCGCGAGGCGGTGTTCGATCGGCTCGGTACCGCGATCGCCTCCGGGCCCTTCGAGCGCGGCGCG
>Ga0070694_100002608_pt1 | contig 10660 bp, 8 predicted proteins | sample KBSK1251metaG_FD_65470 | JGI IMG/M metagenome (GOLD analysis project Ga0070694, IMG submission 65470) | Corn, switchgrass and miscanthus rhizosphere microbial communities from Kellogg Biological Station, Michigan, USA - KBS K1-25-1 metaG | ecosystem: Host-associated > Plants > Roots >... | reverse complement strand
ACTTTGCTGTCTGTGGGCAGAACCACGGCGCGGAGCAAAGAAGATGCACCCGCATCCGAACAGAATCATCAATCGCTCGCTGATGAATTACTGTTTCTCGGTTTGTATGACGAAGGCACGCCGGAGTTGATTGCCGCGCGTGCCAATGGTGCCGCGAAGTCGAGCAGTGCAGCGCGAGCAAGCAGCCCAACCAAGGTGCCCACAAAGGTAAATGTTGCGGCGAAGACCAGCCGCGGGGCGAAAGCGAAAACTGCCGCCAGCACTAAGAGCACGGCGAAGCCAGTTCGTCAGGCAAACGTGCCGGAGAGTTCGCGCGACTGGACATACACGCTCGCAGTCTACGCGGCGCGCGGCGATCAAGCCGACCGCGCGATCAAGTTTGCTGAACCGATCTTCAACGGCGTGCCCGACGATTACCGCGTGGAACTGTTGCCGCGCGATTGGGCGGAGATGCTCTATCCCGCGCCCTATCGTGAAGCCTTGATTCACCACGCGGTCTCGCGCAACGTGGATCCGCGCTTTGTACTTTCGATTGCGCGGCAGGAGAGCCGCTACAATCCAGAAGTCAAAAGCCCGGCGGCGGCGCGCGGCCTGCTGCAATTTATCGCCGCGACTTCAACGCAGATCGCCACGCAACTGCGCCTGCGCGATTTTGAGCAAGATGACTTGTACAATCCGAGCACGGCCATTCTCATCGGCTCGCAGTATATGCGGAATCTCTTCGAGGAATTCAAAACGCCGCAAGCCGCTGCGGCGGCTTACAACGGCAGTGAAATTTCCGTGCGCCGCTGGGTTGCGCGCATGCGCAGTACGGACGTAGATCGTTTTGTGATCGAAGTCGGGAAGAAAGAGACGAAAGATTACGTCTTCAAGGTCATGAACAGCTTGTGGGCGTATCAGGCGCTCTACCCAAATCACTGGAAGACAAACTAGCGTCCCCTCACAGAAAACACCACGCCGCGAAAGCAGAGCCTCTCGCGGCATAGTCGTCACCTCGCCTTTTAACGGAAGAGAATGCCCAGTGAAATGCGAAGATGATCCCGCCGATCATTTGATCCTGAGCTGAGCTTTCCGACCCAGACCGGGTTGTAATCCATCAAGGCTCTGAAACTGAATCTATCGGTCGCGCGGATGTCGAGGCCGCCGCCCAAAGCCATAGCGAATCCAGTATGTGTGACCTGAGTGGAGAGGGTCAGCGTCGAGCCGGCCGTCTCAAAAGCGACTCGCTGGTGCGCAATACCGAAGAGCGCGTGTGCCCAGGGTGTCAAGCGAGTGCTATTGCGCGCTTTGATCTCTGGCCCGGCCAGAAAGTTGAACAGCTTGGTCTTGAGCTTGAAGTTTTGAGTGACTGAAGGGGATTGAGAGACCACGGCCAGCCCATCATCATGGTGATTGAAGTAGGCTGAGAAATCGCCCTTGAGGCCGAGATATTTATTGAAGTTTCCAATCAGTGAGGCTTCAAACCCTTTCTCGGTGTTGAAGCCGCTCTTAACTTTGAAACTGCCGAAATTGATCTCACTACTATTTCTTTCACCGAGGACTGCCCAGCCGACGAACACTTCGACTTTAGGATATGGGTCGGCATTCGTGCTCTGCGCTAAGGCGAACGAAGCTGAGCCAGCTATCAAGAGCACTAAAACTAGCAATCGTTGCATGAAACGTCTCCTTATTGAGATAAAGGGGGTTGCCTGAGTCTTAAGTTTCACTCCACACGACCATTGGCGCACCTTACCTCCAGTGAGTCAATGACCCAATGGCCCGACGAGGAAATTTCACTAATGCGCGCTGGCGGGTTTTTCGAGGATGACGACGAGGGCGTCGTTGAAGTTGGGCGCCGCGACGCCGCAGACGCGCCAGCCGTTCCGAGCGTCTGCGTTCAAACGCTGTTCCAGGTCCTTCATTTCGCGGGCACCGCGTACGGGCACGACCTTGTAGGTGTAAGCCGCCGGGGCCGGATTCGTCGCCTGCGCCTGCGAATGGCGGCTGGAGGCCAGAACGACTGCGAGGATAGCAACAGCGCATAACGCCACGACACTGACCAGTTTCCACTTCATATATAGTCCTTAAAATGTCCGACAATCTGAGTTTCAAGTTCCACCTGGGACAACTCTGTGCCAGCGTGAAGAGTCAAAGTCTTGGAGGCATTCAACTTTTTCCTGGAATCCTCCTCAACTTTTTGGCCTGCGAAAACTATAGAGCCGAGCCTGGACTTAGGTACTGACGGAAAGCTGATGTTTTTGCGCGTTTTGTGACGAGGTTGCGATGACCGAACAATCCACTGTCTTTCTGCCCATTTTTCTCTTTGATGATGTGCGAGTCGAGCCGCAGACCTTCAAGATCTTGAAGGCGGGCAGCGCCGTGCCGCTCGAGCCAAAGGCGTTCAATGTCCTCCTCTTTTTAATCGAGAACCGGGGCCGTCTGATCGAAAAGGGCGAACTACTGGACGCCATCTGGAAAGAAACGAATGTCACGGAGAATGCTCTGACGCGCGAGATCACTAAACTCCGCAAGACGCTGGGCGATGATCCGAAAGCCGCCAAGTACATTCAGACCGTGCACACACGCGGCTACCGGTTCATCGCCGAGGTGGAAGTCAAGAATGGTCAGGCCGCCAATGGGAACGGAGAGAAAAAGGCTCTCGTTGCGGAAGAGCGAGAAAACAGTTCCGTGGTAGCCATGCCGGCCGTGACTGCATCACCGATTGCTGATCCGAAAGTAATCGAACCGCAACACGGTTTATGGCGCTCGCTTTCTCCAAGGGCACTCGCTCTCATCGGCGGACTCAGCGTGCTTTTCATCGGCGCAATGTTTCTTTGGAAGATCTCCGGCGAGACCAAACGGGCGGAGACCACGGGCGTGGTCAATTCACTCGCTGTCTTACCCTTCAAATCGCTGAGCACGGGTGGCGGCGAGGAATACTTGGGAGTGGAGATTGCTGATGCATTAATTACCAAGCTCAGTCATAGCACCTGGCTCGCCGTTCGCCCAACCACGAGTGTCATGAACTATGCCGATTCAACCAAGAACCCGGTGGACATCGGACGCGCTTTGAAAGTTGATTATGTCTTGTCCGGAAAAATTCAGCGGCCAGATAATCATGTGACAGTACAACTGGTTCGGGTGCATGACGGGGCATCTTTACAAACGGCCACGTTCGATGAAAAGTTTACCGACATTTTCCAGCTCGAAGACTCGCTCTCAATCAAAGTCCTGAATGCGCTCCTGGTCACCTTAGACCATGAAGAGCAGATGCGAATGCGCAAGCGTTTTACGGAGAACCCGCAAGCATACGAAGCTTTCCTCAAAGCGCACTACTTCATGAATAAAGCGACGAGGGAAGACAATGACAAGGCACTGGAGTATTTCCAGCAGGCGATCACCCTCGATCCCAAATATGCGATGGCTTACGCTGGATTAGCTGATGGCTACCACCGGCTGGAGCGCTATGGCGTGCATCCGGCAGAATTCGTTCCCAAGAGCAGAGCAGCTTTGATCAAAGCTCTGGAGCTTGACGAGACCGTGGCCTATGCACATTCGATCCTCGGTCGCATGGCGTATCAATACGACTGGGATTTCCCGAGGGCCGACCGGGAATACAAACGCGCCCGCCAGCTTCAGCCTACGCTCGTGCATCAGTGGTATGCCTCCTACCTCTTGGCGCTGAACCGAGTGCCTGAGGCCGAGATCGAATACAAAAAATTTACTGACCTTCTGCCTTTCCTGCCGGCCAATGTCGCCTTCGCTCAGTACTTTTATTTCATGCGCCAATATGACCGCGCCGTAGACATCGTTCGCAAAAAGATCGAAATGAATCCGAGTCTTCCTGCGTTGCACCAGATGCTCGGCTTGGTTTACGAGCAACAGGGGCGCGCTGATGAAGCCATGGCGGAGTTTCAAAAGGCTATTGAGCTTTCGCAGGGCAACTATGGGTTGGGATCGCTCGGACACTTACATGCGACGCTGGGCAGAGGAAGCGAAGCGCAGAAGGTGCTCCAATCGCTTGTCCAGCAGTCGAAGCGCGCCTACGTTTCGCCTTACGAGACGGCGCTGGTGTATGCCGGACTTGGCCAGAAGGATAAGGCACTGGAGAGTCTCCAGAAGGCTTACGCCGAACGCTCTCTGTCAGCGCCTTCGCTCCGCTTCGACCCACGCCTAACCGATTTGAGAAAAGAGCCGAGCTTCCATGATTTTGCGCGGAGCATCGGCCTTGCGTTCTAGGCCGTCAAAACAGATTCACATTTATGACTGAGCGTTCTGGTAGGCCACCTCACCTGCGCGAATGGTGAGACGCACGGAGAAATCTGGATCAAGCACCACCAAGTCCGCATCCTTGCCGATTTCAATCGAACCTTTGCGATCTTCCACGCCGCACAATCGGGCCGGCAGTAGTGAAGCCATATACACGGCGTCCACCAAATTCATATCCGTAAACTCAATCGCATTCCGCACGGCGCGATTCATCGTCAATACTGAACTGGCAATTGTCACGCCGTCCATGAGCGTGCAGAGCGGCGCGCGCACTTGAATTTGAAAGCCGCCGAGTGTGTAGATGCCGTCGGGGCAGCCTTGGGCGGCGTTTGCATCGGTGATAATGACCAAACCGTCGCGGCCTTTCGCGTGCGCGGCAAGCCGCGCCATTTGCGGATGAACGTGAACGCCGTCGAGAATGATTTCGGCACGAATGCCTGGCTCGTTAAGGCAGGCTGAAGCCAGCCCCGGTTTGCGGTGATGCAGCCCGGACATCGCGTTGTAGAGGTGCGTCGCATGCGTCGCGCCAGCTTCGATTGCGGCGAGCGCTGTGTCATAGTCGGCGTTGGAATGACCGAGCGACGCAATCACGCCTTCATTCACCAACCAGCGAATCAACTCCAACCCGCCGGGCAATTCGGGTGCGAGCGTCATGATCTTGATGCGTCCGGACGCGGATGCGAGCAAGGCGCGGCATTCATCAAAGTTCGGATCGCGGATACCTTCGTCTGGCTGCGCGCCTTTGAAGGCGCGATTGATGTAAGGCCCTTCGATATGCAGGCCGAGGATTTCAGCCGCAGGCTCAGAGTTGTTTTCGGCTGCAATCGTATCTTCAATCGCACGCAGTAATTCATCGTGGCGCGCCGCGATGGTCGTCGGCAGATAAGCCGTCGTGCCGTAGCGAAGCTGCGCACGCGAAACACGGCGGATGCCTTCCACACCATTCACCATGACGTCATCGCCGTCACTGCCGTGAACATGCGTGTCAATCAAACCAGGCAGTACCATCCGCCCAGTCGCGCCAACCACACGCGAGTCGGGCTCCGGCGCAGCCTCGCGCGATGATCCGACGAAAGTGATGCGCCCGTCTTCGCACAGCACTATGCCGTGCTCGATCACTTCGCTCGGTGTTACCACCAGGCCTCCAACGATGGCCAAACGATTCGGCATCTTCACTCCTCAAAACCGCAAACTGCGTTTCATCAAGCGGCGATTGTAGTCTCGCTCATCGGCTAGTTATAATGTCGCGTGCAATCAATCTCGTCAATCATCACACAACTTTGATGAAAACATCCACTCAACGCGCAAGCAAACGAGTCGCCACGCGAGCCGCTAGTCACAATTCTCGCGCCGTCTATCCTTTCACCGGCCTCGTCGGGCAGGAAGAGATGAAGCTCTCGCTCCTGCTCAATGTGATTGATCCGGCGATTGGCGGCGTCATGATTATGGGGCATCGCGGCACGGGCAAATCCACCGCTGTGCGCGCGCTCGCCGACTTGCTGCCGCCCATCGTCAAAGTGAAAGGATGTTTATATGGCTGCGACCCGGACAATGCGATAGAACTCTGCGCCGATTGTGCAGCGCGTCTGATTGCTCAAGCCAGCTTGCCGCGAGAGTGCGGCCTGGTGCCGGTCGTGGATCTGCCGCTCGGCGCGACGGAAGATCGCGTCTGCGGCACGCTCGACATCGAACGCGCTTTGACCCAAGGCGTCAAAGCCTTCGAGCCGGGATTGCTTGCACGCGCCCATCGCGGCTTTCTCTACATTGATGAAGTGAATTTGCTCGAAGACCATCTCGTGGATGTGCTGCTCGACGTGGCGGCAAGCGGGCGCAACGTCGTCGAGCGCGAAGGCATCTCGGTCGCTCATCCCGCACGCTTCGTCCTCGTCGGCTCAGGCAATCCTGAAGAAGGAGAACTGCGGCCACAGCTTCTTGACCGCTTCGGATTTCATGCCGAGATCGTGACGATTGCCGACCTCGATCAGCGCGTAGAGATCGTGGCGCGACGCGAAGCTTTCGAGCGCGATCCGGCCGTCTTTCGCACTCAGATGGAACCGCAGCAAAAGCGGCTTCGCCAGCGCATCGCACGCGCCAGGCGGACGCTCAGCCAAATGCGAATAGATTATTCTTTCCTGCGCAGCATCGCCGAGCTTTGTTTACTCCTCAAAATTGACGGGCATCGCGGCGAATTGACGATCACGCGTGCCGCCCGTGCTCTGGCGGCTTTCGAAGGCAAGACAACAGTGACAGTGGATCATCTGCGGCGCGTGGCGGTCATGTCACTGCGCCACCGATTGCGAAAGGATCCGCTTGAAAGCACGGATTCAGGGCTGCGGATCGGACAGGCCTTCGCCAAGGTTTTCGATCACGCAGCTTGAAAATAGCAAAGAATATCAAGCAGGGGCGCTTCGGCTTGGCTAAATTTACGGGCGACTGACGAACTGAACAAACTTTGCTCCACCAACAAGGAGGTATCGTATGCAGTCGCCAAAGAAAGCTTTCCTCTACGGATTTCTCGTCTGGTTGCTCACGCTGCTCGTCTCAATGATGCTCTTTCCGATCAAAAAATCATCGCAAGTGCTGTTTGATTCCATTATGCCGGTGGTCTTGTCACTCTTCACCATAATCTTTCTGAATCTTTACTTCAGAAGATGCGTCACTAACTTCTTAAAGGAAGGCGTCTGGTTGGGCGTCATCTGGCTGGTGATCAATATCCTCTTCGATCTGCCGATGTTTTCTTACGGGCCGATGCAGATGTCTTTACAGAACTACATGGCGGATGTCGGCTTGACCTATCTGCTCCTTCCCGTGATCACGATTGGCGCGGGCTTCCAGGCCGCACGGCTCCAAGAAAGGATGCGCCATGCGAACTGAGACCGTTGAAGATTACCAGAAGCGAATCTTACGCGTCTTGGTGCATATCCAGAATCATCTGGACAGCGAACTGCCGCTCGATGAACTCGCCGCGATCTCGCATTTTTCGCCCTTTCATTTTCATCGTATCTTTCGCGGCCTGGTGGGCGAATCGGTGAAAGAACACGTGCGCCGGTTGCGTTTGGAACGAGCCGCGCATCGTTTGCGCTTCACCGGCCAGCCAGTTACGGAAATCGCCCTCGACGCCGGGTATCAAACTCACGAATCATTCACGCGGGCGTTCGGCGCGATGTTCGGAGAACCGCCGGCTGAGTTTCGTAAAGCTCATCGCCTGGTCGCTTACGGCCCCGCGCCCTCCGGCGTGCATTTTGTGGCCGAAGGAGCACTTGATGATTTCAGGCCCGCTCGCCGCAGAGAGCCGCCGTTAGAGGTTCGCGTGGAAGAGTGGCCAGCTAAGCGCGTGGCTTTCTTGCGCCACGTTGGAGAGTATGGGCAAGTCGGCGAGACGTGGCAACGCTTGATGTCTTGGGCTGGCAGTCACGGACTCTTCAGAGCAGCGCCTCTGATGCTCGGCATTTGCTATGATGATCCGGAAATTACGCCGCCCGACAAGATGCGTTATGATGCGGCGCTGGTAGTTGCCGAAGAGATTGAGGCGGAGAAAGAGATCGGGATCGAGCAAATCGGCGGCGGCAAATATGCAGTGGCGACGCATCGTGGGCCTTATCAAAACATCAGTGAGACATATGCTCGCTTGTGTGGCGAATGGCTGCCGAGCAGTGGGCGCGAGTTGCTTCCGGCTCCGACGCTCGAAATCTACCGTAACTCACCGTGGAACACGCAGCCAGAGGATTTGCTTACGGACATTTACTTACCACTAGCAACATAACTCTTCGGGGAATCAATGAATCGGCCAAAGCAAAGCGAGCGGCAAAGTGGCTTCGTTCTTCGTTGCGAGCCTTCTTCGCGCTCGTTTGCTTTCCCTTTCACTGCGCTCGTCGGTCTTGATCTCGCCAGACGGGCGCTCTTGCTGCTCGCGGTCGAACCGAAATTGAAAGGTGCTCTCATCGCTGCCGGGCCAGGGACAGCGAAGAGCACGCTGGCCCGCTCTTATCCATTCATTTTTCCTCCGCACAATGATCCGCACCAACATCAATCGGCCATCAGCCATCAACGAATGCTTTATGTCGAACTTCCGCTCGGCGCAACGGAAGATCGAGTGCTCGGCGGTTTGGATCTTGAATTGACGCTAACAACCGGCATGCGACAGTTGAAGCTGGGATTGCTCGCTGAAGCCCACGGCGGGATTTTGTATATTGACGGCATCAACTTGCTGGAGACAAGTATCGCCAATCATGTAAGTAGCGCGTTGAGCGAGGGGCAGGTTGTGCTGGAACGCGAAGGGCTGAGCCGGGTATGCGCAACGGATTTTATGCTCATTGGCACGTATGATCCGGCGGAAGGCGAAGTGAACGCTGCGCTGCGTGACCGCGTTGGCTTGCTCGTGACCGAAGGCCCATCGTCATCAGCCGATGAGCGGGCAGAGATTGCTCGCCGCGTGGCTGATTATTCGCTTGATCCGGTTGGGTTCACCCAAGAGTATGCCAATGCCACTGCGCTTCAGCAAAAACGCATTGCCGCAGCCCGCGACCGGTTGCCTGCCGTGCAAGCAACAATGCAGGAGCAACAATGCCTGGCGCTCGCAGCACTGCGATTGGGAGTCGAGGGTAATCGTGCTGACATCTTCGCGCTGCGGGCCGCACGCGCCAATGCGGCGCTGGCGGGCCGTGATCGTATTGAAGCAGAAGACATCGAGACCGCCATTCAACTTGTCCTTGCGCCTCGCGCCTTGTTCATTCCAACACCCGAAGAAGAACAGTCGGCTCAGCCGCAAGCTACGCCTGAGCACCAACCTGCTTCTGATTCCGGCACTGAAGATCAAACATCCGAACTCCCCAACACCCAACACCCAACACCCAACACCCAACTCATCCTTCAAGCACTTGATGCGCACTTGCCGCCAGGTTTACTGGCCACTTCTAGACGCATCGAGCGGCGCTCAGTGATCGGAAGCCGAGGCGAGACGTTCAATCGAGTGCGCGGGCGTTACGTGAAAAGCGTGACGGGGCGGCCTGGCGATGGAAAGATTGCGGTGGATGCAACGTTACGCGCTGCCGCGCCATTGCAAGCGTTGCGCCGCCCCGAGCGCTCGCAGCAAGGCATTACTATTGAAGTCGCTGATCTGCGCTTCAAGCGTTTCAAGCAGAAGGCCGGAATGCTTTTTATCTTCGCCGTGGACGGGAGCGGAAGCATGGCGCTCAATCGCATGGGCCAGGCGAAGGGCGCGCTCGCGCGCTTGCTCAAAGAAGCTTATCTGCATCGAGACAAAGTCGCACTCATCAGCTTTCGTGGACGGCAAGCTGAAGTGCTGCTGCCGCCGAGCCAGAGCGTCGAGCGGGCGAAGCGATCACTTGATGCATTGCCGGTGGGCGGCGGAACCCCGCTGGCTGCCGGTTTGCTCGCGGCGCTCGATCTGGCGAAGCGAACACGCCGCAGCGGGATTCGTCAAACGATGCTTGTGCTCTTCACCGATGGGCGCGCGAATGTTGGGTTGAAAGCTCATGGCACCGATGTAGCGGCGCGCAGGCAAATCATCCGGCAAGAGCTCGAACAAGTCGGCGCGGCATTGCAGCGTGAAGCTGTGGCATCACTGATTGTAGACACGCAAGCGCATTTCACTTCGCGCGGTGAAGGGAGGTCGTTGGCGGAGATGCTCGGCGGGCGCTACGTCCATTTGCCGCAAGCGAACACTACCGAAGTGTATGAAACCGTCGCTGCCACAGCCATCCAGATGCGCAGTTAGAGCGGATTGCAGTTGTGTGTACGGTAGGGGCTGACCTGTGTGTCAGCCCTAATCGGCGACGCGAAACTGGGGCTGATACACAGGTCAGCCCCTACACTGATTTGCAAACCGCTCTAGTTTTCAGGATCGTCAAGCGTGCCGACCAGTCGGGTTGCTCCGATCACGCCCACCGGCAGCGAAAACAAATTGACCAGCGGAATGAAGAGCAAGAGATAACCCGCCGCACCGAATCCTAAAGCCAGCGATTTGTTCCGCCACATCACCGCAAGCTTTTTGCCGAGCGACAATCCACGCACCGAAAGCGGCACGTCCAGATAATCAAGCCCGCAGAAAAAGACGGCGATGACGATGCCGATAGGCGTGCCTACGACTGGCACAAATATGCTGAACATCAGGACGATTACGGTGACGATCAATTGCAGCGCGACTAGCTTCGCGCCTTCGATCATCGCGCGCTTCCACCCGAAAACTGCTTTCGTCGCTTTGCCCACGAAGATGGTTTCCGCTCTCCGGCTCAGAGCTTCGCTAAAGGGCGCGAGCACCACTCGCGCCAGCGGCAAATAGAGCAGAAAACCCAGAAGCAGCACGATCAGAAAGACGAGCGCTTGACCGAGCAAGCGAAATTGATCTGTGAGGGGAGATAGCCCTGACTCCATCAGTGATCCAGCCAGCCAC
>Ga0070694_100002607_pt1 | contig 10660 bp, 6 predicted proteins | sample KBSK1251metaG_FD_65470 | JGI IMG/M metagenome (GOLD analysis project Ga0070694, IMG submission 65470) | Corn, switchgrass and miscanthus rhizosphere microbial communities from Kellogg Biological Station, Michigan, USA - KBS K1-25-1 metaG | ecosystem: Host-associated > Plants > Roots >... | reverse complement strand
CCGACAAAACTGATCACGCCGGTAAACGCCGTGGCAATGGCGACGATCACTACATTGACCGACAGAATGATCCACTTCAATCGATTTACGTTCACGCCGAGATACGTCGCTTCCTCTTCGCCGATCATCAGCGCGTTGAGCTGTTTCGCATACCGTAATGCGATCGCAATTCCTACGAGGGTCGAGATGGTGACGATCTTGACTGCTTTCCAACTTGCTCCGGATAACGTTCCCAAACTCCAAAATGTGATCGAACGCGCCTGCGGATCGCGAGCGATGTACGACAAGAATCCGATCGCGCTCATGAAGAGCGCGTTCACGGCCAGACCAGTCAGCAACAGCATCACGATCGACGCGCGGCCATCCTCACGCGATCTGGCAAGCAGAAAGACGAGGTAACTGGAAATTACGCCACCGATACAAGCTGCAATCGGCAAACTCCAGAGACTTGTGCCAATGTGAAATACACCACCCAGAACGAAAAACAGGGCAGAACCGAAAGCGGCGCCGCTCGAAGTTCCAACGAGTCCTGGCTCGACTATAGGATTACGAAATAACGCCTGCATCAGCGTGCCGCCGACGCCAAGACTCGCACCAACCAACAGACAGAGAACAGCGCGCGGGAAACGTAGTTCAAGCAGGATCCGTTGATCCAAATTTGGCTCAGGATGTCCTGGAAGCAGAGATGCAAGCGCGCGACCGATTTCAGCAATCGAGAAATCGATCGCACCGAAGCGGATTGACGCGGCCAGTACGAGGAGCGTGACAACAGTTAACGCAGATAGAAAGACTTTTCGGCTGCGATATTGCTTTGTCACTTTTGATGAATAATTGCAGCTACCTTCGTGATGTTTTCACCCGAGCGTGGACCAAAGTAATTTAGCACGTTCTCTTCAATCCGGTAGATGTGATTGTTCCTTGCAGCATTCGAGGTCGCAACTCCGGGCAGGGCTTTTATTTGATCTGTCGATCCGCCGAGACGGTCGTAACCGTAGTCGGTGATTAGAATGACGTCCGGATTGGCTTTCGCGATTATCTCGGGCGATTCCATCCGCTGCATCCTTTCGTTCTCAACAGCCATCTGTCCACCCGCAAGTTCGATCATCTGACTGACGCCACCGCCATCGCCGCCTCCGCCTTTGCCCACGACGAGATAAACGTTCGACGCGCGACCGAAGTGAATCACTGCGACGCGCGGATGATCGCCGTACTGCTTCACGTTCTCGAGTGAACTGGCCCGTTGGGCATCGAGAGTATTGCAAAGTTCCTCGGCGCGCGCTTCCTTGTGAAAGTACGTGCCCATCTCGCGAATTAGTGCTTTCGTGCCGTCGAATGAATCGTTCTTCGCCGTGAATGTCTTCGTGCGTATATTCAACTGTTGAAGTTGTTGCACGACTTGCGGCGGGCCGATGTTGTTGTCGTGAATGATCGCGGTTGGATGAAGTGAAAGGATGCTCTCAGCGCTCAGCGCACGATGGTATCCGACCGTCTGCACCTTTTTAACTTCGGGAGGATACGTGGTTGAGAGATCGATTCCTACAACTGTATCTTGCGCGCCCAGCGCCCAGATGATTTCGTTGTAGATAGGCGAAATCACAACGTTACGCTCGCCTTGTGAAGTTGCCGGCGCATTGTGAAAGCGCGAACAACCCGCGCCCAGGAGGGCGACACAGGTTAGCGAAACTATTATTCGTTTCATCAAGGTTTCATACTGATTTCTCTGTGCAACCTCTGTGTCCCTCTGTGTCTCTGTGGTGAGTTGTTGCTGCGAATTAGTTAACCACAGAGACACAGAGGACACAGAGGTTGCACAGAGAAATTCCTCGGATCAGAAAACAATCCGCGCCTGCAACTGAAACATGCGTGGTGGATCGATGTTCGCAAACGCCGGAATCGCATGTCCATCCGCACCGATTGCAGTTTGCGGTGTGAACCAACCAAACGTCGATACAGGCGCAGGGAGATCGCCGTAAACAGTCACGCCACGGCCGAGGTAGTTTCCATGATTGAAGAGGTTGAATCCTTCCAATCTGAGCAGCAGGCCAACGCGTTCTGTTAACTTAATCTTGTTCTCAACAAAGATCGCTACCTCCGAAGTCGGTGTGCCACGAAAAGCTGACTTGCTGACGACCGCACCATTGATGACTGGTCGATCGTTGTTTGCACCGTCGCCATTGTTATCGACACCCGTCGTCGCGTTGAACGGGCGCGCCGAAGCAAACATTCCCAGCGCGCCGGCAGTGAAATTCCAGGGAAAGCGGTAGTGAAACTGAACCACGGCACGATGGCGTTGATCGACTACGCTCGGTCCGCGTTCTTCTTCGCCGAGACGCGTGATGATGCTCTGGTTCGGATTGATGCCGTTGCCGTCAGGCTCGGTCGTGTTTGTTGCTTTCGAGAGTGTGTAACTCAGCGATGCGTACATTTTGCGGTTGCCACGATAAACGAAATTCGTTTGCAGTGCGTTGTAATCCGCGACGCCGAGATTCATGATCACATTCACCTGCCGCACGCCGCCCGGCGCAGGCACGATCGCACGGGTTAGGTTTGCAATTGCCACACTTCTAACTTGTCCTGGCGCAGTACGATCAAAGACAGACGGCGCATTCAGATCGACCGTACGTTGAATATCGCTCAAGTGCTGACGCACGTAGTCAGCGCCAAAGAACAGTCCTTTCGCGAACTCATGCTCTGCGCCGATCGTAAACACCTGACTGCGTGGGTTAACCAGCTCATCCGGATAATTTGGTAACAGATCGAAATTCAATCCAAAGCGCGCGAACTGTTCTCGATAAAAATCTCGTCGTCCAGCTCGAATCGTTATGTCGCGCGCCGGTAGCTCGTTACGGGGCAGTGTTAGCGGATCGATGTTGACGGGTACGCAAGTCAGGCAAGTGGGAAATCCGACGGAATTTGCCCCGGTTGGGTTCGCCGTATACGTCGTCAATCCGTCAAGTCCATTTACCAAGTAGCTCGCAACTGCATTCGTTCGCACTTGTGCGTAGTACATACCGTATCCGCCGCGAATTGCGGTCCGCGAATCACCGCCGGGATGCCAGCCAAAGCCGATGCGCGGTGCGAAATCATCCTTGTCGTCGGTCAATGTCTGCCGGTCGTAACGTAACCCGAAATCGAGAGTCAGATCCGGATGGACGCGAAAGCTGTCCTGCACGAATCCGGTAAGCAACCACTGCGGTAGATCGTAACTGCTGACGCCGAAGTTGATCGGCTGGGTGTAATTCTGAACATCGGCCAGCGTCAACTGGCTGAAAGGAGCTGTCGTGTTATTCCTGAAAGTGAATGTGCCCAGCGTTGCGGTGCCAGGTTCGCTCCCTGTGCCGCCTGATCGATGATGGATGAAGCTGCCGCCTAAACGCAGATAATGTTTTCCGAGCGACCACGATACGGTATCCGCAAACTGCCATTGATAACTCCAAAGATCCGAGGCGCGCGATTCACCAATCGTGAATCCCTGGGCTCCGGATCTTGTGTATGTGGTGGAAGGATTCTGAGCTTCCCACAACGTGACGGGATCGCCGTGCAGGTAGGCCAGGCGCGCTTCGTTGACGACTCGCGGGCTCAACACTGAAGTGAAGTTCGTTTGCATAGTCCATGAGCGGCGCGAATACCTGCGCGCAACACTCGGCGCACTCGTGCCGCCAACGGCGTCCTGTGGATTGTCATCCGACATTCGATCGACGTTCACGCGAAACATCAACGTCTGATCCGGATTGAATTTGTGATCGAGCCGTCCATCGAAGAGAAACTGTCGATAGTGCCCGGTGTATTCCAAATGACCGTCCGCCGGCAACACGAAAGCGGGCAACGCACTGGAGAGAAACGTCGTTCGATCCTGGCGCGTGTAATCGCTGGCGAGAAAGAAAAAAGTCTTGTCCTGGACTATTGGACCACCCACGGCGCCTGAGAACTGATTCAGCTTGTCAGGAATATCCACCGGATTGATCGCGACGAGATTCCCCGGCAGGACACAACTGCTGACCGAAGGTGGACAGAAGCCTTTTGTCGAAAAGGTCTTTGCTTGCCACTTGCCGCCCGGGCGCAACATGTAGAGTCCTTCGCCGTGGAACTCGTTGGTTCCTGATTTCGTGACGACGTTGAGCGCGGGTCCATATGTCCAGCCATACTCGGACGAGAACGCGTTCACGAGCACATTGAATTCTTCGACAGCGCCCATCGGCACTGTCGCGACGGCAGTCTGCCGTCCCCAACCTTCGTCGTTGCTCGCGCCGTCGATCAGAATCGTGGTCGCACGACGCGAGCCGACGCCGGCGATGAAGTACGTTTGGTTGACGAAGAGATCGCCGGTCCCCTTACCCTGTCTGAACGCTGAATTCAACAGTGGCAGCGTTGAAACTTTCCGCCCGAGAATTGCCGTTTCATTGATCAGTTCACTTTTGAGTGGAAGTCCAATCTGCGGATCAGCGCGGACGCCCTGGGTGGTGCCATAAACAGTAACTTCGTTTTGTCCTCCGCTCGCAAGTAGCTTGACCTTCACCTGCGCGGTTTCGCCCGAGCGCAGAGTTAGGTCTTCCACGTTTCCCGCGGTGAAACCGGTCATCGCAACACTCACTTTGTATTGGCCGGTGAGTGGGAGACCAGAGATCGTAGCGGTGCCTTCGTCGCCCGAAACTGCCTCGCGAGCAGCACCCGTCGCCGTGTTGACAACCGAAACGTTCGCGCCTTTGACGACGGCGTCGTTTTGGTCGACGACAGTCACGACGATGCTGGCAGTGTTCGGCGACTGTGCGAGTACGGCCGAAGCCATCAATGTAAGCAGGACCGTCAGGTGGGCAAACTTGCGTCCAATCCGGTTTAGCATCTCTTCTGCACCTCTACATTTTCGTGTTAAGGGGAGCGAGGGACAGTGCAATTTATGCTAAACGCAAAATCTACTACCAGCCGCCGTTGAGGGTTTTCATCTGGCTACGCCGGATCTCAACTACTCCTAGAGAATTTCAGCAGAAACTTCTTCGATCTCTTTCTCAACTGCCTTCAACCCGTTGAGCAGAACGTTGCGATGTGCCGGATGTGTGGCGCGCTCGAGTTGTTGAAGCAATCTCGACCTGGACAGCTTCAGCGAGGCTAGTCGCTCCTTGAGCACTCGTTGTTCCGGTGTGGTCTCAGCTTTGGAAGCTTGCTGCTGGCGTGATTCCTCTTCCTCGATTTGATCGGCAATCGCCTTGCTTTCCCAACCACGAGCCATAACTTAATTCATCCTCAGCCAATATTGACACACTGACTGAAGTGAAGGCGAGTACAAACTCGTCCGCGGTTTGGCGATCAAACTAGTTGCGAAGTGTCTCTTGCTGCTCTTTAATTATTCGGAATCCACTCCACAAAATAACTCGAGTTGCCGGCCTTGACTCCTGTTTTCGTTTTCATCGTTATTACCTCCTGAAGAAATTCGCGCGCGCACTATACGACAGCCTGTCGATACTGTATTGAACAAACCATAGGTGCGTAGAACAGATCTGAACTCGTGCTGTCCGGAGACGGGCGAAAAATCAAACGAGCCGTATAGCGAAAATACTTCGGCGTGAACCACACTTAACGTTCATATGAATATCTCAGACCTTGCCACACTAAAATCAGCATTGCCAACGTAAGGACTAAGTCATAAACTAGCGTCCCCGTTTCCCAGCACGATCCTCAATCCCCTTGAAAGGACTTATTGCCATGTTTAGGTCTCCGTTCCGTTTGCACCGTTTCTCAGTTGCTGCGATCTCTCTATGGCTACTAATGAATAGCAGCAGCGCAATAATCACTGCACAGGCACAGGCACGTGCCCACGTGACGAACTCCTGTAACAGCACGGTCAGTGTCATTGACACGGACACAAACACGGTGGTCGGCACCGTCACGGTCGGCCTTAATCCCCTCGGAGTGGCCATCACTCCGGATGGTGCACAAGTCTACGTAGCGAATCATGCGAGCAACACAGTTTCTGTTATCGATACAGCGACCGACACAGTCGTCGCTACCATCCCGGTCGGCGCTGCACCCTTTGAACTCGCCGTCTCGCCAGATGGTGCGCGTGTCTATGTAGGGAATGAGGGGGCCCAAACGGTTTCTGTCATCGACACGCAAACCGACACGGTGGTCAACACCATCTTTGTCGGCGTCTTTCCTTTAGGAGTAGCGATAACACCCGACGGCACCCGCCTCTACGTGACGAGTATTGGGAACGATACGATCACGGTTCTCGATACAGCAACGAATGCGGTGGTGAGCACCATTCCCATCCGCCTTGCTCCCTTAGGAGTAGTTTTCACGCCGGATGGTGCGCGCGCCTACGTGGAAGAAGCGAACGAACTCCTCAACGTAATTGATACCGCAACTAACACGGTCATCATCCACGCGGTGACGGACATATTTTATGATCATCTAACTATTACACCGGATGGTACGCGCCTTTACGTGACGAGCGCATTTTTCACTAAGGTCGTTGTCGTAGACACGAGCACAAACGCGGTGGTCGATAATATCCCGCTTGGCTTCAGTCCAGTTTTTCCGGCCATCACATCCGACGGCACACGCGTCTATACCGCTAATGTGGACAGTACGGTTTCCGTTATCGCTACGGCGACTAACACGCTGGTCGCCACCATCCCGGATTTTGCTTGTCCTCGCCGGATCGCAATCACACCAGTCCCGAAGAACAAAGTTGAATGCAAGGATGGCGGCTACAAGAACTTCCGTGCGCTCGCATTCCCCAATCAGGGACAGTGCGTTAAGTACGTCAACAGCCATTCAAACTGAGCAGTGCCCAGATTAAATCTTGGTGCCGGCCTGTTTGACGATCAACATGTTCTTCATAGTAATATGTGTCTGTGACACATATCCACCAGAAATACTCGATAGAAAATGCCTGATTGGGAAATAGAGATTAGACGACGAATGGCCAGGCTGAAGCTGTCGCCGGCGCGTGAGTCGGAGATCGTCGAAGAGTTGGCCCAACATCTCGACGATCGCTATCAGGAGTTGTTGGCAGACGGTGCGTCAGATACCGACGCCGAACGACTGACACTCGCCGAATTAAGTGAAAACGAATTGTTCAGCGAGCTACAGCGAGTTGAACGCAAAACACCGTCAGAACCGATCGTCACCGGAACTAATCGGAGGATCAATATGGTCGTCGATATTTGGAGCGACTTGCGCTTCGGCATCCGAATGTTGCTTAAAAGACCCGGTTTCACTGCCATTGCGGTCATTACACTTGCACTGGGAATAGGTGCCAGCACTGCGATCTTCAGTGCCGTCAACCCCATTCTCTTAGAGTCGTTACCTTATCCGGATGCCAGTCAAATAGTCACCATCACAGACGACTTCGGTATGAACGACTCGAGCGTCGGAATGACCTTCGGAACTTATCGTGAATTCGTGCAGCGAAGCAGATCCTTCTCAGCCATTGCCGTCATCAGACCGTGGCAGCCGGCTATGACCGGATCGGGCGAGCCCGAGAGGCTCGAGGGCCAGCGCGTGAGCGCGAGTTACTTTCAGGTCCTGGGCGTGTCGCCGGCACTCGGATCGAACTTTAATTCATCCGACGACAGGCCCAATGGTTCCAACGTTGTCATCATCAGCGAGAGTCTGTGGCAGCGTCGCTTCAACGGCGAGAGCGGAATCGTCGGACGTCAGGTCACCTTGAATGGCAGCAGCTCTACCGTAATTGGCGTCATGCCAAGAGCGTTTGAGAACGTCCTGGCTCCCAAGGCTGAGGTTTGGACTCTTTTGCAGTACGACGCTTCACTTCCCAGCCTTGAGGGAAGAGAGTGGGGGCGTCACTTGCGTATGGTGGGCCGGTTGAAGCCGGGTGTTGGCGCAGATCAAGCCAGGGTGGAACTCAACAACATTGCCCGCAGTCCGCTACCAGAATTCCCCCGGCCACGTCACGCGGCACTTGAAAGCGGTATGCTTCTGATTTCGCTCCAGGATCAAGTGACGAGAGGTGTCAAACCCGCACTCATGGCTGTCCTCGGAGCGGTTGTCCTGTTACTTCTCATCGCTTGTGTGAACGTGGCCAATCTGCTGCTGGCTCGCGGGGCAAGCAGGCGCGGTGAATTTGCAACCCGGATCGCGCTTGGCGCCGGACGCAAGCGAATGATCCGGCAACTTCTGACAGAAAGTCTGCTGCTCGCGATGATGGGCGGCGCGCTCGGTCTGTTCGTCGCTCAGTTTGGAGTACGCGCGTTGGTGACGCTCAGCCCGATCGAACTGCCACGTATGGTGGATACCGCAGTCAACGGAGCCGTATTCGCTTTCGCCCTTGGAATCACAACCCTGATCGGCATCGGTGTTGGACTGATCCCTGCACTACAAGCCTGCCGAGGAGATCTGAATACAACGCTACAGCAAAGCTCGCGGCGCACAGCGGGTGGCCATCAATGGATGCGCCGCACGCTGGTCATTGCCGAAGTGTCCCTCGCTCTGGTTTTGCTGGCAGGGGCCGGCTTGCTGTTTCGGAGTTTATGGCGTCTGTTCTCGATCGATCCTGGATTTGATACGACTCAACTACTCACCATGCACGTGCAGGCGTCTGGTACTCAATTCGACGATGAGAAAACGCACCGTTTCTTTGCTCAGTCTCTGGAAGCGGTACGCCAGCTTCCCGGCGTCTCGGCGGCTGCGTTTAGCAGTCAACTGCCGTTGAGCGGCGATCTTGACGACGGCTATGGGGTGCGTTTTGAATCGAGTGCAACAGACGAGAACAATATAGGAGCGTTTCGTTATGCGGTGAGCCCAGGCTACCTGGAAACAATGGGGATCCCGTTGCGTCGTGGACGTTTGTTAAATGCGCGCGACACGGCAAATACACCTCCGGTCGTTTTAATTAGCGAGTCGTTGGCGAGGAGTAAATTCCAGGATCAAGATCCGATCGGGCAGCGCTTACGCCTGGGCGCTAACGATGGGTCATGGAGCACCATCGTAGGAGTGGTTGGTGATGTGAAGCAAACATCGCTGACGGTGAGTCAAACAAACGCCGTGTATATGACGACCGATCAGTGGCGACTTTTCGCGGATAGAGCGTTGTGGTTGGTGGTTCGGGCTCGTGGTGGTGAATCAGCAGAACTCGCTCCTGCGATCAGACAAGCAATCTGGTCGGTTGACAAGGATCAACCAATTGTTCGCGTCGCCACCATGGACCAGCGTCTCGCGTCCTCCGCCGCGGAACGTCGTTTCGCGTTGATCTTATTCGAGGCATTCGCTTTTGTGGCGGTCGTACTCGTAGCGGTTGGACTTTATGGCGTCCTCTCCGCCAGCGTTACCGAACGCACACGCGAGATTGGAGTACGGTTGGCGCTCGGCGCACAAAGGCGCGACGTGCTTTGTCTTATCCTGCGGCAGGGTCTAACACTAACTCTCACAGGCGTGAGCATCGGCCTGCTGGCGTCGTGGGCGGTGACACGTTTGCTGACCAACCTGCTCTACGGCGTGAGCGCAACTGATCCGTTGGTCTTCGGCAGTGTCGCGTCAATATTGACGGTGGTCGCCTTGTTAGCTTGTTACGTGCCCGCGCGCAGAGCGATGAAGGTTGATCCCCTGGTGATTCTGCGATACGAATAGCGAAACACCCCGTGTTTAGCTACCGTTGATAGACTTGGATTAGCATTGGGTCAGTGCCGCTCGGCTGCGCCTGTCGTTTCGAAGGCCGGGCAAATGAGGGGAAGAACCTTTGTTGTTGCGGGTTGCTGCCGGGCACAGTCTGTAACTTGCCGCTACAATCAACTCCCTTCTCGAAGCGTTTCCGTTCGCAAGGGCCAGTCTCGCCAGAGCAACAACCTTTGTTAGCAGAATCCGGCATGATTTTGGGAGTGAAATAAAAGAACGATCCGTTGGTCGTATCTTCATACTGGCCGCTCAAGAGCATCTGGGCCAAAATCTTGAGTTTGGTTGGCGCTCCGGCGAGACTTAAGAGCTGATTGCCTCCGATCAGACTGGAAACGGTAGTCCGGTCCAGAATCAGCATGCGGTTGAGAACAATCCAGCCGATTGCCACTTTCATATCCACGCCGAGTTCCCCTCTTGTCTCATGATAAAGAATGCCGGCGAGGTCATTTACATTCTGTTGATTGTCGAGTTTCTTCGCTTTTATCAGTGCGGCCCTTGAAGTAGGTGCCTGCGTCGCGGGCTGTGACGCTTGAGCAGGCTGGGCGGGCTGCGGTGCCGGTGCGGGCTGGCGCTGCACCAACCGACCCACGCCGGGTGCAGCCTGAATCGCCGACGTTCGCAGCGCCAGCGACTGCCAGACTGGATTGAGTGCCGTGACACCCTTTCGGGCCAGAGCGGTATTCGTCGGGCAACACTTCGCTTCAGCAGGGGCGTTGGTCTTTTTGCTGGTTTCCCTTGCAAACATTGATCATCCTCTTGCTCCGCGGCGCTGCCAGCCGAAAGCAATCTGCTCCAAATTACATTTATCAGATACCGCGGCGTCGCGGAGTCTTTCTAGCGTCTGAGGGCACGTCTCTTCTTCAATTCGGCCAAATTAAACTTCCCACAACGCCCGAGATTCCGCAAAACCTTTGAGAGAATCAGGTTGGAGCGCAGCGACAACCCTGAATCTGAATAAGAAGCCGGACCAACGCTGAAAGCGTTAGGCATGTGCGATATTAACCCTTTCAGGGTTGGATGTGTGTTATTT